>Ga0136622_10000938_pt1 | contig 12002 bp, 11 predicted proteins | sample AntDrymUQ4482106_2_FD_104803 | JGI IMG/M metagenome (GOLD analysis project Ga0136622, IMG submission 104803) | Polar desert sand microbial communities from Dry Valleys, Antarctica - metaG UQ448 (21.06) | ecosystem: Environmental > Terrestrial > Soil > Desert | place: Antarctica: Dry Valley...
ACCATGCTCGTCGTACTCACCACCGACGCGGTGGTCGACGCCGCCCCCACTGCCGACCGCGCCCTGCGCGCCGCGACCAGGGTGAGCTTCGACCGGCTCGACTCCGACGGTTGCATGTCGACCAACGACACCGTCACGCTGCTGGCCAGCGGAGCATCCGGCGTGACTCCCACCGCGGCGGCGTTCACCGACGCGCTGACCCGCGCCTGCAATGACCTGGCGATGCGGCTGCTCGCGGACGCAGAGGGTGCCGAGCACGAGATCGCGGTGACCACCCTCGGTGCGGCGAGCGAGGACGACGCCGTCGAAGTGAGCCGGTCGGTGGCGCGCAGCAACCTGTTCAAGGCGGCGGTCTTCGGCAAGGATCCGAACTGGGGGCGCGTCCTCGCCTCCATCGGCACGACCCACGCGGCGTTCGACCCGGCCGACCTCGACGTGGCGATCAACGACGTCTGGGTGTGCCGCAGCTCCGAGCCGGCCGCACCCGCCGACGCGGTTGACCTGTCCCCCCGCGAGGTGAGCGTCACCATCGACCTGAAGACCGGCACGCAACGAGCCACGGTGTGGACCAACGACCTGACCCACGCCTACGTCCACGAGAACTCCGCCTACTCGAGCTGAGCGAGAGATGACGATCCCCACCAGTCGCGCCAGGCCGACGAGCGACAAGCGCAGCCGCGCACTCGCCAAGGCGGCCGTGCTCACCGAGGCGCTGCCCTGGCTCGAGCGGCTGCAAGGCAAGACCGTGGTGGTGAAGTACGGCGGCAGCGCGATGCTCGACGACGACCTGAGGCGCACGTTCGCCGAGGACGTCGCGTTCCTGCGGTACGCCGGCGCCCACCCGGTCGTGGTCCACGGCGGCGGCCCGCAGATCACCAGCATGCTCGACCGGCTCTCCATCGACTCTGAGTTCAAGGACGGCCTACGGATCACCAGCCCCGAGGCGATGGATGTCGTGGCGATGGTGATGGTGGGGCAGGTCGCGCGTGAGCTGGTCGGCCAGCTGAACCAGCACAGCCAGGATGGGGCGCCGGCCGTCGGGCTTTCGGGGGAGGACGCAGGTCTGTTCACCGCCGAGCGGGCCAGCCCGGTGATCAACGGCGAACGCGTCGACATCGGCCTGGTCGGCGACGTGGTCCGCGTGCGTCCCGAAGCCGTGCTCGACCTCCTCGCGGCGGGCAGGATCCCCGTGGTCACCGGGGTCGCGCCGGACGTCGACGGGACCGTGCACAACGTCAACGCCGACAGCGCCGCCGCTGCGCTCGCTGCGGCGCTGCAGGCAGAACGACTCCTCGTGCTCACCGACGTCGAGGGCCTCTATCGGGACTGGCCGGCCAGCGAGGAAGTCGTGCAGCGCATCGACACCGACAGCCTGGCTGCGCTGCTGCCGGAGCTCGAGGCCGGCATGGTGCCGAAGATGCGGGCCTGCCTCGACGCGGTGCGGGGCGGCGTGCCCCGGGCGAGCGTGATCGACGGTCGCATCCCGCACTCGTTGCTGCTCGAGGTGCTCACCGACGAGGGGTTGGGCACGATGGTCGTCCCGTCCGAGCCGGAGGCGCGCCCATGAGTACCAGTACGTCCAGCGCGCTCCTGGCGCGCTACGAGGCGTCGCTGATGCCCACCTACGGGACGCCGAGACTGGTGCTCGCGCGCGGAGAGGGAGCCTGGGTGTGGGACGAGGACGGCACCCGCTACCTCGACCTCCTCGGGGGCCTCGCGGTCAACGCTCTCGGGCATGCGCACCCGGCGCTGGTGGCCGCCGTCTCCGAGCAGCTCGGCACCCTGGGTCACGTGTCGAACTTCTTCGCCACGAGACCGCAGGTCGAACTCGCAGAGCGGCTGCTGGGGCTGCTTCGCGGCGGTGGTGGGGGCGACGGCGATGGCAGGGTGTTCTTCGCCAACTCCGGGGCAGAGGCGAACGAAGCGGCGCTCAAGGTCACCCGGCGCACCGGCCGCCGCCACCTGGTCGCCGCCGAGGGCAGCTTCCACGGCCGGACGATGGGTGCGCTTGCGCTGACGGGCAAGGACGCCTTCCGCGAACCCTTCGAACCACTTCCCGGCGAAGTCAGCTTCGTGCCCTACGGCGACGCGGGAGCGCTCGCGGACGCGGTCACCGACCGCACGGCCGCCGTCGTGCTCGAGCCGGTGCAGGGAGAGGCGGGCGTGGTCGTGCCGCCGGCGGACTACCTGGGACACGCGCGGAGGATCACGCGAGAGCGGGGCGCCCTGCTGTGGGTCGACGAGGTGCAGACCGGGATGGGTCGCACCGGGGAGTGGTTCGTGCACGCAGCCGATCTCGGACCCGACCTGGTCACCGTGGCCAAGGGCCTCGCCGGGGGGATCCCGGTCGGCGCCTGTGTCGCCCTCGGCTCGTGCGCGGACCTGCTGGTGCCCGGCAACCACGGCACCACCTTCGGCGGGAACCCGGTCTCGGCGGCCGCGGCGCTCGCGGTCATCGACACCATCGAGAAGGAGGGCCTGCTCGAGAACGCCCGCGAGGTCGGTGCGCAGCTGCGCAGCGGGCTCGCGGACTCGCGGGTCACCGAGATCCGTGGCCACGGGCTGCTGATCGGGCTGGACCTGAGCGAGCCGGTCGCGAAGCAGGTCAGCGCGGCTGCTCTCGACCGCGGCTTCATCGTCAACGACTGCACCCCGCAGCGGATTCGCCTGGCGCCGCCGCTCGTCCTCTCCGCGGAGCAGGCATCCTTGTTCCTCGACACCTGGTCGCAGATCCTGGAGACCGCCTACCTCGGCGGCGAGGCGGCCGCACCGAACGGAGAGACTCCATGACCCGCCACTTTCTGCGCGATGACGACCTCAGCTCGAAGGAGCAGGCGGCCGTCCTCTCCCTCGCGAAGAAGCTCAAGGCCGACCGGTTCACCCAGCGCCCCCTCGAGGGACCCAAGACGGTGGCGGTGGTCTTCGACAAGCCGACCCTGCGCACCCAGGTCTCCTTCACGACCGGCATCGCGGAGCTCGGCGGCTTCCCGATGGTGGTCGACGGCCGCCTGGCCAAGATCGGCGAGCGTGAGTCGATCGCCGACACCGCGCGTGTGCTCGGCCGCCAGGTCAGCGCGATCGTCTGGCGCACCTACGACCAGTCGCGGATCGAGGCGATGGCGGAGTACGCCGGAGTGCCGGTCGTCAACGCGTTGACAGACCAGTTCCACCCCTGTCAGCTGCTCGCCGACCTGCAGACCATCCAGGAGCACAAGGGCGCGCTGAAGGAGGTGACGGTCGTGTTCCTCGGAGACGCAGCGTCGAACATGTCGCACTCCTACCTGCTCGCCGGTGCTCGCGCCGGGATGCATGTCCGGGTCAGTGGCCCCGACGGCTTTGGACCGGACCCGAAGCTGTTCGTCGATGCGCAGGCGATCGCCGAGGGCTCGGGCGGGTCGGCGTCGTACGTCCTCGACCCCCACGAGGCGGTCAGCGGAGCCGACGTCGTGGTCACCGACACGTGGGTGTCGATGGGCAAGGAGGACGAGTCCGAGGACCGGGCGAAACCGTTCGAGCCCTACGCGGTCACCGACAACCTGCTGGCGGAGGCCGACGACGAGGCGATCGTGATGCACTGCCTTCCGGCCTACCGCGGCAAGGAGATCGCCACCTCCGTCATCGATGGTCCGCGCAGCGTGGTGTGGGACGAGGCGGAGAACCGGCTGCACGCGCAGAAGGCGCTGCTGACCTGGCTGCTGAAGCACCAGGACGGCACGAAGTGAACCCGCCGAGCGCGTTCGGCCTGCGTGAGGGGCCGGGGAACCAGGGGATACCCACCACCAAGGGTGCCCGACAGCAGCGGATCGTCGAGCTGCTCGGCAAGCACCAGGTGCGCTCGCAGACCGAGCTGGCCGAGCTGCTCGCCGAGCTGGGCGTCACGGTCACCCAGGCGACCCTGTCGCGCGACCTCGTCGAGCTGGACGCGATCAAGGTCCGCATCCAGTCGGGTGCGCTTGTCTACGCCGTGCCCGCGGAGGGCGGAGACCGGACCCCGCGCGCAGGCGAGGAGACCGGCGCCTCGGAGGCCCGCCTCGCGCGGCTTCTAGGCGAGCTGCTGGTCTCCGCGGACGCCTCGGCCAACATGGCACTGCTCCGGACCCCGCCGGGCGCGGCTCAGTTCCTTGCCTCGGCCTTCGACCGGGCCGCGATCGGCAGCATCCTCGGCACCATCGCCGGAGACGACACGCTGCTGGTGATCAGTCGCGACCCGACCGGGGGAGAGGCGCTGGCCGAACGACTGCTGGCCCTGGCGAACGACCCGCGCAGCCACCTCTCGACCGAGGAGTCACCATGAGCAGACACGACCGGGTCGTCCTCGCCTACTCCGGAGGGCTCGACACGTCGGTGGCCATCGGCTGGCTGGGCGACCAGACCGGCGCGGAGGTCGTCGCCGTTGCGCTCGACCTCGGCCAAGGTGGCGAGGACATGGAGATGGTGCGCAGGCGAGCGCTCGCCTGCGGTGCGGTCGAGTCGGTGGTCGTGGACGCCAGGGACGAGTTCGCCGAGGGCTACTGCCTGCCTGCGGTGCGGGCCAACGCGCTCTACATGGACCGCTACCCGCTGGTCTCGGCGTTGTCGCGGCCGCTGATCGTGAAGCACCTCGTGGCCGCGGCTGCCGAGCACGGTGCAGGCGTGGTCAGCCACGGCTGCACCGGAAAGGGCAACGACCAGGTGCGCTTCGAGGTCGGAGTCGGTGCTCTCTCGCCGCACCTGCGGGTCATCGCACCGGTGCGTGACTACGCGTGGACTCGCGAGAAGGCGATCATCTACGCGGAGGAGCACAGCCTTCCGATCGACGTGACTACGCGGTCGCCGTACTCCATCGACCAGAACGTGTGGGGGCGCGCCGTCGAGACCGGTTTCCTCGAGGACATCTGGAACGGTCCGGTCGAGGAGATCTACTCCTACACCTCCGACCCTGCCCATCCACGCGCCGCCGACGAGGTGGTGATCGGGTTCGAGTCGGGTGTGCCCGTCAGCATCGACGGGGAATTGGTGAGCATGCTGTCGGCGGTCGAGCAGCTCAACCGCCGCGCGGGCGCGCAGGGGGTCGGCCGCCTCGACATGGTCGAGGACCGGCTGGTCGGGATCAAGTGCCGCGAGGTCTACGAGGCCCCGGGCGCGTTGACCCTGATCACCGCGCACCAGGAGCTGGAGGCGATCACCGTGGAGCGTGACCTGGCCCGGTTCAAGCGCGGCGTCGACCAACGGTGGGCAGAGCTGGCCTACGACGGTCTCTGGTACTCCCCGCTGAAGAGCGCCCTCGACGCGTTCGTCGACTCCACCCAGGAGCACGTGGGCGGGGAGATCCGGATGACCCTCCATGCCGGGCGGGCGACGGTCACCGGGCGTCGCAGCGACCACAGCCTCTACGACTTCAACCTGGCGACCTACGACGAGGGTGACGCCTTCGACCAGTCGCTCGCCAAGGGCTTCGTCGAGCTGTGGGGACTCCCGTCGAGGATCGCCGCTAGGCGCGACCTTGCCGCGGTCGACCGGGACGTCATACGAGGTGGTCGCTCGGGAAACCACGACGTATGACCTCCCCGGGGATGTTGTGGGGCGGACGGTTCTCGAGCGGCCCCAGCCCGGCTCTCGCGCGGCTTTCGCGGTCGACCCACTTCGACTGGAGGCTGGCCCCCTACGACCTGGCCGGGTCGCGGGCCCACGCTCGGGTGCTCTCCGACGCGGGGCTGCTCGGTGCCGAGGACCTCGCAGCCCTGCTGGAGGGGATCGATGCGCTCGCGCTCGACGTTGCCGAGGGGCGGTTCGGGCCCGACCCAGACGACGAGGACGTGCACAGCGCACTCGAGCGGGCGCTGGTGGAGCGCCTGGGCCCCGACCTCGGCGGGCGCCTGCGGGCGGGCCGCTCACGCAACGACCAGGTGGCCACCTTGTTCAAGGCCTACCTGCGTGACCATGCCCGGGTGATCCATCACGCCGTGCTCGACCTGGCGGAGGCAATCGCCGAGCAGGCCGAGCGGCACCTCGGCGCGCCGATGCCGGGCCGCACCCACCTGCAGGCCGCGCAGCCGGTGCTCCTCTCGCACCACCTGCTGGCGCACGCATGGCCGCTTCTGCGTGACGCGCAGCGGCTGCGGGACTGGGACGCACGAGTGGCGGGCGACTCGCCGTACGGTTCCGGCGCGGTCGCCGGCACCTCGCTGCGGCTCGACCCGCAGCAGGTCGCACGCGAGCTCGGCTTCGCCGACTCCACCGCGAACTCGGTCGATGGCACCGCGGCCCGTGACTTCGCGGCGGAGTTCGCGTTCGTCGCCGCGATGGTCGGCGTCGACGTGTCGCGAATGGCAGAGGAGGTGGTCGTGTGGGCGACTCCGGAGTTCGGTTACGTGGAGCTCGACGACGCCTACTCGACCGGCTCGAGCATCATGCCCCAGAAGAAGAACCCCGACATCGCCGAGCTCGCCCGTGGGAAGGCCGGGCGGGTCATCGGGAACCTCACCGGCTTGCTCGCGACCCTGAAAGCCCAGCCGCTCGGCTACAACCGGGACCTGCAGGAGGACAAGGAGCCGGTCTTCGACTCGGTCGACACGCTCGAGGTCCTGCTCCCGGCGTTCACCGGCATGGTCGCCACCCTGCGCTTCGACACCGCGCGGATGGCGGCAGCCGCGCCGGTGGGCTTCACGCTGGCCACCGATCTCGCCGAGTGGCTGGTGCGTGAGGGGGTGCCGTTCCGAGACGCGCACGAGATCGCAGGCACCTGCGTGCGGCGCTGCGAGGAGCTCGGCATCGGTCTGGCCGAGCTGACCGACGAACAGCTCGCGGAGGTCTCGCCTCGACTGCGCCCCGCCGTGCGAGAAGTGCTCAGCGTGGAAGGCTCCATCGCCTCCCGTGCCGCGCGCGGGGGCACCGCAGCCGGCCGGGTCGCCGAGCAGCTCGCCGAGCTTCGGGCCCAGCTCGCGGAGCAGCGTGCCCGGCTTGGCTGACCTGCTCTCCGGTCCCGTCCTCGAGGTGGCGCCCCGGTTGCTGGGAGCGGTGCTGCGTCTCGACTCTCCGGAGGGCTCGGTCGCGGTGCGGCTCACCGAGGTCGAGGCGTACGACGGCGGTGGCGACCCCGGCTCGCACGCCTTCGCTGGTCGGACACCCCGCAACGAGGTGATGTTCGGGCCACCAGGTCACCTGTACGTGTACTTCACCTACGGGATGCATCACTGCTGCAACGTGGTGTGCGGGTCCGAGGGCACCGCGTCCGCCGTACTCCTGCGCGCCGGCGAGGTGTTCGAGGGCTCCGAGACCGCGCGAGTACGACGCTCCGCGGCGCGCGACCGAGACCTGGCTCGCGGTCCGGCCCGGCTGTGCCGCTCGCTCGGCATCGACCTCGGGCGCAACGGTCACCACCTCGAGACTCCGCCGCTGACCCTGTCGCCGGCCATGCGGGCGCACCCGTCGCGGGAGATCAGCAGCGGCCCGCGGGTCGGTCTGCGGCGGGCACCCGACCGGGCGTGGAGGTTCTGGCTGACCGGCGACCCGACCGTTTCGGTCTACCGCCCGGCGCACAATCTCGGCCGCTGAGCGCCCGGCGCGAGCGGTGGGGTTCGTTGGGGTTTCAACCACGCACCGACCGGGCACGGGACTGGCTCCCCTGCGAGGAGGCGACATGGCCCTGACGTTCACGAGCGACGACACATCGTCGCACCCGCCGGCTACAACCGCTGGCTGATTCCTCCGGCAGCGCTGGCGATCCACCTCTGCATCGGCCAGGCGTACGCGACCAGCGTCTACAAGACCTCGCTGGTCGAACACTTCGACACCAGCCTCACCGCAGTGGGTGTCGTGTTCTCGATCGCCATCGTGATGCTCGGACTCTCCGCCGCGGTCTTCGGCACCTGGGTGGACGCAGGAGGCCCTCGGAAGGCGATGGTCGCGGCCGCCTTCTGCTGGTCGGTCGGCTTCCTGGTCGGCGCCGCGGGGATCGCGACCAACCAGCTGTGGCTGCTCTACCTCGGCTACGGCGTGATCGGTGGCATCGGGCTCGGCATCGGTTACATCCCCCCGGTCTCCACCCTGATCAAGTGGTTCCCGGACCGGCCCGGCCTCGCGACAGGCATGGCGATCATGGGCTTCGGCGGCGGCGCCTTGATCGCGAGCCCGGTGTCCTCGACGCTGCTGGCGGTCTACGACAGCGGTTTCGACCCCGACGACGTCACCTCCGTCGCGAGCGGCTCCGCGGTCGCCTCCCTCTTCGTGACTTTGGGTCTGGCCTACCTGGTCGTCATGCTCTTCGGTGCCTGGCTGGTCCGGGTCCCGGCGGCCGACTGGCAGCCGGAGGGGTTCGACCCGTCGGAGGTCAAGGAGGAGAAGCTCGTCACTACCGAGGTCTTCACCGCGAAGAACGCGGTGAAGACACTGCCGTTCTGGTTGCTCTGGATCGTGCTGTTCTGCAACGTCACCGCGGGCATCGGCATCCTGGAACAGGCCTCACCGATGATCCAGGACTTCTTCCGGGACGGCGGTGGGTCCTCGAGCGTCGCCCCAGCAGCAGCCGCGGGGTTCGTGGGACTGCTCTCGATCAGCAACATGGCGGGTCGCTTCTGCGGTCGAGCACATCGGACTACACCGGGCGCAAGCGGATCTATGTCGGCTACCTCGGCGTCGGAATGGTCTGCTACGGCTTGCTCGCGCTGTTCGGCGACGTGTCCACCGGACTCTTCGTGCTGCTGGCCGGCGTCATCATCTCGTTCTACGGCGGTGGTTTCGCGACGGTGCCTGCCTATCTCCGCGACCTCTTCGGCACCTACCAGGTGGGCGCGATCCACGGACGGCTGCTCACCGCGTGGTCGGCGGGGGGAGTCGCCGGGCCGCTGATCATCAACGGGTTCCTCGATGCGCAGGGTGAGCCGGGGAACCTGACGGCCGCGGCCTACCGTCCGGCGCTGCTGACCATGGTGGGCGTGCTCGCCGTGGGCTTCGTCGCCAACCTGGCCATCACCCGGGTGGCGGACAAGCACCACGAGGCCGATCTCGACGAGCCGGCCGCCGCTGAAGAGCGCTCCGACGACGGCAGCAGGAGTGCGCGCGATTCCGCCAGCCCGGCGCTCCTGGTGCTGGCCTGGACCATCGTCGGCGTGCCCCTGGTGTATGGCGTCTACAAGATCGCGGTGGTGACCGCCAGCCTGTTCGGCTGAGAACCCTCCGTACGACGCGCCCGGCCCGGATGCGGCAGGCTGGCACCATGAACGCGCCACCTCACATCCTCGACGACCTCGAGTGGCGCGGCCTCGTGGCGCACTCGACGGACCGCGACGCGCTGCGCGCGGCACTGTCCGAGCGGAGCGTGAGGTTCTACGTCGGGTTCGACCCGACCGCGCCCAGCCTGCACATGGGGAGCCTGGTGCAGATCCTGACCGCGAAGCGGCTGCAGGAGGCAGGCCACACGCCGTACGCGCTGGTCGGGGGTGCGACGGGGATGATCGGCGACCCGAAGGAGTCCGGTGAGCGCTCGCTGAACTCCCTCGACGTGGTCAAGGACTGGGTGGGGCTGGTGCGTTCGCAGATCGAGCCGTTCCTCTCCTTCGAGGGACACAACGCCGCGACGATGGTGGACAACTACGACTGGACCGCGAGCATGTCGACAATCGACTTCCTGCGCGACGTCGGCAAGCACTTCCCCGTCAACCGGATGTTGGCGCGCGACGTGGTGCGCTCCCGGCTCGAGGCGGGGATCAGCTACACGGAGTTCAGCTACGTGCTGCTGCAGTCGATGGACTACCTCAACCTCTTCCGCGACTACGGGGTGACGCTCCAGTTCGGGGGCAGCGACCAATGGGGCAACCTCACCGGCGGCGTGGAGCTGGTCCGGCGCACCGAAGGGGTGAAGGTGCATGCATTCGCGACGCCGCTGATCACCCGCGCGGACGGGACGAAGTACGGCAAGACCGAGGCGGGAGCCCTCTGGCTGGACCCGGCCCTGATGTCGCCGTACGCCTTCTACCAGTTCTGGCTCAACGTCGAGGACGACTCGGTGGGCCCCCTGCTGCGGATCTTCACGTTCCTGAGCAGACGCGAGATCGAGGCGCTGGAGCAGCAGACGCTCGACGAGCCGTTCCGACGGGCGGGCCAGCGCGCGCTGGCCGACCACGTGACCGCGCTCGTGCACGGTGCGGAGGAGACCGAGCGGATCAAGGCCGCGGCGGCGGCTCTGTTCGGAGGGGGCCAGCTGCAGGAGCTGGGACCGACGACACTCGGCGCCGCCCTCCGAGAGACGGGGTCGGTGACTGCCGAGCGCGCGAAGGTGCCCAGCATCGTGGATCTCCTGGTGCAGACCGGGCTGTCCGCGAGCAAGGGTGCGGCGCGGCGTACCGTCGCCGAGGGCGGCGCCTACCTCAACAACGAGCGGGTGACGGACCCTGACCTGGTCCCGGGCGAGGAGGACCTGGTCGCGGGCGGCTGGCTGGTGCTCCGTCGCGGGAAGAAGCACGTCGCCGGCGTCGAAGTGCGTTAGGCGCGACGGTGGGCGAGTGGGTGGAGTCCCTCGACGAGCAGGCGCGCACGGTGCTCCCCGAGGCGGTCTACCGCTACTACCGCCAGGGTTCGCGGAGCGAGATCGCGGTGGCCGACGCGAACGACGCCTGGGACCGCCTGCGCCTGCTGCCGCACGTGCTCCGCGACGTCAGCGCTGTCGACACCACGACGACGGTGCTCGGCACCACTTTGCGAACGCCGTTCGGGGTCGCTCCCACCACGCTGCACCGGGCCGCGCACCCCGACGGCGAGGTGGCGATGGCCTCCGCCGTCGCCGCCGCTGAGTCGCTCCTCGTGGTGTCGAGCAACGCCGGGTCGACCTTCGAGTCGATCGCGGCCACCGGAGTGTCCTGGTGGCTGCAGGCCTACGTCAGCGCCGATCGATCGGCCTGCGTCCCGCTGCTGCGGCGCGCGGTCGACGCCGGTGCGCAGGCAGTCGTGGTCACCGTGGACACGCCGGTGGTGGGGACGAAGTACGACGGGGATGCTGACCCGGTCTGGCAGAGGATCGACCCCGCCTGGCTTCAGGCGAACTACGAGGAGAGCCCCGGGGGACGGGCTGCCCTGGACAAGGCGGCCGATCTCGTGCCTCACGACATCGGCTGGCTGGGTGAGGTGACCGGGCTCCCGGTCGTGGTCAAGGGCGTCATGCGCCCCGACGACGCGCGGGTGTGCGTGGAGGCCGGAGCCTCGGCGGTCTGGGTCTCCAACCACGGAGGTCGGCAGCTCGATTCTGCGGTCCCGACAGCCGAGGCGCTGCCCGCGGTGCGGGCCGAGGTGGGGGAGCAGGTCGAGGTCTACGTCGACGGGGGACTGTGTCACGCCCGGCACGGATTCGCGGCGCTTGCGCTCGGCGCCGACGCGCTGTTCCTCGGGCGGCTGCCGTTGTTCGCGCTGGCGGTCGAGGGCGGCCCCGGCGTCGAGAGGCTCCTGCGTGACCTCGGCGACGAGCTGGTCGAGACGATGCGGCTGGCCGGCTGCGCCGATCTGGCAGCGGTCGGCCCAGACGTGGTCCGGGGAGCGGAGTCGTGACGGGCTAACTACACGCGTGAGACTCAGCGTGACCCAAGCCTGGTTCCCGCGGGGCAACTGATTTGACTGCCCTGGGGGGAGCGAGTAAGTTTTACCAGGTTGCCCCACGCTCGGTCGCGAGGCCGAGGGCTGGTGTGTGCTTGATCCTTGAGAACTCAACAGTGTGCAAAAAGTCGACGAATTAGTTTGTAACGCCAGTCGGCAGATGGCGAACGCGTGACGCTTCGGTGTCCCGCGTCCCGACAGCTGTCGATGATTCCTTTAGTTAGACAACGTTGCAGGGCCGCGCAAGCGGTCCTCGACAATCTAGCTGGGATCTTCGAAGAACTCGATGTGCGCAGGTCGCAAGGCCGGCGAGCATCGGAAGAATTCAACGGAGAGTTTGATCCTGGCTCAGGACGAACGCTGGCGGCGTGCTTAACACATGCAAGTCGAGCGGTAAGGCTCCTTCGGGAGTACACGAGCGGCGAACGGGTGAGTAACACGTG
>Ga0136622_10000940_pt1 | contig 11994 bp, 9 predicted proteins | sample AntDrymUQ4482106_2_FD_104803 | JGI IMG/M metagenome (GOLD analysis project Ga0136622, IMG submission 104803) | Polar desert sand microbial communities from Dry Valleys, Antarctica - metaG UQ448 (21.06) | ecosystem: Environmental > Terrestrial > Soil > Desert | place: Antarctica: Dry Valley...
GCGACGACCACCAGGACGAGCGCCAGCAGCGTGCCCTCGAGCGCGATGTCGCCGAGATCCGCTGGGACGACGAGCAGGCCGAGCGTCAGGAACATCGCCAGCTGCGCGACCCACGCCATGCCGTCGTGAAAGGCGGCGACCGTCTGGCGCGCGGGAAGCTGCGCCGAGCCCATCGCCAGCCCGGCGAGGTAGACGGCGAGAAAGCCGGAGCCGTGCAGCACGTCCGCCGCCCCGTAGGCGACGGCCACGACGGCCAGCGACGCGACCGGGTACAGCCCGGCGGTAGCGAGCCGCGCCCGGCGGAAGGCCTGCACCGCCAGCCAGCCGACGGCCGCGCCGACGAGCGCGCCGACCCCGAGCTCGAGCACGAACAGCCCGAGCATGTCGACGGGGCCGAAGTCGTCGCGCTGGATCCACTCGATGAAGCCGAGCACGAGCAGCACGGCGACGGGGTCGTTCATCCCCGCCTCGCCCTCGAGCGTGCGCGCCAGGCGCCGCTTGAGCGTCGAGCCGCGCAGCAGCGCGAAGATCGCCGCGCCGTCCGTCGCCGACACGATCGACCCCACGAGCATCCCCTCCAGCAGCGACAGGTCCAGCAGCCAGGTGGCGACGATGCCTGTGACAAGCGCGGTCAGCAGCGTCCCCAGGACCGCGAGGCTGATCGCCGATCCGAGCACCGGGCGGATCTCGGGAAGCCCTGCCGCGAAGCCGCCCTCGAACAGGATCAGCGCCAGCGCGATGATGCCGATCGTGCGCGCCAGCTCGTAGTCGGAGAACTCGATCAGCCCGAGGCCGTCGGAGCCCAGCGCCATGCCGACGCCGAGGAACAGCACGAGGCCCGGGATGCGCAGGCGCCCGGCGAGCAGCGACGCCCCGAGGCCGAGCGCGAGCAGCCCGCCCGCCACCAGGATGAAGCTACCCTCGGTCCCCATCCGGGAGATCCTGCCCGCTACAGCCAGCCGGCGCGGCTCAGCAGGCGGTGCAGCACGACGCCGACGGCGAGCATCAGCCCCAGCGCCAGCGGATATCCGAGCCGCCAGCCGAGCTCGGGCATGTGCTCGAAATTCATCCCGTAGATGCTCGCGATCAGCGTCGGCACGGCGATCACGGCGGCCCAGCCGGAGATCCGCTTGACGACGTCGTTCTGCTGGACGCTGATGACGGCGAGGTTCGCCTGCAGGATGCTCGTCAGCAGCTCGCGCAGCGTGACGACCTCCTCCTCGATGCGCTTGAGGTGGTCCTCGACGTCGCGCAGGTGCTCGCGCAGCAGCGGCGACACGTCGCTGCGGTTGGCCGACTCGAGCATGTCGAGCGCGAGCAGCAGCGGATGGACCGCGCGGTAGAACTCGGCCAGCTCGCGGCGCAGGAAGTAGATCCGGCGCGTCTGGTCCTCGGCGCTGCCGAAGACCGCGGCCTCGACCTCCTCGACGTCGTTCTCGATCCCCTCGACGACGGGCTGGTAGTCGTCGACGATCTTGTCGAGCACGGCCCAGACGACGGCCGCCGGCCCCTCGCGCAGGAGCTCCGGATGGGACTCGACGCGCTCGCGCGCGGAGTGCAGCTCGCTCGCTCGCCCGTGGCGCACCACGACCGCGTAGCGCGACCCGACGAACACGTGCACCTCGCCGAACTCGACGACCTCGCGCGCGTCGAGGTAGCAGGCCGTGTGCACGACGAGGAAGTAGCCCTGCCCGTAGTCCTCGAGCTTGGGACGCTGATGGGCGTGCGTCACGTCCTCGATCGCCAGCTCGGGCAGGTCGAAGCGATCGGACACCTCGCGCAGCTCGCCCGCGGCGGGATCGTGCAGGCCCAACCAGATGAAGCCGTCCTCGTCGCAGCGCTCGACGGCCTCGTCGAGCGGCAGCGCTGCGTCGTGCTGGCGACTGCCGTCCCGGTAGTGCGCGCAGTCGACGATCACCGTGCCGGGGAGACTAGGGGTCCATCCCGGTGGGAACCCTTGCGAGCCTGACGGATAGGCCTGATGGCGCCTGCCGGCGCCGGGCGCGCCCCGCTACTGTCCGAAGCCCAGCACGCGCCGCAGCACCCAGAACGCGCCGCGCGCACGCCCGCCGTAGGTGATCAGCGCCGAGTCCCAGTTGGTGCTCGGCGGCCCCGCGTTCCAGTGGTAGATGTAGACGCGGCGGATGCGGCGGTTGCGCTTGACGAGCCGATCGAAGATGAAGCGCGTCACCCGCGCGGCGTGACGCGCGCCCTCCCGGATCGGCCTGCCGCCGTTCTTCGAGCGCCGTACCAGGCCGCCGGTCTCCGTCAGCCACAGCCTGCCCCTGGGGCCCATCAGCCTGAGCATCTCGCGCAGCCGCGCGGTCTGCAGGCGGTTGACCTCGAAGTAGTTGTGCAGCCCCCACAGCCGCGGCATGTAGCCGAGCTCACGGCGGAAGCTGCGCATCCATCCGAACATCGACGGCAGGTCGAGCAGCTCGGCCGCGAGGATCGTGCAGCGGCGGCATTCGCGCCGCAGCGCGCGGTAGTACGCCGCCACGAGCCCCGCGCGCCGGCAGACGTTCTCGCGGCAGTAGTTGACCTCGTTCCAGGTCGCGAACGTCCTCGCCCCCGGATAGCGGGTGCGAAAAGCGCGGAACTCCCGGCGCAGCCGCCGCGGCGACGGCCGCGAGCCGCCCCTGACGCGCGAGCGGCCGAAGGTGATCAGCGGATCGATGCCGTGCGCGGCGGCGCCCGCCATCCAGCCGTCGAGCTCGACTCTCTGCGCGCGGTAGCGCAGCACGTCCCACGGGACCAGGCGGCGCGCGTGCCCGATGCCGAGGCTCGTGAAGCGCCCGTCCGAGAACATGTCCGCCTTCTGGTCGGCGATGCCGATCTTCGGCAGCGCCCGGGCCGAGGCGGTCGCCGCCGGCGCCAGGCACGCGACGAGCGCCAGCGCCACGACGACCCGCGCCACGCGGGAGGCCACGGCTTGCCCTCCTGAGCTCCCGGTGAGGACGGCGTCCCGCTCGCTGAAGGCGGATTGCTTGGCGGTGGGCGACGATTTCACGAATGGTGAAACCGTCGAGCGTGACGAACGTTTCGGCGTCGACGGGGCTCCACACGCGCATCGGCAGCGAGACACCGACGTGCCCGCCACGGCTCCGCCTACGATCCGAGCCGCTCGAACTCCGCCGTCTCGCGGCGCACGGCGTCGAGCTCGCCGGTCTGAAGGTGCGCCGCGACGTCCTCGTCGATCTCCTGCTCGGTCGCGGCCGGCTTCACGCGGCGCACGCGCAGCGCGTCCAGGCGCTTGAACTTGAGGATCTCGAGCACGTAGACGAGGTAGATCGACGCCGCGATCACGAGCAGGCCGAGCCCGGCCATGACCACGGTCCACATGGGATCCAGCGACCCGCCGTCGTCGGAGTAGGGAACGAAGCGCAGCGCCAGCGCCAGGCCCGCGAGCGACAGCGTCCAGGCATAGAGGTACGCGACCGTGCGCCGCGTCGAGAAGCCGATCCGATCGAGGCGATGGTGGAAGTGCTCGCGGTCGGCCTCGTACACCGGGCGGCGGTACTTCATCCGCTTGAGCACGACGAACGTCGTGTCCAGGAACGGCACGGCGAGCACGATCAGCGGGAAGATCAGCGCGAGGATCGCCTGCGTCTTCACCGTTCCCTCGACCGCGACGCAGGCGAGCAGCAGCCCCAGCAGGTTCGAGCCGCAGTCGCCCATGAAGACGGTCGCGGGATGGAAGTTGTGCACGAGGAACCCCAGCGCGGCGCCGGCGATGATCGCCGCGAGCACGGCTGCGCCGGCGCGCTGCAGGTCGAATGCGATGACGACGAACGCCCCCGCCGCGATCGCGCAGACGCCCGCCGCCAGTCCGTCCACGCCGTCGGAGAAGTTGACGACGTTCATGATCAGCACGATGCCCGCGAGGGTCAGCGGGATCCCGAGGTCGCCGAGCTCGACGCGGTGCACGAACGGCAGCGTGAAGTCGGACACGCGCACGCCGTCTAGCACCGGCACGAGCGCCGCGGCCGACTGACCGACGAGCTTGACGGGGGCGCTGAGCTCGACGACGTCGTCCAGCGCGCCGACCGCGGTGATGATGGCCGCGCCAAGCAGGATCGCGCCGAAGCGGCCGTCGAGTGGCAGGAACGCCACGGCGCTGCCGAGCACCCCGGCGAAGATCGCCACGCCGCCCAGGCGCGGCAGCGGCCGGTCCGACAGCCCGCGCGCGCGCGGCTCGTCGACGGCGCCGATCACGCGCGCGAGGCGCACCGCCAGCGGCGTCAGGCAGGCGACGAGCAGCGCGGCGACCGTCCCGGCGGCGATTGCGTCCCACGTCGAGGGCGACATCCGAACAGCATCCCATTCCGCGCGGCGGCCGGCCGCCGCGGATGCGAGACTTGGCTCGCCCGGGATTCCGACAGCTGGCAGCAGGGAAGGGCATCACGGTCCATGCGAATCTGGGTCGACCTCACAGCACCCGCGCACCCGGTCGTCTTCCGGCCACTGCTCACGCGGCTGCGTGCCCGCGGCCACGAGCTGCTGGTCACCGCGCGCGACTACGCGCAGACGCTCGACCTCTGCCGCCTGCACGGGATCGAGCCGGCAGTCGTCGGCGCGCACGGCGGCGCGTCGATGATGAGCAAGGCCACGAGCCTGGCCGGCCGGACCGCGCGCCTGGCCCGCCGCGTGCGCCGGTTCGCCCCGTCGCTCGCCGTCGCGCACGGGTCCAACGACCTCGCGCTCGTCGCGCGGCTGCTCGGAGTGCCGGCCTGCAACACGTTCGACTACGAGTGGGCGACGCTCCAGCACAACGTCGGCTGCCGGCTCGCGCGGCGCGTCGTGGTCCCGCAGGCGATCCCGCTGGAGCGCCTGCGCCGCTACGGCGTCACGCCCCAGCGGCTGCGCCAGTACCCGGGCATCAAGGAGGAGTACTACCTCGCCGACTTCGAGCCCGACCGCGGGCTGCTCGGCCGCCTGGGCGTCGATCGCGACCGCACGGTGGTGGTCGTGCGCCCGCCGCCGGACGTCTCGCTGTACCACCGGCGCTCGAACCCGCTCTACGTCCAGGTCCTGCAGCACGTCGGCCACGACGGCGGCGTGCACGCGGTCGTGCTCCCGCGCACGCAGGAGCAGCGCAGGGCGCTGCGCGCGATGGCGCTGCCGAGCGTGATCGTCCCGGAGGGAGCGATCGACGGCCAGAGCCTGGTCGCGCTCGCCGACCTCGTGATCTCCGCCGGCGGCACGATGAACCGCGAGGCGGTCGCGCTCGGCACGCCGGTGTACACGACCTACGGCGGCCGGCTCGGAGCCGTCGACGAGGAGCTCATCCGCGCGGGGCGCCTGCAGCCGGCGACCGACGTGCGCGCGATCGAGATCGTCAAGCGAGCACGGCGCGAGCCGACCGCGCGGCGCGATCCCGACCTGCTCGTCGACCTGATGCTGGGGGCGGCATGACCGCGCGGCTGCTGCGCTCGCTGCCCGAGCCGCAGGGGCGCGCCGATCGCCGTCGCTGCAGCGAGCTGGAGTTCGGGCGGGACCTCGCGGCGCGCTACGAGAGCCTCGCCGACCCGCTGCTGCGCCCGCGGCCCGTCGATGGCGTGCTGCGTGCCCTGGACGTCGTGCTCGCGACCGCGCTGCTGGTGCCGGGCGCGCCGCTGATGGCCGTCGCGGCGCTTGCGATCCGGCTCACCTCGGGCGCGCCCGTGCTGTACCGCGGCGAGCGCGTCGGCCGCGCGGGCCACAGCTTCACGATGTACAAGCTGCGCACGCTGCGCCCGGACGCCGAGGACCGGCTGCGCGGCCTGCAGGACCGCGAGCTCGACCGGCTGACCGAGAGCGAGCACACGTACGTCGGCCGCGTGCTGCGCGCGACGCAGCTCGACGAGCTGCCCCAGCTCGTCAACGTGCTGCGCGGCGAGATGTCGATCGTCGGGCCGCGCCCGATCCGGCCGGTGTTCTTCGAGGAGCTCGTGGTCGACATCCCGCAGTACTGGCAGCGCCTCGTGGTGCGCCCCGGGCTGACAGGGTTCGCGCAGCTGCGCATGCGCCGTGACACGACTTGGGCCGAGAAGCTCGCCCACGACCTCGAGTACCTCGCCGACCGCTCCATCAGGCTGTACGTGCGGATCGTCGTCTCGACGGCCGGCCGCCTGCTGGCGCGCACGCGCGCGGAGCTCGGGCGCGGGCACGGCGCGCGCGCGGAGATCTGAGCCGTGTGCGGGATCTGCGGCCTGGCCGCGCTGCACGGCGGCCCCGTCGACGACGCGCCGCTTGAGGCGATGAGCGCGGCGCTCGTCCACCGCGGTCCCGACGACGCCGCCCGCGTGACCGACGGGCCGGTGGCGCTGGCGGCGCGGCGCCTGGCGATCATCGACCTCGACGGCGGACGCCAGCCGCTGGCCTCCGAGGACGGCCGCGTCCACGCGGCGCTCAACGGCGAGATCCTCAACCACGCCGACCTGCGGCGCGACCTGCAGCGCCGCGGGCATCGCTTCGCGACGCGCTGTGACACCGAGGTGCTCGTCCACCTCTATGAGGAGCGCGGCGATCGGATGCTCGAGCAGCTGCGGGGCATGTTCGCGCTCGCCGTCTGGGATGCGCGCGAGCGCCGGCTGCTGCTGGCCCGCGACCGCTTCGGCATCAAGCCGCTGTACTGGCGCGCCGCCGGCGGCGTGCTGAGCTTCGCCTCCGAGCTCAAGGCGCTGCGCGGCCTGCCCGGCTTCCGCGGCGAGCTCGATCCCGACGCGGTCGAGGCGTACTTCACCTTCAACGCCATCCCGTCGCCGCTGACGATCTTCCGCGACGTGCGCAAGCTCGAGCCCGGCACGCTGCTGTCGTGGCGCCCCGGCCGCGCGCCCGAGATCAGCCGCTGGTGCCGGCCGGCGCCGGTGCCGGCGGACGAGGTGCGCGGCGAGGACGAGCGCGAGCTCGCCGCCGAGCTCGCCGAGCGGCTGCGCGACAGCGTCCGCGCGCACCTCGTCTCAGACGTCCCCGTCGGCGTCTGGCTGAGCGGCGGCGTGGACTCGGGGCTGCTCGCCGCGCTGGCGGCGCAGGAGTCCGGCGAGCGCCTGCGGACGTTCTCGATCGGCTTTCACGAGCGCAGCTTCGACGAGCTCGACCGCGCTCGCCTGGTCGCCCAGCGGCTGGGTGCCGACCATCACGAGGCGATCCTCGGCCCCGAGGCGGCCGCGACGCTACCGCGGATCGCCACCGCGTTCGACGAGCCCTACGCCGACAGCTCCGCGCTGCCCGTCGACGCGGTGGCGCGACTGACCGGCGAGCACGTCAAGGTCGCGCTCAGCGGCGAGGGCGGCGACGAGCTGTTCGGCGGCTACCACACCTACGCCGCCGACCTGCTGGCGGCGCGGTTGGGCGGCGTCGCGCGGCTGGCGCGACCGCTCGTCGAGCGCCTGCCGAGCTCGTCGCGGCGCGTCAGCCTCGACTACCGCGCGCGGCGCTTCGTGCGCGCGGCGCACCTGCCGCCGCTGGAGCGCCACCACGGCTGGAAGGAGATCCTCGCGCCCGAGATCCGCGCGCAGCTGCTCGCGCCGCTGCACGGCGGGCGCACGCCGCGCGACCCGGTCGACCAGCTGCGCGCGCGCTACGCCGAGACGGCCGGCGCCGAGCCGCTGGCGCGGCTGCAGGACGCCGACCTCGCGCCCTACCTCGCCGACGACCTGCTGACCAAGACCGACCGCATGAGCATGGCCCACTCGGTCGAGGTCCGCGTGCCGTTCCTGGACCCGGTCGTCGCCGAGCTGGCGCTGGCGCTGCCGACGTCGGCGAAGGTGCGCGGCCTGGCGAAGAAGCGGCTGCTGCGCTCGGTGGCCGCGACGCTGCTGCCGCGCTCGATCGCGCGCGGCGCCAAGCGCGGCTTCTCGATCCCCATGGCGGCCTGGCTACGCGGCGACCTGCTGCCGCTGGCGCGCGACCTGCTCGCGCCGGCCGCGCTGGCGCGTGGCGGGGTGCTCGACCCGGCGCCGGTCACGCGGCTGCTAGACGAGCACGTCGCGCGCCGCGACGACCACTCGCGCGCGCTGTGGGGCCTGCTGTGCTTCGTGCTGTGGCAGGAGCAGGGCGGCGCGTGAGGATCCTGCTCGTCACCGTGCTGCGACAGGAGCGGGGCGGCGCGTGAGGATCCTGCTCGTCACGCAGATGTGGCCCGGCCCGCGCGATCCGGACCTCGGCGTGTTCGTCGCCACGATCGCGCGCGAGCTGCGCGGGCTGGGCCACGACGTCGACGTCTGCGCGATCGACCGCCGCGGCGGGAGCCCGGCGAAGTACGCGCGCCTGGCCGCCCGCGCGGTGCGCGCGGCGCGGCGCCGGCGCCCGGACGTCGTCTTCGCCCACTTCCTGTTCCCCGCCGGCGCCGCCGGGGCCGCGGCCGCGGCCGCGGCGCGCGCACCGCTCGTCGTCATGGCGCACGGCGCCGATGTCGAGAACGCGCGCCGCTCACGCGCCCTCGCCGCCGCGACGCACGCCGTGACGGCGCGCGCGGCCGCCGTGATCGCCAACTCGCACTGGCTTGCCGAGCGCCTCGGGCCGGTGCGCGCGCCGGTGGAGGTCATCGACTGCGGCGTGGACCTGGAGGTCTTCGCAGCGCGGCCGGCGGCGGCGGCGCGGGCGCAGCTGAGCTGGGGCGAGGAGGGGCCGGCCTTCCTCGCCGTCGGCTCGCTGATCGAGCGCAAGGGCGTCGTCGAGCTCGCCGGAGCGTTCGCGCGGCTGGGCCGCGGCAGCCTCGCCTTCGTCGGCGACGGCCCGCTGCGCGACCGCCTCGCGGGGCGGCCCGGCGTGCACCTCGCCGGCCGCCTGGCGCACGAGCAGGTGCCGCAGTGGATCGCGGCCTGCGACGTGCTCTGCCAGCCGTCGCGGATCGAGCCGTTCGGCCAGGCCGCGCTGGAGGCGATGGCGATGGAGCGCACGGTGGTGGCGACGACGGTCGGCGGCGCGCCCGAGTTCGTCGTGCCGCAGGCCGGCGTGCTCGTTGCGCCCGGCGACGTGGCGGCGCTGACGGACGCGCTCGCGCGGGCGGCGTCGCTGCCGTCGCCGAACCCGGCGGCGCGTCGCGTCGCCGCCGAGCACGACGTCCGCGGCCAGGCCGTACGGATGGCGGCGGTGCTGGAGGGCGCCGTCAGTCGCTCGCTTCGATGAGCTCGACGCGGCCGGCGTGGCCGCGATGCTTCGGCGCGCGGTCAGTCGCTGGCTTCGATGAGCTCGACGCGGCGCGCATGGCGTCCGCCCTCGAACTCGCCGTCCAGGAACGCGCGCACGATCGCGTCGGCCTGCTCGCCATCCAGGCGGCTCCCCGACAGCGTCACGACGTTCGCGTCGTTGTGGGCGCGCGCGAGCTGCGCCTCCTCGGCGTCGTGCGCGTTGACGGCGCGCACGCCGGGCACCTTGTTGGCGACGATCGAGACGCCGACGCCCGAGCCGCACACGAGCACGCCGCGCTCGGCGTCGCCGGCCGCGACCAGGCGCGCCGCGGGCGCCGCATAGCGTGGGTAGTCGGTCGACTCGTCGGTCTCGGGGCCGATGTCGACGACCTCGTGGCCGTCGCCGGCCAGCAGCCGCTTGACGTGCTCCTTGAGCTCGAAGCCGGCGTGGTCTGAGGCGACGGCGATGCGCATGAGCTCAGGGTAGAGCACACACATGGTTCGGTTCTCCCTGCTGATGACCATCGCCGGCATGGCGGGCTTGTGGGTTGTCGGGCCGTCGGAGGTCGTCTGGGTGGTGCCGTTCTTCGTGCGCGTATCGGACGGGCGACACGCGCGACTGCTGGTGCTCGCGCGTCGAGCACTCGCTCGTGGGCCCCACGGACCGTCGCGATCATGGAGCGTCGTGCCGCGGCTTCCACCACGGGATGCTGCTCGGACATGCCTGACCGGTCCGTCGACCGAGGGGGGTGCCCCGTTGCCGTTTCCGCGACTCCGAGCGAGTAGTACTGTCGTACGCCAGACAGCGATCTCCAGCCTGGGAGTTCCAATCTTTACCATCCGGCTCAAGACCCAGCAATGGCGGCCAAATGTGCTCATGACGCTGCGGGCCGGTGACGCGTGGCTGGTCGACCGTCCGGGGCTTTATGAGGACGACGAGTGGACGTTCATCCTCGACGAGGCCGACTATCCCGGCGGCATCGAGTTCAAGTTTGTGCTCGAGCGTTCCGCGTGGATGCAGGGGGTGAATCTTGCCCTGCAGCCGCAGGCCGGCGGTGACTACGCATTCGATGAAGGTGACGTCGCGTTCGCGCCCAATGAGGAACTCGTCGTCGACAACTCCTTCCTACAGCGCCTGCTGTTCCCGACCCGGTTTGACGAGGATCACATCTACGACGTGGTGATCGTCGGATCGGGGATGGGCGGCGGCATCCTGGCCGATCAGCTGTCCGACCAAGGTGCCACGGTACTCGTGCTCGAGGCGGGCAGCTACCTGTTCCCCACGCACCTTGGCAATCTGCCACGCAAGCACAGCGTAGGCCGCTTCGACAAGCACCTGTGGAATCTCTACGAGAACTTCAAGGTCGAGAACTATGCCCCGGGCAGCGAGTTCAAGGGCGGACAGGCGTTCTCCCTGGGCGGGCGCTCAGTCTTCTGGGGCGGACTGATCCCACGGATGACGTGGTGGGAATTGGAGCTGTGGCCGCAGGCGCTGCGATGGTACCTGGAGAGCACCGGCTATCAGCGGGCGGAGGCCCTGATGAACCGCGCAGCACTGCTGTCATCGCCGTATCGCGACAGCGTGCGCCGGTTCCTGCGTGAGCAGCTGCCGGACTTCGAGCACGTCGATGCGCCGGTGGCCGTCGACTACCACGCCCCGACCAGCGCGCTGCTGTCAGGCGGGGTCTTCTCGACTGCCGACCTGATGACGGAGTCCCAGCTCACGCCGGGAGCGACTGGTAATCAGCAACTGTGGATCAACCTCAACCACGTCGCCGTTGAGCTCCTGACGGAGCAGGGGAAGGTCACCGCCGTGGTTGCCCATGACCTCGTCGCCAACAGGCAGCGCACCTTCCTCGGCCGTGACTACGTACTGGCTGCGGGCACCATCGAGAGCGCCAAGCTCGCGAAGATGAGTCAGCTCGGTGATCCCAACGGGAAGATCGGTCTCGGCATCACCGACCACCCGATCTTCTATGTCCACTTCACTGTCCCTGTGGGGGCGGCCCTGTACAGCGCTTCGGATTCGAGCAAGACGCTGTCACAACATCGCCAGGCATCGCTGGACGCGCATCCCTACAACCTCGTCATCGAGCTCGGTGCCGATCTCAACCAGGGGCGCTACGTCGACGATGACATCTTCGAGGCACACCAGGCGGGCAAGGGACAGAACATGCTCTGCGAGCTGGTGTTCCTGCTCAACAGCAGCCTGATCGACGCAAACGAGCTCAACCACCAAGGGCCAGCCTACGTGAAGCCTCAGCTGAACATGGCACGCCGAGAGGTCTCGCAGGCGCTGCTCAACGAAATGCAGGACCACGCGTCGCGCATCATCGGTGCGCTGGGCGGCCAGCCAATCGGGCGGCCTGACATCGCCCTTGCCGAAGCGGACCTCGGTGGCGTAGCGCACGAGGTCGGCACGCTGCGGCTCGCCGGCGACGGCAGCGGCGTCCTGAACGAGGATCTACGGTTCCTGACCAGCGACAACCTCTACGTCTGCGACAACTCTGTGTTCCCATCCTCGCCCGCCGCGAATCCGTCCCTGACCCTCGCGGCGCTCGCGATCAGGCTCGCCGAGCATCTCGCGGCGCAGGCGTGACTTAAATTCGAGGGGTGCCTCTCGTGCGCGGGACGCACTGATCGTTGCGCCGTCTCGGCGCGGCTTCCGCCTGAGGCGTTTCGTTGCGCACACGCTTGCGCAGCGCCTCGGGATGGACGCGCAGATCGCGCGCGACCGGCGCGATCGGACGACCCGACTGGAGCGCGAGCCGGACGCCGCGGTCGATCAACTCCTCGGGCCACAGCAGCAGCTCTCCGCCAGCGTCATCGCGGCCGATCATCGCACCGATGAGACCTGCAGTCAGCGCCCCCGCAGCGCCGC
>Ga0136622_10000941_pt1 | contig 11993 bp, 11 predicted proteins | sample AntDrymUQ4482106_2_FD_104803 | JGI IMG/M metagenome (GOLD analysis project Ga0136622, IMG submission 104803) | Polar desert sand microbial communities from Dry Valleys, Antarctica - metaG UQ448 (21.06) | ecosystem: Environmental > Terrestrial > Soil > Desert | place: Antarctica: Dry Valley...
TCGCGCTGCTCGCCCTCCTCACCGCGCCAGTGAAAGGCGACCCGGTCGCCGTTGCCCGCCTCGACGTGGCGGTCGACGCAGTTGACCGAGGCGTTGAGCTTGCCGTCGGCGAACCACTTGAAGAACGGAGGATCGGAATCGTCGAGGGCCTCAGTCGGCTGGCGCGACCATTCGAGCTCCCTGGCCAGCTTCATCCACCAGGCCTCGGGATCGCGCGCCGCCTCCTCGTACAGCGATTCGTCGGTGACCAGCGCCTCGGCGGCGAACTCCTCGGGGGGCTCGAACCTCTCCTGATCCAGCAGCTCTCCGAGCTCGGCCTCGAGCTCGCCCTGCGCACCGTTCATCTCACACGCCCTCTCCAGGTTCTCCAGATCCCGGGCCGCCGGCTGCCCGGGTCCTCTGTGCGTGCTAATCCCCGAAGGGACGACGGGCAAACCGTTTGCGATCGATCGCGTTGACTGTCCGCCGATGCACCGAACCGCGGACCGCCTGAGCTCGTCTCGAATCGCCTTCCTGGGGATCTTCGTGGTCACCGGCCTGGGGCTGCTCTCGGTGGGCGCGACGCTGCCGGTGATGCCCCGCTACGTCAGCGGCCCGCTCGGCGGCGGCGACCTCGAGGTAGGGATCGTCAGCGGCGCCTTTGCGATCACGGGCCTCGCCTGCCGGCCGCTGGCCGGCCACCTGGCCGATCGCAGCGGCCGCCGGCGGGTGGTCCTCTGGGGCTCGCTCGCGACCGCGATCTCCGGCGTCCTCTACTTCGTCCCCGCCGGGGTTCCCGGGCTGATCGTCGCCCGCCTCTTCCTCGGCGCCGGCGAGGGCGCGGTCTACACAGCGGGCTCCGCCTGGATCGTCGACCTGGCGCCGCCGGAGCGCCGCGGCAGGATCATCGGCCTCTACGGGCTGGCGATCTGGGGCGGCCTCGCCCTGGGGCCGCCGATCGGCGAGCTGATCCTGCACGCGACCAGCTTCGAGGGCGTCTGGGCGTTCGCCGCCGCGGCGCCGCTGCTGGCCGCCGCGCTGACCTTGCGCATCCCGGAGGCGTTCGTGCCGCGGGCTGCCTCGCAGAGGCGATCGCTGCTGGCGCGCGAGGCGCTTCGGCCCGGGCTCGCACTTGCGCTCTCGATCGTCGGCTACGCGACCATGGCGGCCTTCCTCGTCCTCCATCTCGACGAGCGGGGCGTCGGCCACGGCGCCGCGGTGTTCACCGCCTTCGCGGTCAGCGTCGTCGCCATGCGCGTCCTCGGCGGCTGGCTTCCCGATCGCTTCGGCCCGGTCCCCTGCGCAATCGGGGCCGCTCTGCTCGAGGCGGTCGGCCTGCTGGTGATCGCCGGCTCGGGCTCCCTCGCGGTCGCCCTGATCGGTGCCGTCGCCATGGGCTCGGGCTTCTCGCTGCTGTTCCCCTCGCTGGCGCTGCTGGTGATCAACCGGGTCCCCGAGGAGCGCCGCGGGGTGGCGATGGGCACCTTCACCGCCTTCTTCGACCTCGGCATGGGGATCGGCAGTCCGCTGGCCGGGGTGGCGGCGGGGATCGGCGGCTACGAGGCGGCGTTCTGGCTGGCGGCCGCCTCCGCGGTGGGCGCCGCCGCGGTCGCGATCTCGCTCAGAAGAGTCTCGGCTGGGCTGCCGGCGCCGGCTCCGACCTAGACTCGCGCTCGCGCTCGCGCTCGCTGCCGCGCGCGACCGTCAACCGCTGCGGGCGGCGCTTGCCACGGGCTAGCTTCGCCAGGCGCTTTCGCTCGTCGCCGCGCATGTAGGCGCCCTCGGCGTAGAGGTCCTCGTAGTGGGAGACGAGGTCGGGCCGGTACTGGCGCAGCCAGTCGAACCAGATCTCCCTGACTTCGCCGCGCAGGTGCAAGCCGATTCCGAAGACGCTCTCGGCACCCGCCTCGCCGAGCAGCCCGAGCAGCTCCTCGACCTGCTTCGGGTCGTCGTTGATCCCCGGCATCAGCGGCGCCACCAGGACTCCCGTCGGGATTCCGTTGCGAACCAGCTCGGCGACCGCCTCGATCCGCTTGCGCGGGTGCGGCGTGTGCGGCTCGGTCGCTCTCCACGCTTTCTCCTCCAACGTCGGGATCGAGAGGTTGGCGACGAACTCCGTGCATTCGTGAAGCTCGCGGAAGAGGTCGAGGTCGCGCAGCAGCAGCGGCGACTTGGTCAGCACCGAGCACGGGTTGCGAAAGTCGCGCATCGCCTCCCAGACGCCACGGGTGAGCTTGTAGCGGCCCTCGACCCACTGATACGGGTCGGTGTTGGTACCGAGGGCGACGTGCGCACCCTTCCAGCTCGGCTTGCGGAGCTCCGCCCGCAGCCGCTCCGGGAGGTTGACCTTGACCACGATCTCGCGCTCGAAGTCCTCGCGGGCGTTGAGGTCGAGGTATGTGTGGGTAGGGCGGGCGAAGCAATAAATAAGGTGCACGCGTGGGCGCAACCGCGGTAAGGGTTGATCGTCCAACGGAACGGCATGCGCGATCGCTTCGGAACGCTGTTGAGCGCGGAGCGTGCCTCCACCTCGTGAAAGCGAATTCCGAGCGCCTCCGGAGCGTCGAACGTGCGGACCACCGACTCACCCAGACCGGGCAGCAAGCCCTGCGTGCTAGCTCCCTTCTCGAGATTGTCCCAGCGCACTACGAACGCATGTTCGCATAACGCTCGGACGGCACCGGAGCGCGAGCCCCGCCGCCGCCGGCTAGCTGTAGTTCCTCACCACGTTGTTCATCCGGGCCTCCTTGGAGGCTGGGGGTGTCTAAAGCCACCAGTCCAAGGAGGACACCGAATGAAGCTCCACGCTAACGCCCGCACCTGCCCGAAAAGCCGTCGTCTTCTCGTCAGTCGTCTCGAAGAGCAGTCCTGGTCGCTGGCGGCGGCGGCCGCGGCCGCCGGCGTCAGCGAGCGAACCGCCGCCAAGTGGTTGGCGCGCTGGCGAGCCGAAGGCGAGGCCGGGCTCGCCGATCGCAGCTCGGCGCCCAAACGCAAGCCGACCCAGCTGGCGGCCGAGCGAGTCGCCGCGATCGAGGCGCTGCGCAGGTTGCGGATGACCGCCGCCGAGATCGCCGAGTCCCTGGGCATGGCGCTCTCGACCGTCTCCAGGTGGCTGAAGCGGATCGGCCTCGGAAAGCTCTCTCGCCTCGAGCCCCCAGAGCCGCCCAACCGCTACGAGCGAAAGCGCCCGGGCGAGCTGATCCACGTCGACGTCAAGAAGCTCGGGCGCTTTGATCGCCCCGGCCATCGAATGACCGGGCGAGGGGTGGCCAAGCGTCTCACCCAGACAACGGCTGCCGGTCGCGGCAGAGGAGTCGTCGGCTGGGAGTTCTGCCACGTCTGCGTCGACGACGCGACCCGTCTGGCCTACGTTGAGGTGCTCGCCGACGAGCGCGGCGAAACCGCGGCCAGCTTCCTGCGGCGAGCGGTGGCCTGGTTTTCGTCGATGGGGATCACGGTCGAACGGGTGATGAGCGACAACGGCTCTTGCTATCGCTCCGCCGTCCACGCCGTCACCTGCCGCGAGCTCGGGCTAAGGCACCTCTTTACCCAGCCCTACAGGCCGCGGACCAACGGCAAGGCAGAGCGTTTCATTCAGACGCTGCAAAACCGCTGGGCCTACGGCGCCCTTTACGGCAGCTCAGTCGAACGCACGGCCGCCCTGCCCGGTTGGCTCACCCACTACAACTTCACCCGAGGTCATGGCTCTCTCAGTCACAAGGCGCCCGCAGCTCGGCTCGCCGAGCTCAGAACAACGTCATGAGTAGCTACAGCTAGCCCGCGGCCTGCTCGGGGCGCTCGGTCAACTCGACCTCGACGCTGCGCTCCTCACCGTTGCGCAGCAGGGTCAGCTCCACCGCCTCGCCGGGCTGCTTCGAGTCGACCGCGGCGATCACGTCGGTCATCGTCGCGACCGGCTCGCCATCGACGGCGACGATCAGGTCGCCGCCGGCCTGGAAGGGCTGGCCGCCGACCGTGACCTCGGCGTCGCCGGCCTCGAGCCCGGCCTCGTCGGCAGGGCTACCCGGGACCACCGACTGCACCAGGGCGCCGCCGTCGCGATCGAGGTTGAGGACGTCGGCGATCTCTGAGGTCAGATCGGTGCCGCTGACCCCGAGGAAGGCATGCTGAACCTCACCGTCGTCGATCAGCTGCTGGGCGATCTCGCGGGCGGTGTTGATCGGCACCGCGAAGCCGATGCCGACATTGCCCTCGCCGCCGGCGATCTGGGAGTTGATCCCGATCACGCGACCGGCCGAGTCGAGCAGCGGGCCGCCCGAGTTGCCGGGGTTGATCGGAGCGTCGGTCTGGATCGCGTCGGTGATCGTGAACCCGTTCGGCGACCTGATCTCGCGCTGGATCGCCGAGATGATGCCCGCGGTCGCGGTGCGATCGAGGCCGAATGGATTGCCGATCGCGACAGCGGCGTCACCGACCTCGACCTGTGACGAGTCGCCCAGGGTGAGCGGATGAAGCACCTCCGCGGGAGCGTCGACCTGGATCACGGCCACATCGGTCGAGGCGTCGGCGCCGAGCAGCTCCGCCTCATACGTGTCGCCGTCCTCGCCCAGGGTGACCGAGATCTCCTCCGCCCCCTCGACCACGTGAGCGTTGGTGACTATGCGTCCCTCGCCGTCGATGACGAAGCCGGAGCCGGTCGCGGTTCCGCCGCCGCCACCCGGCTGCCCGAACGGATCGAAGGCCTCCTGCGAGCCCGCTGCATCGGCCCGGATGAAGGCGACGCCCGGCGCATCCTTGCTGTAGATGTCGTTGACGCTGAGCGCACGGCCGGACTGGTCGGCGACCGGAGCGGTCAGCGGGGTGGCGGCGGGGGCCGCGAGGCCGGACTCGTCGCCGGCTTCGACCCAGCCGGCGGCGATCGCCGCCCAGCCGAGGATGGCGACCACGAGGCCGCCCGCGAGTGCAGAGACAAATGGGGTGCGCAGAATTCGCTTCATCGCGAGCCAGCTAAGCCACGGCCGCTGAAGAGGCGCTAACGAGAGCCGAAACGCTCGCTAAGAATGCACGCCCGCGGCACCGGCGCGAAGCGGCGCGGTGGCGAACTCCGCGACCCCGTCCTCGAACTCGACAGCAGGCCGGTAGCCAAGCTCCGACCGCGCGCGGTCGATCGAGGCGAAGACATGGCGGACGTCACCGAGCCGGAACTGACCCGTGATCTCCGGTGCCGGGCCGCCGATCGCGGTCGCGAGCGTCCCCGCTAGCTCGCCGACCGTGCGCGGGATGCCCGAGGCGATGTTGAACGCCCCTGCGAGTGCCGGATCGGCATCGAGCGCCAGCCGATTCGCGTGGGCGACGTCGCCGACGTGGACGAAGTCGCGAATCTGGCCGCCGTCCTCGAACACGCGCGGCGCGCGCCCTGCCTCGAGCGCGCTGCGAAAGATGCTGGCGACGCCGGCGTAGGGGGTGTCACGAGGCATCCGCGGGCCGTAGACGTTGTGGTAGCGCAGCGAGATCAGCGGCGTCTGCGATTCGCGCGCGTGGACGAGGCACAGATGCTCCTGATGCAGCTTGGTCGCCGCATAGACGCTGCGCGGATCGGCGGGGGCGGACTCCGGCACCGGCTCGGGCTGCAGCTCCGACGAGCAGACCGGGCATGACGCCTCGTACTCAGCGGCTGCCAGCCGCTCGGCAGCTCGCGGTAGCGGGGCGACGAGCCCGTGGCGGCGACAGCGAAAGCGGCCCTCCCCGTAGATCACCATGCTGCTTGCCAGCACCAGCGGGCCCGCGAAACCCTGCTCGTGCATTGCCCGGAGCAGCACCGCGGTGCCCGAGCAGTTGTGATCGACGTAGTCGGGCATATCGCCCGCGTCGACTCCGAGGCCGACCATCGACGCCTGGTGAGAGATCGCCTCGACCCCGGCCAGCGCCGCCGCCACCGCCGCGGGATCGCGGACGTCACCCCAGAGGTACTCGGCCTCGGGGTTCAGGTAGGGCGGCTGGCCGCTGTGAGCGAGCGGGTGCAGCGAATCGAGCACCCGCACCCGCCGCCCCGCCCCGACGAGCTCGTCGACGACGTGGGAGCCGATGAAACCGGCGCCGCCAACCACGAGTGTCCGAGCCGCCCCATTCACCAGATCATCGCCACCCCGACCTGGATCGCGATCGCGAGCCCGGCCTGGGCGCCGAGCGCAGCCCGCCGCACCCGCCGGCCCCGCGGCAGCGCCACCGCGGCGATCAGCACCCAGGGCAGGAACGGAAGCCAGATGCGCTCGACCTCGGCCTTCGACATGCCGCTCAGGTCGGCAAGCAACACTGCAACCAGGGCACCACCGACGAGCAACCAGGTGGCCCGGTGGCGAAGCAGGGCGAGGCCGGCCGCGGTTGCCGGGCCTGCGGCGAGGGCGAAGGCAGCGAGGTTTGCGAGCAGGAAGAAGTCGTACGGCCGTGTGCTGGCGACGCTGCCCGCGTACTGCTCGCGAATCGCGGCGAAGCCGTCGAACCACCAATAGCCGGCCGCGGCGAAGGCGAGCACCACCGACCCCGCCCCCAGCGCGGTGACGGCGAGCGGGCGCAGTCGCCCGGCAGCCGCAGCGACTCCCAGGGGGATCGCCGCGAGCAGGGCCAGCCCAGCGGATAGGAAGATCGCGAGACCGAAGACGATGCCGCCGCCGGCGGCGAGCAAGTCGGCGCGGGCGCCCCGCGCCTTGATTGCGAGGATCGTCAGCGCGACAGCCCAGGCGCCGACCCCCATGAACAGCGCATCGGCGGTGGTCGCGATCCAGACGGCGCCGGGCGCGAGGACGACGAAGGGCGCGGCCCGGCGAGCCACCGATTCACCGGCAACGGCGCGCGTCGCGATCAGCACAGCAGGCACCGCCGAGGCGGCGATCAGGAGAATCAGGACGGCGGCCGGCCAGGAACCGCCGAGCCCGAGCTCACCGAGTCCCCAGAGGGCGAGCACCATTCCCGGCGGGTGACTGCGGACGTGGGTCGCGTAGCCGTCGATTCGATCGGTGAACGTGGAGAGGAACTCCCCTGGGGAGCCGACGGCGGGGACCGAGGCCAGGTAGTCGCTGGGGCCCTGAAGCGGCACGTGGATTCCGTCTGGGCCTTCGGTCAGGGCCAGAGCAACCGCCCATGTCAACGCCGCCAGCGCCGCCGTCCCCAGCAGCGGCCTCCAGCGAAGCGTTGCCGCGAGGCTCGGCGCCAGCAGCGTGACCGCGGCTGCGACCCCAACCGCCGGCAGGACCCCGGGGCCGAGATCGAGATCCCACTGGCCGAACAGGGGCGGAGCGCCGAGCAGGATCCGAACCCCGGCGCCGTTGAGCGCGTTGCCCCAGAGGTGCGCGCCGACGATCAGCCCGGCCCAGCCGGCGAGGGCGCCACCGACGAGCACCCGCACGCTCACCCGTCTGTCCGCGCCCGCCGCCAAGCCGACCGCTGCCGCGTTCTGCATGGGGCGCACGATGCAGCGCCGAGATTACGAACCGCGAAACCGCGTAAGCGACCCGTAAGACCAGGTTGTAAGGGTGCGCATATGCCCGACGTCGTCCTCCCGGTTCTCGACGAAGCGGCGGCGCTGCCCGGGGTGCTCGCGGCGATGCCGCCGGGCTTTCGGCCGATCGTCGTCGACAACGGCTCCAGCGACGGCTCCGCGGAGATCGCCGCCGAGCTCGGAGCCGAGGTCGTAGCCGAGCCGCGCCGCGGCTTCGGGGCAGCCTGCTTCGCCGGCCTGGTGGCGGCCGACAGCGAGATCGTCTGCTTCATGGACTGCGACGGCTCGCTCGACCCGGGCGAGCTGCCGCGCGTGGCCGCACCGATCGCCGAAGGTTCGGCCGATCTGGCGCTCGGAGCGCGGCGCGCCGCCGCCGCCGGAGCCTGGCCACTGCACGCGCGGCTCGCAAACCGTGCGCTGACGGCGGAGCTGCGGAGGCGCTCGGGGCTTTGCCTGCGCGACCTGGGGCCGATGCGCGCCGCTGGGCGAGTCGCGCTGATCGAACTCGGGATTCGCGATCGCCGCTTTGGGTGGCCCCTGGAGATGGTGCTGCTCGCGGCCCGAGCCGGGTGGCGCATCCGCGAGCTCGAGGTCGATTACCGGCCGCGGATCGGCCGCTCCAAGGTCACGGGGACCTTGCGCGGCAGCGCCCGCACGGTCGGCGACATGGCCAGGGTGCTGCGATGAGCGATCCCGCCCTGATCGTGATCGCCAAGCAGCCGCTGCCGGGGCGCTCGAAAACCCGGCTGACCCCGCCGTGCACGCCCGCGCAGGCGGCGGGACTCGCCGAGGCGGCGCTCGCGGACACGCTCGCCGCGGTTGCCAGGGCGCCGGCGTCGCGGCGGGTGCTGGCACTCGACGGCGTTCCCGGCGAATGGCTGCCCCCTGGATTCGAGGTCGTCAAGCAGGGCGAAGGCGGGCTCGGGGTCCGCCTGGCGGCTGCCTTTGGCTCGATCTGCGGACCGGCGCTGCTGGTCGGCATGGACACCCCCCAGCTCACCCCCGACCTGCTCGCCGCCAGCGCGCGCACCCTGATGGGCGACGGTGTCGACGCGGTGCTCGGCCCCGCTCCCGACGGGGGCTACTGGGCGATCGGCCTGCGCGGCTCGCATCCGCGCGCCTTCGACCGGGTACCGATGAGCGCCGCGAACACCTGCGAGGTGCAACTCCGACGCCTGCGGGCGCTGGGACTCCGCCATCGGATGCTCCCCGCCCTGCGCGACTTCGACACGATCGAGGACGCCCATGTGGTCGCATCGAGCTGTCGCGGATCGCGGTTCGCCGAGGCGCTCGACGCGCTCGACCTGGGGCGCTGGAAGCAGGCGAGCCCTCGCAAGGGCGCCCGGCCCTTGACCGGTGGAGCGGCGTGGGCCGGCGGCTGACGGGTCTGCTCGCGACGTTCGGCGCCCTCTGCGGGTGCGGCTCGGACGACCAGGGCTTTGCGCCCGCGGCCGAGCCCGCCGTCTCGCCGCCGCTCGAGGCGACGCCCGGTGGCCGCTTACTGAAGCTCGGGGCGGAGCCCGAGGGGCTGGTGGTTGACGGCCGCAGCGGGCTGGCGGCGGCGATCACCCGCGAGCCGGACCGTCTGGTGCTCGTCGACCTCGAGGGCCGGCGGGTGACCGCGAGGTTGCCGCTGGCCTCGCGCGGTCGCCACCTCTCGCTGGCGCGCCCCGGCGGGCCGGTCCTGGTCGCTGCCGAGATCGCCGACGAGCTGGTCAGCGTCGCGCTGCCATCCGGGCGCACCGACTCGGTCGGCGTCGGGGGCTTCCCCCACGGTGCCGCGGCCGCAGCCGGGAAGATCTTCGTCGCCAACGAGGGCGGCGACACGCTCTCGGTGATCGAGGACGACGAGTTGGTGGCGACGCTCGAGGCGCCCGAGCAACCCGGCGGGATTGCCGCGACGGCTGGCCAGGTGGCCGTGGTCGCGGTCGCCGAGCGCGTGCTCGAGCTCTACGACGCCGAGACACTCGAATCCCTGGGGAGTGTCCCGGCGGGCGTCGGACCCACGCATGTGGTTGCCGACAGCGGCCGCGCCTACGTCGCCGATACCGAGGGCGACGAGCTGCTGGTCTTCGACCTCGGTGCGGAACCCCGGCTCATCGCCTCCGCACCTGCGCCCGGGACGCCGTACGGGATCGCGATCGATCCGGTACGCGACCGCCTCTGGCTGACGCTGACCGCCACCAACGAAGCGGCCGAGTACTCGATCGCCGGCGGCGAACCGAAGTTGATCGCCAGCCACGCGACCATCCGCCAGCCGAATACCGTCGCCGTCGACCCGCGGACCGGGGACGCGATCGTCGCCGGTCGCACGGCCGCGGGGCCGCTGCAGCGGATCGAGCCGACGGAGGCCCCGTGAGCCCGCGACCGCACTTCGGGGACCCGCCGCCGGGACCGTTTCGCCGCGACTTCTGGCGCAGTCCGCTGCGCGGACCTTGGCTGGCGTCGCTGCTCGGATCGGCGCTCTTGCCGCTGATCGTGATCTGCGCGCTCACGGGGTTTGCCTCACACGTCGCCTACTACCCGGAGCTCGGCGACAACGCCATCGTCGACCCGGGCGGGATCGGCTTCGACCTCTACTTCTTCGACTGGCCGACGAGCCCGAGCTGGCTCTACGCGCTTACCCAGGGCCTGCACGTGATCAGCGGCGTTGCGGCGATCCCGATCCTGCTGGCAAAGCTGTGGTCGGCGATGCCGAAGCTGTTCGAGTGGCCGCCCGTTCGAAGCCTCGCCCACATGCTCGACCGAGCCTCGCTGGCCCTGCTGGTCGGCGGCAGCCTCTTCGTCTTCTTCACCGGCATCTTCAACGTCCAGAACTGGTACCCGTGGGGCTTCAGCTTCGTCCCCGCCCACTACTACGGGGCCTTCGTCTTCCTTGCCGCGCTGGTGCTCCATCTGGTCATCAAGGTCCCGGTGGTACTCCGCTCCTTCCGCGAGCGCGGCGTGATCGCGCCGCTGCGCGACGACCTCGCCCATACCGAGCCCGAGCCGCCGGCCGAGGACACCACCGCGCCCCACTCGCCCGCCGCGCCGACCATGTCCCGGCGGGGGCTCGTCGCCACGATCGGAGCGGGGTCGCTGGGGCTGGCCGTGATCGCCGCGGGACAATCGATCGGCGGTCCCCTTCGCCGGCTGGCGATCCTCGCCCCCCGTGGCGGGGCGACCGGGTCGGGCCCCAACGACTTCGCCGTCAACAAGACCGCGGCGGCGGCGCAGATCCGCGACCGCTGGGTCGACGCGAGCTGGCGTCTCACGGTCCGTGGCCCGACCACGATCGAGCTCTCGCGTGCCGACCTGCTGGCGATGACCCAATCGACCGAGTCGCTGCCGATCGCCTGTGTTGAAGGCTGGTCGACGACCCAGAGCTGGACCGGTGTGCCCCTGCGTGACCTCGCCGCACTCGCGGGTGCCGAATCCGAGGCCGTGGCGACGGTCGAGTCGCTGCAGCGCTTCGGCTCGTTTCGCGCCGCGACGCTGAGCGCCGGCCAGGTCGCCGATCCCCGCTCGCTGCTGGCCCTGCGCGTCAACGGCGTCGACCTCTCGCCCGACCACGGCTTCCCGGCCCGAGTGATCGTCCCGGCGGCACCGGGCGTCCACAACACCAAGTGGGTGGCCTCGATCGACTTCACGGTCGCCTGATGGAGGGCCTGCGAGCGCGTTACGGCGCCGGTCCGCTGCATCTGCTCGCGGCGATCGCCAGCTTCGCGGTCGCGACCTACGCCTTCCTCGAGATCGCCGACGGGACGGCCCCGCTCAGCTTCGTGCTCTGGTTCGCCGGCGCCGTCGTTGCTCACGACCTGCTCGCGTTCCCGCTCTACTCGCTGCTCGGGTTGATCGCCGGTGGCGCCTCACAGGCCGGCGGCGAGCTCGGTCGCCGGACGCTCAATCACGTGCGGATCCCGGCCCTGCTCTCGGCGTTTGCGTTCGTGGTCTGGTTCCCGTTCATCCTCGGGGTCAGCGAGGCGACATACGCGGACGCCTCGGGACGGTCGACCGACCCGTATCTCGGCCGCTGGCTGCTGCTCACGGCAGCTCTGTTCGCGATCTCCGCGCTCGTGCTCGCGCTCAGGCTGCGGCGAGCGCGCGCTCGAGGTCTCGCCACAGATCCCCCGGGTCCTCGCAACCCACGCTGATGCGCAGCAGGCCCGGCGCGACCACGGCGCCCGGATGCCATCGGCCCGGGCGCTCGATCAGGGTCTCGACCCCGCCGAGACTGGTCGCGTGGGTGATCACCTGAACCCGTGCGCAGACCGAATCGGCGTGCGCGGCCCGATCGAGCTCGAACGCCAGCACAGCACCGAAGCTGCTCATCAGTCGCTGCATCGGGACGTGGGCTGGATCGCCGGCGAGGCCCGGGTAGCGGACGGCGCGCACCGCCGGATGGCGGACCAGGTGCTCGGCGAGCTCGCGTGCAGTGCGCGAACCTCGCTCGATTCGCAGGGCGAGGGTGCGGATGCCGCGCAGCCCCAGCCAGGTGTCCATGGTCCCGGGCACGGCGCCGGTGCTCGTCCTCCCTCGGCGCAGCTGCTCGGCCAGGTCGTGAGTGCGGGCCACGGCA
>Ga0136622_10000943_pt1 | contig 11979 bp, 13 predicted proteins | sample AntDrymUQ4482106_2_FD_104803 | JGI IMG/M metagenome (GOLD analysis project Ga0136622, IMG submission 104803) | Polar desert sand microbial communities from Dry Valleys, Antarctica - metaG UQ448 (21.06) | ecosystem: Environmental > Terrestrial > Soil > Desert | place: Antarctica: Dry Valley...
ATTCGGAGACAGCGCCGCGTTCCGGGCAGCGTCAAGGCCCTTGGCGAGCTCTTCGTCAAGCGCCGGGAGCAAGTGCCCGTAGACATCGAATGTTCACCTGAATCGAGCTGTGCCCGAGCCCGACCTGAATGAGTTTGGGGTGCGCCCCTTGGGCAATCATCAGCCCCGCCGCCGTGTGCCTCAAGTCGTGGAAGCGCAGAGGAGTCAGCCCAGCTGACTCGACTGCCGGTGACGAGGAGCCGTGAATGCCTTCTGACGTGCAGCGCTTTATATCCCCCTCCCCGCCCACCGACGTTTTCGGGGTTACTAATTGTCCTTGGCCATGTGAAAGTCCCCATCTATGGCCAACCGAAAGTCTCCACTCCCTGATCTGACGTAATCCGCATGGGCGACCCCCGGGGTCGCGATGGTGCTGGTGACGAAACCACACCAGCGACCACCGGAGGTGCCCACTGAAGTCTGAGAGGGATTGCATGGACATTGTCAACACCTATCTGGAGCTCGGCAGCTATCGAGGAGCGGCCGAGCTCTGCGGCGTCCACCACAAGACCGTGAAACGGGTGGTGCAGCGCTGGCGAGCAGGGATGATCGCGGAGTCGAGGAAGACCCCGCGACGCGGACTCAACACCGACTGCGTCGATGACCTCATCTGGGAGAAGGTGAGAAAGACGCGCGGCCGCATAACCGCCAAGCGCCTCCTGCCCCAAGCCCGGGCCGCCGGCTATGAGGGCTCGGCGAGGAACTTCCGCCGTGCCGTGGCGCGCGTCAAGGCTCGCTGGGCGCGCTCGGAGCACAGCCGGCGCCCCTGGGTGCCCAGCCCCGGCGAGCACCTGGTCATCGATTGGGGCGAAGAGGGCAGGCTCAAGATCTTCTGCGCGGTGCTGGCGTGGAGCCGCTATCGCTTCGTGCGCTTCGCCACCGACATGAAGAGGGAGACGACCCTGGCTCTGCTGGCCGAATGCATCGAGGAGCTCGGCGCAGTCCCAGCCGTGGTGCTGTCCGATCGCATGGGATGCCTGCGGGCCCAGACCGTCGCCAACGTCGTCGTCCCGCATCCCGACTACGTGCGCTTCGCCACTCACTTCTCGTTCCGTCCCGACTTCTGTGAGGCAGGCGATCCCCAGTCCAAAGGGATCGTGGAGTCGCTCGTCGGCTACGCCAAATCCGATCTCGTCGTCCCGGCCGAGGGGTGGGACGACATCGACCTCGCCAACACGGACGCGAAGCTGTGGTGCCAAGAGGTCAACGACAGGATGCACCACGAGATCTGTGCGATCCCGGCCCAGCGGCTGTTCGAAGAAGGCCGAGTGATGCGAGCGCTGCCGAGCCTGAGGCCGCCGCTGCGACGCGGTGAGATCCGCAAGGTCGATCGTCTCTCGACCGTGCGCTTCGGTTCGGCACGCTATTCGGTCCCCTCGGAGCTGATCGGGGAGCGAGTCGAGGTCACCGCCGGAGCACGCGAGGTGGTGATCTATCGCGGTGACGGTGAGCTCTGTCGTCATCCACTGGTGGCGCCCGGCGAGGTCTCCATCTCAGACGATCACTATGGCAAGCCCGCGGCCAGAGCGCGCCGGGCGATCAGACCGAGGAGCAACGTCGAGCGCGCCTTCGTCTCGCTCGGAGAGACCGCCGAGGACTTCCTTAGGGCCGCGGCCGCCGCTGGCACCCAGCGTCTGGCGACGGAGCTCGCAGACATCGTGACGCTGGAGGCTTCGTGGGGTCGAGCTGCTCTGGTCGCGGCGCTCGAGCGAGCGACCACGTTCCGCCGCTTCAAGGCGCACGACGTCCGTTCGATCCTTGCGTCGGGAACGGCTCCCACCGTGGTGCCGCCGGGCAATGTGCTCAAGGTCGCTGCGCCTGAAGTCACATCCCGTCCACTCGGTGCCTATGCCCTGGAACGGTTGTCGTGAGCGCGCCGGCGAAGGCATTGTCACCCGATCTCACGGAGGCACTCAAGCGCCTCAAGCTGAGGACGTTCCGCCAGCTCGCGCCCGAGATTCTGCACACCGCCAAGACGCAGCGCTGGGCGCCCGAGGAGGTCCTGCGTACCCTCGTCGAAGCCGAGATTGCGGCGCGCGACGATTCCAACCTCCGCAACCGCCTCAAGGGGGCCGGTTTCCCGGTCGTCAAGGGCTTCGATGACTTCAAGGTCGCACAGTCGTCGGTGCCGCAGGCGACCTTCGACTACATCGCTTCGCTCGAATGGGTCACAGCTAAGGAGAACCTTTGCCTGATCGGCCCCGCGGGTACCGGCAAGAGCCATGTCTTGGTGGCGGCGGGTCACGCTGCGGTGAGAGACGGCATGCGGGTGCGCTATCTCAGCGCCGCAGAGCTGATCGAGTCCCTCTATCGTGGCCTCGCCGACAACTCGGTCGGCAAGATCATCGACTCACTGCTCCGCTTCGACCTCGTCATCGTCGACGAGCTCGGGTTCGCCCCGCTCGATGATCACGGTACCCAGCTGCTGTTCCGCTTCGTGGCAGCGGCCTATGAACATCGCAGCCTGGGGATCGCATCGCACTGGCCCTTCGAGCAGTGGGGACGGTTCCTGCCGGAGCACACCACTGCCGCGTCGATGCTCGACCGGCTGCTGCATCACGCGGTGGTTGTCGTCACCGAGGGCGAGTCGTTTCGGATGAAGGAGGCCAGATCGAGGGGCGGTGACCCAAAAAAACGACCCAGCAAGGCTTAGGGGGTGGAGACTTTCACTTGGCCACCAGTGGGGACTTTCAGGTGGCCATTGACACTAATTTCTGCTTCTCTAAAGATGATTACCCGTGGCTAGTAGCGGGGAGACCTCAGCGAGATACCCCATCGGCGCCGACGACCTCCAACGTCTTGAGCTCCTAGTCAAGGCTTTCTGCTGGCACCGGAGAGAACACTGGGAGTACTCACTGGCCGAGTGCCTTGAACACCTTCACCGCGACTTTGCCGAGCGCGCTGGCCTCCCTGACCCAGTGGATGACTTCGGTGACTCGTTCGTAGCTCGAGAGCTAGCTCACGCCCACGCTGTACTAGGTGCAATGTGCGGCGCTACGCCGTGCCGGGCGCCCGGCTGCGATCAGCAGGCGCCTGCGCATTGGGGCCTGTGTCTGCATCATGCCTCGAGCAAGCGCTGAGGCTGGGCGACTGAGTGATTCCAGCGCCGTCCCCGGTAGAGCATTTCTCGAGGAGGAACGTTATGAAACCGCGGTTTGCGGTGGCAGGGGTAGGCCTGTGGCTTGCTGCCCTGCTTCCCGGGTCTCATATAGAAGCCTAGGCGGAGGCTGCGGGCACTGCGTGCCCGGAGACCATTCTTGCTATGCCTGTCCGTCCCACTTGAGGATCTTCAGTCCACCAGCCGATTTGGCCCACCACGTCCCCTGGTACTCGACTGCCTGATCGCTCATTGTGGTCATCCCTTTTATCGGCACAAGCGAGGCGTCCCATTAGATCTGATGGTCGAGGAGCTTGAGTTCCTGCGGGTGGCTACCTCTGTCCGGGCTGGCTCTACCTGATCGCCCGGTTGATGGGCGACGTGAACGCGGTGAAGATGGGACGAGTGGGGCGTCGCATCGGACGCCGGGCTGCAGGCAAGCAATGGCGGGCCCTTGGCGGCGAGTCTCACCGTGGTTGCTGATGGAGGATAAAGCACAACTAGTAACGGCAGTAGGACATTCTCAAAGGGGTGTGGGCGTGGCTCCTCGCTTCCCATGACTCCAACTCTCCAGTCGTACGCGGGGTGGATCTCTGGAAGCCTCGACTGCATCTGATCCAGGTGAGGGTACGGGTGCGCATCTCGACACTCATGCCGGCTCAGAATACTCACCGAGTTCGAACGTGAATCAGAAACCTGCCCAGGCATACTCGAAGCGGTACATCCTTCCATCATCGATTCAATGCGCTCGCCCCACTCGTCTGCGCGACAGCCTCAGTGCCGCGTGAACCGGGTCCGAGACGACATAGCGCAAAACCGCTCGAACGTAGAGCCCGTCATAGGGGGTCAAGGATTTTCCTAATCTCATCAGGTGTCCAATCCGTGCTCCTCGCCAAGTCAACATTTTGAGATCGGGTCAACATCGTCATCCGCCATCTCACAAATGCGGAGCAGAAGCATTCCTGCCTCCAGGGTGAGAATCATCGACCGCCTCCCGTTTGTCGGGCTGGTTCCTTAAGCCTATTCCGCGTTTGGGGGGACGTGTTCCCGACACTCTGACCTCAGGGCAAATGGCAAACAGGGCCGCGAGGCGGAGGGCACAAAACCCCCGTGGCCCTGCTGCGCTGCGTGGTGGGGTGGAAAGGGCCCCCTTCGTGCGAAGGAGGGCCGGCGCAGGTGGGATTTACAGCGAGGAAAGGAGGTGTCGAGATTCCTCGCCTCCGCCACCTTGGCTCTTAGCGTGAGGCGCACAAAACCCCACGCGCCGTGACTTCGTCTCGCCAGAGACTGTCAAGTTGACCGTCTCTCCACTCTCCCGGAGCAATCGAAGCAAGCGCTAGAACGGCCAAGGGACCACGGTCGGTTCTATGGGGGGGCAACGACCTGCTCGACGGGTGCAACCGCATCGACCTCGTTGGCGCGGCGCCACTCGGCCTGGTGACCGTGAAGCTCGAAAAAGGGTTCGCTCGGGGTGAGGAATACGACACACTCAGGTGCGGACGGCCGCTAGGAGCCGGCTAGGGCGATCTGCTCCTGTGACGCATGCCATCCGATCGCAACCATCCCCGCTGAAGCTACTCGACCGGCGGTTCCTCGCTCTCCGTGTCCTTGGTGGCGAGTCTAAACCCCCGCCCGGCTTTTACCTCAACTACGTCGCTTGACGTTGAACACACGGCTCAGAAACCCGCGCCTCTGAGGCGGGCCCGCGGCCTGCTCCTTGGGCTCCTGTTTCTCGATCAGCGGAGGAGCCGGTTCCGCCCTTGGCGCCACTTCCTGCTCCCGGGGATGATCAAACGACTTGTGCTGCTCGAGCTCGGATCGGGTCGTGAAGCGCAACTCGCAGTGTGGACATTGCAGTACGTCGGTCATGCCGCTCCCCTCGATTCACTCTCTTGTTTCTGTTCTCAGAGTATGCCACGGACGACACAGCACGGTCGGCGCTGTCTCGAAGGTCAGCTGGCGTCTGGAACTGTTACCGCAGGTGGAGGTAACCGACCTTGAGCGGACTTTTGATCCGGCACAGTCAAGTCCCCGACGGCCCACTAAGTGAGTTTCCTGTGGTGTGGAGCAACGACCTTCACCTCCGACGTTCCACCGAACTCCGCCGGTCGGCGGCGTACCCCTTTCTTCGCTGTGGCGAGGATTAGTAGGGCCCAACCATTTGCCGCGTCGTCCTGGGATCGGATCGAGAACCGCCCAGCTGACCAGAACTTGGTTTCACATCCGAATCATCTATTTCGCAGTGGAGCTCATCGCTCACTCTAAAGACCCCTGGGACGTGGCTCGTCATCCGAACGGCGAGGTCCTTAGTTGAGCCACGATCAACCTCTCCCTTAAGCACAGCCGTGCCCCCTTCTACCTTCACGCCGATGGGGGCAGCGACTTCCTGACCCATCTTGGTCAGAGCGTGAATGACGTGCTGTCGTATGGTTGCGTCGTCTCGAGCGAGCAGGTGGATGACATCTCGACGGTTCATCATTCCGATCAAGAGACCCCCTGCGTCCACCACCGGCAACTCTTCCAAACCGCTCTGCTCCATAGCGCGGACGGCGTCCCAGAAGTCCGCATCGGGGGATGTGGTGGCAGGAACTGGATGGGCCACATCACCCGCCGTCGTGCCGAGAGGCTCCTCTCCAGTCAAGAAGCTCGCCAGCCTGGAGAGCACCGAATCGCCCTTCTCATCCGGGATCGCCCTGCGGATAACATCCGACTCAGTGAGCAGTCCCACGAGTCGACCATCTCCCTCGGCCAAGATTGGCACCACCGCGACATCCTGCTCGGCCATCAGGTGAACTGCCTCAAGCAGGCTTGCATTCCTGCTTACTGTCCCACCGCTCCGCGACATAACCTCTCTTACCTTGATATCCGACATGTCGAGCCTCCTCCGCGCCAAGCGCTGCCGTTGAACTATCGTCACACTCCGTAGCGTTGTCGAGGGGCGTAACCGACTAGCGTCGTACATGTAACAGATCCGCAACACGGGCTGGTGTGGGAGCATCCGCGAGCATTTTCTGGGGGGTTGTAACGATGAGTTACGTCGATGTGACGGATCGGTTGCCCGCCTTGTTCATATTTGCCACCATGAAAACAACTGCGATCCCAGCGAGTTGGTTAGACATCCATGAGGTAGCTAGACGTTCGCTGGCGACGTCCCTGAGGAGAGATGGCGTTGAGCTTCACTTGGCTGCCCCTGACCCAATGGCGCCTGGCACCCCGGTCTACGTGGAGGTGCCTGTGAATATCTCTAAAGTGCGGAGGTCTATGTCCAAAGCGCACTGCCAGGTCGTTCTTGTGCTTCAAGAGGACCTTGTCGTTGGCTTGATCGATCTGTCCGAGCCCTCCGGGAACCCGTTACTTCATCCTTTCCCAGTTTCGGGGGATAGTCTGCCGCTCGAGGGGGCCACATGACCGGAGGTCTCACAGTCCGCGTTGAACATTTCAGTCACGGTTTCCGGCTTGTCCCCACGGGGGAGATCGACATCAGCAACGTGGAAGAGTTAAGGAGTGCAATCGATCGCTGCCTGGACTATCGCCCCGTCTTTCTGCAGATCGACTTCCGCGAGGTGACGTTCGTTGCCTGGGCTGCCGTGGAAGTACTTCTCTATGCTAAAGGCCGCTGCCGCGAGCTACGCGTGACGTGCTCGCTGTCGGAGAGCCGTCATGTCCAACGTCTGCTACATGCGATCGGGTGTTCGAGCATCGAGCAGCTTGAGTGGCGGAGATGGAGCGGCATCAGGGACTCCGAAGCCATGAGGATAGTGAATCGTCATGATGCTCTCGACCACAGCCAACCTCCTGGGCTGTCTCACGATGCAACGTGGATCGGTGAGCGCGCGAGCGAGCTGTCGATGTTTGAGGGGGGCCCATTGGTGCCGAGTGCGGCTCCCCTTAAAGGCGCGCCCCGCCGCTTCGAGCACCGGGGAGTTTGTGCAGGCGCCCCCGCGTGAAACCAGGACGAGCGAGTCGTGGGCGTGTCTCCCTGACACGTGATCAGATTCTCGAAGGCAGCTGATTCCCGAGAGCGGCTGCTGTGGGAGAAGAGTCGTCCGCTCCGGATCACACTGCGTCGCGATGGTGCAAGCCTGGTCGCTGGCCCGCGTCCGGAGCGGCAAGATAGACAGCAGGTGTGTGGAGGGGAAGGGCCACCGTGAATGTGGAGCCGTGACCCACCTCGCTCTGTACGGTGATCGCGCCATCAAGGACGCGGACGTTCTCGTGGACGATGCTCAGTCCGAGGCCGGTCCCGGAGCCCGTACGCGACGGGTCGGCCTTGAAGAAGCGGTCGAAGACGTTGGGGAGATGCTCGGGAAGAATACCCGGTCCTCTATCGGAAACCTCGATCAGTGCTTTGTCGTTGGTCTTGCGGACCCTTACCACGATGTCTACCTGCCCGTACTTGATGGCGTTGCTAACGAGGTTAGAGATGACGCGTTCGAGCCTGCGGCGGTCCGTGCGGAGGATGACCGGCTGGACGTCCAGTCTCACAGATTGAACCCAGCCACGGCGGCGAAGGAGGGAGCGAATGAGGGTCGGTCCGTCCACCTCATCTACCTCCACCGTCTGCCGGCCGGCATCGAACAGAGAGATCTCCATCAAGTCTTCGAGAAGCTGACGGAGCCGCGTCACATCCCCCACGAGGAGTTGAACAGGTCGTCTGAACTCTGCAGGGATCTCGTCCAGCTGGTCCCTGACGAGGGAGGCCTCGCTGACGAGAGCTGCCACAGGGGTGCGTAGCTCGTGGGCAACATTGGCGGTGAACCGGCGTTCCCGCTCGCGGGCATCTGATAGCTCGGCGATCTTTTCCTGCAGTGCTTGGGCCATCTCGTTGAACGACTGCGCGAGGGTGCCGAACTCGTCTTTGGTCTCGACGGGCAGTCTCGTGTCGAGTAAACCCTCTGCCAGGGAGCGGGCGGCGACGCTCGCCCTTGAGACCGGTGTCAGCATCTGCCTAGAGAGAAGTACGCCGATAAGCCCCGATGCTGCCGCCAGGATGAGCCAGCCCGTAAATAGCACCGTTCCCAATTGAGAGATCTGACGCTGTATCGGGCCCTCGGGGAACAGGAAGAAGACCTTGATGGTCGTTCCCTCAACCGCTCGCCCGACGACGACGTAAGGCTTGTTTTCAAGCTCCGTTCGTTCGTACTCGAAATCAGTGGTCCCCACCGCCCGGGCCAGCGGTTGGGGGATGATCGAGGAATCCGCGAAGCGCCTTTTGGTCGCTCGCGCTCCACGATCGAATGTAAGCAGCACGTCGAATCCGGGGGCGCGCCGATATGTCGCTAGGAGCCCATTAACCGCGTCGCGGTTATGGGCGCGCTCCAGCGACAGGGTCGCGATGAGAAAGCTCGTCTCTGATCTCTGTAGATCGCGCTCAAGGGAGTCTTGGAGCCTCGTATGTCGGACTACGAGGAAGGAAGCCCCCGCCAGCGCGCCCGAAGCGATCGCTCCGACGAGCATGAATGCAACGGCCAGTCTCCATCGGAAGCGGTGCGCCCGTATCGCCGGCGCGGCGACATCAGCGGGCTTCGAACCTGTAGCCAACGCCGCGAACCGTATGGATCAGGTGAGGTTGGGCGGGATCACTCTCAATTTTGCCTCGTAGACGCTTGATCGCCATGTCGACGACGCGAGACTCCCCAAGGTGGTCGTAGCCCCACACTCGGTCGAGCAGCACATCCCTGGTCAGAACCTGCCCTTGATGCCGAACGAGATCGTAGAGCAGTCGGAACTCGATAGGTGTCAGGGCAAGTTCGTCACCGTTGCGAGTGACCCTGTAGGCGCTTGGATCTATCTCTAGGCCGGAAATCACCACGACCTCGCCCCCGCTTGGCGTGATGGACGTCCTGCGCAGTACGGCTCGCAGGCGAGCGGTTAGCTCTGGGATCTCGAATGGCTTCGTTACATAGTCGTCTGCTCCCACCTCAAGGCCCGCCACGATGTCCTCCGTCTCGGCCTTGGCCGTGAGGATCACGATGACGACGCCGCTGTCTCTGCGGATCTCCCGGCATATCTCGAGACCATCGAGCGAAGGGAGCATGAGGTCGAGGACAACGGTATCAAAGGATCCGTTCCGAAAACGGATCAATCCCTGGCGTCCGTCCGCTTCGGCGGTGACGTCGAAGCCGGCCCGTTCCAACCCGATCTGAATGACCTCTCTGATGGAGGGGTCATCCTCGATGAGCAGCACCGTTTCGTCCATCGACGGGACTAGACTAGCAACGCCGTGGTCGATGCTGGGGTAGGGACTCGTCGCTTGCTCTGGTGTCACGGCGTAACGGAGGCGAAGATGGACTCGTGTCGCTGCCGTCTCACACAGACAACTGTGCCGCGGTGCCGTAACATCTCTGCCGCCCTGACGTCACCGGTGAGTAACAGTACGACGGTGTCCCAACTCACGACGGAGTCGTGGAGTCGATGTTCAATCGCTGGCTTCTCCAACATCTGATAGCCGGTCCTTCTGAAAAACCATCAGAAATGCCTTGACCGTGGTGTCTACACAGAGCCCGGTGATCAACCTGTTACCCGCTTGTGATTGGCCGGTTACGCATGTCAGAGAGCATTACCCGGTGAGTATAAACGGGAATGGCACTTGAGCTTGGTTTGAAAGGGAAATGGCCTTTATAGGCCCGGCCCACGAGGGAAGGACGGCAATGGAAGAGGTCATCATCTGCCGGACGCGTGAGAACGACGAGAAATTCGAGTTTCGCGTTAGCCTGCTCGACAACACAGATCGGACCGTACACGACGTTTCACTTTCTCATGAAGATTTCGAGACCTTTGGGCTCCGGTCAGAATCCCCCGAGAGATTCGTGGAGCGGTGCTTCGATTTCCTCTTGGAGGGCCTGACAAAGGACTCGATACGCTCTGAATTTGATATTGGGACTATGGCCGAGTACTTTCCGGACTTTGCAGAAGAGATGCGCGGCGGAATGATGCGGAGAAATAGTCAAGAGTTGTGGAACGGAACTTTGATCACGCGGCGTCCTTCTCATCGTTCTGAGCCTCGACCAGCTTGCCGTTCACGAACTTCGCACCCGCACGGACGAGAGCGACGAGCTCGTGTCCGTTGATCTTGCGCCACCTCCCCTCCGCGGCCTCGATGAGCTTGAACACCATGGCGAGCCCGGCCTCACGAGAGCCCGGTCCTTTGGTGAGGTTGGTCCGGGCGCGTACCGGCGCGAAGGTCGACTCGATCGGGTTGGTCGTGCGCAGGTGCTTCCAGTGCTCGGCCGGGAAGTCGTAGAAGGTGAGCAGCTCCTCCTGGTCGTCGGTGATCTTTGTGACCGACTTGGGCCACTTGGGGCCGAACTCGTCGGCGAACGCAGCAACCGCTCGCTGAGCGGCATCCTTGTTCTCCGCGTTGGTGATCTCAAAGATGGCGCGCTTGGCCGCCGGCTGCACCGACTTCGGCAGGCAGTCGAGCACGTTGGCCGTCTTGTGGACCCAGTCGCGCTGCGGGCGCGTCTTCGGGAAGACGTCTCTCACCGCGGCCCAGAAGCCGAGCGCGCCATCACCGACCGCGACTACCGGGGCGCGCATGCCGCGCTTCTTGCAGCCCCGGAGCAGCTCGGCCCAACTCTCGGTCGACTCCCGGTAACCGTCGGTGAGAGCGATCAGCTCTTTGGTGCCGTCGAGGCGCACACCCACCATGACCAGGCAACAGAGGCGGTCGTCGTCGCCGAGGCGAACGTTGAAATGGACCCCGTCGACCCAGATGTAGACGTAGTCCCGATCCTTGAGCTTTCTTGCCATGAACTCCTTGCGCTCGGCCTCCCACGCGCTGGTAAGGCGCGTGATCGCGGCCGGGGACAGGCCCGCATCGCTGCCGAAGAACTCGGCGAGCGCGGGACGGAAGTCGCCCGAGGACAACCCGTGCAGATAGAGCAGCGGCAACACCTGGCTCACCTTGGGCGACCTGCGAGCGTAGGGAGGCAGGATGTCGCTGGCGAAGCGGATGCGCTCGCCTTGTTCGTCGGTCCTTCTGTCGTCGACCCGCGGAGCCCGGACCTCGAGCGCACCGGCACCGGTGACGACGGTACGTTCCCGGGCCTTGCCGTTGCGGGTCACAAGCGCATGACCCTTACCGTCGCGTTCCGCCTTGGCGGCGGTGACGTAAGCCTCGACCTCGGACTCGAGCGCCGCAGCAAGCATCCTGCGGGCGCCGTCACGCACGATCTCGTCGAGGACTTCGGCGAATTCCGCGCGCTCGGCCTCGTCTTGGACTACCCTCAACATCGGCGTCTCCTTCCCGCCGGCGCTCGAACGCCGGCACCATCAACTAGGTCAGATGGGAAGGTACGCCGCGCTCTCCTTCTGGTTCCGGATTCCACAACTTCTGGTCATATCTCAAGTCGACCCCCAGGCGACCACTGAGGCGTTCTACCGTGTAGGCCCACTGATGCATTAGTCGAGTCCGAAGCTGGACCTCTGTCAAGCGCCCGTCGTATTCGACGATCACATGAATTCCCCTATATCCCGAGTCTTTGGGGGCGACAATGTAGTCGTAGAGCTTCAAGGTTCTCTGTCGGAGCCTCTTCTGCACTCGCCGAACTTCGTCAATATCGGCCAAGATTGCCCGGCATCCGCCGATGTCCTGCATATTCGCAAGCTTCATAGTCGGCTCCCGATTCAACTTGTCCAGGATTGTGGGAATCCGTTTCAGCCGCTGAGAGACTTCGACTCTGGCGCACTTAGCCGTAGCGACCCTTGATCGCAACCCCATGGTTGCCTTGGTGAGAGGCACCTGATGGGTGGCTCGATAGAGCAGTAGCAGAGTTAACGCTTGCTGCTTGGCGACGGGATCGGCCTTTTCCTGCTTGCTTAAGGCCTTCCCCGCTTTATTG
>Ga0136622_10000945_pt1 | contig 11966 bp, 11 predicted proteins | sample AntDrymUQ4482106_2_FD_104803 | JGI IMG/M metagenome (GOLD analysis project Ga0136622, IMG submission 104803) | Polar desert sand microbial communities from Dry Valleys, Antarctica - metaG UQ448 (21.06) | ecosystem: Environmental > Terrestrial > Soil > Desert | place: Antarctica: Dry Valley...
AGGCTCGTCGGCCAAGGCGTGCTCCAGCGCTTCGCGCACGACCTCGGACGGCTTCTTGCCCTCATGCCTTGCGCGCGCCCTCAGCCGCCTATTGAGGTCTGGCGGAAGGCGAACTCCGATCTGCGGCGACGTCTCCGCCCTCCCCGTCAACGAGGGCCGACCCCGCCGAGCAATCCGCTCACCCTGCTCCGCCCCCTTCGCCTCAGTGATGCGTGAACCGTCCTTGCCACGCACGACCTCCTTGTCTAGGTCCACGTCACCGGCATCGGCGTATTCGCCCATCACTGCCTCCTGTAACTGCGAGGCATCACATGGAGCACCAGCAAGAGGTCGTCCTCGACGACTACCGCCGCGATCTCCAGGTCCACACCTCTGTCATCGGCTCCAACCCAGAGGTACTCGTCTTCGCCCCGGTCGTTCACAGTGATCTCTGGCTCGATTGAGTTGATCACGTGCATGACGTGCGCTCGACCCGATCCGATGTCGCCTGGAACTCCGGGTGTACCTCAACCTCAAGGCTGCCTGCTTCCATTATTGCTCGACACAAACAATATTGCAAAGCAATATTGTTCGGGGCTGGGACCGGCTGGTCGTCTCCGACATCGACAGACTCCCACCCGTCGCCGACAGGTGGTTGCGAGACGGCTCGCCCAGGGGCTCGCCCCCTCAACCAACGGTTCTAGTCGTCGGTGGGGCGCAGGACCCAGGGCTCGAGGTGGTTGTAGCCGCGCACCTTGACCCGGCGCATCTTGCGCACCTTGAAGTCGCCGTTCTCCGCCAGCTCGTCGGCCAGGGCGCGGTCCACGACGACCGTGCCGGGGCGGGCGATAGAGGTGAGCCGGGCAGCCACGTTGACCACAGGGCCGTACACGTCACCGAGCCGGCTGAGGGTCTGCCCGTAGGACATCCCGATCCGCAGCGGGCTCATCGCCACACCCTCTCCGCGTGAGGCGAGGTCGAGCGCGAGCTCGGCGCCGGCCACAGCGGAGTCCGCAACGAACATCACCTCGTCGCCGATGTTCTTGATCACCCGGCCCTGGTGTCCGGCGATGATCGCGTTCGCGGTGTCCTCGAAGTGCTCGATCAGCTCCACCAGCTCCTGGTCGTCGAGCCTGCGGCTCATCCGGGTGAAGCCCACGATGTCGGCGAAGCCCACCACCTGCGACGGAGCCGAAGCCTCCTCAGTCTTGTTCGGCTGGGCGAGCGCCCGGACCGCGGCAGTGGCCAGGTGGCGCCGCCAGACATAGCTCTGCGTCTTCTGCATCAACGGCAGCAGGTCGGCCGTCAGTCTCAGGATCTGCTCACCGTCCACATCCTCGTCGGAACGCAGGACCACGTCCGACACCAGCGCGGCCTGCCATTCCGCGAGACGCGCGTAGCTCTGCCCGAGGGACCGAGCCTGCGAGGCGACGTCATTCTCCTCGACAGCCCCGAGCGCGGAAAGGGCCGACATGGTCTCGAGCGCCTCGACGTCCGCGACGTTGAACATGGCGTCCTCGTCGCGGGGGGTCGGGAAACCAAGGGCACGCCACAGCCGGTCGGCGAACTCGAGGCTGACCCCTGCTTTCTCCACGACCTCGTGTCGGGTGAAGCGCGGCTCATTGCCGAGGATCGTCAGCTCGAGCCGCTCCAGGATGCCGGGATCACCGTCCCCGGCATCGGGACCGCTCATTCGTCGCCGGTCTCCGCCGAGGACTCGCCCCCACCGCGACGCTCGGCGACCGTGGCGTCGACGGCGCGCTGGAAGGCCGGGACCTTCTCGCACAGGTCCTTGAACGCGTCCGGGGTCAGGTGCAGCAGCTCCAGCTCGGTGAGCGCGGTGACGGTCGCGGTGCGCAGCACATGCTCGGCCTGGGACATCTCACCGACGATGTGCCCCGCTTCCAACTGGGCGATCTCCTCACCGCTCTTGGTCACCGACACCCGCCCCTCCACGATGAGGTACACCTGGTCCGGCGGGCTGCCCTCCCAGATCATCGACCAGCGCTCCGGGACCGTGACGATCCGGCCCGCCTCGGCGATCTTGCGCATGTCGGCGTCGGAGAGTCCTCCGAAGCGCGGCAGCTTCTTGAGCCGTTCCGGGCGTTTCAGGATCGCCATCGGTGCTCCTCGTGTCGTCGGTCGTGTGTGGTCGGCAGGCAGGTCCCTGTACGACGCTGAGCCTGCTGCAAACGCAGACCCCATGTCCAGTTGGCTATTCCTCGTCGGCCTCGTGGTCCCGCTGCTGCTGGTGGCGGCGACGCTGCTCCTCGGGCCCGACTAGCCGGGTACGGCGACGTGGTCGCCGACGCTGATCGTGCCCGGAAGGTCGACCTCGCCGATCATGCCGAGGGTCAGGTTGCTCCTGCCGCGCACCCGGGCCAACGTCTTGAGCCCGTCCCAGTCCCGCGCACCGGTGGAGCCGTGATGCTCGATCACCACGCACCTAACCAGCGCATGCGTGACCCGGACCCTGGCCGAGCCCAGCTCGATCACCCGGCCCGCCCACGCGTCCTCCTCGAACGGCTCGGTGCCGTCGAGCTCCACCAACATTCGGTAACGGGCGAGGTCGGGTCCGTCGGGATCGTTCGGGGCGCCGACCACCCGAGCGGATGCATGCCCCACCAACGAGACCGGCCCCTCGTCCCACCCGACACCGGTGCTCGTCGAGAGCACGAGTCGCAGCGGCTCACCGGCGTACTCCGACAAGGCCGCGCTCGCCGATCCCTCGACGACGCGGCCCTCCCGCTCCTTGCCGAACAGCACGGCCTCGACCGGCTCGCCGAGCGCAGTCAGGTCGGCGACGGCCGACCGACCGCCTGGGAAGGTCAGCCCGAGCCGGCCCTCGGCAAGGTCGAGATCGGGGACCACTCCGGCGAGCCGTGGGAATCGGCGCATCGTCGCCACCGAGCCGTCCTCCCGCAGCAGGAACAGCCTCCGGTCCTCGGCGACGCCGTCACGGCTCAGCCGGATCCGAGACACCGACACGGATGCGAGGGCCTTCACCGGCGAGATGCGGAGCCCACTCACGCGAGGGCTACCCGACACCGGCGACCTCACCGAGACCGAACCGGTCCAGCACCCAGGCGTAGATCTCTGCCTCGTAACGCACGTGCGCGAAGCGCCCGGACGGACCTGCGTGCGCGCCTTCCCCGGTCTCGCACCGGAACAGGCACGACGACGACCAGTCCGGATCGCTCGCGCGCAACGCCGCCACCCACTTCGCCGGCTCCCAGACCATCACGCGCGCGTCGTGCACGGCACCGGTCACCAGCAGGGGCGGACGGATGCCCGGCACCGCCAGGTTGTCGTAGGGCGAGTAGGCGAGCATCCAGGCGAAGTCGTCGGGCCGTCGCGGGTCTCCCCACTCGTCCCACTCGTTGATGGTCAGCGGGATCGACGGGTCGAGCATGGTGGTCACCACGTCGACGAACGGCACCTCGGCCACGACACCGGCCCACCGCCGGGGCGATTGGGAGAACACCGCGCCCTGCAACAACCCACCGGCCGACAGACCGCGGGTGACGATCCGGCTGCCGTCCACCACGCCGTCGCCGAGCCCGTCGGCCACGGCGATGTGGTCGGTGAACGTGTTCTGCTTGGTTGACAGTCGCCCCTGCAGCCACCAGCTCGCTCCGCCCTCGCCTCCCCCGCGGATGTGCGCGTAGGCGAACACCACGCCCTGGTCGAGGAGCACCGTCAACGCGGCGTCGAACTCCGGCTCGAAGATCGCCTCGTAGGCGCCGTACCCGTAGAGCAGGCAAGGCGCCGTCCCGTCCAGCGCCACATCCTGCCGGTGCACCAGCGTGACCGGCACCTGCGTCCCGTCCGGCGCTGGGAAGGACTGGCGTTCGCTCACGTAGTCGCTCTCGTCGTACGACGGGACCTCCCGACGCCGCACCAGCCGACGCTCCCCCGTGTCCAGATCCAGGGCCGCCCAGCAGACCGGCACCGTGTAGGACTCCTCGGCAACGACGACCTCGGTGACGTCGTACATCTCGTTGCGCTCCAGCCGGATCGTCCCCGCCGCCGGCTGCGGCCGGACCTCGAAAGAACGCCCTCCCCCGAGCTGCCGCACCTCGAGCAGCTGCGACTCCAGGTCCCGGAAGGTCAGCACCAAGTGACCCGCGAACGCGTCCACGGAGAGCAGCCGCCGCCCCGGTGTCTCCGGCACCACCTCCGACCAGCGCGCGCGGCCCGGGTCGTCGAGCGGGGCCGACATGAGCCGGTAGTCCGTGGCGCCGTCGTCGGTGACGATCAGCAGCCGGTCGCCCTCATCGGTCCGCGAGTGCTCGCAGGAGTACTCGACACCCGCCCGCCGCGGCTCCACGAGACGCGGCGGTGTCTCCGGCTCGTGAGCGTCGACGAGCCACACCTCGGAGGTGTCGCGGTTCTCCGACCACACGACCAGCAGGTCGCCTGAGCGAGTCCGCCGCACCGAGACCTCGAAGCGCTCGTCCGGCTCCTCGAAGACGAGTACGTCGTCCGTGGTCGGCGAGACCAGCCGGTGGCGCCAGACCTGGAACGCGCGAAAGAGCTCGTCATGCACGGTGTAGAAGAAGGTGCCGGAGTCCGCGCTCCACGCACCGCCGTAGCTGCTCCGCGGCACCTCGTCGGGCAGGTCGAGACCGGTCCCCAGGTCGCGGAAGCGCAGCACGTAGACCTCGTCCCCGGACCGGTCCACCGAGTAGGCGAGCAGTGCCTCGTCGGGGCTCACCTCGCGGACGCCGAGCTCGACGTACGACGACCCCTCCGCAAGCTCTGCCACATCGAGCAGCACCTGCTCCGACCCCGGAAATCCTTCGTCTGGAGCGGGATCTGCTTCGAAATCAGTCGCCGAAGGGCCGTCTAGCTTGTGAAAACTTCGACACAATGCGCCGTACTCACTACCGGATGGCGTCCGGGTGTAATAGGAATACTTTGGCAGCCTCCAACTGGCATCTCGCTCAGTCGGCGGCACCCGAGAAGACATCTCGCTTGCGAGGGTCGTAGCCAAGGGACGTAGATGCACGGTAGCCGCGTCGTAGAAAGCACGCTCGGCCTGCAGATGCGCGAGCACGGCCGGGTCCTCCACCTCGCGCAACCAGGCGTAGTCGTCGACGCGCTTCACCCCGTGCAGGTCGCGCACGGTCGGCTCGCGCCGTGCCGCGGGCGGTTCCTCGACCCGGTCGACCATGCGCGACAACCTACTCCGGCCCCCGAGCGGGAGCCGGCTCGGAGGCAGGCATGAAGCACCCCGTTGACAGGCGCACCCGATGGAGCGCCCTGGCCGCGTCAACAGCACTGATCGCTCTCGGGCTCGCGGGGTCCGCGACTCTCTCGCCACCGGCTGCCGGCTCGACCGGCAGCGAAGCCGAGGAGAAGGTGACCTTCACCGTCGGCCTGACCAACCAGCCCGACTCGCTCAACCCGTTCCTCGGCATCGAGGCGGAGTCATACGAGATGACCGCGCTCGTCTACGACTACCTGATCACCTACAAGGCCGAGGACATGTCCCCGCAGCCTGGGGTGGCGAAGTCGTGGGAGACCTCACCGGACGGGCGCACCTGGACCTTCGACATCCGCGACGACGTGATGTGGTCCGACGGCGAGCAGCTCACCGCGGCCGACGTCGCCTTCACCTACAACAGGATCCTCGACGGCGGCCCGGAAGCGTCGAGCTGGGGCAGCTACCTCAACTCCGTCGAGAAGATCACCGCGCCCGACGACGTCACCTTGGTGCTCGAGCTCTCCGAGCCGAACGCCGTGCTCCCCCTGCTGCCGATGCCGATCATTCCCGAGCACGTCTGGTCGGAGATCAGCGAGGAGGAGGTCAAGAGCTACGACAACGAGCCGCCCGACGTGGTCGGGTCCGGCCCCTTCCGGATCATCGAGGGCTCCGCCGACGGCTCGACCCTGCGGTTCGCGGCCAACCCGGACTACTGGCGCGGCGCACCCCACATCGACGAGCTGATCTTCCGGATCTTCAAGGCCACCGACCCCGCGGTGCAGGCCTTGCAGAAGGGCGAGATCGACTTCGTCGAGGACATCAGCGCGACGCAGGTCGACGCGCTGGAGGGTGAGGACGGGATCACCGCGATCACCGGCGACTCACCCGGCTACGACGAGATCGCGTTCAACACCGGGTCGGTCGACCTGGAGACCAACGAGCCGATCGGCGACCCGAACCCCGCCGTGCTCGACGCGAAGTTCCGCTACGCGCTCGGCTTCGCCATCGACCGCGAGGCCATCAAGGAGCGCGTCTACCAGGGCGACGGGACGGTCGGATCGACGATCGTGCCACCGCTCTACGACACCTACCACTGGGCTCCTCCCGAGGACGTGGCGTTCAGCTACGACCCGGAGCGTGCCGGTGAGCTGCTCGACGAGGCGGGCTACGAGATGGGCGAGGACGGCGTACGCACGATGCCCGACGGGTCGCCGATCAGCGAGCTGCGGCTCTACGCACGCAGCGACTCGGAGACCTCGGTCGACGTGATGGCGTTCTTCCAGGAGTGGCTCGCCGACGTCGGCGTGCCGGGCGAGGTGCTCACCGCCGAGAGCAGCAAGCTCACCAACATCATCCTCGACGGCGAGTTCGACGCCTTCGAGTGGGGTTGGTACGTCGAGCCCGACCCGGACACGATGCTCAGCTACATGACCTGCGGGCAACGCGGCAACTGGTCGGACTCCTGGTACTGCAACGAGGAGTACGACGCCCTCTACGACGAGCAGCACTCTGCCGTGGACGATGCCGAACGCGCCGAGACGATTCAGGCGATGCAGGAGATGCTCTACCTCGACGCGCCGTACCTCGTGACGATGTACAGCACCATCGGCGAGGCCTGGCGCAGCGACCGCTTCGAGGGCTTCACCCCGCAGCCGAACCCCGGCGGCATCATGCTGCTCCAGTACGGCGTGCAGAACTACCTCGACGTACGACCGGTGGCTGGCAGCTCGCTGGGCGACTCCGGCATCAACGGCGCGCTTGTCGGCGGCGCCGTGGCCGGCGGTGTGGCACTCGCCGCGGTTGCCGTCGTGGTGGTCATGCGTAGGCGCGACCGCGTCACCGCAGACGACCGGGAATGAGCAACCGCCGCAGCCTCGGGGGACGCTACATCCTGGGCAAGGTCGCGGGTTCGCTCGGCAGCCTCGCGTTCATGCTGGTGCTCAACTTCTTCCTCTTCCGGGTGCTGCCCGGGGACCCGGTGCGCACCCTGGCCAGGAACCGGCTGGTGAGCGAGAAGCAGATCGCCGAGCTCACCGCCACCCTCGGCCTCGACCAGTCGCTGCCGCAACAGTTCGTGACCTACCTGCAGAACACCTTCACCGGTGAACTCGGGCTCTCCTTCAAGTACCGCCAGCCGGTTGCCGACCTGATCGGGGACCGGATCTGGCCGACCCTGGTGCTGGTCGGGACCGGCACCCTGCTCGCCACGCTCATCGGCCTCTGGATCGGGGTTCGCTCCGCCTGGAACCGCGGCTCCCGCTTCGACAAACTCTCGACCGGCAGCTCGCTGACCGTCTACGCGATGCCCGAGTGGTGGCTCGGGCTGATCCTCCTCGCCGTCTTCTCCGTCGGCGTGGGACCCATCCCGGGGATCTTCCCGACCGGCGGGCTGATCTCGCCGGGGGTGGATCCGACCTCTATCGAGGGAGTCTTCGACCAGGCCTGGCACCTGACCCTGCCGATCATCACGGTGACGCTGGCCTACCTCGCGGACTACTCGCTGATCATGCGCTCCTCGCTGCTCGACGAGATGGGCCAGGACTACCTGGTGACTGCGCGCGCCAAGGGACTGCGCGACGTGATGGTGCGCCGTCAGCACGCCGTACCGAACGCGATGTTGCCCTCGGTGACGCTGATCGCCCTCAACCTCGGCTTCGTGGTCACCGGCGCGATCACCATCGAGACGGTCTTCTCCATCCCTGGGCTCGGATTGCTGAGCACTGAGGCGCTCGAGGTGCCCGACTTCCCGCTGCTCCAAGGCACGTTCCTGGTGTTCTCGGCGGCGGTGATCTTCGCCAACCTGGTGGCGAACCTGCTCTACGCCTGGCTCGACCCGCGGGTGCGAGCATGAGTACGTCGGAGGTCCCGCTCACCGCACGACAGGTCACCCGGCGACGCCGCCGCAGGGCAGCTGCCCAGACCTGGGCGGAGTTCCGCAGCCACCGGTCCGGCGTTGTAGGACTCGGCATCTTGGTGGTCTTCGCCGCGATCTCCGTCGGTGCCCCGCTGCTCGCCGACGAAAGCGGCCTGCTCGTCACCCAGGCCACCGGCGGCGTGCTCGAGTCGCCTTCAGGGGAGTACTGGCTGGGCACCGACGACAACGGCCGCTCGGTGCTCACCCTGCTGATCTGGGGGTCGCGGGTCTCGCTGTTCGTCGGCCTGATGGCCACCGCCATCTCGATGGTGATCGGCACGCTGGTCGGGATCGCCGCAGGGCACTACAAGGGCTGGCGCAGCACCGTGCTGTTCCGGCTGACCGAGTGGGTCCTGGTGATTCCGTTCCTGCCGCTGGCGATCGTGCTCGCGACCGTGCTCGGCGCCTCGTTGTTCAACATCGCCCTGGTCATCGGGATCACCTCGTGGCCGGGCACGGCACTGCTCATCCGCGCGCAGACGCTCTCGATCGAGGAGCGGCCGTTCCTGGAGCGAGCACGCGTGCTGGGCGCGAGCGACTGGCACCAGATGACCCGGCACGTGCTGCCGAACGTGATGCCGATGGTGTTCGCGAACACCACCCTGACGGTGGCCATCGCCATCCTCACCGAGACCACGCTGTCCTTCCTCGGGCTCGGCGACCCGCTGCGTGTCTCGTGGGGGTCGATGCTCGACGACGCCTTCGGCGCGGGCGCTATCACCACCGGCGCATGGTGGTACATCATCCCGCCGGGCGTCTGCGTGATCCTCGTCGTGCTCTCCTTCACGCTGATCGGGCGGGCGCTGGAGGAGATTTTCAACCCCCGGCTCAAGGAGCGCCGGTGAGCCTCCTGCAGATCCGCGACCTCGAGGTCGCCTACCGCACGGCGAGCGGACCGTTGCCCGCCGTACGCGGAGTGGACCTCGACGTGGCGGAGGGTCAGAGCCTCGGCATCGCCGGGGAGTCCGGATGCGGCAAGTCGACGCTGGCCTCCACCGTGCTGCGGCTGCAGCCGCCCTCGGCCATCGTCAGCGGGTCCGTGGTCGTCGACGGTCAGGACGTGCTCACGATGCGGTGGGGACCGCTGCGCACGCTGCGCTGGGCAGGAGCCTCGATGGTCTTCCAGGGCGCGCTGCACTCCCTCAACCCGGTGCGCACGATCGGCACCCAGATCGCCGAGCCGATCCGGCTGCACGAGCCGTCGGTGTCGGCGAGCGACGCGACGCGGCGGGTCGGTGAGCTGCTGGAGCAGGTGGGCCTGCCCACCTCCCGCACGAGTGCCTACCCGCACCAGCTCTCCGGCGGGCAGCGGCAGCGCGTAATGATCGCGATGGCGCTGGCCTGCCGGCCACGGCTGGTGATAGCCGACGAGCCAACGACGGCACTCGACGTCATGGTGCAGGCGCAGGTCCTCCTGCTGCTGCGTGACCTGGTCCGCGACCTCGACATCGGGCTGCTCCTGATCAGCCACGACCTGTCCGTGCTCGCCACGACCTGTGACCGGGTCGCAGTGATGTACGGCGGGCGCATCATCGAGACCGGAGCAGCCGGCGAGGTGTTCACGGACCCGAAGCACCCCTACTCCTCCGCGCTGGCCGCGGCGTTCCCGCGCATCGGCGACCCCCAGGCGCGGTTCGGGCCCGCCGGGCTGCCGGGAGACGCGCCGGACCCGAGGCAGATCCCGCCCGGGTGCTCGTTCCACCCTCGCTGCCCGGTCGCCGAGTCCCGCTGCGCCGAGATCGACCCTCCGATCAGGGCGACCGGTCCAGGACGCACCGCCGCCTGCCTGCTCGTCGGCGACCCCGAGACGGTGCAGGCGTGATGGCCGCCGCCGGTCCTCTCCTCGAGGCCCGCGAACTCTGCGTGCGCTTCCCGTCCGGACGCACCGGTCCGCCGGTGCGCGCAGTGGACGGCGTCGAGCTGGCCGTGCAGCGCGGCGAGATCCTGGCGCTCGTCGGAGAGACCGGCTCCGGGAAGACGACGTTGGCCCGGACACTGCTCGGTCTCGAGCGACCCAGCGAGGGCGCCGTACTGTTCGATGGCGCGAAGCTCGGCTACGGCTCCGGCGACCTGCGCGCCTATCGCAGGCGGGCTCAGCTGATCCTGCAGGACCCGACCGGAGCCCTGAACCCGCGTCAGACCGTCTACGAGTCGGTGGCCGAGGGACTCCGCATCCACCGGACGGTGTCGCGCAAGCAGTCCGCGGGCACCACGACCACCGAGACCGACCTGGTCTCCGACGCGTTGGCGAAGGCCGGGTTGCGGCCACCGGAGAACTTCTTTCTCTCCTATCCCCGCGAGCTCTCCGGTGGGCAGCGGCAGCGGGTGGTCATCGCCGGCGCGCTCGCGCTGGAGCCCCAGCTGCTCATCGCGGACGAGCCGGTCTCCAGCCTCGACGCGTCGATCCGCGGGGAGATCCTCGCCCTGCTGCTCCGGCTGCGCGACGAGCTCGGCCTGACGATCCTGGTGGTCACCCACGACCTGGGACTGGCCTGGAACATCGCGGACCGGATCGCGGTGATGTACCTCGGCCGGATCGTCGAGGCGGGCACCACCGAGCAGGTGCTGCTGGCACCCGTGCATCCCTACACCCAAGCGCTGCTCTCGGTGGTCCCCGAGATCGAGGAGGTCGAGCCGGTGGTGCTCACCGGCGAGACCCCGGACCCGAGCAGGGTCCCCAAGGGGTGCCGCTTCCACCCCCGCTGCCAGTCCCTCGCCGACGGGACGGCGGAGTCCGCCGGTGTCGCGGACCGCTGCACACACGAGCCGCTCCCGGTGATCACCACCGGTGACGGTCACCGCGCCGCGTGCTGGCTCTCCGATCGGTCGTAGCGGGAACCGCCCCTGACCCGGATCCGCACTCGCACGCCAGAGTCGATGCATGCCATCCTGGGCCGGTGATCGACACCACTGCAAAGGCTAGTGAGCTGCTCCGGCTGCACCACGCTGGCACCACGCTCGTGTTGCCGACCGTTTGGGACGCTTGGTCGGCGCGCACCGTCGTCGATGCCGGCTTCCCTGCGCTCAGCATCGGCAGCCACCCGCTTGCCGACTCCCGCGGGCAGCAGGACAACGAGGGCATGACACTCGGTGACGCGCTCGACGGCATCCGCCGGGTCACCGCAGCGGTCGACGTCCCCGTCACCGCCGACGTGGAGTCGGGCTACGACACCCCGGCGGCCGAACTGGTCGAGCGAGTGCTGGACGCCGGGGCGGTCGGCATCAACATCGAGGACACGGTGCACAGCGAGGGCCGACTGCGGGAGGTGCAGGAGCAAGCCGACTATATCGGGGCCCTGCGCAGCGCCGCCGACCAAGCCGGCGTCGAGCTGCTCATCAACGCGCGCACCGACGCCTTCATGGGCGAAGTCGTGACCTTCGTGGACCCGCTGGCCGAGGCGGTGCGGCGACTGCAGGCTTGCGAGGTCGCGGGCGCACGCTGCGTCTACCCGGTTCGCGTGCCCGACGCCGAGACGCTCCGGACCCTGCTTGCCGAGATGTCCGGGCCCGTCAACATCACCGCTCACCCGGTCCACGGCGCGCCGTCGGGGTCCTTCGAGGAACTGAAGGCTGCCGGCGTCCAGCGCATCACCTTCGGGCCGCTGCTCATGGCGGCGCTCACCGACCAGGTCATCGAACTGGTCACACCGTGGCGCTGAGCGACCGGTGCAACCGCAGCGAGCCGCTACCCCTGATCACCACGTGTGACGGTCACCGCGCGGCATGCTGGCTGTCCGATCGGGCTGCCGGCGACGACCTGACTGTCGAGTTGCGGGCGAGACTGCACCCCTGCTCAGCAGCAGTTGCTTGCGGTCTCCCGGGTGGGCTCCTGGGTCGTTTGGGCGGTTCCGGAGCAGCAGCCGC
>Ga0136622_10000946_pt1 | contig 11962 bp, 10 predicted proteins | sample AntDrymUQ4482106_2_FD_104803 | JGI IMG/M metagenome (GOLD analysis project Ga0136622, IMG submission 104803) | Polar desert sand microbial communities from Dry Valleys, Antarctica - metaG UQ448 (21.06) | ecosystem: Environmental > Terrestrial > Soil > Desert | place: Antarctica: Dry Valley...
CCGGGAGGGGGCCCAGCTGTTCGGCTGGGGCGACCGCGATCCGCGACCGGGGACCCGCAGCGATGGCGACTGGCTGGTCGGAACCGGGGTGGCCGCCTCGACGTACCCGGCCTACGCCTCGCCGTCCACGGCCACCGCTCGGGCAGCGGCCGACGGCAGGTTTGTCGTTCGCATCGCGGCGGCGGACATCGGGACCGGAGCCCGGACGGCGCTGACCCAGATCGCCGCCGACGCCCTGCGCGTGTCGACCGACTTCGTGCGGGTCGAGATCGGCGACAGCGCGTTCGGCCAGGCGAGCCTGGCCGGCGGCTCGATGGGCACGGCGTCCTGGGGTTGGGCAGTCACCAAGGCGTGCACCGAACTGCGCGAGAAGGTCGAGCGCAACGGTGAGGTACCTGTCGACGGCATCGAGGTCCAGGCTGAGACGAGCGCGGAGATCGAGGCGCGCTCCGGCTACAAATACCAGGGCTTCGGGGCGCAGTTCGCCGAGGCGCGGGTGAACATCGACACCGGAGAGGTGCGGGTACCCCGCCTGCTCGGCATGTTCGGCGTCGGCCGGATCATCAACCCGCGCACAGCCCGGTCACAGTTCATCGGCGGCATGACCATGGGGCTGTCGATGGCCTTGCACGAGGAGGGAGTGCTCGACCTCGCGTTCGGCGACTACGTCAACCACGATCTCGCCGAGTACCACATCGCCGCCTGCGCTGACGTCACCGACATCGAGGCGCACTGGCTGGACGAGCATGATGAGCGCGTGAATCCGATGGGCTCCAAGGGCATCGGCGAGATCGGGATCGTGGGAACGGCAGCAGCGGTCGCCAACGCCGTACACCATGCGACCGCTGTCCGGATCCGAGACCTGCCGATCCGCCTCGACAAGTTGCTGGGACGGCTGCCAGGCTGAACCTTTCGAGGAGGTTGTCATGGCCAGGTCGACGAGTGATGGCGCGATCGCTACCGAGATCCCGAGCCGCTTCCTGCCGGGGGTTCCGTACGCCGACCTGCCGGAGCCGCTACCGCTCAAGCGGGTGCTCGGCCCGAGCGTGCTGCTGCTGGCGGGGGCGATCGGTTCCGGTGAGTACGTCCTGTGGCCCTACATCACCTCCCAGGTCGGGCTGGCCCTGGTCTGGCTCGTCGTCATCGGCATCGGCACGCAGTACTTCCTCAACATGGAGATCGAGCGCTACACGCTGGCGACCGGTGAAACGGCGGTCACCGGCTTCACCCGGCTGTGGAAGCCGTGGGGAGGCCTGTTCATCGTCATGACGGTGGTGCCGTGGGCATGGCCGGGGTGGGCCACCGGAGGCACCACCACGCTCAGTTTCGTGTTCGGCTTCAGCGAGGAGGCGATCCCGTACATCACGATCGGCGTCCTGCTGCTGATCGGTGCGGTGCTGACCCTCGCCCCCGTCGTCTACCGGACGGTGGAGAAGATCCAATTCTTCCTCGTCGGGCTGATCGTGCTGTTCCTCCTGTACGCCGCAGTCGCCCTCCTGGGCGACGGGTGGGTGGACCTCGGACAGGGCTTCGTGCAGGTGCAGGAGATCCCGGACGCGGTCGCGGCGATCCCGGCCGCGACCCTGCTCGGCGCGATCGCGTTCGCCGGTGCCGGCGGGGCGCTGAACCTGGTGCAGTCCAACTGGGTGCGCGACAAGGGTCTGGGCATGGGTGCGCGGCTGCCGAAGGTGGTCTCGCCGTTCACCGGCGAGGAGTCCGCGGCAGCAGCCACCGGCTACTTCTTCCGCCGGGACACGGCGAACATGGCGCGCTGGCGGGGATGGTGGCGGGTCGCCGACCGCGAGCAGTTCTTCACGTTCTTCGTCATCGGCGCCTTTGCGCTGCTCGTCCTGATGACGCTCACGTTCGTGACCGTCGGGACCGGTGGCGAGGCGGAGAGCTTCGACTTCATCCAGCAGGAGGGCGAGGCCCTCAAGGACACCGGCGGTGCGTGGCTCGGGACCACGTTCTGGCTGATCGGCACGATCGTGCTGTACTCCACGAACATCGCCGTACTCGACATGGTCGGCCGGGTCACCGCAGACGTGCTGAAGACCGGCCCGCTGCGCGAGAGCCAGACCTGGACCGAGAGCAAGATCTACTTCGTCGTGGTCTGGGCGGAGATCGCCTTCGGCTCGATCATCCTGCTCGCCGGTGTCACCCAGCCGCTGGTCCTGCTGATCATCGCCTCGTCGCTGAACGGCATCGTGATGTTCGTTTACTCAGGGCTGCTCATCAAGCTGAACCGTTCCGTGCTACCGCGCGAGATCGGCCTCGGAGGCGGCCGGCTGGTCATGATCTGGTGGGCGGTGCTTTTCTACGGCAGCTTCTCGCTGTTCACCGTGTGGGACCAGGTCACCGGTTTGTTCGATTAGCCGGGCCACGGCTGCTGCCACTCGCTCGTCGGTCGCAGTGAGTGCGATCCGGACGTGTCGCGCCCCGCGCGGCCCGTAGAAGGAGCCCGGCGCGACCAGTATCCCCAGATCCGCGAGGGCTGCCACCGACGCCCAGCAGTCCTCGTCCCGGGTCATCCACAGGTACAGGCCGGCTTCAGAATGCTCGACCCGGAAGCCGGCAGCGGTCACCGCCGCGCGGAGCGCCGCGCGGCGGGCGGCGTACCGGTCCCGCTGCAGATCTGCGTGGGTGTCGTCGGCGAGAGCCGCCGCCATCGCAGCCTGTACGGGGGCCGGGACGATCATTCCGGCGTGCCGCCGCACCTCCAGCAGCCGGGCGATCAGCGCAGGGTCCCCAGCGACGAACCCGGCCCGGTAGCCGGCCATGTTGCTGCGCTTGGACAGCGAATGCACCGCCAGGACATTGTCGTGACGGCCACCGCTCACCGATTTGTGCAGAACCGAGACCGGCGTGCCCTCCCACCCCAGTTCCAGGTAGCACTCGTCGCTGGCAACCACCACGTCTCGTTCCCGCGCCCACGCCACGATCTTGCGCAGGTGCTCCGGCGGCAACACCCGACCGGTCGGATTGGCCGGCGAGTTGATCCACACCAGCCCGACCCGGCGCGGCCCGATCGCCGTCAGCGAGTCCGCCGCCCAACCCTCGGCGCCAGCCAGCCGGACCCCGACGTCGTACGTCGGATAGGCCAGCTCCGGGTACACCACCAGCTCCCCCGCGCCGAGGCCGAGCAGCCGTGGCAGGCCGCCGATGAACTCCTTGGAGCCGATGGTCGGCAGCACTGCATCCGGAGCCAGTCCGGTGACGCCGTGCCGACGGGCCAGCCAGCCGACCACCGCCGCGCGCAGCTCAGGGCTGCCGTGAGTCAGCGGATACCCGGGGCTGTCGGATGCCGCAGCCAGCGCGGCCTGGATCACGGCAGGCACCGGGTCGACCGGCGTACCGATCGACAGGTCGACCAGGCCGTCCGGATGGGCCTGCGCCCGAGCGCGGTATTCGGTGAGGGTGTCCCAGGGATAGGTCGGGAGCCTGAGTGAGCCCGACTCCGTCCGGGAGCACACAGCAGGAGCGGACTGGACGGAGTCGGGCGGGATGCTCAGTGCTCGTTCACCTGCGGCGGCAACGCGGCGACGATCGGGTGGTCCTTGTCGATCTTGCCGGTCTTCGACGCACCACCGGGTGAGCCGAGATCCTCGAAGAAGTCCACGTTGACGTTGTAGTACTCCTTCCACTTCTCCGGCGTGTCGTCCTCGTAGTAGATCGCCTCGACCGGGCAGACCGGCTCGCAGGCGCCGCAGTCCACACACTCGTCGGGGTGGATGTAAAGCATCCGGTTGCCCGTGTAGATGCAGTCGACCGGGCATTCCTCGATGCACGCCTTGTCGAGCACGTCGACGCACGGCTCGGCGATGACGTACGTCATGGACAACCCCTCTGAGCGTTCACCTGCGGCCTGGTAGTCCTAGTATCGCGCCTGGTTGGGGCTGGCGACACTCAGGGGGTGAGGGTGGCATTGACCGCCGATGACGTCGGCCACCGCGTCGTCGTACGACGTCGTGTCCATGCCGCTGACGACCGGGGGCGCTTCAGCGACGTCCTCGGGGAGTTGGTCGACTTCGGCGAGACGTCGCTGACGGTGCGCCGCCGCGACGGCGAACTCGTCGTCATCGACCATGCCCTCGTGGCCGCGGCCAAACCCGTCCCGCCAGCGGCGGTTCGCCGGTCCACCGACCGGGAGGTAGAACGGATCGCGGCGCTCGGGTGGCGCGGACTCGAGGAGCAATGGCTGGGCGGCTGGCTGCTCCGAGCGGGCAACGGCTTCACCGGCCGGGCGAACTCCGTTCTCCCGTTGGAGCCGCCGGACCGGCCGGTCGCGGATGCGTTGCGCTTCGTCACGCGGTGGTACGCCGAACGCGGCCTACCGCCGCTCGCCCAGGTGCCCCTGCCGTTGGCGAACGAGCTCGACGCTGAGCTGGCAGCGGCCGGCTGGCGCTCCTACAACCCGACCCGGTTCCTCACGTCCTCCGTCAGCGAGCTGCTCGATGCCTGCCCGCCTCGCCCAGACCTGCCACCGGTGACTCACGAGGCGTCGCCTGGACCGGCCTGGCTCTCCGGCTACCAGTACCGCGGAAGGCCGCTGCCGGACGGCGCCGTGAGCGTCCTGTCGAACGCCGCCGCCCCGACGTTTGCCTCGGTTCGCGACTCCACCGGCCAACTCGGCGTCGGACGGGGTGTGGTCGACGAGGGGTGGCTCGGGGTCACCGCGGTCACCGTCATCGAATCCGCCCGCCGGTGTGGCCTCGGCCGGCAGCTGATGCGTGGGCTGGCGGAATGGGGAGCCGCTCGGGGAGCCAGCCAGGTCTACCTGCAGGTCGCCGAGGACAACACCGCGGCCATCGCGATGTACGACCGGCTCGGTTTCGTCACCCACCACCGCTACCACTACCGGATCTGGCCCAGCGGCTAGCACGTCGCTGTCGCGTCGATTCGTCGTCATTGGAGGTGATTGCTGCCGTTCAGCGACCCGGATCACCTCCGATCATGCGATATCCACAGATTCTTCTCGAGTGGGCCGCCCGACGAGTCTGCCCGGCACTGTCGAGCACGTGCCGATCAGTCCCAATCAAGACCGTGCCCTGGCCGCCCTGGCGCAGAGCCAGGCCGGAGTCGTCTCCACCGGGCAGTTGTCTGCGCTCGGCATCAGCAGCGGCACGGTGCGCGCCCAGATCCGCGCGCGCCGCTGGCGCCGGGTGCACCCGGGTGTCCACGCGACCTTCACCGGACCGATACCGGACCTCGCGCGGGTGTGGGCCGCGCTGCTCTACGCCGGCGAGCACGCTGTCGCGAGCCATCAGACCGCCGAATGGTTGGCGGGATTGCGCGATGATCTGCCGCCCCGGGTGACCGTGTCCGTTCCACATGGTCAGCGTCTGCGCTCGCGGCCGAGCGTGTCGGTTCGCCAGTCCCGGCACTTACAGGCCAAGCGGCATCCGGCCCGCATCCCGCCGCAGACCACGGTCGAGGACACCGTGCTGGATCTCGTCGATGACACGCCGACAGAGCGGCAGGTGATCGACCTGGTGCTGCGGGTCTGCCAGCAGCGCCGCACATCTGTGAGCCGGCTGATGACCGCCGCGGCTGGTCGGAGCCGGTTACGGTGGCGGGCTCTGGTTCGAGACCTGTTGCGTGCAGCCGGCGAGGGGGTCGCCTCGCCGCTCGAGCGCTGCTACGTCCGAGACGTCGAGCGGGCGCGCAATCTCGCGGAGGGGCGGCGCGGTCACCGCAGGTACCGGGACGTCCGCTACCGGCGCTGGAGTCTCGTCGTCGAGTTGGACGGGCGGGCCGCACACCCCGAGGACGAGCGGGAACTCGACGACCTCCGCGACAACGAGGTAGCCGAGCGGCGCGAGCGGACGCTGCGCTACGGCTGGCGCTCGGTCACCTGCACGCCCTGCCACGTCGGCCGTCAAGTGTGCGCCGTACTCAGGCAGGGCGGCTGGACCGGCCAGCCCGTCCGATGTGGGCCGGGCTGCACGATCGACCTCGATTCGTCGTCATTGGAGGTGATTGCCGTCGTTCAGCGACCCGGATCACCTCCAATCGCGGGATTCCGCGGGACCGCCAGCAACCGCCCAACGGCGTACGCGCCGGCGACGGCGCCGAGGATCAAAAAGGCGACGCCTCGCCCGGTGCCGGTAACGATCACGTCACCTTCGGGACGCGGCACCGCGGCGAGGGTCACCACGGCGATCCACGCCACGACCGGCAGCGCCGCGGCGGCTCGGGAGGCGGTCAGCCGGTAGGCCAGGACGGGCAGACCGACGTTGCCAAGCACCGCCACCGGGATCGAAACGGGTACCGCGACCGAGCCGATCCGCAGCGGAAGAAAAAAACACTCCAGTATGGCGAACAGCGCCGCCGCGGTGGTGACCAGGACGCCGCTCACAAGGCGGACCACCGGGCCTTGGCCGCTCATCCAGCGATCCCGCCGAAGAGGTCCTCCTCCCAGCCGCTCTCACCCGACGCCGGGCCGGAATCGCCGCGGACGAGGCGGTAGTACTCGATGCCGAACGCCTGCTGACCGACGTTGTTGGACAGCGCGAAGAACGGGCCATCCACGCTGATCTGGGTGGCGTGCGCCCGCATCGCGTTCATCTTGGCGGTGAGGTGCGCGCGCCCGTCCACCATCGCGGTGACCACGCTGTCGTCGACGCCGAACGGCAGCTCGTCGACCGACTCGACACCGAAGAAGTCCAAGCCGGCCTCCTTCATCACTCGCAGGCTCTCGACCAGCACCGACCGGGGGACGCAGTTCCAATAGACCTTCTGGATCTTCCACGCCGGCCCGAGTTCGGGATGCCACTCAGGCTCAGCACACCGGTCCACGGCACTCATCGCCACCCGGTGCGCCTGGATGTGGTCGGGGTGGCCGTAGCCGCCGTTCTCGTCGTAAGTGACCAACACCTGCGGCCGGACCTCGCGCACGACGGCGACCAGATCCCGAGCGGCTTCGTCCAGGTCGGCCCGCCAAAAGGCGCGGGGTCCGTCATTCGGCGGGGTACCCATCATGCCGCTGTCGCTCCATCGGCCCGGTCCGCCGAGAAACCGGACATCGGTGACGCGGAGTTCGGCGCAGGCTGCGACGAGTTCCCCGATCCGGTAGCCGCCGAGCTGATCGCCCTGGTCGGCGGCCAGCTGTTCCAGCTCGGGTACCAGCACCTCGCCGTACTCCCCCAGCGTGCACGTGACGAGGGTGACCTGGACTCCTTCGGCTACATAGCGCGCCATGGTGGCGCCGTTGCCGATCGTCTCGTCGTCAGGGTGCGCGTGGACGAGCAGCAGCCGCCGGTCACTCATCCGCTCAGGGTATGGGCCTCAGATCACCCGCCCACCGCCGACCGGTCCGCTCCTGCTGTGTGCTCCCGATCGACGACGGGCTCAGAGGACCCTGATCGCCTCGGCGTAGTGGCAGGCCGCGGGGTGACCGGTGCCGCGGTCCTCCAGCGCCGGCTCCTCGTCGATGCACTTGGTCTGCTGGCTCTCCGACAGCACATTCGCGAACTTCTGACACCGGGTCCGGAACCGGCAGCCGCTCGGCGGGTTAGCCGGGCTCGGCACGTCGCCGGTGAGGATGATCCGCTTGCGTTCACGTTCCCGACGCGGATCCGGGATGGGGATCGCCGAGAGCAGCGCCTGCGTGTACGGGTGCGACGGCTTGTCGAACAGGTCGTCGGTCGTGGCGATCTCGATGATCCAACCGAGGTACATGACCGCGATCCGGTCGGAGATGTGCCGGACCACCGACAGGTCGTGGGCGATGAACAGGTAGGCCAGGCCGAGCCGGTCGCGCAGGTCCTCGAGCAGGTTGATCACGCCGGCCTGGATCGACACGTCCAGCGCCGAGACCGGCTCGTCGAGCACCAGCACCTTGGGTTCCAAAGCGAGGGCACGGGCGATCCCGATCCGCTGCCGCTGACCGCCGGAGAACTCACTGGGGAACCGGTTGGCGTGCTCAGGATTCAGGCCGACGAGTTCCAGCAGCGCGCGCACGCGGCTACGAAGTTCCTCACCCTTGGCGAGTTTGTGGATGATCAGCGGCTCGGCGACGATGTCGAACACCGGCAGCCGCGGGTTCAGCGACGCATATGGGTCCTGGAAGACGATCTGGATGTCGCGGCGCAGCGGGCGCATCTTTCCGCGGGACAGCCCGGTCAGTTCCCTGCCCTGGAACACCACCGACCCGCTGGTGGCCGGCTGCAGGTGCATGATCGCGCGCCCGGTGGTCGACTTGCCGCAGCCGGACTCCCCGACCAGACCGAGGATCTCGCCGGGGTGGAGCTCCAGGCTGACGCCGTCGACGGCCTTGACCTGGCCCACCGTGCGCCGGATCAGCCCGCGGCCCTTGATCGGAAAGTACTTGGTCAGGTCCGTGACCTTGAGAATCGGCTCGCGGCCAGCAGCTTCCGGCCTGGCCTCGGTCGCCGTCATGGCCGGTCCTCGCCGGTGGCGACAGTCGCTGCATCGGTTCCGGGCAGCGCGTCGGCCACCACCGGGTCGGTCAGGTCGGTGGAGTCGGCGTCGAAGATCTCCGTGGCCTGCACGTCACCCTCGAGCTTCTCGTTGCGGATGCAGGCCGCCCAGTGCCCGGCCTCGACCTCGGTCAGCGGGGGCTCGGCCTCGTCGCACCGCGCGATGTGCAGCGGGCAGCGCGGCCCGAACGGGCAACCCGGTGGCGGATTGACCATCGATGGTGGACTGCCCTTGATCGGGGTCAGCTTCTGTTTTTCGGTCTGGTCCAGGCGGGGCAGGGACCCGAGCAGCCCGAGGGTGTAGGGCATCCGCGGCTCGTAGTAGACGCCGTCAACCGGCCCGGACTCCACGACGCGGCCGGCATACATGACCAGCATCCGGTCAGCCACTCCGGCTACGACGCCGAGGTCGTGCGTGATCAGAACGGTCGCGGCGCCGGTCTCCTCCATCGCGGTGCCCAGCACCTCGAGGATCTGCGCCTGGACGGTGACGTCCAGGGCTGTGGTCGGCTCGTCGGCGATGATGATGTCCGGCTGGTTGGCCATCGCGATGGCGATGACCACACGCTGACGCATGCCGCCGGAGAACTCGTGCGGATAGCTCGTCACGCGGTCCTTGGCGTTCGGGATGCCGACGAGTTCCAGCAGGTCGACGGCCCGCGCCGTGGCCGCCTTGCCCGAGACGTTCTTGTCGTGCTGGCGCACCGTCTCGGCGATCTGGTAACCGACTTTGTACACCGGGTCCAGGGACGTCATCGGGTCCTGGAAGATCATCGAGACGCCCTTGCCCCGGATCCTGCTGAGGTCCTTGTCTCCCATCTCGAGCAGCTCCTGGCCGCGAAATTTGACCGAGCCGGTGATCCGAGCGCTCTTCGGCAGCAGGCCCATGATCGCCAGAGACGTCACAGATTTGCCGGATCCGGACTCTCCCACGATCCCGAGCACCTCGCCCGGATGCAGCCGGTAGCTCACGCCACGGACCGCACGGACGATACCGTCCTCGGTCGGGAAGTGAACTTCGAGGTTGTCGACCTCGAGAATGGCCTCGGCGGACGGTTTGTCCATGTGATGGGCGGGCTTGGTCATCGTTGACATAGGACTCCGTCGCTGTAATCAGGTGATGTGGGCGAGTGGAATTACGCGCGAACCTTCTTGTTGCTCGGGTCGAACGCGTCCCGGATCCCGTCGCCGATCAGGTTGATGCACAGCGCGATGAGGAGCAGCATCAGGCCCGGGAAGTAGAACAGCCACGGTCTGGTCTGCGCAGCGCTGACTCCGTCGGCGACCAGCTTGCCCAACGAGATGTCGTTGGCTACCCCGAAGCCCAGATAGGTGAGGGATGCCTCGATCAGGATGGTGACAGCGGCGGCCAACGTGGCCCAGACGATGATCGATCCAAGCATGTTCGGGATCAGGTGCTTGAACATGATCCGGCGATCCGACGCGCCGAGGGCGTGTGCAGCCTCGATGAATTCACGCTCGCGCAGTCCCAGGATCTGACTGCGCAGGATCCGGGACAGGTCCAGCCAGCCGAAGATACCGATGATGATGGCGATGCCGATCGCGGTCCGAGCGTTGGGGAAGTTGCTGGCGACCACGATCAACACGACCAGCGTGGGGATGGTGAGGATCAGGTCGACCAGGCGCATCAGCAGGTTGTCGACCCATTTGCCGTAGTAGCCGGCCAGCAGCCCGACGAGCAGGCCCAGCGCCAGGGAAATCCCCACGGCGATGAGGATCACCAGCGTGGATCGCTGGACGCCGCGCATGATCTGGGCCAGCAGATCCCGCCCGAGACCGTCAGTTCCCAGCAGATGCCCAGCGGTGCCTGGGCCCACCGATGCATCCTCGGGTTTCAACTCGGCGAACTCGAACCCGTAGACCAGCGGCCCGGCCCAGGCTATGAGCAGCACCAGCGCGAACACCACGAAGCCGCCCATCGCCTGCTTGTTGCGCACAAACCGACGGATGATCTGTTCACGCTGGCTGCGCGCCTTGATGGTGAACTCACGCTCGATCTGAGCCGCCTGCGGCTGCTCGGTCGTGGTCGCCGGGCCAGTCTCGAGGTTCTGCGGTTGCTGCGTGGTGGTCATAGCGAGAACTCCTGCCTGACGTGCGTTAGCTGAGCCGGATGCGCGGATCGAGCACCGCGTAGAGCAAGTCAGCGATGAGGTTGAACGCGATGACGAAGAACGCGGCGATCATCATCCAGCCGAGTACAGGGTTGAGGTCGTCGGCGTTGATGCTCATGATCAAGTACTCGCCCATCCCGTGCCACACGAACACGGTCTCGGTGATCACCGCGCCGCCCAGGAGGGAGCCGACGCCCAGGGCCACCACGGTGGTCAGCGGGATGAGTGCGTTGCGCAGTCCGTGCCGGAGCAGAGCACTGCGATAGGGCAGCCCCTTGGCGCGCGCCAGCCGCATGTAGTCCGAGCCCAGAACGTCCAGCAGGGAGGCCCGTTGGAAGCGGCTCCACGCGGCGAAGCTCAGCATCGCCAAGGAGATGGTCGGAAGGACCAGGTGGCCGACGCGGTCCCAGAAGATCTCCGAACCGGTACCGGTTAGCTCGATGGCCGGGGACTGCTCGCCGAGGGTGAACAGGATCCGTTGCCCGACGAGGTCGTTGAACTGAATCGCCACGAATTCCTTGAGCAGGGCGGCGAACCAGAACGTCGGCAAGGCGATCAGCACATAGGTGAGGAACGTAAAGAAGTAGTCCTCGGGCTTGTACTGCCGCACCGCGGTCAGCACACCGACAACGATGGCGAGCAGGATCGCGAGCACGATAGCCGCGACCACCATCCGTGCGGTGATGCCGAGACGCTCGATAAGCACCGGACCCACCGGGGTGCCCGCGTTGCTCACGCCGAAGTCGAGTGTTACCACGCCCTTGAGCCAGGTGAAGTACCGCACGAAGAATGGCTGATCGAGGCTCAGCTGTTCGGTGAGGGCCTCGAAGAACTGCGGCGGCGGCGGCGGCTGGCGTTGCCGGTAGGCGGACAACGGGTCAAAGGACGCGACGCACAGCGCGAAGACGAGCATCGAGCTGGCCAGCAGCACCAGGATGGATGACAGCAGCCGCCGAATCGTGAAAAAGAACACAGGGGCACCTTACGCCGGGGACGAGGGTCGAGCGCTACGTCGAGCCGCTGAAACCAATTGCACTCTGCGGATGTGCAGTGGGGGTGGCGCGGCCCTGTCCGGGTCGCGCCACCCCCACTGTCACGTGCTCACCGCCGTACTGCCGCCCGTGCTACTGGACGAGCGAGTACGAGTCGGAGTTCCACACCGGGCCGGCGTTTGTAGCGTTCGGCTCGATGCCTTCGTACTCGGCGCTCCATGCCGTGAAGGCCGGCTTCTGGTACAGCGGGATCGTCGCCAGCTCCTCCCACAGAATGGTGTCGGCGTCGTTTGCCAGCTGAGCAGCGGTGTCGGGGTCCACCTCGACGGCGAGCTGACCCAGCAGGTCGTCGACCTCAGCGTTCGTGACACCGGCGTAGTTCTGCCCGCCGCCGGTC
>Ga0136622_10000948_pt1 | contig 11940 bp, 11 predicted proteins | sample AntDrymUQ4482106_2_FD_104803 | JGI IMG/M metagenome (GOLD analysis project Ga0136622, IMG submission 104803) | Polar desert sand microbial communities from Dry Valleys, Antarctica - metaG UQ448 (21.06) | ecosystem: Environmental > Terrestrial > Soil > Desert | place: Antarctica: Dry Valley...
AATCGGGAGGCGACTTCTTGAGGCGATGCTCGGGACGCATTAGCAGGTTGGCGATGTCGACGAACCAGTTCCTGATCCGTCCGCCAAGGAGGGGCGAGTCGAATGACTGCAGCTGCACGAGCAGCTCATTCACCATTCCCTCAGAGCCTGGGCTGACCATGCGCAGCACCGAGGAAGCCCCACCGCCGTACTCGGTGCTGGCGTCGACCCCACCCCCGCGGGAGGCGCCGACCGCATCGATCTCCTCGATGAACCCGATTGCACCCCCGTGCTTGCGCGCGGCTTTCTTTAGCGTCTTGAAGAAGCGGCGTATCTTCATCGCCGTCATCCCGTGCCACATGCTCGGAAACGCGGGGGCCGACACGAAAAAGAAAGGCACCCCTGCTTCGGCGGCCATCGCTTTGGCGAGATGCGTCTTGCCCGTCCCCGGGCGCCCCTCGAAGAGGATGCCGCGCCTGGGGTTCCCGCCGAGCTCGTCCCTGAAGCTCTTGTAGGTGAGGAAGATTTGCAGCGTGCGAGTCACTTCCTCGAGCACGTTGTCGATTCCCCTCACGTCGGCGAAGCCGATCCCGATCTCCTCAGGGCTGAACTTGATGTGAGGGGAGCGCCCGCTTGCGAGGGGGAGAAGGAGAACCCCGCCCATCATCACTATCAAGATCACCGGGAACAGCCACAGCATCGCGTCGGCCCCCAGGTGTGGGAGGCCGAAGGCGACCGGGTGCCCCTCGAGCAGGCGCTTGCCGAGGTAGGCAAGGATCACGAGGTTGGTGTAGAGGAGATAGCGCAGCCTCTTCTGGCGGGCGCGCTCCTGGATGGCGCGCACGCTCTTCTTGTGGCCGTCGGCCACGGTGCGCCAGGTCTCGCCCCTTGGCGCAAGCCGCGCCGCCTCGGTTGCCTCGAGCTTGTCCACGATTCCCCCTCTTCCACCCCAGTTGTCAGGAAGTTCCTTCCAACTATGGCACATCCTGGGGCGAAGAGGACCATCCGCGCTCGGTTGATGACGGTTTGTAAGCAGAAGAGACGAAGACGACGAGCGCCCACGGGGCCCCGGCGGCGAGGGCGACCCCGTGCGTGAGGCCCGCCCAGAGCCATGGCCGCGCTACGCCGAAGAGCTCGGCCAGAATCAAGCCGATGGTCTGGGTGAGCCAGCCGACGGCAACTGCGATCAAGAACCCGCCGGCGATGGCGCCAAGGCGCCCGGCCCCCGCCCAGGGCCACGGCGGCCACGGCCCGCGCCGCGGGGACAGGGCGTGCCCCCAGGCGTCGAGAACGCCGGGGAGGCCCCCTGCGGCGTCGACGGCCACGACTCGGGCCGTTGCCCTGATGCCGAGCGGGACGAGAACAAGCTCGAGGAGTGCGAGGCCGAGCCAGACGTCGCGAGACTCTTCGAGGCGGCCCCGGCCCACATTTGCAACCTTCCGTCCTTGGGGGAGCTCTGCGATGAACTCGTGGAGCTCACCGACCGCGACGACATCTCTGTAAACGAAGCTGTAAGCAAGCTGAAGGGGAACGGTGACAAGGGCGGCAACGAGGAACAACGTCGAGAAGTTGCGAAGCGCGTAGCGCAGCGCGTTGTCGAGTGGCACCGGGCGAGTTTAGTGGTGCGAGGCGCGCCCTTGCCCGCACCAGGGCGGAGTCATGACATCGGCAGACCGGCGCCGTTTTGTCTTGTGGCCCCGTAAGTCGGCGCCACGTAGGGTATCGGAGGTGAAGGTGTTGTTGTGGCATGGCTATCTGTTGTCCGGGACCGGCTCCAACCTGTACACGGCCAACATCGCAAAGCGGTGGCGCGCCATGGGCCACGATGTTTTGCTCCTTTGCCAGGATCGAGATGCGGCCGGTTTCGACTTCGTTGACGGTGCAGGCGATTTCGAAGGCTCCAACCGCTCCTATGCGACGAGCCCAACGGGTGCTGTGCGGGGGCCGGGACGGTGTCGCGTGGTGCGCCCTTCGATCCGCGGGATGCTGCCCGTGTTCGTCTACGATTTCTACGAGGGATTCACGACCAAGCTCTTCGTCGATCTCTCAGAGGTTGAGCTTGACGCCTACACCAATGTGAACATCACGGCCCTCGTCACGGCCATCGAGGACTTCGATCCCGACGCCATCATCACCGGCCACGAGGTCATGGGGCCTTATATCGCCAAGCAGGCGTGCGCCGCGACCGGCAAGAGCTATGTCGCGAAGCTGCACGGAAGCGGGCTTGAGTACGCGGTGAGGCTCCAGGACAGGTACCTGCGCTACGCAACCGAGGGCCTCTCCGCCGCAATAGCGGTGGTTGGCGGCAGCCGTTACATGGTCGAGGCCGCCGGCAGGGTTGTGCCCGGTTGGATCGACAAGTCCGCAGTGGTCAGCCCGGGCTGTGATATCGAACTGTTCAAGCCCAGCGACCGTTCGCAGGGCCAGGCAGCGAAGATCGGCTACGTCGGCAAGCTCATCGTTGCGAAGGGCGTGCACCACTTCCTTGCAGCGCTATGCAGGACCGCACCACAGGATCTCGAGGGCGTCGTCGTCGGCTTCGGCGGCTACGCCGAGGAGCTCAGACGGCTGTGGGACGCGCTGCACGGAGGTGACCGCAGGATGGTGACCGAGATCGTACGCCGCGGGGATGGGCACCCGCTCGAGCATCTCCTCCGATTCCTGGAGCGCAGGGGCGATGACGACGGCTTTTACGAACGAGCGGGCGGGATCGACGTCGAGTGGCCGGGACGGCTCGAGCACGATGCACTTGCACCCGTCCTTGCCGGATGGGACGTGCTCGTCGTGCCGTCTATCGTGCCCGAGGCATTCGGAATGGTCGCCGCCGAGGCGGCTGCCTGCGCGGTGCTTCCGGTCGTGCCAAGGCATTCGGGCATCGGTGAGGTGGGCGTGACGCTTGAGGAGCACCTCGGCCGCCCCGGGCTCTTGAGCTTCGATCCCGCCGACCCCATCGAGGATCTCGCGCGGGCGATCGACGGAATCTTGTCGCTCCAACCGGGGGAGCGCGCAGAGCTGAGCGCCGGCGTCGCCGAAGTGGCGCGCACGGCGTGGTCGTGGGAGCGCACCGCAGAACGACTGCTCCAACTCGCGACTGAAGGCGTGCCTCATGCCTCTCGCTGAGGCCGTCATTTCGAGCCATGCGCCGGTGTCCCCCGCGCGCGCGTGATGGGGACGGACGGCGGCAGGGCCGCGGCTTATTCTCCGTCCGGCTGTCTGCGAAGGTCCTTGACTTCGCGCCGCTTCCTCTTGGCGCGCAGCCGCTTCTCTTTGGATGCCCTGGTTGGTGTGGTCTTGGTTCGCTTCCTTTCGGCCCTGAGCCCTTCGGCCACGATTCGAGCAAGCCGGTCGAGCACGTCTTTGCGATTGCGGAGCTGCGAGCGGTGCGTGTCGCTTGTGATGCGCAGTGCACCCGAGGCGTCGAGGCGCGGCGCAAGCCTGGCAAGCAACCGGGCGCGGCGATCCTCATCGAGGGCGTTCGAGCCGGCGATGTTCCACGTGAGCTCGGCGCGGGTCGCGACCTTGTTCGCATGCTGACCTCCAGGCCCCCCCGACGGCGAGAACCTCAGCTCGAGCTCGCCTTCCGGGATCGTGAGCGAGCGATTGACGCGCACGCCGCGGGGCCCGGACGGCTCACCTGACGGCGTGGTCACGGTGCTGTGAGCTGGGCGGCCAGCGCCGCGCGGGAGCTGACGGGGGCCTTACAGGTTCCGTTGCGGCAGACGTAGGCAGTCGCCCTGCCGCCGAGCTTTGACCGGCCCTCGAGCAGGGGTATCTCCCCGGTCGGCTCGGCGGCAACGATCACGATTTTGTTGGGCATGAAGCGGTCGTGAACCTCCGTCAGCAGCGCCATGGTGTCGGGTTGCTGAAGCTCACCTAGGATCACGATCTCTGCCGGCGTGCTGAGGTAGAAGTCAACCGCGCCGAGCAGATGGCCGAACGCCATCGGGGACCTGACCGTGGCATCGAGCATGAGCCGGACGATCGCAAGCGCGTGCTCCTCGTAAGAGCGGTCGCCTGTGAAGGTCGCAAGTCGTTGCAGCTCAAGGGCCATCACCGAGTTGGCCGAGGGCACGGCGTTGTCGATGAAGTCCTTCGAGCGTGTCACGAGCTGCGGAGCGTCTGATCCCGTTGTAAAGAAACCACCCCCGTCACGGTCGAGGAACAGACGCACGGCCTCGTCGGCGGTCCAGCGCGCCTCTGCAAGCCATTCGATTTGGCCGGTGGCTTCGTAGAGCGACAAGCACGCCTCGAGCACGAACGCATAGTCTTCGCAGTAGCCGAGATGTCTGACCGAGGCCCCCCGCTCGCCTTCGAGATCCCGGTAAGAGCGCATAAGGCGTCCATCGACGCGCAGCCTCGCAAGCACGAAGCGCATCGCCTCCTCAGCCGCGCGCGCCCACTCCGGATGACCGAGGGCGCCCCCGGCCTCTGCCAGCGCAGAGGCGGCAAGGCCGTTCCAGGCGGTGAGCACCTTTGCGTCGGTGGCCGGGCGAGTTCTCAGGCTCCTTTTTTCGAGTAGCGAGCGGCGCGCCCGTTCGACCGCTGCCGGGTCCCCTCCCCCGGCGAAGACCGGGATGTTGACGCCCTCGAAGTTGCCCTCTGCCGTAAGTCCGAAGTGGGCAACGGCAACTTCTGCATCGTCGCCGGCGGCATCGCTCACCTCGTCGAGCGACCATACGTAGAACTTGCCCTCTTCGCCCTCCGAATCGGCGTCGAGCGACGACCAGAAGCCTCCGGCCGGGTCGCGCATCTCGGTGAGCATCCAGCGTGCCGTGGCCTCTGCTACGGCGCGGTGGCGCTCAGACCGCTTCGCCTGCCACGAGCGAGCGTAGGTTCGGAGCAGCTGGGCGTTGTCGTAGAGCATCTTTTCGAAGTGCGGCACGATCCAGTGAGCGTCGACCGAGTAACGGCTGAAGCCGCCGCCGAGCTGATCGAACATGCCGCCTGCGGCCATGGCATCCAAAGTCGTGGCGGCCATGTCCGATGCGGGCGTGTGACCGCCCGACGCTAGGCGCATGAGGAGGTCGATGGTCATCGGCTGGGGAAACTTGGGCGCACCGCCGAAGCCCCCGAAATTGGGATCGAAGGCCGATCTCAGTCTCTCGAAAGCCGTCGCGAGGATGGCGTCACCGATCGGCTCGGTCGAAGGCTGCATCCGCACCAGCGCGTTCATCTGTCCCACGAGGGCCGCCCCGCGCTCGTTGAGCTCGGCGCGTTGATCCTTCCACCAGCCTGCGACCGCGGTCAGGACCCGGCGAAACGAAGGCATCTGGCCGCGGTCCATAGGCGGGAAGTAGGTGCCTCCGTAGAACGGCGCGCCTTGCGGTGTCAGAAACATCGTCATCGGCCAGCCCCCCTGGCCCGTCATGGCCTGAACAGCTTCCATGTAGATGGCGTCGAGATCGGGCCGCTCCTCCCGGTCGACCTTGATGCACACGAAGTGCTCGTTCATGAGTGCTGCAGTGTCGTGGTCCTCGAACGACTCATGCTCCATGACATGGCACCAGTGGCACGCTGCATACCCGATCGACAACAGGATCGGCCTGTCCTCGGAGCGCGCCAGCTCGAGGGCATCGTCTCCCCACGGGTACCAGTCGACGGGGTTGTCCTTGTGTTGAAGGAGATAGGGGCTGGTCTCGGCGGCGAGTCGATTGGCCATGCATCCATCCTTACCCGCGGGGGCCGCTCCCGATTTACTGGGCCGGGCAGCGCACCAGACGGGGGCTGGCATTAATCTGATGCCTCAATGGCCGCCCTTGCCTATGTCCTGCTTCCCGTCAGCGGTCTCGTCGCCTTTCTTCGAGGCCGCAGCGCGCGCGTCCGACTGCACGGGCTGCAGGCGGTGCTCCTCGGAGCGCTGTGGCCGGCATGCCTGTACCTCGGCTCGGCGATCACCCCCGGCGTAACTCAGGCCGTGTTCGCGGTCGGAGCTCTGGTCTGGGTGGCGGTCATGGGGGCCGCCGCCTTCGGGGTGGACCTCTGGCTCCCCGGAGTGGGAGGCCCGATCGCCCGCTCCGCAGGTCTCAGGTAGAGCGACCCAGATCGAATCTCAGATCTTGGGGGCCGTGCTCAGGGCCTGGCGCGGAAGCACATCCTGCAGGACGACGCCGCCGAGCCGTTGACTGCGCTGCAGGTGGAGCAGCGCCAGAAGGAACCGAACTGAGCCACCGGCTCGCCTCCCTCTCCGGCTGGGACTTCGGGCTCCATGGGCCCCTTTGATGCCTCAGGGGGAGCGAGGGCGGGGCCCGCGTGGCCGGCCGTTTGGGCCTCGGAGGGGGCGTCCTCGGGCTCCATGTGGGTGCCTTCGGGGGCGGGGACCCATTGACTCGAGCTCTCGTCGTAGGTAAGAAGCTCACCGTCGCGCCGGAACCACCAGCTGCCGTCGCGCTCGAAAGGTTGCTCCTCGGGTGACTGTGACGCTGCTTCTGCGGTCATCTCTTCCCCCTTGCTTGGCGATCCTACGTAGGGTTATTCGGCAGCCTGCGGGAGGAAACTAAGCACCGCAAGCCCGTGCTCCGGCCAACGGCAAAGGAGCGCTCTGCCAGGCGTGATCGGTGGGGGCCCGCGAGGCTAAGTAGACTCCTGGCTGTCATCGTTGAGTGGCGCCAAGCGGGGGAGGGATTGCCCGTGGCCGTGATCAAGACCATCGAGCTCGTGGGTGTCTCGTCGGAGTCGTGGCGCGACGCCGCTAACCGCGCGCTCGCCGAGGCTTCGAGCACGATTCGAGGCATCACGGGGATGGATGTCCTCGACACCTCGTGCAGCGTCGAGGACGGACGGATCACCGAGTATCTCACCCACGTCCGCATCAGCTTTCGGATAGAACGCTGATGCTCTCTGAGCCGCGGCGCTGATGCCGGGCATCGCTCTCGTCGGCATCCAGTGGGGAGACGAAGGCAAGGGAAAGGTGACTGATCTCCTTGCCGGACACACCGACACCGTCGTGCGCTATCAGGGCGGCAACAACGCAGGGCACACGATCGTGGTGGGGGGCGAGAGATATGCTCTGCACCTCGTTCCCACCGGCGTCTTGTACGAGCACTGCACCCCGGTCATCGGGCCCGGCGTGGTCGTCGATCCGCAGGTACTTATCGAAGAGATAGATACCCTCGAAGCCCGGGGAATCGATGTCTCGCGCCTGCTTTTGTCCGGCAATGCCCATCTGATCATGCCCTATCACCTCGAGCTCGACCGCGTCACCGAACGGTGGCTCGGCAAGAATCGCCTCGGCACGACCAAGCGCGGCATCGGTCCCGCTTATGCCGACAAAGCCACGCGCATAGGGCTGCGTGTGCAAGACTTGTTGTTGCCGAAGATATTTGCCGCCAAGCTCGAAGTTGCCCTCAAGGAAAAGAACTTGCTGCTAACGCGCGTTTATGGACGACTTCCTCTGGAGATGGACGAGATCCAGGACCAGTACCGGACATTTGGCGCTCGTCTAGCGCCGCTCATTGCCGACACTGCGCTTCACGTGCAGCGCGCGCTTGACGCGGGCAAGACGGTGTTGTTCGAGGGTGCGCAGGCGGCGATGCTTGACCTCGATCATGGGACCTATCCTTTTGTCACGTCGTCGAACCCCATCGCCGGTGGGGCCTGTGCCGGAGCCGGGGTCGGCCCGCGCGACATCGAGCGTATCATCGGAGTGGCCAAGGCTTATTGCACGCGCGTCGGCTCAGGCCCGTTTCCGTCCGAGGCGGATCCGGCCGACGCCGAGGTCCTGGTCGAGGAGGGAGCCGAGTACGGCACGACGACGGGAAGGAGGCGGCGCTGCGGCTGGTTCGACGCCGTTGCGGCGCGCTATGCGTCGCGTCTCAATACGCTTACGGAGCTGGTGGTCACCAAACTCGACGTCTTGTCCAGCTTTTCTTCGATCAAGGTCTGTGTTGCATATGAGTATGAGGGGCGGCGATACGAGGAACTCCCGCCGAACCAGACCATCTTCAACAAATGCCGGCCGGTCTTTGAAGAGTTGCCGGGCTGGAGCGAGGACTTGATGTCGGTGCGCGACCCGGATGACCTCCCCAAGCAAGCCAGAAGCTACCTCGAGCTTATCGAAGGACTAGTCGGCGCGCCGGTGTCGCAAGTGTCCGTGGGCCCTGGGCGCGACCAGATGGTCGAGATGCCGGTGTGAGGACTCTGCTGCTTGGCTCGGGAGGTCGCGAGAGCGCAATGGCATGGGCGTTGTCCCGCTCGAAGGTGGTCTCCGATCTCATCGCAGCGCCCGGGAATCCCGGCATCGGACAGCTAGCATCCTGCACCGACGTGAGCGCAACCGATCCCGAGGCGTTGCTCGAGCTTGCCGGCCATATCAAGGCGGAGCTCGTTGTGATCGGGCCCGAGGCCCCCCTTATCGCGGGCGTAGGCGATGACCTGAGGCAAGCGGGGCTCAAGGTCTTTGGCCCGAGCGCCCGGGCTGCGCGGCTCGAGGGCTCGAAGTCGTGGGCCAAAGAGGTGATGGCAAGGGCGGGTGTCCCGAGCGCCCGCGCGCGCACCTTCGCCGAAGTGGAGCCCGCCATAGCTTTCATGGACGAGCTTGGCCCTCCTTATGTCGTCAAGGCCGACGGGGTCGCCGCCGGAAAAGGTGTGGTTGTAACCGAGCAAAGGGACAAGGCTATCGATGCAATCGAGGAGCGCGTGGTCCGCAGGGCCTTTGGCGAAGCGGGAACGAAGATCATCATAGAGAGCTATCTCGTGGGACAAGAGGTGTCTTTGATTGCATTCACCGACGGGCGAGTTGTGATTCCCTGCGATCCTGCGCAGGACTACAAGCGCGCGCTCGACGGCGACCGCGGGCCGAACACGGGAGGCATGGGCTCCTATAGCCCGGTTCCATCGTGCCCCGGCGACCTCGCTGCTGCAGCGGCCACTGAGATCATCGAACCCGTCGTTCGCAGCCTCGCCGACGATGGCATCGTCTATGCGGGCGCCATCTACGCGGGGCTCATCCTGAACGACGAAGGCACCCAGGTCCTTGAGTTCAACGCCCGCCTCGGCGACCCGGAGACACAAGCACTGCTTCCGCGGCTGGCGGGCGATTTCGGCGAGCTGTGTCTTGCTTGCGCCGATGGAGATCTCGCCGGGATGGAGCCTGCGTGGCGCGAGGAGGCTTGCGTCGACGTCGTGATCGCGTCCGCCGGCTATCCAGGGCCGTCTGCCGGCGGAGTGGTCATAGAGGGTGTGGGTGATGCAGCCGCCGTGCCCGGCGTCGAGGTCTTCCACGCCGGCACCGCCGTCGACGACGGCGAGCTCGTGACCTCGGGGGGCCGTGTCCTTTCGGTGAGCGCGCTAGGGCCTTCGTTCGAAGGCGCGCGCGCCCTCGCTTATGAGGCCGCAGGCTGCATTCATTTCGAGGGAAGCTACATGCGCTCCGACATCGGGTTGCAGCCTTCCGAAGACGAGTCGCTGCTTCGTTCGAGGCGCGCCCATCCGGCCCTCGGGGCGACGGAGGCGGCCGAGCCGGACCCGCAGCAGCGGCGAACCGTCATGAGGGAGTCGTGATGGCCGCCTTGGTCGGCATCGTCATGGGCAGCGAGTCGGACAGGGACAGGATGCGCGCGGCGGAGAAGGTGCTCGACGGCTTCGGCGTGGCCTATGAGAGCGAGGTCATGTCGGCGCACCGCCAGCCTCGCCGGGTGGCGGACTACTCGAGGACGGCGGAGGAGCGCGGGCTCGGGGTTCTCATCGCGGGCGCCGGGATGTCTGCGCATCTTCCTGGAGTCCTCGCTGCCTACACGGTCCTGCCCGTGATCGGGGTCCCGTTGTACGACGAGTCGTTGAGCGGGGCGGCTGCGCTTTACTCGTGCGTGCAGATGCCGCCCGGGGTCCCGGTTGCGGCGGTGGCCATAGACGGCGCCAAGAATGCGGCGGTGCTTGCGGTCCAGATGCTTGCCGTTGCAGACAATGGCCTCAGGTCCCGGCTCCATGGTTTGAAGAAGGACCTCGAAGAGGGCCACAGACTGTGACGCGCGAGGCGCGCTCTGCGGGAACAGGGAGACGCCGTCCCACAGCGACCTCCCGTTTTGGTGCCGGCAGGCGTGAGAGCCATGACGCGAGTGGCTTCTACGCCCGCTTCACTGCTCCCAGACTTTCAACCGACGAATCCGTGCAGCGCCCCCAGGTCGTCGACCGCATCTTCTGCGGAGACGCGAGGCACATGGACGAGGTGACGCCGTCTTCGGTTGCGCTCGTGGTGACATCACCTCCTTATTTTGCCGGCAAGGAGTACGAATCCGCACTTGGCTCGGCGGGTGTCCCGGCCACCTACTTCGACTATCTCGGCATGCTCACGGGTGTTTTCGCCGAATGTCTGGACAAGCTCGAGCCAGGGGGGCGAATAGCGGTGAACGTGGCTAACCTCGGACGCAGGCCTTTCAGGTCGCTGGCCGCCGATGTCATCGGGATCCTTCAGGACCGCCTTGGGATGTTGCTGCGCGGCGAAATCATCTGGCAGAAGGCCCATGGGGCGGGCGGATCATGCGCGTGGGGCTCATGGCAGAGCGCATCGAACCCCGTGCTGCGTGACCTCACAGAGAGAATCATCGTAGCGAGCAAGGGCCGGTTCGACAGGGCCTCGGCCCGCAAGAAACGCGCCGTCGCCGGACGCCCCCATGAGGACACCATCTCGAGCGAGGCCTTCATGGCGGCCACGGTCGATGTTTGGGACATCGCGCCCGAGAGCGCGAGGAGGATCGGGCATCCCGCACCTTTCCCGGTCGAGTTGCCGCAGCGGCTCGTTGAGCTCTACACTTACAGGGGCGACCTCGTTCTCGACCCCTTCATCGGCTCCGGCACGACCGCAATCGCAGCGGTGAGGACGAAACGCCACTACATCGGCTACGACACAGATGGTGGCTACGTTGCCGCGGCGCGCGCGCGGCTCGCTGAAGAGTGACCGTTCGAGGTTGCGTCGAAGTCGGTTGAGAGGAAACGTGTGACCTCTTCGGCCGGCTGGGGTGAGGCGAAATAGTAGCCTTGTCCGAGCTCACATCTCAGTCGCTGCAAGTGGCGCAGCTGCGCCTTCGTTTCGATGCCTTCTGCGACCGTCTTCAGGTGCAGGGAGTCGCCCAAGGCCACGATCGCTTCCGCGAGTGTGGCTTCATGGGTGCCCCGCCCGAGATGGGCGGTGAAGCTCATGTCGATCTTCAGGCCGTCAATGGGGAAACGGCGCAGATAGCTGAGCGACGAGTACCCTGTGCCGAAGTCATCGATTGCCAGGCTGACTCCAATCTTTTTCAGCGCCCTCAAGGTCCGCATCACAGCTTTGTCGTCGAGAACGAGAAGGCTTTCCGTGATCTCGAGCGTGACGCTCCTGGGTTCGACTCCGGACTCGGCCACGGCGCGGCCAACGTCGCGCGCTAACCCTGGTTCATGGACCTGCCTGGCTGAGAGATTGATGTTGATCCCCAACGGTGGGCGATGGGGATGGCCCTTTTGCCAGGCCGCAGCCTGGCGGCACGCCTCGGTCAACACCCAACCGCCGATCGCCAGGATCAGCCCGGTCTCTTCGGCCAGAGTGATGAACTCGTGAGGCCCCACGAGGCCGCGCACTGGATGGCGCCAGCGCAAGAGCGCCTCCATTCCCGCTACGCGCCCGGAGTCGAGCCGGACCATGGGTTGATAGTGCAAGACGAACTGTCCGGCCTCAACCGCGCTCTGAAGCTCTTCGTTCAGCTGCGCGCGTTTGAGCGCCGCAACTCGCATGCTCGGCCTGAAGACCTCGTACCTGCCCTTGCCCTTGCCTTTGGAGACACGCAGGGCAGTATCGGCGTTTCGCACCAACTCTTCGTCATTTCCCGAACCCGCAGTGGTGGTGGCCACGCCCATGCTGGCGCGGATGAACACTTCTGTGGTGCCGAGCCCGAACGGCGCCCGCAGGGACTCGAGCGTTCGCGTGGCGATGGAGCGAACCTCCTTGGCGCCGGCCGCTTCGCCAAGCAGGACCGCAAACTCGTCGCCGCCGAG
>Ga0136622_10000949_pt1 | contig 11937 bp, 9 predicted proteins | sample AntDrymUQ4482106_2_FD_104803 | JGI IMG/M metagenome (GOLD analysis project Ga0136622, IMG submission 104803) | Polar desert sand microbial communities from Dry Valleys, Antarctica - metaG UQ448 (21.06) | ecosystem: Environmental > Terrestrial > Soil > Desert | place: Antarctica: Dry Valley...
CGCACCACCTCGGCCTCCACCCCGTTGCGGCGCAGCACCTCGGCGGTGCCGGTGGTCGCCAGAATGGAGAAGCCCAGGTCGGCCAGCCGCTTGATCGGGAAGATCATGTGCCGCTTGTCCCGGTTGGCCATCGAGCAGAACACCCGGCCCGATGTCGGCAGCCGCCCGGTTGTGCCGGCCTGCGCCTTGGCGAACGCGATACCGAAGCCGGCGTCGATGCCCATCACCTCGCCGGTCGAGCGCATCTCCGGGCCCAGCACGGTGTCGACGCTCAGCCCCTCGGCGGTGTGGAAGCGGTTGAAGGGCATCACCGCCTCCTTCACCGCCACCGGCACGTGTGCTGCGGAGTCGGCGCCGTCGCCAGTCGGGGGCAGCAGCCTCTCGGTGCGCAGGTCGGCGATGCTCGACCCGAGCATCACCCGGGCGGCCGCCTTGGCCAGCGGCACCGCGGTGGCCTTGCACACGAAGGGGACGGTGCGCGAGGCGCGGGGGTTGGCCTCCAGCACGTACAGCACGTCACCGGCCAGCGCGTACTGCACGTTGAGCAGCCCGCGAACCCCGATGCCCCGCGCCAGCGCCTCGGTGCTGACGCGGATCCGATGCACCTCCTCCCGCCCGAGCGTGATCGGAGGCAGCACGCAGCATGAGTCGCCGGAGTGGATCCCGGCCTCCTCGATGTGCTCCATCACGCCGCCGAGGTACAGCTCGGTGCCGTCGTACAGGGCGTCGACGTCGATCTCGACCGCGTCGTCGAGAAAGCGGTCGACCAGCACCGGGTGCTCAGGCGAGATGTCGGTGGCGCGGGCGATGTAGTCCGACAGCGTCTCGTCGTCGTAGACGATCTCGATCCCGCGCCCACCCAGCACGTACGACGGGCGCACCAGCACGGGGTAGCCAACGGCGTCGGCGACCCTCTTGGCGCCGTCGTACGACGTCGCCGTGCCGTGCTCAGGAGCCGGCAGCCCGGCCTCGGCGAGGACCTCGCCGAACGAGCCGCGGTCCTCAGCCAGGTGGATGGCATCAGGGGAAGTGCCGACGATGGGCACCCCCTCGACCGCCAGCGCCCGCGCGAGCCCGAGCGGGGTCTGCCCGCCGAGCTGCACGACCACTCCGGCCACCGGCCCGGCCTGCTGCTCTGCGTGGACAACCTCGAGCACGTCCTCCAGGGTGAGCGGCTCGAAGTACAGGCGGTCGGAGGTGTCGTAGTCGGTCGAGACCGTCTCCGGGTTGCAGTTGACCATCACCGTCTCGTAGCCGGCCTCAGACAACGCCAGCGCCGCATGCACGCAGGAGTAGTCGAACTCGATGCCCTGGCCGATCCGGTTCGGCCCGCTGCCGAGGATCAGCACCGCCGGACGTTCCCGCGACGCCACCTCGGTCTCCTCGTCGTACGTCGAGTAGTGGTAGGGAGTGGTGGCGGCGAACTCGGCCGCGCAGGTGTCGACGGTCTTGAACACCGGCCGCAGCCCGAGGGCGTGTCGCACCCCGCGCACCACGTCGGGCCGCATGCCGCGCAGCTCGCCGACCTGCACGTCGGACAGCCCGTGCCGCTTGGCCTCGGCCAGCACCTGGGGTGTCAGAGCCGGCGCGTCGCGTACCCGGGTGGCCACCTCGTCCAGCAGTAGCAGCTGGTCGAGGAACCAGGGGTCGATACCGGTCGCCGTGTGCAGCGCCTCGACGGTGGCGCCGGCCCGCAGCGCGTCCAGGACCACCCGCAGCCGACCGTCGTGCGGCACCCGGGCACGGTCGAGCAGCTCGCGGGCGTCGCCGGGCTCACCGGCCCACGAGAACGGGGCATCGCGGTCCTCCAGCGAGCGCAGCGCCTTGTTCAACGCCTCGGTGAAGTTGCGCCCGATCGCCATCGCCTCGCCGACCGACTTCATGTGCGTCGTCAGCCGGGCGTCGGCACCCGGAAACTTCTCGAACGCGAACCGGGGCACCTTGACGACCACGTAGTCCAGCGTCGGCTCGAAGCTCGCCGGCGTCTTCCGCGTGATGTCGTTGGGGATCTCGTCCAGGGTGTAGCCGATGGCGAGCTTGGTCGCGATCTTGGCGATCGGGAAGCCGGTCGCCTTGCTGGCCAGCGCACTCGAGCGCGACACCCGCGGGTTCATCTCGATGACGACCATCCGGCCGCTGGCGGGGTCGACGGCGAACTGGATGTTGCACCCGCCGGTGTCCACACCGACCGCGCGGACCACGCCGATCGCGATGTCGCGCATCTGCTGGTACTCGCGGTCGGTGAGCGTCAGCGCCGGGGCCACGGTGATCGAGTCGCCGGTGTGCACCCCCATCGGGTCGAGGTTCTCGATCGTGCAGACGACGACCACATTGTCGGCGCGGTCCCGCATCACCTCCAGCTCGTACTCCTTCCAGCCGAGCACGGCCTCCTCCAGCAGCACCTGGCCGGTCGGGCTGGCGGTCAGGCCGGAGCCGGCGATCCGGGCCAGGTCGTCCGCGCCGTACGCCATCCCGGACCCGGCGCCGCCGAGGGTGAACGACGGGCGGACCACCAGCGGGAACCCGAGGTCGGCGGCGGCCTCAGCGCATTCGGCGAGGCTGTGGCAGATGGTCGAGCGGGCCACCTCCGCGCCCCACCGGGGCGGCAGCGACTCGACGACCGTCTTGAACGACTCGCGGTTCTCGCCGCGGCCGATCGCCTCGACCGACGCGCCGATGAGCCGGACCTCGTGCTTGTCCAGCACCCCCGACTCGGCCAGCGACACCGCCACGTTTAGCGCGGTCTGGCCGCCCATCGTCGCCAGCAGCGCGTCCGGTTGCTCCTTCGCGATGACCCGCTCCACGAACTCCGCTGTGATGGGTTCGACGTAGGTCGCGTCGGCCAGACCCGGGTCGGTCATGATCGTGGCCGGGTTGGAGTTGACCAACACCACCCGGAGCCCGTCGTCGCGCAGCGCCCGGCAGGCCTGGGTGCCGGAGTAGTCGAACTCGCAGGCCTGTCCGATGACGATCGGGCCGGACCCGATGACCAGGACCGAACCGATGTCGGTGCGCCGTGGCATCAGCGCCCACCGGTTCGTACGTCGAGCAGGTCGACGAAGCGGTCGAACAGGTGGGCGGCGTCGTGCGGGCCGGCCGCCGCCTCGGGGTGGTACTGCACGCTGAAGGCCGCGAGTCGGCCGTCGGGCCCGGTGAGCTCGAGCCCCTCCACCACGTCGTCGTTCAGGCAAAGATGCGACACCTCGACGGTGCCGTACGGGGTGTCGGCCGGCCGGTCCAGCCGCGCCCGGACCGCGAATCCGTGGTTGTGCGCGCTGACCTCGACCCGGCCGGTCCGCCGGTCCAGGACCGGCTGGTTGGTGCCCCGGTGGCCGTATCGCAGCTTGTAGGTGTCAAGCCCGAGCGCGCGGGCGAAAAGCTGGTGGCCGAAGCAGATCCCGAGCAACGGCAGGCCCCGCCGGAGCACTCCGCGGAGCAGCGTGAGGTCGGCTGTGGCCGGGTCGCCGGGCCCGTTGGAGCAGAGCACCCCGTCGGCGCCGGTGGCGAGCACGTCATCGAGACCGGCACCTGCGGGCAGAACGTGCACCTCGATCCCCCGCGCGGCCAGCATCGTCGGCGCCATCTGCTTGATGCCGAGGTCGATCGCGGCGACGGTGAACCTGCGCCGCCCCACGGCCGGCACGACGTACGGCACCACGGTGGTCACCTCACCGGTCAGGTCGGCGCCGGTCATCGTGGCGGCGCCGCGCACGGTGGCGAGCAGGGCGTCGGCGTCGGCCGAGACCGACGAGATCCCGACCCGCATCACACCGCGCTCGCGCAGATGCCGGGTGAGCGCCCGGGTGTCGACCCCGCTGATCCCGACGACACGCTGAGCGGCCAGCTCGTCACCGAGCCCGCGCCTGGCCCGCCAGCTGCTGGCGCGCCGCGCTGGGTCACGCACCACGTACCCGGACACCCAGATCCGGTTCGACTCCACGTCCTCGTCATTGACGCCGGTGTTGCCGATGTGCGGCGCCGTCATCACCACCACCTGCCGGTGGTACGACGGGTCGGTCAGCGTCTCCTGGTACCCGGTCATCGCCGTGCAGAACACCGCCTCGCCGACGGTCTGGCCGACGGCGCCGTACGGCTGGCCGCGGAAGACCCGGCCGTCCTCCAGGACCAGGATCGCCTCAGCCATGCGACACCACCGCCCCCGCCCCGTCGACCGCGATGTCTGGTGACTCGTAGGTCGGGCGGCCGCGTAGGTAGGTCGCCACCACCCGGCCGGGCAGGGTGAGCCCGGCGTACGGGGTGTTGCGCGACAGCGAGAGCGAGTCATGCGGGCGTACGGTGCGCACGGCAGCCGGGTCCACCAGCACCAGGTTCGCCGGCTCGCCCACGGCCACCGGACGCCCGTGACCCGTGACCCGTCCGATCCGCGCCGGCCGGGCCGACATCCGGTCCGCGACTCCTGCCCAGTCGAGCAGTCCGGTGTCGATCATGGTCTGCTGCACGACCGACAGCGCGGTCTCCAGACCCAGCATCCCCATCGCTGCCGCTTCCCACTCGCAGTCCTTGTCCTCGACCGCGTGCGGCGCGTGGTCGGTGGCGACGGCGTCGATGGTGCCGTCGGCGAGCCCCAGTCGCAGCGCCTCGGTGTCGGCGGCGGTGCGCAGCGGCGGGTTCACCTTGTACAGCGGGTCGTAGGAGGTCGCCAGCTCGTCGGTGAGCAGCAGGTGGTGGGGGGTCACCTCCGCGGTGACGTTCCACCCCTTCTGCTTGGCCCACCGCACGATCTCGACCGACCCGGCCGTCGAGACGTGGCACACGTGCAGCCGGGACCCGACGTGGGCCGCCAACAGCACGTCACGAGCCACGACCGACTCCTCGGCCACCGCCGGCCAGCCGGTGAGTCCGAGCCGGCCGGACAGCTCTCCCTCGTTCATCTGGGCGCCCTCGGTGAGCCGGGGGTCCTGCGCGTGCTGGGCGATCACCCCGTCGAACGCCTTCACGTACTCCAGCGCCCGCCGCATCAACACCGCGTCGGACACGCAGCGCCCGTCGTCGGAGAACACCCGTACCCGTGCGGCCGAGTCGGCCATCGCGCCCAGCTCGGCCAGCCGCTGGCCGGCGATGCCGACCGTGACGGCGCCGACCGGGTGCACATCGCACCAACCCGCCTCGCGACCGAGCCGCCACACCTGTTCGACCACCCCGGCGGTGTCGGCGACCGGGTCGGTGTTGGCCATCGCATGCACCGCGGTGAACCCGCCGGCAGCCCCGGCCCGGGTGCCGGTCTCGACCGTCTCGGCGTCCTCACGGCCAGGCTCGCGCAGATGGGTGTGCAGGTCGACCAGGCCGGGCAGCGCCACCAGACCGTCGGCGTCGACCCGCTGGGCGTCGCCCGGGGCGTCGCGACAGGCGTCGGGCCCGCTGGCGGCGACCAGTCCGGCGTCGAGCAGCAGGTCGGCCGGCTCGCCGCCGAGCAGCCGGGCGCCACGGACCAGCACGGCACGGTCGCCACTCACGGGCTCACCGCTGCCAGCTGGTCCGAGCCGCCGAGCAGCAGGTACAGCACTGCCATCCGCACCGCCACCCCGTTGGTCACCTGCTCGACGATCACGGAGCGGTCGGAGTCGGCCACCTCCGCGCTGATCTCGACCCCGCGGTTCATCGGACCCGGGTGCAGCACGATCGCATGGTCGGGCAGCATCGCCATCCGGCGGGCGTCGATCCCGTACCGCCGGCTGTACTCCCGGGCGCTGGGGAAGTACCCGCCGGCGGCGCCGCGCTCGCGCTGCACACGAAGCATCATCACCGCGTCCGACTTGGCCAGCGCCGCGTCCAGGTCGTACGAGCAGGTGACCGGCCAGGAAGCGGTGCCGACCGGGAGCAGCGTCGGCGGGGCGACCAGCGTGACGTCGGCACCGAGGGTGCTGAGCAGCAGCGCGTTGGAGCGTGCGACCCGGCTGTGCAGCACGTCCCCGACGATCGTTATCCGGGCGCCGTCGAGGTCACCGGACCCGCCGGCGAGGTGCCGCCGCAGCGTGAACGCGTCGAGCAGCGCCTGGGTGGGGTGCTCGTGGGTGCCGTCGCCGGCGTTGACCACCGAGCCGTCCACCCAGCCGCTGGCGGCAAGCCGGTGCGGCGCCCCGGAGGACCCGTGCCGGATCACCACCATGTCGGCTCCCATGGCCTGCAGGGTGAGCGCGGTGTCCTTGAGGCTCTCCCCCTTGGAGACGCTCGAACCGCGGGCGGAGAAGGTGATCACGTCGGCGGACAGACGCTTGGCGGCCGCCTCGAACGAGATCCGGGTTCGGGTTGAGTCCTCGAAGAACAGGTTGACCACGGTACGACCGCGCAGCGTCGGCAGCTTCTTGATCGGGCGGTCGGCCACCGCGAGCAGCTCGGCGGCCGTGTCCAGCACGGTCAGCGCCTGGGCATGGTCGAGGTCGGCCGCACTCAGCAGGTGCCGGATGGCCGGGGCGGTCATCTGTCCCCATCCCAGGACGAGCCGAGGGAGCCCGCGCCGGTCGAGCCCGTGCCGGTCGAGACCGTGCCGGTCGAGACCGAGCCGATGGACACCGCATCGTGCCCGTCCACCTCGGCCACCTGCACCCGTACCCGCTCCACCAGCGAGGTGGGCAGGTTCTTGCCGACGAAGTCGGCCCGCACCGGCAGCTCACGGTGGCCCCGGTCGACCAGCACCGCCAGGCGAACCGCCCGCGGGCGGCCGAGGTCGTGCAGCGCGTCCATGGCCGAGCGCACCGTACGGCCGGAGAACAGCACGTCGTCGACCAGGACGACCGTCTTGTCCTCGATGCCGACCGCCGGCAGGTCGGTGTGCTCCAGGGTGCGGGCTGGGCGGAGGCGGAGGTCGTCGCGGTACATCGTCACGTCGAGTGAGCCGGCTGGGATCTCGCTGCCCTCGACGTCGGCGATCCGGGCTGCGATCCGGTGCGCCAGCGGAACCCCGCGGCGGGGGATGCCGAGCAGGACGAGGTCGTGGCTGCCACGGTTGCGTTCCAGGATCTCATGCGCGATCCGGGTCAGTGCCCGACCGACGTCGAGCTCGTCCAGGACGATGCGCTCGTCGGTGTGACCAGCTGGCTGCCCGTGTGGGTTGGTCGGCTGCGCGTGCGCCACCGGTGGACCTCCTTGCCCGCCTCTCGGGACGGTCGTTAAAGGACGTCGATCGAGCGCACGGTACCAGCCGGGGCGCGGCGCGCAGCGAGGCGCGGCGACCGTCTGCACATCACGGCTGGTCAGGCAGGTTTCGCCGATGTTGACGAATCGGTTGTTGGCGGTCCGGGCCACGGTTACCCTGAGTGACAGTCAGCGTGTCACAACCCGGCGAACCCGACGGACCACGCGGACTCGATGACATGGAGGCCGACGGATGGGCAACGAGTACGCGCGTGAGCTCGGGGGGCGACTACGCGCCATCCGGCAGCAGCAGGGGATGTCGCTCCAAGCCGTCGAGGAGAAGTCACAGGGCCGCTGGAAGGCGGTCGTCATCGGGTCGTACGAGCGCGGCGACCGCGCCGTCACCGTGCACAAGCTGTCCGACCTCGCCGGCTTCTACGGTGTCCCGGTCGAGGAGCTGCTGCCGGGTGGCAGCCAGGCCTCCGCGGCAGCGACCGAGCAGCCGGACAAGCTGATCCTGGACCTGACGAACCTGCAGGACCTGGACGCCTCCGAGGTGGCACCGCTGGCCCGCTACGCGCGCGCCATCCAGGCCCAGCGTGGCGACTACAACGGCCGGGTGCTGTCGATCCGGGCCGAGGACCTGCGCACACTCGCGGTGATCTACGAGGAGGCGCCGTCGGTGCTGGCTACCCGGCTGACCGAGTGGGGCGTGCTGCGCGCTGCCACCCCCGGCACCGCCGAAGCCGCGCTCGACAGCGCCTGACCCACTCCTCGCGACCGCCACCGGCCCACAGTGCTCTTGCACTGTGAGCCGGTGACAAGTCGGGCGGCTACTTGATGAAGCCTTCCTCCTGCAGGTAGGTGGCGGCGACGTCCTCAACCGGCAGGCCTTCGGAGCTGACCTCGGCGTTGAGCCCGGCCATCACCTCGGTGGTGAGGGTCTCGCTCAGCGGCGCCAGCACTCCGAGGATGGCGTCACCCTCCGGGTTCTCCTCCTGCACGATGGGGGCTCCGTTGTACAGCGGGAAGAAGCCCTTGTCGTCTTCCAGCGGCAACAGACCGAGGGCTGCGATACGACCGTCGGTGGTGAAGACCTCACCAAAGGCGCACTCGCCATCGTCGATCTGCTGGTAGATGACGCCGGTGCCGAGGGACTGGATGCTCGACTCGGGGATTGTCATGTCATAGGCCTTCACCATGCCGGGCAGGCCGTCGGGTCGAGCCGCGAACTCGCTCTCCACGCAGACGGTGGCGTCCGGGTTCTCGTCCATGTAAGTCGCCATATCGGAGAGTGTCGCCAGACCGTTCTCGTCGGCGAACTCCTGGGTCACCGCCATCGCGTAGGTGTTGTTGAACGGAGCCGGCTCTCCCCAGACCAGGCTGTTCTCCTGCAGGTCCTCCTGTGCGACGTTCTGATACAGCTCCTGCGGGTCGGTGATGTTCTCGGTGTGCGCGAGATAGGTGATCCACCCGGTGCCGGTGTAGTCGTAGTACACGTCGATCTCTCCGCGCAGCAGCGCCTTGCGGGTCGCGGTGCTGCCCTGGATGTTCGTGTCGTCCGTGACGTCGGCCCCGGCGGCGGAGAGCGTCTGGATGGTCAGCTGGCCCAGCAGCAGCTGCTCGTCGAAGTCCTTGGAGCCCACGCTGAGCGAGGCCCCTTCCAGCGCGGTCGGATCGACGGAGCCAGCCTCCACCTCAGCTGTGGACCCGGAGTCTTCGGACAGGCCGCAGGCGGACAGCAGGAGGGCGCCAGCGCCTAAGGCGGCAAGCCCGGTGATGGTGGTGCTTTTCATGTGGTGGACCCCTTCATCGGTGGGACGTGAGTGCGCGGTGGGAGTTCAGCGGATGCCTCGCGGAGTGAGCAGTCGCTGGGCGATCCCGCCCAGCCAGTCGATGAGCAGGGCGAGCACCGCGATGAACACCGCTCCAGCAACAAGCGCTTCGAGGCGGTCGAGCTTGATGGCGGGAAACACGATACGCCCGAGTCCGCCGGCATTGAGGTCAGTGCCGAGCGGGACGACCGCGACAGCGAGCACGAGCGAGGTGCGGGCCCCGGCGGCGATGATGGGGACCGCGAGCGGCAGCTCGACGCCGAACAGGATGCCCCGCGGCGACATCCCCATGCCGCGGGCCGCATCCTTCACGCCGACGTCCACCTGCTGGATGCCCACGATGGTGTTGCGCAGCACCGGCAGGATGCTGAACGCCGCGATGATCAGCACGACCGGCCAGAAACCCACAGCGAACGAGCCGATGATCGCGATCAGGCCGACAATGGGTGCGGCCTGGCCCACGTTGCCGAAGCCGAGCACGAACGGCGCGATCCACGCCGTTCCGCGCCGGGTGATCAGCACCCCGAGGGGAACCGCCACGGCAAGCACCAGCACCACGATGACGATCGTGATGAGGATGTGCTGCTGGGTGTACTCCCAGATCCTCGCATTGGACACCAGGTCCCGCTCGATGCTGTCCAGCGGTGCCTGAGACAGATAGAACAGCTCGCTGACGACGACGACGACACACAGCAGCGGGATCAGCAGGTCGGTCCAGACGAACAACCGATCGCGACGGGCTAGAACAGGCTGGACGTCCAGCGCGACCTGTTCGGTCGCTGTCGTCACGTTGGGTCGTCCTTGCGCTGGCCCGCCTCGAGCTCGGGATCGGGAGTCGTTCCCGGCGTCGCACCGGGACGGGACTCCGACGCAGCGCCGCCGGTACGGGCGTCGGCCTCCGCGCGCAGCTCGCGCACCCGTCCCAGCAGGTCTTCGAGCGTCACCGTGCCGACGATGTGGCCGTCGTCCACGACTTGGACGGCGTCCAGCCCATCGGCGATCATGGCGTCGAGCACGTCGTGCAGGGTGGAGCGCATCGGTAGCGGTTCGACCCCCTGCTCGGCGACGTCAGCAGGGTGCAGGTCGAGGCTGTCCAGCCGCTCGAGCTGCAGCCGCTTGAGGGTGGCGCCGTGGCCGACGAAGCCGGACACGAAGTCGTCGGCTGGGCTGGTGAGAATCTCCTCCGGGCTGGCGTACTGCGCGATCCGCGAGCCCTTGTCGAGCACCGCGATCTTGTCCCCCATCTTTACCGCTTCGTCGAAGTCGTGAGTGACGAAGACGATGGTCTTGTGCAGCCGCTGCTGCAGGTTGAGGAACTCGTCCTGCAGCTTGGTCCGGGTGATCGGGTCCACCGCGCCGAACGGCTCGTCCATCAGCATTATCGGCGGGTCGGCGCAGAGAGCACGGGCCACTCCTACGCGCTGCTGCTGACCCCCGGACAACTGGCGTGGGTAGCGGTGGGCGAACTCTGCGGGGTCGAGGCCGACCACGGAGAGCATCTCCTCGACCCGGGTAGCGATCCGCGCCTTGTCCCACCCGAGCAGCTTCGGCACCATCGAGACGTTGCTCTCGATGGTGAGGTGCGGGAAGAGACCGATCTGCTGGATGACGTAGCCGATCGTGCGACGCAGCTTGACGTCGTTGAGCGACAGCACGTCCTCGCCGTCGATGAGGATCCGGCCCGACGTCGGCTCGATCAAGCGGTTGATCATCCGCATCGTGGTGGTCTTGCCGCAGCCGGACGGGCCAACCAGCATCACGATGTCCCCGGGCGCGATGTCGAGGTGGATGTCGTCGACGGCGGCGCTGTCGGTGCCAGGGTACTTCTTGGTGACGCCGTCCAGAACGATCGGGACGCCGCCGGCCTCCCGCTCTCCGGAAGGTCTCGTCGTCGGTTCGGTCGTGGTGGCAGCTGACTCAGACACGAAGGCCCTTCGGGGTCGAGACGCGGCGGACGAGGACGAAAGCCGCATCGAGGAGCAGGGCGATGATCGCGACCAGCAGTGTCCCGGCAACCGCCTGGTTGAACGTGTTCACCGAGCCGAGATTCTGCAGCGCACTGAACAGGAGCTCGCCGAGACCGATCACTCCGACATACGCGGCGATGGCGACCAGACCGACGATGAGCTGCCCGGATACGCGGATACCGGCAAGGATCACCGGCCAGGCCAGTGGTAGCTCGATCTGCCAGAGGATGCGGAAGCGACCCATCCCGATCCCCCGTGCGGAGTCCAGGGTCGCGGAGTCGACACTGTTGAGGCCGGCGATCGTGTTGCGCAGCACCGGCAGCAGTCCGTACATGGTGATCACCGGGATGCCGGTGCCGAGCCCGAAGCCGAGGATCGGCACGAACAACCCGAACAGCGCGATGCTGGGAATGGTGAACCAGGTGGCCAACGCACCGATCGAAGCGGCTGCGGCCAGCTTGTTGCGATAGACCAGCATCCCCAGGATCATGCCGACGGCGGTGGCGACGACGAGGATGTAGACAGACAGCAGGAAATGACGCTGGAAGCCACCGATGAGGTCCTCGCGGAACGCCGAGAGGTACTCGGGAAACGGCAACCCGTCCATTCGGCGCTCCTTTCACCCCGGTCAAGCATCGACCGGCTCGACTGGATGTTACGGGAGACTACGCACGAACGGCGCCAGATCACCGCTCCGACCGGCGGCTGTGATACGGCTGTGACCTGGCCGGGTGACCCGGCAGTCACTAGCGGTCACGGGTCGGCGACGGTTTCAGCTCGGCGATCCGGGCCAGCAGGCCGTTGACGAACGCCGGTGACTCGTCGGTCGAGAGCTCGCCCGCGAGATGCACCGCCTCGCTGATGGCCACCTCGTTCGGCACGTCGTCGACCAGCAGGACCTCGAAGCAGCCGATTCGCAGCAGGTTGCGGTCCACCGCCGGCATCCGGGCCAGCGACCAGCCGACCGAGTGCTGTTCCAACGCGGCGTCTAGCCGCGGCTGATGCTCGACCACCCCGCGTACGAGGAAGCGGGTGTAGTCGCG
>Ga0136622_10000952_pt1 | contig 11933 bp, 9 predicted proteins | sample AntDrymUQ4482106_2_FD_104803 | JGI IMG/M metagenome (GOLD analysis project Ga0136622, IMG submission 104803) | Polar desert sand microbial communities from Dry Valleys, Antarctica - metaG UQ448 (21.06) | ecosystem: Environmental > Terrestrial > Soil > Desert | place: Antarctica: Dry Valley...
AGGCCGTCGCCGGTGACGAGCAGGACGACGGTGTCGTGCCTGCCCACCTCGCCTCGACCGACCGCCTCGCGCAGCGCCCCGAGCGCGACGCCCGCCGCTGTTTCGCCGAACACGCCGGTCGTTTCCGCCAGAAGACCCATGTTCGACCCGACCTCGTCCTCCGGCACGGCGTAGATGCCACCGTCGGAGGCGCGCGCGGTCGCCACCGCGAGGTCGCCGTCGGCGGGGTTGCCAATCGCGAGTGAGCGGGCGAGCGTCCGCGGTCGCACGGGGGTCACCCGGGCCTTCTCCGCGAAAGCGGTCGCGACCGGACTGCACCCCTCCGCCTGTCCCCCGAACAGGCGCGGCGCCGCTCCGTCGACGAGCCCGAGCCGCCGCAGCTCCCCGAAGCCCTGGTGCACCTTGGAGAAGAGAGCGCCCGAGGCGATCGGGCCGGCGACGACCGCGGGCAGCCGCCAGCCGAGCTGCTCCGCGATCTCGAAGGCGAGCGTCTTCGACCCCTCGGCGTAGTACGAGCGCAGGCCGACGTTGACGAAGCCCCAGGGCAGCTCGAACGAGAGCTCCACGCTGAGCCGGCTGCAATCGTCGTACGTGCCCGAGACCGCGTAGATCGTGGCGCCGAACACCGCCGTGGCCAGGAGCTTCTCGGGCTCGAGGTCGCGCGGACAGAAGACGGCCGCCTCCATGCCCTCGGCGGCGGCGCGGGCGGCCACGGCGTTGGCGAGATTGCCGGTCGACGAGCAGGCGAGCGTGTCGAGGCCGAGCTCGAGCGCCTTGGCACAGGCGACGGCAACGACGCGGTCCTTGAAGGAGTGCGTCGGGTTCGCCGTGTCGAGCTTGAGCCAGAGCGCGCCCACCCCGAGCTCCACCGCGAGCCGCGGCGCCGCCACGAGCGGGGTGAAACCGGGCGCGAGGCGAGGCTCCTCCGGCGGGGCCACGGGCAGGAGCGGCGCGTAGCGCCAGAGCGAGGGGGGACCAGCGGCGATCCTTTCGCGGGTCATCTTCCGGGCGACCTCGTCCCAGTCGTAGATCGGGTCGAGCGGGCCGAAGCAACGGCTGCAGCTACCGACTGCCTCGAGGGTGGACTCGGTCTCGCAGATGCGGCAGCGAAGTGCGGTGGCGGGCACGATCTTCCTCCTTGTCGGCGTAACGTCCTACATCCCCCGGGCGATTGCCCGGCCGGGCTTGGCACCTTGCTGGCTTCAGCAGGTTGCCGAGGCTTCTACGGGCCGGTTCCCTCAGCCTCTCTTGATGCGGAACGGGACGCACCCGCTCACGGGGAAATTCCTATCACGTCGGTGGCCTCGTCACAGCGCCCTCCGAGGCGGAGGACACGAGAGCCGCGTACTTCGCGAAAACGCCCTGCCTGTAGCGGGGCGCGGGAGGAGTCCAGGCGGCGAGGCGAGCAGCCAGCTCGTCGTCGGAGAGCTCCACGTCGAGCGTGCGCGCCTCCACGTCCACCACCACGGTGTCGCCCTCCTCGACGACCGCGATCGGGCCGCCGCGCGCCGCCTCCGGGGCGATGTGCCCGACCATGAACCCGTGCGTCGCTCCCGAGAACCGCCCGTCGGTGACGAGCGCGACCTCGCCGCCGAGTCCCTCGCCGACGAGCGCCCCCGTGACGTGGAGCATCTCGCGCATGCCAGGGCCGCCCGCCGGGCCTTCGTAGCGGATCACGACCACGTCGCCCGGCCGGATCGTCCGTTCCCTGACGGCGGCGAAGCAAGCCTCCTCCGAGTCGAAGACGCGCGCCGGGCCCCGGTGCAGGAGTCGCTCGTGCCCGGAGAGCTTCACGACACAGCCTTCGGGCGCCAGATTTCCGTACAGCACGGCGAGACCGCCGGTGGACTTGAGCGGCGTCTCGATCGGCACGATCACGTCCTGGCCGGCAAGCTCCTTCGCCGCGTCCGCGACCTCCGAGAGGGAGCGGCCGTCGACGTTCGGCGCGTCGGCGTGGACGAGCTCGCGCTTCAGCAGCTCACGCGCGACCAGGGCGACTCCCCCGGCGGTGTGGACGTCGGTCGCGACGTAGCGCCCGCTCGGCTTCAGGCTCGCGATCACGGGCGTGCGCGCGGCGATGCGGTGGAAGTCCTCGAGGTCGAACGGGATGCCAAGCTCGCGGGCGATCGCCAGCAGGTGGAGGAGACCGTTGGTCGAGCCGCCGGTGGCCGAGATCGAGGCGGCCGCGTTCTCGAGCGCCTCGCGGGTGATGATCTGCGACGGGCGCACGTCGTCGCGGACGAGCCTCATGGCGAGCCGCCCCGCTGTCTCGGCGGCCGCCTCCTTGTCGCGGTGCAGCGCCGGAATCCCGTTCAGCCCCGCGGGGCTGATGCCGAGGAAGTCGAGCGCCGTCGACATCGTGTTGGCGGTGAACTGGCCGCCGCAGGCGCCGGCGCCGGGACAGGCGACGGACTCGAGCTCGTGCAGTTCCTCGCCGCTCATCCGGCCGACGGCGTGCGCGCCGATCGCCTCGAAGACGTCCTGGATCGTCACATCGCGGCCGCGGAAGCGCCCGGGCGCGATCGAGCCGTTGTAGAGGACGAGGCCGGGAAGGTCGAGGCGAGCCAGCGCCATCGTCGCGGCGGGGATGGTCTTGTCGCAGCCGACCAGGCAGACGAGGCCGTCGAAGAGGTGGCCGCGCGCGACGAGCTCGATCGAGTCGGCGATCACCTCGCGCGAGACGAGCGACGCGCGCATCCCCTCCGTGCCCATCGAGACGCCGTCCGAGACCGAGATCGTATTGAACTCGACCGGCGTGCCGCCCGCCGCGCGGATGCCGCGCTTGACGTGCTGCGCCAACTCGCGCTGGTTCAGGTTGCAGGGCATCGTCTCGATCCACGTCGTCGCCACGCCGACGAGCGGCCGGGCGAGGTCGTCGTCCGTGAAGCCCGTGCCCTTGAGCATGGCGCGCGCGGCGGCCCGCTCCGGGCCGTCCGTGAGGGCGGCGCTGCGGCGCTTGGCCGGGTCGGTGGGTCGGTCGTAGGCGCTCACGGCGAGACTCCCGCGCCGGCCGCGGCGACCGCGAGGCGGAGCACGCTCTCCGCGGTGTAGTGCTCCCTGAGCCAGCGCTCGCAGGCCTCAGCCTCAGCCTTGCGCGCCCACACGATCACGGTCGGGCCCGAACCCGACAGCGTCACACCCAGAGCACCCGGCGGCAGCTCTGCGCGGAGGCGCCCGAGCAGCGGTGCCCCATCGGCGCGGTAAGGCTCGTGCAACCGATCCTGGAGCGCCGCGGCAAAGAGCTCCTCCGACCCGGATGCGAGCGCGGCGCCGAGCAGCGCGGCGCGTCCCGCGGAGAACGCGGCGTCGACATGCGGAATGACGTCCGGAAGTGCTGCGCGGGCGGCGGCGGTCGAGACCTCTCGTGCGGGGACGACGGCGATCGGCACGGCGGGAACCCGGTCGGCCACGCGGGCGATCCGCTCCTCCCAGGTCAGGCAGACGCCCCCGGCGAGCGCGGCGGCGAGGTTGTCGGCGTGCCCCTCCAGCTCGACGCCCGCGGCGAGCAGCCGCTCGGGCTCGGGCTCATCGCCCTCGGCGAGCGTCGCCGCAACCAGGCCGAGCGCGATCGTGGCCGCGCTGGAGCCGAGCCCGGCGCGGCGCGGAATCCGGTCCGTCCACGCGAATCGCCTGCCTTCGACCGGCGCCAGCCGCTCGAACGCCTGCACCCCCAGGTGGCCCCGATCCGGCCGGCCGTCCCCCTCGCTCACCTCGAGCTCGTTCCAGAGCTCGAGCGCGACGGCGGCGCAATCGAACCCCGCTCCCAGGTTGGCGGTCGTCGCCGGCGCACGGACATGGATGCTCAAGCCGCCGCCTCCAGGGTGACGAACAGGCGCCGTGCGGCATCCGGATCCTTGAGCCCGTGCCCGGTCACGACGCAGACGACCCGCGAGCCCGGCTCCGGGCGCTCCCGCAGCAGGGCCGCCACGGGCGCGGCGCAGGCCGGTTCGCAAAAAACGCCCTCGTCCTTCGCCAGCAGCCGCCAGGCGGCGAGGATCTCGCTGTCCGTGACGGAGACCGGCCCGCCGCCGGACCGTGCGAGCGCCTCCTCGGCCTCGGTGCGGTGGGCGGGGGTCGCGATGCGGATGGCCGAGGCGAACGTCGTCCGCCGCTCCGACGACTGGGCCGCGACGAGCCGGGGCATGCCGGCGCCGGCCTCCTCGAAGCCCCGTGCGTAGGCACGCGTGTTGCCGCCGCCTCCGTAGGGGAGGGCGAGCACGTCCGGCGCAGCGCCGAGCTCCTCGACGAGCTCGAACGCCGCCGTCTTCTGACCCTCGATGCGGTGGGGGTTCAGCGAGTTGACGAGGGTGTGCGTGCCCGAGGCGGCGACCTCGAGCGCCTTCGCAAGCGCGTCGTCGAAGGAGCCGTTCACCTCGAGCACGCGCGCGCCCACGGCTCGCGCCTGGACGAGCTTGCCGAGCGCGACCGCGCCCGCGGGCTGCACGAGCAGCGCCGGCAGCCCGGCCCGGGCTGCATACGCAGCGGCCGAGGCGGCGGTGTTCCCCGTCGACGCGCAGACGACCCCGAGCGCCCCCTGCTCGAGCGCGAGCGAGATCGCAACCGTCATCCCCCGGTCCTTGAAGGAGCCGGTCGGGTTCGCGCCCTCCCACTTGAGCCACACCTCGGCGTCGAACTGCGCCGACAGCCGGGGCGCCGGGAGAAGCGGCGTCGACCCCTCGCCGAGCGAGACGATCGGCGTGGAGGCGGAGAGGGGGAGACGATCGCGGTAACGCTCTGCGAGAGGCACGGGCATCGGGCGTTACACGCCGCGATCCACGATCACGGGCATGACGGCCGGCGGGCCGTCGACGTCGTCGAGCGCCGCGATGTCGGCGAGCGCGGCCGCGACGCGTCCGGCCGGCGCCTCGTGGGTGACGATGTCCAGCGAGGCCCCCGTCTCGTGGGCGTGCTGCGCGAGTCGCGCGATCGAGACGCCGTGAGCGGCGAGACGCTCGGCGACGTGCGCGAGCACGCCCACGCGGTCGGCGACCTCGACCCGCAGGTAGAACGCGGAGCGCAGCTCGCCGGGCGGAAGCGGCGGCAGCGAGCGCCAGCAGGCGTCGTTCTGGAGAAAGCCCGTGCCGGTCGTCCCGATCACGCTGACCATGTCGGCGACGACGGCCGAGGCGGTCTCGATCCCGCCGGCACCAGGGCCCTCCAGCGTGATCTCGCGGATCGCATCGCCCTGGAGCATGATGGCGTTGAACGGGCCCTCGACGGCAGCGAGCGGGTGGTGGCGGTCGACGAGCGCGGGGTGAACCCGGACGTCGACGGCTCCGTCCACGAGCGTCGCGGCGCCGACGAGGCGGATGACGGAGTCGAGCTCATGTGCGGCGCGCACGTGCTCGGGCCGGATCCCCTCGATGCCCTCGTAGGCGACGTCGGCGATCGTGACCCGCGAGCCGAAGGCGACGGTCGCGAGAATCGCCATTTTCGCCGCCGCATCGGCACCGGAGACGTCGTCGGTCGGGTCGGCCTCGGCGTAGCCGAGCCGCTGCGCCTCGGCGAGCGCATCCGCATACGTCGCGCCGGCCTCCATCGCCGTCAGGATGAAGTTCGTCGTCCCGTTCACGATCCCGAGCACGCGGTGCACGTTCGTCGCGACGAGCGACTCGCGCAGCACCTTGATCACGGGGATGGCCGCGCAGACGCTGGCCTCGAAGCGGAGCTGCACGCTTGCTTCCGAGGCTGCCGCGAAGAGCTCGTCGCCGCGCCGGGCGATCAGCTGCTTGTTCGCCGAGACCACCGGCTTGCCACCACGCAGGAGCTCGAGCACGTATTCGCCCGTCGGCTCGATCCCACCCATGACCTCGGCGACGACGGCGATCGACGGGTCGTCGCGCACGTCGGCGAAGTCGGTGGTGAGGATGCCGTCCGGCGCCGGGTAGCTCCGCTCGCGCGCCCGGTCGCGGACGAGGGCGCGGACGACGCGGAGGCGGTGGCCCGTCGCCCGCTCGATGTCGTCGCCGCTGTCGACGAGAAGCCGGTTCACCGCCGAACCGACCACCCCGTAGCCGAGCAGGGCGACGGGGACGTCAACGGACGCCACGCGCCTCCGACTCCTCGCGCTGCATGAGGCTTCGGAGTTCCCGGCCGACGTGCTCGAGCCTCGTCTCGCCCGCCTCCTTGCGGAGGCGCTTCAGCTCCGGCTCGCCGCTGTCCATCTCGGCGATCCACTCGCGGGCGAAGCCGCCGTTCCTGATCTCCTCGAGGAGCGAGCGCATGTTCGCGCGCACGCCGTCGTCGATCACCTTCGGGCCGCGCGTGAGGTCGCCGAACTCGGCGGTGTCGGAGATCGAGTGCCGCATGTGCCCGAGCCCACCTTCCCAGATCAGGTCGACGATCAGCTTCAGCTCGTGCAGGCACTCGTAGTAGGCCACCTCGGGCTGGTAGCCGGCCTCGACGAGGGTCTCGAAGCCGAGCCGGATCAGCTCCGTGACCCCGCCGCAGAGCACTGCCTGCTCGCCGAAGAGGTCGGTCTCGGTCTCCTCGGCGAAGGTCGTCCGGAGCATCCCGGCGCGCCCGGAGCCGATGGCTGCGGCATAGGCGAGGGCGAGCTCGAAGGCCTGCCCGCTCGCATCCTGTGCCACCGAGACGAGCGCCGGCGTACCGAAGCCATCCTCGTAGAGCCGGCGGACGATGTGGCCGGGCCCCTTGGGTGCGACCATCACGACGTCGTGGCCGGCTGGCGGCTGGATCCGCCCGTAGTGCACGTTGAAGCCGTGCGCGAAGAGCAGCGCGGCGCCCTCCTCGAGCCTCGGCTGGACGTCGCGCTCGTACACGCTCGGCTGCACCTGGTCGGGCAGGAGGAGCGCGACGAGCCGGGCGCCTGTGACGGCCTCCGGGATGGTGGCGACGGCGAGACCCGCGCCCTCCGCCGTCTCCCACGACGGGCTCCCTTCGCGGAGCCCGACCTCCACCTCGATCCCCGAGTCGTGGAGGTTGAGCGCGTGCGCGTGGCCCTGGCTGCCGTAGCCGATCACGGCGACCTTGCCGGAGAGCAGGTCGAGGTTTCCCTCGCGGTACACGGTGGCCATGGCTAGATCCTTTCTTCAGTGAGGGGCAAGTGCGGTTTCATCGTCTCTTTCGGCGGAGCCGGGCTTGCCCGGCGCAGCCACACCGCGGCTCCGGCGCGTCTACCCTCGAAGGAGGGGGCTCGTGGGGGAACCATGGGTTTCCCCACGTTAAACGCGTTGACGCCGCTGCGGTGTGGCGACGGAGGCCCGGCTCAGGCCGATCCGACCCGTGCGGGCGAGCTCCTTGACCCCGTGGGGCCGGACGAGCTCCTCGAACGAGTCGAGCTCCTCCGGACGGCCGACGATCTCGAAGACGAGGGCATCGGGGCCCAGGTCGGCGACCCGGGCGTTGAATACCTCGGCGAGGGCGATCAGCTCGCCCCGCCGCTCGGGCGGCGCGTTCACGCTGATCAGGGCGAGCTCTCGCTCGACCGCCTCGCCCCGGGTGAGCTCGCGCACCCGCAGGACGTTGACGAGCTTGTGCATCTGCTTCTCGATCTGCTCGAGCGAGCCCTGGGCGCAGTCGACGCGGAGGGTGATGCGCGAGACGTCCGGACGCTCGGTCGGCCCGACCGCGAGGCTCTCGATGTTGTAGCCCCCGGCGGGCGAACATCTGCGAGACGCGGGCGAGCGCCCCCGGCTTGTTCTCGATCAGCACCGACAGCGTGTGGATCACGAGACGAGGCCCGCTTTCTCCTCGTACTCGACCAGGTCGAGAGCGGCCGCGCCGGCCGGAATCATCGGGAAGACCTCCTGGCGATCGCACACGCGAGCGTCGACGACGGCTGTCCTGCCCGAGGCGAGCGCCTCCTCGAGCGCCGGCTCCAGCTCGTCCTCCGTGTTGACCGTCAGCCCCAGCGCCCCGTACGCCTCCGCGAGGGCCGCGTAGTTCGGTACGGCGTTGGTCAGGTGCACCTGCGAGAGCCGCTCCCCGAAGAACATGTTCTGCCATTGCTGCACCATCCCGAGGTAGCCGTTGTTCACGATCACCGTCACGATCGGGAGGTTCTCGAGCACGGCGGTCGCCAGCTCCTGGCACGTCATCTGGAAGCAGCCGTCGCCGTCCACACAGACCACGGTCGCATCCGGCCTCGCCGCCTTCGCGCCGACCGCGGCAGGGAGGCCGTACCCCATCGTCCCCAGACCGCCCGAGGTGATGAAGGAGCGCGGCCGGTCGCAGAGGAGGTACTGCATCGCCCACATCTGGTGCTGGCCGACGCCCGTCGTCCAGATCACGTCGTTCCGGCTGGCAGTGAGCTCCTGCAGGGTCTCGAGGACGCGCTGCGGCTTGAGGGTGTCGCCGCTCTCCCCGTAGCGCAGGGGGAACTGCTCGCGCCACTCCTCGAGCTGCCGGAGCCACGGCTCCGTGCGGGGCGGCCGGCCGTCGAGCCGCGCTGCGAGCGCGGCGCCGAGCTCGCGCAGGACGGGCTTCAGCGGGCCGACGACCGGCACATCGGCACGGCGGAGCTTGCCGATCTCGGCCGCGTCGACGTCGAGGTGGATGACCTCGACGCCCGGTGCGAAGCCCGCGAGCTTGCCCGTCACGCGGTCGTCGAAGCGGGCGCCCACCGCGACGAGGAGATCGCACTTGTTCATGGCCCAGTTCGACCATTTCGGCCCGTGCATCCCGGGCCAGCCGAAGTGGAGCTCGTGGGTCTCGGGAAAGGCGCCCTTCGCCATCAGCGTCGTCACGACCGGCAGGCGGCCGCCCTCCGCCAGCGCGCGCAGCTCGGCGCAGGCCTCGGCGTTCAGCGTCCCTCCGCCCACGTAGAGCACCGGTCGCTCGGCGGCGGCGATGCGGTCGGCGGCGGCGGCGATCTGGCGCGGGTGACCGCGTTCGGGCGGCCGCCAGCCGGGGAGGTCGACCGCGTCCGGGTAGCGGAACTCGAGCGCGGCCTCCTGGACGTCGCGCGGCACGTCGACGAGCACCGGGCCGCAGCGGCCGGTACGGGCGAGGTGGAAGGCCGCCTTCATCACCGAGGGAAGCTCCTCGACGTCCTGTACGAGCCAGGAGTGCTTCACGATCGGCATCGTCACGCCCGTGATGTCGCACTCCTGGAAGGCGTCGGTCCCGATCAGGCTCGAGCGCACCTGGCCGGTGATGCAGACGAGCGGCGTCGAGTCCATCCACGCGTCGGCGATCGGGGTGACGAGGTTCGTCGCTCCCGGCCCGGAGGTCGCGACCGCGACGCCGACTCGACCGGAGGCGCGAGCGTAGCCCTCGGCCATGTGCCCGGCACCCTGCTCGTGGCGCGCGAGGACGTGGCGGACGGTCGTTCCCAGCGCCCAGGCGTCGTAGGTGGGGAGGATCGCGCCGCCGGGCAGGCCGAAGGCAACCTCGACGCCCTCTGCCTCCAGCGAGCGGAGGATCGCGCCGGCGCCGGTCGTCACCATGCGAGTGCCTCCCGCGAGCACTCGCGGTTCGTCATCGACTCGGGCAGCAGCCGTAGCACGCGGTCGGTGAAGTCCCGCGTCGTCGCACCCATGCCGATCGGAACGAGATCGGGCGTCAAGCGGCCGCGCACGAGCGCCTCGGCGACGGCTCGCACGAGCGTCTCTGCCGCGCTGCGCTGGCCGAGCCCCTCGCCGAGCGCGAGCGCGGTCGCGAGCAGCATCGAGCACGGATTCGCCACTCCCTGACCCGCGATCTCGTTCCCGTCGCGCAGGACGGGGGCGAAGAGACCGGGCCCGTGCCCGGCCAACCGCCCCGAGGCGACGACCGTCGGGCCGGTCACCGAGGAGGCCGCCACCTCGGTCAGGGAGTCGGCGAACAGCGGCCCCGTGACGACGACGTCGAACCGCTCACGCTCGAAGGCCAGCGCGGGCAGGCCTACGGCGACCGAGAGGTGCTCGACGAGGATGCCGTCGTGGTGAGCCCCGACGGCGTCGACGAGCTGCTCCCAGTCCCCGTCGGCGTTCACCGAGGTCAGGCGACCACGGCGCGAACGGGCGAGCGCGAAGGCGCGCTCGACCGTCCACGCATCCGCACCCTCGCCGAGGGGTGTGACGAGGGTGAGGTCGCCAAGGGGTGCGCACTGGATCTGGGTCAGGGTGGCTCGGGCGTCGAGCTCGCCCTCGACCGTGCGGAGCGCCGGGTCGCGCCCGTCAGCGACGAGGACGGCGTCCGCCGAGAGGTAGGCGTTGCGCGTGGTGAGCGGCAGGTGCTGGCCCGAGCGGAGCTGTGCCTCTCGCCCGAACGGGACGTGGACGTCGTCGACGACGAAGCCGTGCAGGCGGGAGACGGCGGCGAGGGCGCGGCTGGCCTCGCCCATCAGCTCGGGGCCGATGCCGTGGCCGGTCAGGCAGGCGACGGTGTACCGGCGGGCGCTCATCGACCGATCTCCAGTCGCTGAGCGAGGCGAAGCCGAGCGACGCTCACGCCGCCACCGGCGCGAAGACGTCGTCGAGAGTGACCGCCAGGCCCTCGTCGGCGAGCCGCTTGAACCGGCGGAAGGCCTCGTCGAGCTCGTCGCGCTCGACCCGGAGGCCCGCGTCGGCGCAGGCCCGGGCAAACGCGTGGCGGCCCGAGTGCTTGCCGAGCGGGAGCGTCGTCGTGAGGCCGAGCTCGCCCGGGTCGATGATCTGGTAGGTCTCCGCCGCCTTCAGCATCCCGTCCTGGTGGATGCCGGCCTCGTGCGCGAACGCGTTGGCGCCGACGATCGCCTTGTTGCGCTGGACGGCGTAGCCGGTGAGGCGGCTGACGAGGCGGGAGGCGGCGCCGATCTCGGCGGGATTGACGCCCGTCTCGGCACCGAGGGTGGAGCCGCGGACGCGCAGCGCCATCACGATCTCCTCGAGCGCGGCGTTGCCGGCCCGCTCGCCGATGCCGTTGACCGTGCACTCGACCTGGCCGGCACCGGCCGCAACTCCCGCGAGGGAGTTCGCGACCGCGAGTCCGAGGTCGTCGTGGCAGTGCACCGAGAGCGTGACCCCGGCGAGCTCCGGGCAGCGGTGCTGCACTTCCCGGAGGAAGGCCGCGTGCTCGTCGGGGAACGAGTAGCCGACCGTGTCGGGCAGGTTGATCGTGGTCGCGCCGGCAAGGACTGCCTCCCGGCAGACCCGGGCGACGAAGGCGGGCTCGGAGCGGGTGGCGTCCTCGCACGAGAACTCGACTTCGTCGGCGAGGTGGCTTGCATAGCGAACCGCGTCGCGCACCTGCTCGACGACGGCGTCCGGCGTGAGGCGGAGCTTCTTCTCCATGTGCACCGGGCTCGTGGCGATGAAGACGTGGAGGCGCGAGCGCCGGGCTTGCCGTAGCGCCTGCGCCGAGGCGTCGATGTCCTCCCGGCGCGTCCGGCAGAGCGACGCGACGGTCGTGACGCGAACGCTCTCGGCCACGGCGCGGACGCCCTCGAAGTCGCCCGGCGAGGAGGCTGCGAAGCCCGCCTCGATCACGTCGACTCCGAGCCGCTCGAGCGCCTGCGCCAGCTCCGCCTTCTCCTCGGGCCGCAGCGCGATGCCCGGCGACTGCTCGCCGTCGCGCAGAGTCGTGTCGAAGATCGTGATCGTGCGGTTCACAGCTTCCTCCTCTGGCCTCCGTTGCGGAGGCGCACCGATGGTGTCGATTGGTCGGTGTGTGCGCCGAGGCGCGTGGTCGCGTGCTCCCCCTAGAGGGGGAGGATCACGACGAGGAGGATGATGAGGCCGACCGCGTCAGCGGCGAGCACGAGCGGATTGCGAAAGGTGGGGTCGCGCCTCATCGGAAGGCGCATGGTGCGTGCCCGCGAGCCGTTTGTCAAGCGGGGAGGGTGCGACGCGCGGCGCGCCCTCCCCGCTCGGTGGTCTATGACGAGGGTTCTGCGGCGGCGGTACCCGCCGGAATCCGCGACGGCGGCGACCGGTGCGCGATCCCCAGGTGGCTGTGAGCCTCCGTGCCGTAGCCGCCGGGAACCGGGATGTAGAACTCGGGGTAGCCCC
>Ga0136622_10000954_pt1 | contig 11914 bp, 9 predicted proteins | sample AntDrymUQ4482106_2_FD_104803 | JGI IMG/M metagenome (GOLD analysis project Ga0136622, IMG submission 104803) | Polar desert sand microbial communities from Dry Valleys, Antarctica - metaG UQ448 (21.06) | ecosystem: Environmental > Terrestrial > Soil > Desert | place: Antarctica: Dry Valley...
CGAAGGCCTCCGGCAGGATCTGCTCGAGCGCCTCGTTGATCTGGGCGAGCTCGCGCACGCGCTGCTGCTTGAGCTCATCGGCGAGGCGGGCGGCGTCGGCGCCGGCGAGGGCGGACTCGCTCGCATCGGCGTCAGGATCGGTCTCGCGTAGCTCGATCGGTGTCAGGATCTCGCCCACGCGCTCCCTGAGCCGCTCGCGGAAGGTCTCCGTACGCGCGGCGAGAGCCTCATCGGAGAGGGCCTGCACCTCGGGCTCGAGCGCGGTGATCGCGTCGGCGAGGGGCCGCAGGGCGCGGACTTCGCGCTCGTTGGAGTCCCCGAGGCGGGAAAGAAACTTGAACATCGGGAGTCCGAGTATAGGGCGGGGGCCCGAGGCTAACCGGCGCCCACCCGGTACGGCTCGGGCTCAGCGGCAGCGACGGCGGGCGCGGCCGCCGGCTGCTCCTCCTCCCAGAAGCGCATCTCCTCCACGAGCTCGACCTCCGAGCTGAAGAGCGCGCCGACGCTCTCGCCGCGGTGGATGCGCTTGATGGCCTCGCCAAAGAGTGGCGCAACGGACAGGACTGTGATCCGCGGCTCCGCTATGCCGGGCGGCAGCGGGATCGTGTCCGTGACGATCACCTCCGTGATGGCGCTGTTCGAGATGCGCTCGATGGCGTCCCTGGAGAACACGCCGTGGGTGGCGCACGAGTAGATCGCGCCAGCCCCGGCTGCCTGCAGCGCACCGACCGCCTCGAGGAGGGAGCCGGCGGTGTTGATCTCGTCGTCGATGATCACCGCGGTCTTGCTGCCGACCTCGCCGATGATGTTCATCACCTCGGTGCGGTCGTTGTTCCCGACGCGCCGCTTCTCCACGATGGCCAGCGGCGCGGACAGCAGCTCGGCGAAGTGGCGCGCCTTTTTTGCGAAGCCGAGCTCCGATACCACCACGATGTCGGTCAGCTCCTTCGCCTTGAAGTGCGCGCACAGAAGGTTCACCGCGGTGAGCTCGTCGACCGGGATGCTGAAGAATCCCTGGATCTGGCCCTGGTGCAGGTCCATGGTCAGGACCCTGTCGGCACCCGCCACGGTCAGCATGTCCGCGATGAGGCGCGCGGTGATCGGCACGCGCGGCTGATCCTTCTTGTCGGACCGACCATAAGAGTAGTACGGGATGACGGCCGTGATGCGGCCGGCGGAGGCGCGCTTGAAGGCGTCGATCATGATCAGCAGCTCCATGATCGACTGGTTCACCGGACGGCTGGTGGGCTGGACCAGGAAGACGTCCTGCTCACGCACGTTCTCCAGGATGCGCACGAAGATGTTCTCGTTCGCGAACTGGAAGACCTCGGCCTCACCGAGCTCGGTCTGGAGATAGCGGCAGATCCGCTCGGCCAGCGGGCGATTGGCGTTGCCGGCGTAGATGCTGAACTCGTCGGCGTACACGTCACTCTCCGGTGGCGGGGGTCTCGCTCGCCGATTCTACCCGCTGGCCGCATCATCTGACCATGCAACCGCCCATTGCGGCGCCTCCGGAGTTATTCCGCTCGGCCTTCGGCGCCACCGAGAAGCCGATGCGCCTCAGCGGCGGCCTCGACGGTGCCTGGCGCTGCGGCGATCTGGTCCTGAAACGCAGCCAGTCGCACCTCGAGGGACTCGAGTGCGAGGAGCGCGTTCTGGCGTCAGTGCGTGACCGTGGCTTCCGCCTCCAGCGGCTGCGACGCGCTCGCGACGGATCACTGCTCGTGGACGGCTGGATCGCGCGTGACTTCCTCGAGGGCAGCCACGAGCCGGAACGCTGGAGACAGATCCTGGAGGTGGGCGATGCCCTGCATGCAGCCGTCGCCGGCATCGAGCGGGTGCACTGCGCGCCCATGGTCGTCGCGCGTTCCGATCCCTGGGCCGTGGCGGACCGGATCGCCTGGGACGAAGAGCCGATGCCCGCGGGTCCCGCCTATGAGGCCGAGCCCCTGCCGCGCCTCGCGGCTGCTCGCCGGCCGGTGGCGAGCGCGCCACAGCTGGTGCACGGCGACCTGAGTGGGAACGTTCTCTTCGCCGATGGCCTCGCCCCGGCCGTCATCGACTTCTCGCCCTACTTCCGTCCGCCGCAGTGGGCCACCGGCGTGGTCGTCGCCGACTGCGTGGTGTGGTCCGGAGCGAGCCTTGACCTGGTGGAGTCGGTGGCGGAGCGCCCGGAGATCGGTCAATGCCTGATCCGCGCGATCCTCTTCCGGCACGTTACCGGCCTGTTGCTTGACCGCGGAGCACCGTCTGGGCAGGCAGGCGAGCGCTATGCCGCCCTCGTGGACGCCGCTCTCAGGCTCGCCAAGGCGCCCTGACCTCGTCAGCCTCGTGTTTTCAGGATGCCCGCGTTCGGGGGCGCCGTGGATCTCTTTGGCCGCGCGGATGCCCGACTCGAGGGCTCCCTGGATCCAGGCGTGGTACAGCGAGCAGTGCTCGCCGGCAAAGTAGATGCGCCCCTCTCAGGCGGACCGCTCACTCGTCGAGCGCCTGCTCCTCCGGTGGCCGATTGTCGACGAACACCGTCATGCTGACGATGCGATCGCCGGCAGGGAGGCGCATGACGGTCACCCCGCGCGAGGCCCGCCGGTATCGGTTGATGCTGGCGACGATGGTGCGGATGATCTGCCCGTCCTGGGTGATGAGCATCACCTCCTCGTCCTCGTCTCCGGCACCCACCAGCCGGATGGCGGCCACGTCTCCCGTGTCGGAGTTCAGCGAGTTGGCGATCACGCCGCCCGTCGCGCGGTGCTTGACCGGGAAGTCGCCAACCTCGGTTCGCTTGCCGTACCCGTGCTCCGTCACGACCAGAAGCTGCTGCGAATCGTCGGAGGCCACTTCCATGCCGATGACCTCGTCCTCGCCCTTGAGCCGGATCGCCGCCACGCCCTGCGTTCCTCGGCCGAGCGGGCGCACCTCCGTCTCGTGGAATCGGGCTGCCTGGCCCTTCCGCGTGGCGACGATGATGTCGTCATGACCGTCGGAGAGGCCGACCCACTGAAGCTCGTCGCCCGGCTGCAGGTTGATGGCGATGAGGCCGTTCGCGCGGATCTTGGCGTACTCGCCGAGGCTGGTCTTCTTGATCATCCCGCGTCGAGTCGCCATCACGAGGTAGTGATCCGGCTCGAACTGCGGCAGGCTGATGATCGCGCTCACGTACTCGCGCTGCTCCACCTGGACGCCCGGCAGGTTAATGATCGGAAGGCCCTTCGCCTGGCGAGAGGCATCGGGCAGCGCGTGGACCTTGGTGATGAAGACGCGGCCGCGGTTGGTGAAGAACAGGATGTTGTCGTGCGTGCTCGCGACCAGGAGGTGGCGCACGGCGTCCTCCTCGCGCGTGAGCATCGCGAGCTTGCCGCGGCCGCCACGGCGCTGGGAGCGGAACGTGCCGATCGGCTGCCGCTTGATGTAGCCCTTCTGGCTGAGCGTCACCACAACGTCCTCGCGCAATACGAGGTCTTCCGCGGTGAGCTCTCGGTTCACATCGGCCTGGATTCGCGTCTTGCGGTCGTCGCCGTAGCGCCGCACGAGCTCCGTCAGCTCGTCCTTGATGACCTGGAGGATCTTTCGCGGGTTGGCGAGGAGGTCTTCCAGCTCGGATATAAGCTTGATGACGGCCCGATACTCGTCCTCGATCTTCTTGCGCTCGAGCGCCGCAAGGCGGCGGAGCTGCATCTCCAGGATGGCGTTTGCCTGCACCTCCGTCAGCCCGAAGCGCTTGACCAATGCGGCACGAGCCGCGTCCACGTCCGCCGCAGCGCGAATGGTGGCGATCACCTCGTCGAGGTTGTCGAGAGCGATCTTGAGTCCCTCGAGGATGTGCGCCCGTTCCAGCGCACGGGCGAGGTCGAACTCGGTTCGGCGCCGGACGATGTCGCGTCGGTAGGCGATGTAATGCTCGAGCATCTTCTTGAGGCCGAGCGTCTGCGGCTGGCCGTCAACCAGCGCGAGCACGTTGGCGCTGAAGCTGGTCTGCAGCGCGGTGTGCTTGAAGAGCTGCTGCATGACCGTGTGCGGGCTGCCGTCGCGCTTGACCTCGACCACGATCCGCATGCCGTCCCTGTCGCTTTCGTCGCGAATGTCGCTCACGTCGGTGATCTTCTTGGCACCGACCAGCTCGGCCATTCGCTCGATGAGCGTGGTCTTGTTCACCTGGTACGGCAGCTCGGTAACGACGACCGCCATCTTTCCGGACCGCACTTCCTCGAACGTGACCTGGCCGCGGATGATGATCCGCCCGCGGCCGGTGGCGTACACGTGTCGAATGGCGTCTATACGCTCGCGCTCCCCCGAGAGGGCATTGCGCTGATCCTCGAAGCGGAAGATGGTGCCGCCGGTCGGAAAGTCGGGCCCGGTGATGATCTCGCACAGCTCGTCGACCGTGAGCTCCGGGTTGTCGATGAGTGCCGCGATCGCGCTGCACACTTCGGTGAGGTTGTGCGGCGGGATGTTGGTGGCCATGCCGACCGCGATGCCGCTCGAGCCGTTGACGAGCAGGTTCGGCAGCCGCGAGGGGAGAACGGTGGGTTGCCGCAGCCGGCCGTCATAGTTGTCGACGAAGTCGACGGTCTCCTTCTCGATGTCGGCGAGCATCTCGTCGGTGATCGCCGCCAAACGCGCCTCGGTATACCGCATGGCTGCCGGGGGATCGCCGTCGATCGATCCGAAGTTGCCCTGGCCGTCGACGAGCGGGTACCGCAGGCTGAAGTCCTGCGCCATCCGAACCAGCGTCTCGTAGAGCGCCAGGTCGCCGTGCGGGTGGTACTTGGCCATCGCCTCGCCCACGACTCCGGCGCACTTGCGGTAGGCCGCCGTGGAGCGCAGCCCCATCTCGTGCATGGTGTACAGGATTCGCCGATGTACCGGCTTGAGCCCGTCGCGCACGTCCGGGAGCGCCCGCGCCACGATGACGCTCATGGCGTAGTCGAGGTACGCGGTGCGCATCTCGTCCTCGATGTGGACGTTGCGCACGTTCCCGACCCGATCCATCTCCATGCCTAGCGAGCCCTCACGTCAGCTGTCGCGTATGTCACACGCGTGGTCACTCGCCGCCAACTCCGGCCTCACCGGGCTGCACACCGTATTGCGCCTTGAGCTCGGCCTTCTCGCTCGGGGATGCCCCGAGATAGCGGCCGCGCCCTTCGGCCACCAGGCGGCCGTCCCCGCCCCGAACCTCGCCGATCACAACGTAGATGCGCCGCCTCCGCTCGGAGACACGTCCAATGGCCGTCAGCTCTTCACCGGGGATGGCAGGCGAGCGATATCGAACCGACAGCTCCGCGGTGACAGCCCACGAGTCGTAGCTGGAGGGAGCCCATGCCATCACCTCGTCGAGGAGCGTGGCGATGAGTCCGCCGTGGAGCTTGTCGCTCCAGCCGACGAAGTTGTCGCCCGCCCGCCACGTCGTCTGTGCGACCCCGTCGCCGATCTCGATGCGCAGGCGCATGCCGATCGGGTTGTCCCGACCGCACGCGAAGCAGTTGTGGTCCGCGAACGCATAGCGGCTGCCGTCCTCGGCGACGATGGCGTCACTGTCGCCGAGGACCTCTGTGCCGATGGGCGAATTGCGCTCGGCGGCTACCAGGGCCCTGCCTCCTCAGCGTCGTAGTCGGCGGCGCCCCACTCGTCGTCGCCGGAGCGGCGCAGGCACTGGTCGGCAATCGCGAGCGCAAAGGCATGGCTCACCGCGTACGAGTCGCGCAGCATGTTCACCGCGTCGCGACGGTCGCCGACGCCGTTCGCCTCGAGCAACGAGCACCACTCGTCGAGGCTGCGGCCCGTCTTCTGGCTGACCTGCCGAATGTCGGCTGCATGTCGCGATGGCATCGGTCTACTCGCCTTTCGTCGTCGTCGTCGTCGTTCGCATCAGATGTCGAGGTTACGGACCTTGCGGGCTTCGCCACGAATGAAGTCACGCCGCGGCTCGACCTTCTCACCCATGAGCGTACTGAAGATCTCGTCGGTCGAGGCCTCGGCACCCTCGACGATCTCCACCTTCAGCAGCGTCCGGGTGTCGGGATTCATGGTCGTGTCCCACAGCTGGTCCGCGTTCATCTCGCCGAGCCCCTTGAAACGCTGCACGGAGATGTTCTTGGTGCGGCCCTCGCGTGACAGCTCCTTGATGGCGATGTCCCGGTCCTTCTCCGTCGACGCGTAGCGCGTCACCTTGCCGGTGCTCACGCGATAGAGGGGCGGCTGGCACAGGTAGAGGTAGCCGTTGTCGATCACCTGCGGCATGTGCCGGTAAAAGAAGGTGAGCAGCAGGGTGGTGATATGCGCCCCGTCGACATCGGCGTCCGAAAGCAGGCAGATCCGGTGGTAGCGAAGCTTGGTGATGTCAAACGTCTCGCCGATGCCGGCACCCAACGCGATCACCAGCGGGCGGATCTTGTCGCTCGACAGCACCCGGTCGAGGCGCGCCTTCTCGACGTTGAGCATCTTCCCGAACATGGGGAGAATGGCCTGAAAACGCCGGTCGCGCCCCTGCTTGGCCGATCCCCCGGCGGAGTCGCCCTCCACGATGTACAGCTCGGAGCGCGACGGATCCCGCTCCTGGCAGTCGGCGAGCTTGCCGGGGAGTGCCATGCCCTCGAGGGCGCCCTTGCGGATGACGAGATCTCGAGCCTTGCGCGCCGCTTCGCGCGCTCGCGCCGCCGTGAGGCACTTCTCGATGATGCGGCGTCCGTCGGCAGGGTTCTCTTCGAGATGCTGGACGATCCCCTCGCTGACCACGTTCTGCACGATGCCCTTTATGTCCGCGTTGCCCAGCTTGGCCTTGGTCTGGCCCTCGAACTGCGGGTCGGTGAGCTTCACGCTGATGACCGCGGTGAGGCCCTCGCGAGCGTCGTCGCCGGAGAGATTGGCCTCCTTCTCGCTCAGCGTGCCCGACTTTCGTGACCACGTGTTGAGTGAGCTCGTGAGCGCCGCGCGGAATCCGGCGATGTGCGTGCCGCCGTCGACGGTGTGGATGTTGTTGGCGAAGGCGATGACGTTCTCGTTGAAGCCGTCGTTGTACTGCAGGGCGACTTCGACGGTCGTGGTGCCCACGAGGCGCTCGACGTAGATGGGCCTGCTGTTCAGGACGTCACGCCGCCGGTTGAGGTGGCGCACGAAGCTCGTCACGCCGCCCTCGAAGTAGAAGTTCTTCTCCCGGTCCGTGCGCTCGTCGCAGAGCCGGATCCAGAGCCCCTTGTTGAGATACCCCGATTCGCGCAGCCGCGTGCTGATCGTCTCCCAGCTGAACTCCGGCTCCGGGAACATCTCCGGGTCGGGCAGGAAGAAGGTGCGCGTCCCGTGTGTTCGCTTCCATGCCGGGTCCAGGCCGCGATTCGCCTCCGCTGCCCCGCCGTCCTGGCGCACCGCGGCCAACGGGTTGCCCCGTGCGAACTCCTGCACATGGCGCTTGCCGTCGCGCAGCACCTCCACGCGCATTTGGGAGCTCAGCGCGTTGACGACGCTGATGCCGACGCCGTGAAGCCCGCCGGACACCTTGTAGCCCCCGCCGCCGAACTTCCCGCCGGCATGGAGGACCGTCATGATCACCTCGAGGGCGCTCTTGCCGGTCGAGTGCCGGTCCACGGGTATCCCGCGACCGTCGTCCACGACCTCGCAGCGCCCGTCGGCGTGCAGCGTGATGTCGATGCGGGTCGCCTGGTTCGCCATCGCCTCGTCGATGCTGTTGTCCACCACCTCCCAGACGAGCTGGTGCAGGCCGCGGGCATCTGTGGAGCCGATGTACATGCCTGGGCGCTTGCGGACCGCCTGCAGCCCCTCCAGGACCTGGATGTCGGCAGCGGTATAGGTCGGCCCCTTGGGGGCTCGGGTCTTCGGCGCGCGCTCGACAGTCATGAGACGAGGTCCGCATTGACCGAAGCGGGCGCGGACGCGCCTCGGGTGATGATCGAGTAGAGCCGATCGAGGTCCTCATCCGAGTAGAAGTCGATCACCAACCGGCCGCCGCGTCTGGTCCGCACGATGCCGACCCTGGTGGCCAGCACCCCGCGCAGCTGTGCCTCGACTTCCTGGAGGTCATAGCTCAGCGACCTGCCGGGCGTGGCCGGACGCTCGGTGCGCTTGCGGCGCACGAGCTCCTCTGTCTGGCGCACCGACAGCTGACGTTCGAGCACGACCTGCAGCGCCGCACGCTGGAGCTCCGCCACCGTGATCGAGGCGAGCGCGCGCCCGTGACCCTCCGTGATGCGTCCCTCCAGGATCGCGTCGCGTGTCTCGGCGGCCAGGTCCAGGAGACGCAGAGCGTTGCTGATGGCGACACGGCTCTTGCCAACCTGCCGTGCGACCGCCTCGTGCGTCAGTCCGAATCGGTCGATGAGTTCCCGATACGCCCGCGCCGTCTCGATTGCATTGAGGTCCTCGCGCTGGAGGTTCTCGATCAGCGCGAGCTCGAGCGATGTCTCTCCGTCGCCGGTGTCGCGCAGAAGTGCCGGGATTCGTTCAAGCCCCGCGAGATGCGCAGCGCGCAGCCTGCGCTCGCCGGCGATGAGCTCATAACCGCCGTCCGCGAGCTCACGGACCATGATCGGCTGGAGCACGCCGTGGGCCGCGATCGAGGCCGCCAGCTCCCCCAACGCGATGTCGTCGAACCTGGCGCGCGGTTGGTTCGGGTTGCGCCCGACGCGATCGAGCGGGATTTCGAGCACCCCGCGCTCATCGCGCGCCGCCGGGATGAGCGCGTCGAGTCCTCTGCCCAGGCCGAAGGTGCGCGTGCCCGACTGGCCGCTACCCACGTGCAGTGACCTCGGTCGCCAGTTCGCGATACGCATCGGCACCGCGCGAGGAGGGGTCGTAGAGCGCGATCGGCAGGCCGTGGGACGGAGCTTCCGCCAGGCGGACGGATCGTGGCACCACGGTGTCGTAGACGGTGCCGTTCATGTGGCGGCGCACCTCGCCGGCGACCTGCTCGGAGAGCCTGGTGCGGGAGTCGTACATGGTCAGCACCACGCCCTCAATCTCGAGGCGTGGATTCAGGCTTTCCCTGACGCGTCTGATGGTGTTCACGAGCTGGCTCAGGCCCTCCAGGGCGTAATACTCCGTCTGTATCGGGATCAGGACCCCGTCCGCCGCGGTCAACGCGTTGATCGTCAGCAGGCCGAGCGACGGTGGACAGTCGATCAGCACCCGCCCGTACCGGCCATCGAGCTCCGCAAGGCTCGCGGCGAGCCGCCGCTCTCGCGCCGCCACCCCCACCAGCTCCACCTCGGCGCCCGAGAGCGCAGCCGTCGATGGCACGAGATCGAGCCCATCGACCGCCGTCCGAACGGTCATCTGGCTGATCGGCTGCCGGTCCACGAGCGCCCCGTACGCGGATGGGACAAGCCCTCGCCGTTCGACGCCGAGCCCGCTGGTGGCATTGCCCTGGGGATCGAGATCGATGACCAGCGTTCGCGTGCCGGTGAGGGCCAGGTACGCGGCGAGGTTGATGACCGTAGTCGTCTTGCCGACCCCGCCCTTCTGGTTCGTGCAGGCCGTTACCCGGACCACAAATACTCCGCTTCGAATTCCAGTTGGGGAAGCTCAATTCTACCAGTTTTCACGCTTACCGCTGCCTTATCGACCACGAGCGGGTCGTCACATCCCGACCCGGTAGAGGCTCTATCCACAACCGATGTTTCACGTGAAGCCGAGGGCGTATACTTTGTCATACATCCGCGTCGGTCGTGGCATCGATCAACCGTTTCAGCCCGTTCCTGGCGATCGCGGTCGGCGTCGCGCACGCCGGCCTCTCACCCATCCTCGCGATCGGCGGTGTAAAGCCCAACCTGGTCCTGATCGCGGCGGTCCTGGTCACGGTGCTCGTCGGCTTTCTGTCCGGCGCGGCGCAGGCGTTCATCGCCGGACTCACCGCGAATGTCCTGGGTGGCGAACCCCTCGGCTCGGTGCCGCTCACGCTGCTCGCGGTGGTGGCGCTCACGGCAGCCGCCGCGCCACTCTACGCGCGTCTCCCCCTTGTCTACCCGCTGATCGCCGTGTTCGGCGCTTCGATCGTGGCTGACGCCGCAACGCTGTTATTGCGCCAATTGTTGGGGGGCGCGCCGGGGACCGATGTTCCGTTGGGCATCATCCTGGCCGCGGCGGCGCTCAACGCCGGGATCACAGGGCTGGTGCTTGTTGTCGTGCGCCTGGTGGTACATCGCCGCGAGCGCACTCGGTCGGGCGGGGTGAGCCGATGGCCCACCTGAGAGCCGGACAGGACGAGCTGCGGCGCTCGGGAACACGGTTCGCCGCCTTCGGCACCGTCGCCGTGGTGCTTCTGGTCGTGCTCGCGCTGCGCCTGTTTCAGGTACAGGTGGTCGATGGACGTGCGTATGCCGCGCGGGTTGACGCCGACAGGACGGTGGAGGTCGCGATACCGGCTTCGCGCGGCCTGATCTTCGATCGCGCGGGGCGGCCGATCGCGGTGAATGCGCCGTCATGGACGGTCAGCATCCGCCCCGCCGACCTCAGGCCGTTGGACCGCCACGGCGTCCTGGCGCTGCTCGCGGATCTCACCGGGGCGGACCTTACCGGCGCCGGCTTGCTTCTGGAGGGTTATCGCGGGTCACCGACCGACGCGATCGCGATCGTCCACGGTCTGAGCCGCGAGACGGCGTTGCTGGTCGCGGAGAGGGGTGAGCAGCTGCCGGGGGTCGTCATCGGCGTGGACCCGTTGCGCCAATACCTGGACGAAACGGGGACCGTCGCCGGCGGGCTCCTTGCGCACGTGGTCGGGTACACCGGCCGCGTGGACCCTGACGAGCTCGCGGAGCTGGCCGGGGAGGGCTACCTGCCCGCCGACGTCATCGGTAAGTCGGGAGTGGAGGCCTCCTTCGAGGCGGAGCTCCGCGGCGTCTACGGCTCCCAGCTGGCCGAGCGGGATGCATCCGGCCGGGTCACCGGAGTGCTCGAGACGATCCGCGAGCCGCAAGCCGGCTCGAACCTGATGCTGACAGTGGACGCCGCCACGCAGCGCCTGGCGACACAGGCCCTCGAATGGGGCATGGAGGTGGCCGGGGTCAGCCAGGGCGTCACGGTGGTGATGAACCCGCAGAGCGGCGAGATTCTGGCCATGGCCTCGCTTCCGACCTACGACAGCAACCTGTTCGCGCGCGGCATCGGCGAGGACGAGTTCCAGGTCTATCTCGACGACCCGAACCTTCCGCTTCGCAACCACGCAATCTCGGACATCTATCCGCCCGGCTCCACGTACAAGCTCGTGACGAGCATCGCGGCGCTCGAGGAGGGCATCACCACCGCCGAGCGCCAGTGGCCCACGTATGGGTGCTTCCAGATCCCCGGGGCACCGGAGGGGCAGTGCCTCTTCGATTGGAACCGGCAGGGCTTCGGCCCGCTCGACCTCGTGGATGCCTTCGCCAAGAGCTCCGACACCTTCTACTACCAGCTCGCCATCGAGACCGGCATCGACAGGCTGGCGGCGTGGGCCAATGAGCTCGGCTTCGGGCAGCTCACCGGGATCCGTCTGCCGGGCGAGGAGGCGGGAATCATCGCCTCCACCGAGTGGGCGAGGCGGCAGGGTCGCTCGGGCGTCTTCACCGGAGAGCTTGCGCAGGCCGGGATTGGGCAGAACGTGATTGCGGTGACGCCGCTGCAGCTCCTCAACGCGTATGCCGCGGTCGCCAACGGCGGTCGCCTCATGAAGCCGATGATCGTCCGCGGCGAGACCGATGCCTCCGGTGCGCTGACTCGCCCGTATGAGCCCGAGGTGCTTCGCACCCTTGACGTGGACCCCGGCACGCTCCACACCATGCGTGTGGCGGCCCGCGAGGTCATCACCTCCGGCCACGCGTACAACATCAGTGAGCTGCGTCTGCCCGGGGTACTGGCGGGCAAGACGGGGACGGCCGAGTTCGGCGAGGCGCGGGAGGACGGGACGCTGCCCTTCCACTCCTGGTTCGTGGCC
>Ga0136622_10000955_pt1 | contig 11913 bp, 10 predicted proteins | sample AntDrymUQ4482106_2_FD_104803 | JGI IMG/M metagenome (GOLD analysis project Ga0136622, IMG submission 104803) | Polar desert sand microbial communities from Dry Valleys, Antarctica - metaG UQ448 (21.06) | ecosystem: Environmental > Terrestrial > Soil > Desert | place: Antarctica: Dry Valley...
CCCGTCACCGGCCTTGCCGTCCTGCCGGCGGCGATCAGCTCCTTGGCCACCGCCAGCGGCAGCTGCTTGCCCGCCTTGGACTTCCAGATGACGAACCCGCAGCCCGGATCCTCGCGCGACCAGCACGAGAAGCCTTTGCGGTTCTCCACGATATCGTGGCCGCAGACGGGACACGGACCGAGGTTCGCGCGCGGGATGCGCACGTCCTTGAGCTTGGCGTCCAGCTCTCGCACGGTCGATTCCGCGAAGCCCGCGATGTCCGCCATGAAGCGGTCGCGCGGCTCCTCGCCGCGCTCGATCATGCCCAGCCGCCGCTCCCAGCTGCCGGTCAGCGACGGCGACGTCAGCGGGTGCTCGCCGAGCAGGCGGATGACGTTGAGCCCCTTCTCGGCGGCGACCAGCGCGCGCCCGTCGCGCTCGACGTAGCCGACGTCGATCAGGCGCTCGATGATCGAGGCGCGGGTCGCTGGGGTGCCGATCCCCGAGTCCTTCATCGCCTCGCGCATCTCCTCGTCGTCGACGAGCTTGCCCGCCGTCTCCATCGCGCCCAGCAGCGATGCGTCGGAGTAGCGCCGCGGCGGCTTGGTCTCCTTCTCCTCCGCCGAGACCTCGCTCGTGCGCACCTGCTCGCCGCGCGCGAGCTTGGGCAGCTGCTGGTCGCGGCCGCTGTCGTCGTCGTCGGGTTGTGCCCCGTCGCCCTCGGCGAGCTGGCCGTAGACGCCGCGCCAGCCGGGCACGAGCAGCACCTTGCCGCGCGTGCGGAAGACGTGGCCGGCGACGGTCGTCTCCACCTTCGTGCTCTCGAACAGCGCGTCGGGGTGAAAGACGGCCAGGAAGCGGCGCGCGACGAGGTCGTAGATGCGGCGGTCGTCGTCGGACAGCCCGTCGAGCTTGTGGGCCGAGTTCGTCGGGATGATCGCGTGGTGGTCGCCGACCCTGTCGTCGGCGACGACGCGCGCGAGCGGCAGCATGTCCAGTCCCTGTAAGTAGGCCGCGGCCTGCTGATAGTCGCGGCCGGCCGCGCCGACGTGGCCCGCAGTCGGCTTGAGCTCTGAGATCATGTCGCTCGTCAGGTAGCGCGAGCTCGTGCGCGGATAGGTGAGGACCTTGTGCTCCTCATAGCAGCGCTGGGCGGCGGCGAGCGTGCGGCGCGCGGTGAAGCCGAAGCGGCCGTTGGCATCGCGCTGCAGCGACGTGAGGTCGTACAGCAGCGGCGGGCGCTCCTTGCGCTTGGTGGTCTCCAGCTGCGTGATCTCGCCGGTCTGACCGGCGACCTGCGCGACGATCGCCTCGGCCTCGGCCGCCGTGGCGAGGCGCGGACCACGGGCTTCGCCCGCGGTGCCCGCGCCGGCGTGGTAGCGGCCCTCGTACAGACGCTCCCCGGGGGCCGCGAACAGCGCGTCGACGAGCCAGTAGGGCTCGGACACGAAGGCGCGGATCTCCTCCTCGCGGCGCGTCAGGATCGCCAGCGTCGGCGTCTGCACGCGGCCCAGCGAGACGGCTCCGTCAAACGATGAGCGCAGGCGGATCGTCGCGGCGCGGGTCGCGTTCATGCCGACGATCCAGTCGGACTCCGAGCGCGACCGCGCGGCCGCCTGCAGCCGCGCGAACTCCTGCGCCGGGCGCAGCTCGCCGAACGCGCGCTGCATCGCGGCCTTGGTCATCGACGACAGCCACAGGCGCTCGACGGGCTTGGACGAGCCCGCCTTCTCGAACAGGTAGGCGAAGATCAGCTCGCCCTCGCGGCCGGCGTCGCAGGCGTTGACGACGGCGTCGACGTCGTCGCGGCGCAGCTGGCGCGTTAGGACCGACATCTGCTTCTTGGAGCGCTCGTCGCGCACGACGAGCTTGAACTTGCGCGGCACGATCGGCAGGTCGGCCATCCGCCACTTCTTGTACTTCGCGTCGTACTCGTCGGGCTCGGCGAGCTGCACGAGATGGCCGACGGCCCACGTCAGCACGTGCTCGGGGCCCTCGAGGTAGCCCTCCTGCTTGGCGAACGGGCCGGGCAGCACGCGCGCGAGGTCGCGCCCGACGGACGGCTTCTCGGCGATGACGATCGTCTTGGACATGCCCGAGGCGGCAGGGTAGCGTCCGGGCCGGGCGCCGCCCAGGCGCATCCGTGGGTCAGCGCACGCAGGGACCGGTGCCGACGCGGCCGCCGGCGCCGCGCAGCGTGCGGCTCACCACGTCGTTGGAGACCGCATAGCCGCCCTCCGGCCGGCTGCCGACCGACTTGGCGAAGACCGTCGCGGAGACGCGGCCGGCGACGTCCACGACGGGGCCGCCTGAGTTGCCCGGCCGGACCGATCCGCGGAAGGTCGTGATCGCGCGCCGCACGGGGCCGCGGCCGTAGGCGTCCTGTGAGATGACGGTGCGGGTGGAGCCGATTCGCACGGGCCGCACGTCGTAGGGCCCGTTGAGCGGGAAGCCGAGCGCCGCGCCCGGCTCCGTCGGCTTGACCTCGCGGGCGAAGCGCAGGGCCGGCGCCCGCAGCTCGGGGACGCGCAGCACCGCGACGTCGTTGCGCGTGTCGAAGGCGACGGCCCGCGCGTCGTGCCGCGGCCCCGAGCCCTGCAGCTGGACGACCGTGTCGTCCTGACCGGCGATGACGTGCGCGTTGGTCACGACAAGCCCGTCGCCGGCGACCCAGCCCGAGCCGGAGACGCCCAAGCCGCAGGCGGTGCCGAGGATCCTGACGACGGAGGCTCCGGCCCGCCTGACGTCCGGGTCGCGGGCGGCGGCCGCCTTCGGCGGACCGACGTTCACCTCCGGGCCGTCGATCCTCGGGAACGGATCGAAGCGCGCGAGCGCCCTGAGCAGCTCGTCGGACGGCAGCACGTCGTTGAGGCCCGTGAGGATCGCCGAGCGCTGGGCATGGCGGCGCCAGTCGCGTACGCCGGGCGTCTGCAGCACGACGACGCCGACGACCCACGCCAGGCCCAGCGCCAGCACCACGCTCAGCGCGAAGCCGAGCAGCCCGTCGAGGAACGCGAAGCCGGGGAGCCTGATCGCGCGCCGCAGCCGCACCCCGAGCCCCTCGGCTCCGAGCGAGATGATCGTGCCCGCGACGAGCGCGCCGACGAGCCCGAACAGCGGCGCGTACGGCGACGTGTCGTCGACGTCGAGCAGGTCTGGCCCGAAGCGGGTGCCCAGCCACGCGCCGGCGACAAAGCCGGCCAGCGACAGCGCACCGGTGAGAAATCCGCGCGCGACGCCGATCAACCCGAACGCCAGGGCGAATACGATGATGGCGAAGTCGAGTGGCGTCACCGCAGCCATGATGGCGCGTCGCCGCCGCTCGCCGAGCGATAGTTGCGCCCCATGCCCCCCGCCTCCGCCCGCTGGCACCCGCGCCGACTCGCATCGCGGTTGCCCGCGCGGGCCCCCGCGCGCGCGATCGCGCTCGGCGCCGGCCTGCTGCTCGCGCTGATCGCCGGGCTGCTGGCGCTGCTCGGCGGTGGGCGCCCGGCGGAGGCGCTGGTGGCCGAGCGCTTCGTGGCGGCCTGGGAGCGCGGGGACTTCGCCGCGATGCACGCGCAGCTGAGCGCCGACAGCCGCCGCGCGACGCCGCTCGCCGAGCTCGCCGCCCGCTACCGGCGCTCGGCCGCGACGGCAACCGCGCTGTCGCTGAAGGCCGGCCGGGTCGGCGAGCCGCGCGAGGGCGCGATCGCCGTGCAGGTGACCGTGCGCACGCGGCTGTTCGGTCCGGTGCGGGAGACGCTGAGCCTGCCGCTGGAGGGGGCGGGCGACAAGGCGCGGATCGACTGGGCGCCCAACCTGACCTTCCCGGGGGTGCGACGCGGCGACCGCCTGCAGCGCAAGACGAGCCTGCCCGCGCGCGCGGACATCCTGGCTCGCGACGGCCGTCCGCTGGCGCAGGGACCCGAGCGAAGCTCCGCGCTCGACGCCGCCGCGACATCGATCGTCGGCCGCCTCGAGCAGCTCCCCGCGGAGGATCGCGCGCGCCTGCGCGAGCTGGGCTATCCGAGCGACGCGCGGGTCGGCGTCTCCGGTCTCGAGCGCGTCTTCGAGCAGCGCCTGGCGGGACGTCCGGGCGGCGTGCTGCGCGCGGGCGGCACGCTGCTGGGCTCGAGCCGGCCCCGGGCCGGCGCGGCGGTGCGCACGACGATCGATCCCAAGGTCCAGCGCACCGCGGTCGCGGCGCTCGGTGAGCGCGCCGGCGGCGTCGCCGCGGTTGGCCCGCGCGACGGCGAGATCCTGGCCCTCTCGGGCGCCGCGTTCTCCGGCCTGTCGCCACCCGGCTCGACGTTCAAGATCGTCACGCTCGCGGGCGCGCTGCAGGCCGGCGTGACACGCCCCGGCTCCAGCTACCCGGTGCAGACCAAGACGCAGCTGGAGGGCGTCGACGTCCAGAACGCCAACGGCGAGTCCTGCGGCGGCACGCTGCGCGCGTCCTTCGCCCACTCGTGCAACTCGGTCTTCGCCCCGATGGGGGCAAAGCTCGGGGCGCAACGGCTCGTGCGCGCGGCCGAGGCGTTCGGGTTCAACGAGGACCTCGGGATCCCTGGAGCAGAGAAGAGCACAATTCCACCCGCCGATGAGATCGGCGACGACCTCGCGGTCGGCTCCTCGGCGATCGGCCAGGGCAAGGTGCAGGCGACCGCGCTGCAGATGGCGCTCGTGGCCTCGACGATCGCCGACCGCGGCCGGCGCCCGAAGCTCACGCTGGATCGCGACGCCGCGCCCGTCCGCAAGCGCGCCTTCCCGGCGCGCACGGCGCGCATCGTCGCGCGCTACATGGAGGCCGTCGTGCGCGAGGGCACGGGCCGTGCGGCCGCGATCAGCGGCGTGCGCGTCGCCGGCAAGACCGGCACGGCCGAGCTGCGCTCTACCCAGACATCCAACTGCGTGCCGAGCCCGGAGGCCCCCTGCCCGGCCCCCCAGCCCGACGACCCGACCGACACCAACGCCTGGTTCGCCGCGTTCGCGCCCGCCGGCGCGCCGCGCGTCGCGGTCGGGGTGCTGCTCGTCGCCTCCGGAGTCGGCGGCGAATCGGCCGCCCCGGTCGCGCGCCAGGTGCTGCTGGCGGGCCTGCGCGCAACGCGCTGAAGGTCCGGGGTTGAGCACGTAGAAGAAACGCTGTGTCGAAGTGGCACGGCGGCGCTCTCCGCAATGCCGTATACGATCGGCTCGCTTGCGAGATATCCCGAGGAGGAAGACCTTGCGCAGGACACGACTCATGACCCTGGGGGCTGCACTCGTTGTGGTCGGCGGCGTCGCCGCATGTGGCGACGACAAGAAGGATTCCGGTAGTGCCGACACCGCCGCGAGCGAGACGCTCACGATCTATTCCACGCTGCCGCTGACGGGCGGTGCCGAGACGCTGGCCAACGCGATGGCCGACGGGGCGAAGCTCGCCGTCAAGCAGCGCGGCGCCAAGGTCGGCAAGTACAAGATCAACTACGTCTCGCTCGACGACGCGCTCGCGTCGACCGGCGCGGCCGACGAGGGCAAGGAGGCGCAGAACGCGCGCACGGCCATTCGCGACAAGACCACGATCGCTGTGATGGGCGCCTACAACTCGGGCATGTCGAAGGTCTCGCTGCCGCTCACCAACAAGGCCGGGATCCTCCAGGTCAGCCCGGGCAACACGTACGTGGGCCTGACGACCGATGAGCCGGGCTCGGAGGCCAACGAGCCGGACAAGTACTACCCGACGAAGAAGCGCACGTACGCCCGTGTCGTGCCCAGGGACACCATCCAGGCCGCGGCGATGGTCACAGCGATGAAGGAAGGTGGCTGCAAGTCGTTCTACAACTACAACTCCAAGACGACCTACAGCGCCGGTCTGGGCCGCAACCTCCTGCTCGAAGCCAAGAAGCAGGGCGTGAAGAACCTGGGCGACAAGGGCGTCGACATCAAGGCGCCGAACTACCGCTCGCTGCTGTCCGGAGTCAAGGCCGATTGCATCTCGACGTCGATGGAGATCGAGAACAACGGCATTCAGCTGCTGAAGGACGCCGCAACGGCGCTGCCCAGCGCCAAGCTGTACGGCGCCGACGCGCTCATCACCGCCGACGCGGCCGACCCGAAGAAGGGCCTGCCGGCGAACATCGCCTCGCGCTTCAGGGGCACGATCCCGACGCTCGATCCGGCCAGCTTCCCGCCTGAGGGCAAGAAGTTCTACGCCGACTTCAAGGCGGAGTACGGCCAGGACCAGCCGGATCCGTACGCGATCTACGGCTATGAGGCGATGGACCTGATCCTCGACTCGATCGAGGCGGTCGGCGCCAAGGGCAGCGATCGCCAGGCGGTCATCGACCAGGCGCTGACGAAGACCAAGGGCCGCGAGAGCGTGCTTGGCACCTACGACATCGACGCCAACGGCGACACCACGCTGAAGGACTACGGTCTGTGGAAGATCGAGGGCGGCAAGCTGGTGTTCGACAAGGTTCTCAAGGGCTAGACCCAAGCGGGGTCCGCCAGGGGGCGCGGCGCACGCCACGCCCCCTGGCATGAGTCCAAGGAGCGCATGAACGCGCCATCGGTGCCCCTGGGCCAGCGCAGTGCCGTCATCGCGCTGCGGGCGTTCCTCGAGCGCTTCGGCCTGATCCTCGCGCTGCTCGTGCTGCCGGTCGTCTACGGCATTCAGGATCTCAGCACGGAAGGCGATCTCAGCCGCCTGGCCAACAATCTCGTCGACGGCCTCTCCAACGGCGCGATCTGGGCGCTGATCGCGCTCGGCTACACCCTGGTGTACGGGATCGTCGAGCTGATCAACTTCGCCCACGGCGACGTCTTCATGATCGGCTCGTTCGTCGCCGCGGGCTTCTGGGGCGCGCTCGGCCTGACGCTGGCCACGGGGGTGCCGGGCCTCGTGGCGGGCCTCCTGCTGACGCTGATCGTCGCCATGTTCACGTGCGCGTCGCTGAACGTCATGATCGAGCGCGTCGCCTACCGGCCGCTTCGTAACGCGCCGCGGCTCGCGGTGCTGATCACGGCCGTCGGCTTCTCGTTCATTCTGCAGAACGTCGGCATCCTGTGGCGCGGCGGCCAGCAGCAGAGCGTCGACAACCTCATCCAGCAGGAACGGCAGGTGCTGGAGGTCTTCGGCGTCGTGATCTCGCGCGGCGACCTGCTGGCGATCGGCGTGACCTTGCCGCTCGTCCTGATCGTGACGACGTTCATCGCGCGCTCGCGTCAGGGCAAGGCGATGCGGGCGACCGCGCAGGACCCCGAGGCGGCGCAACTGATGGGCATCAACGTCGACCGGACGATCTCGCTGACGTTCCTGCTCGGCGGCCTGCTCGCCGGCGCGGCCGGTCTCGTCTACGCGCTGTACCAGACGAACGTCTGGTACTTCCAGGGGTTCACCGCCGGACTGATCGCCTTCACCGCGGCCGTGATGGGCGGCATCGGCAACCTGCGCGGAGCCGTGCTCGGCGGGCTGATCATCGGTTGCATCCAGCAGATCTCCGACAACCGCATCGGCGGCGAGTGGACGCCCGTTGTCGTGTTCGGCTACCTCATCGCGATCATGACCTTCCGCCCGCGCGGCCTGCTCGGCGAGCAGACGAGGGAAGCGGGATGACATCGAGCCATTGCTCGATCATGCTGGGCGTGGACGCGGAACGTAGGTGCTCGCGATGACATCGCTGCCCGACTTCGCGCGCACGCGCAACGGCCGGCGGGCGATCGCTGGGGCGGTCCTGCTGGCCGCCGTGCTGTTCCCGTTGGCGTTCGACCCGCTGGCGACGCAGACTGACGTGGCGATCTTCGTTCTGGCCTACGTGATGATGGGGCTCGGGCTGAACATCGTCGTCGGCTTCGCGGGCCTGCTCGACTTCGGCTACGTCGCGTTCTACGCGATCGGCGCGTACACGATCGGCTGGCTGGCGTCCGATCACTTCACCGGCATCGGCGGCGAGCAGGGGATCCACGTGCTCGTCTCGGAGTTCGTCCAGACGAGCTCGGGGATCCACATCAACTTCTTCGGGGTGCTGATCGCGGCGATGATCATCGCCGCGGCGTTGGGGGCGCTCATCGGCCTGCCGACGCTGCGTCTGCGCGGCGACTACATCGCGATCGTGACGCTGGCCTTCGGCGAGATCATCGGCCGGATCGCGCTCAACGGCGACGAGATCACGTTCGGCCAGTACCAGCTCACGAACGGCCAGCAGGCGATCTCGCCGGTCGACCAGCCGTTCCTGCCGGGCGTCAACTACGAGTTCGACTCGGCATTCAACCTGCGCCCGTACTACTGGACCGGCCTCGTGCTGCTGTGCCTCACGCTGTTCGTGAACTTCCGCCTGCGCGACTCGCGTGTCGGCCGCGCCTGGATCGCGCTGCGCGAGGACGAGGTGGCGGCGGCCAGCATGGGCGTCCCGCTCGTGCGCACGAAGCTGCTCGCCTACGCGTCCGGCGCCGCGCTGGGCGGCGTCGCCGGCAGCTTCCTCGGCAGCTACAACAACGCGATCAACTCCAATCAGTTCCAGTTCTCGTTTTCGATCTTCGTGCTCGCGATGGTCATCCTCGGGGGCATGGGCTCGATCTGGGGGGTCGCGGCCGGCGCCGCCGCGCTGGCGGTGATCGATCGCTACCTGATCCCCGAGGTCTTCAACGACCTGCCCTCGACGTTCGGGCTCGACTTCCAGCTCACGCAGCTCTCGTTCGGGATCTTCGGCTTCCTGCTCGTGCTCATCATGGTCCTGCGCCCCGAGGGGCTGTTCCCGGAGCGAAGACGCAAGCTCGAGCTCACGGAGGGCGCAGGCACCGATGAGACCGTCTACGAGGTGCGGATGTGACTCCGTTGCTGCAGGCCGGCGGGGTCTCGAAGAGCTTCGGCGGACTCGTCGCCGTCAATGACGTGACGATCGACATCCCGCACAAGTCCATCGTCTCGATCATCGGTCCCAACGGCGCCGGGAAGACGACGTTCTTCAACATGCTCACCGGGCTCTACCGCCCGACGATGGGCACCATCGTGTTCGACGGCACCGACATCACAGCAATGCGCCCCGACCGCATCCTGGCCGCGGGGATCGCACGCACGTTCCAGAACATCCGCCTGTTCGCGGCGATGAGCGCGCGCGAGAACGTGATGGTCGGTCAGCACGCCCGCATGAGCGGCGGGCTGCTCGGCTCGATCCTGCACACGCCGAAGGTCCGCACGGAGGAGCAGTTCGTGCATGACAAGGCGGGCGAGATGCTCGACCTTGTCGGGCTGGCGTCGAAGGAGTTCGACCAGACGGCGATCAATCTGTCCTACGGCGACCAGCGGCGCGTCGAGATCGCGCGCGCGCTGGCGTCGGACCCGCAGCTGCTGCTGCTCGACGAGCCGACGGCGGGGATGAATCCGCAGGAATCTCATCGGCTGACCCAGTTCATCAGGAGGCTGCGCGACGAGCGCGGTCTGACGATCCTGCTCATCGAGCACGACATGAAGGTCGTCATGAACGTCTCTGAGCGCGTCACGGTGCTCGACCACGGCGAGAAGATCGCCGAGGGCGAGCCCGCCGAGGTGCGCAGGAACGAGCTCGTCATCGAGGCCTACCTCGGGAAGTCGGCCTGACCGCCATGGCGCTGCTCGAAGTCGACGACATCCACACGTTCTACGGCAACATCGAGGCGCTCAAGGGCGTCTCGCTGAGCGTGGGCGAGGGCGAGATCGTCACGCTCATCGGCTCCAACGGCGCCGGCAAGTCAACGACGCTGCGCTCCATCTCGGGGCTGTCGCCGCCGCGAAGCGGATCGATCCGCTTCGCCGGCCGCGACATCACGCGCACCCCCCCGCAGGACATCGTCGCGCTCGGCGTCTCGCAGGCGCCTGAGGGACGGCGCTGCTTTGCGCGCATGACCGTGCGCGAGAACCTGGAGATGGGCGCCTATCTGCGCCGCGACGCGGCCATCGGAGAGAGCATGGAGCGCGTCTTCGTGCTGTTCCCCCGGTTGCAGGAGCGCGACCGCCAGCATGCGGGCACGATGTCCGGCGGCGAGCAGCAGATGCTGGCGATCGGCCGCGCGCTGATGGCGGCGCCCAAGCTCATGCTGCTCGACGAGCCGTCGATGGGGATCGCGCCGATCCTCGTCGAGCGCATCTACGAGACGATCGGCGAGATCAACCGTCAGGGCACGACGATCCTGCTCGTCGAGCAGAACGCCAACTATGCGCTGGGCGTGTCCGCACGCGGCTACGTGCTCGAGACCGGCCACGTCGCCCTGGCCGACAGCGCCACGGCACTGCGAGCGAACCCCGACGTCCAGAACGCCTACCTCGGCACATGACCGTGCTCGCCACCATCGGAGCGACGGCGCTCTATCTGCTGTTCGTCTGGCTGGCCTCGGCGATCGCGGCCTCGTACCTGTCAGACCGCAAGGGCTACGGAGAGAAGCCCGGGCTGGCATCGGGCTTACTGCTGTCGGCGCTTGCAGTCGTGATCTGGCTCGTCGTCCCGGCGAGGGCCGGTTCGGCCTGGAAGAAGAAGGTTTCGTCCTCCGGTCACCGGAACCGGCGACCTCGGAAGTAGGGTTTCGCCCTCCGGTCACCGGAACCGGCGACCTCCGGGCGAACGCCTCTAGCTAGCTAGACGTCGAGTTCGATGATGCCTGTCTGCTGGGGCAGCTGTCGGCCCTCGATCTTCAGCTCCAGCGGACGGTTGTCGAGCGTCTCGTTCTTGAGCTTGAAGAGGATCAGGGCGCCGCGGGCAGGGGTCTCGAAGGCCGGCGAGTCGGGCAGCGGCAGGACCTGGCGCGGCGGGATCGGAGTGCTGGAGCGGTAGGCGAAGACGCTGCCGGGCTCGAGCTCCACCGGCTTGAACACGTCCTCCAGGGTGTCGATGATCTCGATGTCCGACGAGGGCAGCAGCTCCTTGCCCGTCTCGTTCTGGACGCGCATGAAGACGCCGAACCAAATCTCGTCGGGCTTCAGCTCGCGCTGGTCCGCGGGCACGCCCGTGAGCAGTCCCTTGTCCTGGGTGTCGTAGGGGTTCATCGCGCGCGAGAGCTGCACCTGGTACTTCAGCTCGCCGATGTCGAGGTAGAGCCCCTCGGTCTCGGCGTGGACGACGCGGGCCTCCTTGTCGGGGTGCTTGCCGCACGCCGCCAGGCCGCTCGCGGCGAGCAGGGCGGCGAGCAGGGTGACGAGGCGGCGCGGTCGGGGCACGGGCGGCCGCGAAATCTACAGTCTGAAGCCGCTGGCGGGCTTGCGCGCGCCGCCCGACAGCGTCGCCCGCGCGCCGCGTTGCTCGCCCGCCTCGAGAATCGACCGCAACCGCTCCAGCGCGCGCTTGTGGTGGCGCCTGGCGGCGCTGCCGGCCCGCAGCAGCTTCTCCATCAGCCGATCGGACGCCATCTCGGGCTCGGACTCGGTGCACAGCTCGACGATCGTGTCGCCGCGCTCGTCTGGCTGCAGCGTCCAGGTCGTGCGCTGGCGGATGCGATTGAAGCGCCCGCCACGGCCGGTCGCGACGATGCGCTCGGGCGGCGTCAGCTCGGCGAGCGTGATGTCGCCGTAGGCGAAGCGGTCGACGCGGCTCTTGACGCGAAAGCGCGCCCCGGCGCCCTCGCCGTAGGAGTCCTCGCGCGTCAGGTGCCAGTCGGTCAGGAAGTGGTCGGTGAACTCGGGGTGGTTCGCGACGTCCGCGAGGTACTCGAAGACCTCCTGCGGAGGCCGCGCGATCGTCGTCGAGAGCCTGACGGGGTCCATCGCCAGCCAATCTACCCCGCTGCGCGATCGGCCTGCCTGCCGCGGCCGTCAGGCCCTGCGCTTCAGGCCCGCGGGAGGCGGCGCACGCGCACCGTCAGGCCGGCCTCGCTATGGCGCACGCGCTCACTGAGCTCGGGCTCGCCGCGGCGCAGCGGCCGGCACAGCTCGCAGACGCTCGTGCCGCGCGCGTACAGGTGCACCGTCTCCCCGATCAACGGCGTACGTCCGCAGTCGGCGCACTGCGG
>Ga0136622_10000956_pt1 | contig 11913 bp, 10 predicted proteins | sample AntDrymUQ4482106_2_FD_104803 | JGI IMG/M metagenome (GOLD analysis project Ga0136622, IMG submission 104803) | Polar desert sand microbial communities from Dry Valleys, Antarctica - metaG UQ448 (21.06) | ecosystem: Environmental > Terrestrial > Soil > Desert | place: Antarctica: Dry Valley...
CTGCGAAGGGGACCAGCGCCAGCAGCGCGGCGAGACCGGCCCAGAGCACGACGACCGCCCGTTGGTGCCTCCGGGCCATCACGCTGTAGACCATGAGCTGGATCATCGCCAGCAGTGTGCCGATGCCGGCGAAGGCCCACAGCAGCGGTTCGAGGTCGGCGTACGCCGACCCCCCGACGAACACGACGGTGAGGTCGGAGAGGACCCAAGCCCCGAGCGTGGCGCTCGCACCGATCCCGAGCACGACGAGCAGGGCTGCTGCGTGCATGCGACGGCGGGCGCCGGCCGCCATGGCCGGGAATGCGATCACCACGACGAACTGCGGCAGGAACAGCACTGCTTTCGCCAAGATGAGCCCGCCGGCGTAGAGGCCGCTCTGTTGGTCGTCGAGCACCACCCGGGCGATCACGACGTCAGCACTGGAGAGCGCGAAGAAGGCGAGGAGGGCATGCGAGTTGTGTCCCACCTCGCGCAGGATCCCGTCCCTGCTAGGCGGCACGACGGCGGGGGTGGCGGCGGCGAGCCGGTCCGGATGCCGCAGCGCATACCAACCCACGGCGACCGGAGCGAACGCACCCAGCGCGACTCCCGACATCGCGGCCAGCGTCGTCGGCGTCAGCGCGAGCGCCACCGCCCCGAAGCCCACCCGGCCCAGTCCCACAGCGAGGTAGATCCCCGCCAGGCCCAGCCAGCGGCGCTCTCCTTGGAGGACACCCGCCTGCCCGCCCATCACCGTCAGCGGCACCGCGGTCACGGCGAGCAGGGCTGCGGTGAACCAGTCGACCCGCAGGACGAGGCTCACCGCGGGTGTGGCCAGCAGGCAGAGCACCCCTAGCGCTGCGGCGAACCGATGGCTGGTCGCGAGCACCTCCGCCTCGATGTGGGGCAGGTCGTCCGGTGAGGCGGAGACCCGTCTTGCTCCGGTCGCCTGAAGCCCGAGCGAAGCCACGTTGATCACGATCACCAGGCCCATCAGCGCGGCGAGGGCGCCGTACTCACTGGGCCCGAGGAGACGCGCGGCCAGGATGGTGAAGGCGTAGGTGCTGAGGTTCATCACCCCCATCGCGACCGCGATGACGCCACTGCCCAGCAGCCATCCCGGCAGACGCGAGGTCGCGGGTGTGTTCACGGGAGGGACCGCTTCCGACAGCAGAAGATCACGGTCCCGGGTGTGAGCACACCGCGTTCCCTGCTCCAGCCGCCCCAGGCCCGGTCGTGCCCGGGCGGCCACTCCGGCTCGAGGACGTCGTAGAGCTCGAAGCCGGCATTCACGATCGCCCCCACCCAGTCACCCAACGTGCGGTGGTGCTCGACGTAGGTGACCCGGCCGACGTCGTCCCGCTCGACATAGGGCGAGCGGTCGAAGTAGGACGTGGTCACCGTCAGTCCGGAGGGAGCGGGGTCGTCGGGGAGGGTCCAGCGGGTCGGGTGCGAGACCGAGAACACGAAGCGGCCGGCCGGCCGGAGGACGCGGGCCACCTCGCGCAGCACGAGCCCGGCGTCCAGGACGAACGGAAGGGCGCCGTACGCCGAGAACGCGATGTCGAACGAGTCGTCTGCGAACGGGATCGCGCTGGCGGTGGCACAGACGACGGGGAGGTAGGTTCCCGTGCCCGTGTCTATCCGGTGACTGTGCTGGAGCTGGCGCATGGACAGGTCGAGTCCGATCGTGCGAGCACCTCGGGAGTCCGTCCACCGGCCGCACTGGCCCGCTCCGCAGCCGACCTCGAGGACCCTGCGTCCGGCGACCTCACCCAGCAGCCGAGCGTCGGCCTCGTCGAGACCCTCGGGGCACCAGACGAACCCGACGTCGCCCAGGAAGTCACCGTGTTCTGCCTGGTAGTCGTCAGCGGTGCGGTCCCAGTCCGCACGGTTGGCGTGCTGGGTCTCGGCCTCGGAGGGGGTGGGCCGGGTCTCGGCGGGCTCGACCACCGAGGCGCTCACGCCTCGATGGGCGTCCGGCGCCTTGACCCCGGAATCCGGTTCGCGAGGTCGCCCAGCGGCTCGACGGCGCGGCTGAGCACCTCCACGGCCTCGTGCAGCTCGGGTACCAGACGGCTGAGCTCGGCCAGCCGGGGCTGGATGGACTCGAGCGTGGCCCCGAGGGCGACCAGCTGCTCCAGGGTCCCACCCTCAGCGACGAGCTTGTCCAGGAACCCGTCCTCGACCAGCAGCCGGTCCAAGAGTCCCTCCTCGCGCAGCAGCCGGTCGAGCGCCCCGCCTCGCTCGGTGACCCGGTCGAGTCCCCCGCCGGTCGCCAGCAGTCGTTCAAGCGGGCCGTCGTCAGCGACCAGCCGGTCCAGCGCCCCGCCCTCGGCGAGCAGCCGGTCGACGGCACCGTCTGCGGCGAGCAGCCGGTCGAGCGGACCCTCCTCCACGAGCAGCCGGTCGAGGGTCCCGCCGGGGGCGACCGCCCGACCCAGCGGCCGGTCCTCGGCTGTCGCGGCGGACAGCGTGCGCACCAGGGTCATCGGGCTGTTCGGCCCGCTCAGCGCGTCGTCCATCCGATCGACGAGGCCACCCTCGCCGATGATGAGCATGACCCGCTCGGCATACCCGCCGCGGCGCCGGATCGGACCCTCCTCGTCGACCAGGCGGGCCAGTGCCCAGGTGATGCCGGTCGCGGCGCCGGCGAGCTGCACCGGCATCAGGACGACCTCGGAGACCCGATCCCTCACACGCATGGCCGAACCCTAGTAGGTGCCGACCAGCGGCTCACCGAGGCCGCAGCTGCGTCGACTACCTTGACCCTGTGCGCAACACGGGCGGGCTGACCCCGGCCGAGGGCGGGTACAGCGGCGAGACGTTCCTCGCCGAGACCACGGGGGAGCGCACGGTCGTCCGCATCTACGCCCATCGCGGTGCGGCTCGTGGCCCCGAGGCCGTCGAGGTCGACGCCGCGGTGCTGCGGCTGGTGCGCGGGCTGCTGCCGGTGGCCGAGGTGCTCGAGGTACGTCGCGCCGATCAGGTGGCCAGGACTCCGGGACTACTGGTTACCTCCTACCTCGAGGGGGCCCGGCTCGACCTGGTCCTTCCCGCCGCCGACACCGGGCTTCGCGCCGTGATCGGCCGGAACCTCGGCGACCTGCTGGCCAGGTTGGCGATGATCCCCATGCTGCGGGCCGGGGTCTTCCTCGACGGTGACCTCCGGATCGGGTCGTTCCCCGAGGGGGCGGGAGACCTCAGCGGCTGGGTGGACGCCCACCTCGAGGCAACGGCCCTTGCGGACTGGTCGGCCGGCGACCAGTCCGCCCTCCGTGAGCTGGCAGGCGATGCGGAGGAGCTGCTGGACGACGGGGGCAGGACCTGTCTGGTGCACTCCGACTTCAACCCGAAGAACCTGCTCGTCGACCCCGAGACGGGGGAGGTGACGGGGCTCGTCGACTGGGAGTTCGCCCACGCCGGTCATCGGTTCACCGACCTCGGCAACCTGCTCCGCTTCGATCGTGATCCGGCGCTTGCGGACGCGGTGTTGGCGACGTACGCCGATCGTGTCCCCGACGCGCCGGCCGACCTCGCCGACCGTGCGCGCGCTGCCGACCTGTACGCGCTGGTCGATCTCGCTGCGCGCGCCGGACAGAACCCGGTTGCCGACCGTGCACACGCGCTGCTTGTCGAGATCGCGCGCACGGGCGACCTCCACGCCCATCCCGGCTGAGGTCCACGGTCGGCAGTTGGACTCGGGCGGGCGCAGCCGCGTATCCTGAGCGGTGCGCAAGAAGTCTGCCTGAGTCTCAGACGGAGCAGACTCTCGCTCGCTATCGCACCGACCCGACCGGGTTTGTTCCCCGCGGTCGACCGGCGCCCCATCCCCGGTAGTGAAGGGCTTCTCCCGCGCGCCCGTACAACTCCCATCATCCATCCAAGGAACCCAACCCCCTATGACGAGTAGCACCCTTCCTCCTCCGACCATCGACAGCGCCCCGCAGGTAGCGGTCAACGACGTGGGCTCGGCGGAGGACTTCCTCGCCGCCATCGACGAGACGATCAAGTACTTCAACGACGGTGACATCGTCGACGGCACCATCGTGAAGGTCGACCGCAACGAGGTCCTGCTCGACATCGGCTACAAGACCGAGGGGGTCATCCCCTCTCGTGAGCTTTCGATCAAGCACGACGTCGACCCGGCCGACGTCGTCGACGTCGGCGACAAGGTCGAGGCTCTCGTCCTCCAGAAGGAGGACAAGGAGGGTCGGCTGATCCTGTCCAAGAAGCGCGCCCAGTACGAACGCGCGTGGGGCACGATCGAGCAGGTCAAGGAGGAGGACGGAGTCGTCACGGGCACCGTGATCGAGGTGGTCAAGGGCGGCCTGATCCTCGACATCGGGCTGCGTGGGTTCCTGCCCGCTTCGCTCGTCGAGATGCGCCGGGTTCGCGACCTCCAGCCGTACGTCGGCAAGGAGATCGAGGCCAAGATCATCGAGCTCGACAAGAACCGCAACAACGTCGTGCTCTCTCGCCGGGCGTGGTTGGAGCAGACTCAGTCCGAGGTGCGCCAGGGCTTCTTGACCCAGCTGCAGAAGGGGCAGGTCCGCAAGGGCGTCGTCTCCTCGATCGTGAACTTCGGCGCCTTCGTGGACCTCGGCGGGGTCGACGGACTCGTGCACGTCTCTGAGCTGTCGTGGAAGCACATCGACCACCCGAGCGAGGTCGTCTCCGTCGGCGACGAGGTGACCGTCGAGGTTCTCGACGTGGACATGGACCGCGAGCGGGTGTCCCTGTCGCTCAAGGCGACGCAGGAAGACCCGTGGCAGCACTTCGCCCGGACCCACCAGATTGGTCAGATCGTGCCGGGCAAGGTCACCAAACTGGTGCCCTTCGGCTCCTTCGTGCGCGTCGAGGAGGGCATCGAGGGCTTGGTGCACATCTCCGAGCTCGCGGAGCGGCACGTCGAGATCCCCGAGCAGGTCGTCTCGGTCAACGACGACGTCATGGTCAAGATCATCGACATCGATCTGGAGCGGCGCCGGATCTCGCTGTCGCTCAAGCAGGCCAACGACACCGCGGCTGCCTCGGAGGGCGAGGACTTCGACCCGACGCTCTACGGGATGGCCGCCACCTACGACGAGCAGGGCAACTACGTCTACCCCGAGGGCTTCGACCCGGAGACCGGCGAGTGGCTCGAGGGGTACGACGAGCAGCGCGCCGTCTGGGAGGACCAGTACGCCAAGGCCCACGCCCGTTGGGAGGCACACGTCAAGCAGCAGAGCGAGGCGAAGGCGGCCGATGCCGAGGCCGGCGAGGCGACGTCCTACTCCTCCGACCCTGCGACTCCAGCCACCCCCGCGGCTCCGGCTGCCGATGGCGAGCCGCGCCCGGAGCCGACCGACAGCGGGTCTCTCGCGTCGGACGAGGCGCTCCAGGCGCTGCGCGAGAAGCTCACCGGCAACCAGGAGTAGTCACCGCCCGGCTGCGTGACGATCCTCAGGCCAGGCGGGTCGAGGCTGTGCTGGGGTCGAAGAGCTCGTACTTGTCGGGTCGCGCGTCGAACACGTCGGGGTGGCGGCTCGGCGGCAGGTCCCTGCGGGCCAGGCGCGCGCCGTCGCTGTCGACGAGGGAGACCAGGTAGGCGCCGTACGCCGCCACGGCGACGATGGCCGCGGCGATGATGATGATCGCTGTCGGAGTCATGGCAGTAATCATGCGCTCATTAAGTATCCGCCACCAGTGGCAGGAATGACACGTTGCATCGACTTTCTGCCAAAGTCATGCCAGGATGCTCGCATGCTCAGCAACGTGGCAGTGGTCGTCTACGACGCGGTGGCGCCCTTCGAGCTCGGGGTGCTCTGCGAGGCGTTCGGGGTGGACCGCTCCGAGGAGGGGCTGCCGGCTCTCGAGTTCGCGGTCTGCGCCCCCCGAGCAGGCAGGCTGGCCACCACCGCAGGGTTCGACCTCCACGTCGAGCACGACCTCGCGCGGGTCGCCGACGCCGACCTGGTCGCGGTTCCCGCAGTCGCGCAGAGCGGGGAGGTGCCGGCCGACGTGCTCGACGCGCTGCGGGCGGCGCACGAGCGTGGTGCTCGGCTGCTGTCGATCTGCACGGGTGCCTTCGCGCTCGGGGAGGCGGGGCTGCTCGACGGCCGGACCTGCACGACGCACTGGATGCACAGCGCGGAGCTCGCCGAACGGTTCCCCCTGGCCGACGTCGTGCCCGAGGTCCTCTACGTCGACGCGGACCCGGTAATCACCAGCGCCGGCTCTGCTGCCGGTCTTGATGCCTGCCTGCACGTGTGGCGCAAGGAGTACGGCGCCCACGCTGCGAGCCTCATCGCCCGGCGGATGGTGGTCCCTCCGCAGCGCGACGGCGGACAGGCGCAGTTCATCGACCACCCCGTCCCGCCCTGCGACGCGGAGACGCTCGGCCCGCTGCTGACCTGGATCACCAAGAACCTCGGCAAGCCGTTGAGCGTTGACCTGCTCGCCAGGCGCTCGAGCATGTCGGGGCGGACCTTCGCGCGTCGCTTCCGCGCAGAGACCGGGACCACCCCGCACTCGTGGATCACCCGCCAGCGCGTGCTGAGGGCCGAGGAGCTGCTCGAGGAGACCGACCGGCCGGTCGAGTGGATCGCCGAGGAGGTCGGGTTCGGCAACGCAGCGACGCTGCGCCACCACTTCGGCCAGGTGCGGGCGATCAGCCCCCAGCGGTACCGGCGCACCTTCCGCTCTGCCTCCGCCTAGGGCTCCGTTCAAGCCCGGCGTAGGTAGCGCAGGAACAGGTAGTCGTCCTGCTCCAGGACCTGGGCCAGGCGCATCTCTGTCGGCCCGAACCGCTGCTCACCCGCGGTGATCGCGAGGCCGTCACCGCGGACGACCAGCGGGCTGAGCGCCAGGCACAGCTCGTCGACCAGGTCCGCGGCGAAGAGGCCGGCAAGAACGTGGGGGCCGCCCTCGGACAGGATCCGGGGCAGGTCGCGCTCAGCCAGTGCTCTCACCGCAGCCGCGAGGTCGACGTACTCCTCACCGGCGACCACGACCTCGGCCACCTCGGCGGCGGCCGCCCGACGCGCTGCGGGAGCCGCGGCCGCGGTGATGACGAGCGTGGGTGTGGTGGCGTCGGTGAAGGCAGCCCCGCTGAGGTCGAGGTCGAGGCTGCGGGTGAGCACCGCCAGGCGCGGGTGCGGAGCCTGGCCCGCCTGCGCCCGACGACGAAGCCACGGCGCGGGGAGGTCGAGGGCGCCGTAGCCCTCCGCCCGGATCGTCTCGGCACCCACCAGCACCACGTCGGCAAGCCCACGCAGCGTGAGCAGCAGCTCCTGGTCCGCCGGTCCGGTCAGCGCTGTCACCCGGCCGCCGATGGTCGCGGCGCCGTCGAGGCTGGAGACCATGTTCACGCGGACGTACGGCGACCCGCCCGGGGCATCGACGTCGTAGGCCTCGCCGAGGTCGACGCCGTCCTCGGCGCTGGGATAGAGCCGTCGCACGCTCGCGATCCTGCCAGGTCCGGCAATTCCGCTGGTCAAGCGTGGTCGCGCGGATCTAGCCTCGCCTCATGGGAGGGGTCACCAGCACCGCAGTCACCCCAGAGTCCCGCCCGCTTCTGCTCGCGGTCGAGGCCGATCCGGCGATGCTGGGTCGCATCGAGGGAGAGCTGCAGCGCGGCTTCGGCAGTGACTACCGAGTGCGGGGTGAGGTGACTGTCGCGGAGGCGCTCCAGGTCCTCGAGCGTGCGCACACCCGGGCCGGGCTGGTCGGCTCGGGTGTGGTGCTGCTGGTCCCGCTGGCCGGGCTGGGCCTCCTGCTGGGCAGGCCGAGCCTGGACCTGTGGTGGGAGCATCACCCCTCGCACTTCTGGCTGGTGCTCGTCTCGGCGGGGCTGAGTGCCGCGTTGGCGTTCGGCACCGGTGTGGCCGCCGTACGCCGGGGCGATGCCCGGGTGCTGCTGGTCTCCTTCGCGTTCCTCTCGGCGGCGGGGTTCCTCGCGCTGCATGCGCTGGCCACGCCCGGCGTACTCCTCGAGAGCCCCAACGCCGGGTTCGTGGTGGCTACGCCGGTGGGCCTGGCCCTGGGCGCGGTGTTCGCCGCGGCCTCCAGCCTGGACCTCACGGGGGACCGTGGGCTCGCGATGATGCGATGGTCGCCCCGGATCCGTGGGGCGCTGGTGGCGACGATGCTTGTCTGGGCGGTCGCCTCGCTCGCCCAGATCCCGCCGCTGCATCGGGAGACCGCGCCCGAGCAGGCACACGGGGCACTCGGCGCGCTGGCGGTGGTGGCGATCGCGCTCTACGCCGTCGCGGCCATCCGCTACGTGCGCCTGTGGCTCCGCCGCCCGTCGCTGATGCTGCTCTCGATGGCGGCAGCGTTCGTGCTGCTCGCCGAGTCCATGGTCGCCGTCGTCTTCGCGCGGAGCTGGCATCTGTCGTGGTGGGAGTGGCACGTGCTGATGCTGGTGGCCTTCGCCCTGGTGGCGGCCGGGGCGCGGATCCAGTGGTTCGAGGAGCGGTTCGCCGACCTCTACCTGTCGGACACGGTCGCCGGAGACCGAGAGATCAGTGTGCTCTTCGCCGACCTGGAAGGCTTCACTTCTTTCTCCGAACGGCACCCGCCTGGCGAGGTCACCGCGATGCTCAACGCGTTCTTCGAGGCCGCCGTCCCGACGGTGCACCGGTTCGGGGGAGACGTGGACCGGATCATCGGGGATGCCCTGATGGTCACCTTCAACAAGCGCGGCGACCAGCGCGACCACGCGCACCGAGCCGCGTTGACCGGCCTCGCCCTGCAGGAGGCGACCGGACGGGTCGCCGACGCGCATCCGGACTGGCCGCGGTTCCGGGTGGGCATCGAGAGCGGGCCGGTGTCGGTGAGCCTGCTGGGCACCGAGGGTGGCCGCACCCACACGGTGGTCGGCGACACGGTCAACACCGCGTCGCGCATCGAGGGCAAGGCGCCGGGGGGCGGGGTCGCGGTAGGACCGGGAGCGCTGTCACTGCTCCCGGAGGCCGACACCCGCTCGCTCGGCTCGCTGGACCTGAAGGGAAAGGCCGACCCCGTCGAGGCCCATCTCCTGCTCTCCCTCGGTCGGTGATCGCGGTGAGGGTGGGTCTGACCGGTGGGGTCGCCTCCGGCAAGAGTGCGGTTTCGGCGATCCTGGCCGAGCTGGGCGCGGTGGTCGTCGACGCGGACCTCCTCGCGCGCGAGGTCGTCGCACCGGGCTCGGAAGGTCTCGCCGAAGTCGTCCGAGAGTTCGGGCCGGAGGTGCTGACCCTCGACGGCGAGCTGGACCGGCCCGCGATGGGGCGGGTCGTCTTCGCGGACGAGGATGCGCGTCGCCGGCTCGAGGCGATCATCCATCCGCGGGTGCGTGAGCGAGGGGCTGAGCTGGAGGCCGAGGCGGCGCAGGGCGCTGTGGTCGTGCACGACATCCCGCTGCTCGCCGAGACCGGCCGGGCCGAGGCCTTCGACGCGGTGATCGTGGTCGACGTACCGGTGGAGACACAGGTCGCGCGGATGGTGGAGCTGCGCGGGATGAGCGCGGCAGACGCCGAGGCCCGGGTGCGGGCTCAGGCCACCCGGGAAGAGCGGCGAGCCATCGCGACATACTTCCTCGACAACACGGGAAGTCTCGAAGACCTCCGCGACCGTGTCACGGAAGTCTTCACCGAGCTGTCAGGAGACTAGGCGGCGAGATCGGGGTCGGCGAGCTGCCGGAGCTTGGCGAGCGCCTCACGCTCGAGCTGGCGCACCCGCTCGGCTGAGATGCCGTGCTTGGATCCGATGTCGGCCAGCTTGTGCTGACGTCCGTCGACGAGTCCGTAACGCGAGCGGATGATGTCCGCGGCACGATCGTCGAGCAGCTCCACGAGGGTGTTGAGCCGGTCGCGCGACTCGACGTCGAGCACGGTCGCGTCGGGGCCGGGGGCGGTCTCCTGGGCGATCAGGTCGCCCAGCGAGGTGTCCCCGTCCTCGTCCACCGGCGTGTCGAGGGAGACGTGGTCGCGGCCCCAGGTGATCAGGTCCACGACCCGATCGACGTTCATGTCCAGCTCGTCTGCGATCTCGTCGGGCTCGGGCTCGCGGCCGAGCTGACGCTCGAGGGTGCGACGCGCGGACCCGACCTGGTTCAGCTCCTCCACGACGTGGACAGGAAGGCGAACGACCCGAGCCTGCTGGGCGATGCCGCGGGTGATCGCCTGGCGGACCCACCACGTGGCGTAGGTGGAGAACTTGTAGCCCTTGGCGTAGTCGAACTTCTCGACGGCACGGATCAGGCCGGTGTTTCCCTCCTGCACCAGGTCGAGCATCGGCATGGCGCTGCGACCGTACTTGCGTGCTATGGAGACGACCAACCGTAGGTTCGCGGTGATGAACTTCGAGATCGCGAGCTGCCCCTGAGCGGCAAGCCACTCGAGCTCGGCCTGCGATGCCGACTTCGGAGCGCCTCCCTTGCGACGGCCGACTCGGCCCTCGGCGAGAAGGTGCTCGGCCATGAGACCGGCCTCGATCGTCTTGCTGAGATCAACCTCGGTGAGGGCGTCGAGCAGAGGGGTGCGAGCGATCTCGTCGAGGTACATCCCTACGCTGTCGCGACCCTCGATGTCACGCGAGACCGTGCGAGTCGTTGCCACCGTGCGCTCCCTCCTGTTTTGCGACAATCACCGTCATTGAGGTCAACGGCTAGACCACCCTGGTGATTCCCGCTTCTGCGTGCTACGCGCTAACAGTCGTTCGTAGGAAAGGACGCGCGGGCTCGCCCGGAAGTTGCGATTTCCGGGACTTCTCAGCCAACTTTCAGGTCGTGCCTGTGTCCTGTGTCACAGTGTCGGCGCCTGCGAGCCGGTCGACGATCCAGGCGTAGCTGAACGCGCGGTCCCGCCAGGCGTTGTAGCGCCCGCTGACCCCGCCATGACCGGCCGACATCTCGGTCTTGAGCAGGAAGTCACGCTCCCCGGTCGCGGTGTCGCGCAGCTTGGCCACCCACTTCGCCGGCTCGACGTAGAGCACCCTGGTGTCGTTCAGGGAGGTCTCGGCCAGGATCGCGGGGTACTGCTTGGCCTCGACGTTCTCGTACGGTGAGTAGGACTTCATGTAGGCATAGACCTCTGCGTCCTCGAGCGGGTTGCCCCACTCCTCCCACTCGATCACGGTCAGCGGCAGGCTCGGGTCGAGGATCGAGGTGAGCGGGTCCACGAAGGCGACGTTGGCGACGATCCCGGTGAAGGCGTCGGGTGCGAGGTTCGCGATGGCACCCATCAGCAGCCCTCCGGCGCTGGCGCCTTCGGCGACGAGTCGTTCGGGGGAGGTCCAGCCCGTCTTGGCCAGGTGTCGTGCGCAGGCGACGAAGTCGGTGAACGTGTTCTTCTTCGCCAGCGTCTTGCCGTCGTCGTACCAACGCCGGCCCATCTCACCGCCGCCGCGCACGTGAGCGATCGCGAAGCCGATGCCCCGGTCGAGCAGCGAGAGCCGCGAGATCGTGAAGTACGGGTCGATGGACGCCTCGTAGGAGCCGTAGCCGTAGAGGACCATCGGCGCCGACCCGTCGCGCGGGGTGTCACGCGGGCAGACGACCGAGATCGGGACGCGGGTGCCGTCGTCGGCCTCGGCCCACTCCCGGTGCTGCTCGTACGCCGCCGGGTCGAAGTCGCCGAGCGTGGGATGGCTCAGCACCGGGGTCTCCTTGAGCAGCCGCAGCTGACGCGACACGACGTCGAAGTCGTAGACGGCCGGTGGGGTCGCCATCGTCGTGTAGCCGAGGCGGACTGTCGGCGTGGTGAACTCGGGGTTCCCGGCCGTGCCGACCGCATAGATCGGGTCCTCGAACTCCACGAGGTAGTCCTCGCCCAGACCTGAGTCGGAGTCGGATTCGGAGAGCTCGATGATCCGCAGCTGGGTCAGGCCGTCGCTGCGCTGGCTGACGACGAGATGCCCGGCGAAGGCGTCGACGTCCTCGAGCCGGACGGCCGGGTCGTGCGCCAGCAG
>Ga0136622_10000958_pt1 | contig 11900 bp, 8 predicted proteins | sample AntDrymUQ4482106_2_FD_104803 | JGI IMG/M metagenome (GOLD analysis project Ga0136622, IMG submission 104803) | Polar desert sand microbial communities from Dry Valleys, Antarctica - metaG UQ448 (21.06) | ecosystem: Environmental > Terrestrial > Soil > Desert | place: Antarctica: Dry Valley...
CGTCCGTCGTCGACCAGCAGCCGGCGTCCCGAGCTGGCCAATCCGTCGAGCCAGGCTGCTCTGTCCCGCCAGCGCAGCAACCCTGTCACATACGCCTCCCCATCCACGACCACGAATGCATCCGCACTGGCTGACGGGAAGACCTCGATACGTCGCCGGTTCGCGAGCGCCGGGGCGACCCCGGAATCGGCCGTTATCGGCGCATCCGCCGGGATGATGGACGTTGCGGATAGGAGTCGGGTCAGCGCCGCTGGCCGGTTCCAAGCCCCCTGTTCGCGCCATGAGAAGGGCGGCACACTGCCTCTCTCGAAGGCGATGGCGACCGCCGGCGTCACCAATGCCAGGACCATCATCGCGGTGACGGCGCGTGCGCGGAGCGGTCGTGCTGGTCTGCCCGCCGTCAGGCGCTGTGCCGCGGACATCGTGGACGACCGGCCTCGTGCCCCACGCTTCCGTCGGTAGCGGAGTGAGAGCGCCAGCAGGCGGCGTCCACCGAACCCTCCCGCCACGATGGCCGGCACGACCAGGAGGAGTCCGTATTGCAAGAGCAACTGCGGCTGAGGCTCCTGACGGCTGAGCAGGTGCGCGACGGTGGGCGGCAGCATCAGCACGGCCCAGCGCGGCCGAAGCAGTGGCAGTGCACCCAGCGAGACGATGAGTCCGATAACCACCAGCCAGCCCTCCGGCCGCGTCAGCGCCGCGATCACCGCCTCGGTCTGCACGAATGGTGCACGCAGGATGTTCGCACCACCGCCCAGCCAGGCGTAGTAGCGGTCGATGTCATAGACCGCGCCGGCGCGCAGGGCCGGCATGAGCAGGCCGAAGGTGGCCACGGCCCAGCCGACGGACAGAGCCAGCAGCATCACTCCGGCGCGTCGCATACCGCTCGCCAGCGGCCCGGGCGCCCGCGCCGCCACGGCCAGGCCCATCACCGCCACCGGATAGACCTGGTCCTCCTTCGCGCCCAGGGCCAGCAGCGCAGCGCCGAAGAGGATGACGGTGCGGCCCGTCAGCCCCGCCCAGCCTGCCACGAGGATGAGCGGCAGCGCGAGCGATTCGGTATGGAACGAGGCACGCGTGGCCTGCTGCGCGACTGCCCAGAAGGGGATGGGCAGAGCCAGTGCCGCGGCCAACCAGGATGCCTCACGCGCGGGACGGAGCAGGGCGCGCAGGAAGAGGTACGCGGCCGGGGCCAGTGCCGCCAACGCTGCTGCCTGTAGAAGGCCGAGCAGGCGGGCGTCTGGCCACAGCGGCTGGAGGAGCGCCGGCACCGCGAGGAGTGGCGAGAAATGAAGGCCCAGGAACTCTCCTGGATTGAAGCTGGAGCGGAGGCCTTGGCCCTGACCCAGAGACCAGACCAGCTGCTGAAAATACGCCTGGTCGAAGGCACCGTTGGTGAGGCCCTCGGCTCGCCGAAGGCCCATCGCTGCGTGCCACGCGAAGGCCACGGCAGCGGTACCCACCACCAGGACGGCGGGTGCCGCCTCAGCGATACTGGCCGCCGCGGGCAGGCGTGCTGTCGCGGCGCTGCTCGCGCGCCGGAGCTTGGACCGGCTCACCGATCGGGGCCATCGCGCGCCGTGTGCCCTCACGCGGACCTGGCTCGTCGCTCGGCGGTGGTCAGGAGCGGCAGGCCACACCGCAGCAGTCGGTCTCGGGTCCCTATCGCAGCGCGCCGGATGGCCTCCTCGGCCGAGTAGCGCGGTGCCCAACCCAGCGCGCGCAGCGCCGCGGTATCCAGGTCGACGAGAGGCGTGTCACCCGGCCACCCGCCGCCGCCGCGCGCCGCGCCGTCCAGGTAGACCCGCTCGACGGCCGTATCATCCAGGCCCAGGGCGTCGATGACGAGCTCCGCCACCCGAGCCACGGTCAACGTCCCTGAGGTGCCTACGTTCAGGACCGTCAGGGTCGCCGCCGGAGCCACGCTCTCAGCCAGCAGCATGGCGGCGACCACGTCATCCACCGCGACGTACGGCTTGGCTTGGCGCCCGTCGCCAAGCAGCTCCAGACAGCCCGGATCGCGCAGCAGCTTGACCACCAGATCGTGCACGAGGCCGTGATCCGAGTGCTCGCCCACGGTGTTCCCGAAGCGGAAGGCCAGCGCGCGCCAGCCATGCAGCGCGGAGGATCCGGCAATGAGTGCCTCTCCGGCCAGCTTGGCGGCCGCATACGGCGACTCGGGCAGGAGCGGTCCATAGGACTCCGTGGTGGGCACGCTGGTGGGGTATCCATAGACGGTGCCGCTGGAAGCGAACATCAGGCGGCTCACGCCCAGCCTGCGCATCGCCTCCAGGACGTTCCAGGTACCCGCGACGTTGACCTGGAAGTCGCGCCAGGGGTCCGTCCGACCCCGAGCGATGTCCGTATGTGCAGCGAGATGGACGACCAGCTCGTGGCCGGCCATGGCCGACTCCAGGGCGGCTACATCGCGAACATCACCCCGTACGAAGCGGAGTCGTGGGTCGCCATCGATCGGTTGGGCGGCCTCGGCGGCCCCGGTCAGCGTGCTGGCACGATCGATCTCGGCCGAGGAGAGGTCGTCGAAGATCGTGACGGGCCTCCCTCGCGCCAGCAGGGCGTCGACGAGCGTCGACCCGATGAAGCCCGCGCCACCTGTCACGAGCACTCGACCGCGCTCCCGCGGGCCGGTCACGCCGCCTTCTCGCACACCGCGTACTGGTACCAGCGGTCCGCGTCGCGCCTGACCCATGCCCAGGGCTGGCTTTCCGTGAGCCGTGCGAAGGCGGCCACGCCCAGGATCGCAGACCTCCCCGATCGTCCGGGCCTGTCGGGGGAGTGGCTCAAGAGGTTCGCCGCGCGCGCCGTGAGATGCATCAGTTCGAGCGCGAGACCCGTCCGCAGCGACGAGCGGGGTTCGGCCACGAAGGCGCGTCCGCCAGGCCGGAGTACGCGGTGGACCTCCGACATCACCCGTTCGTGCTCCGGCAGCACCGTGAAGAGGCGAGAGACGATCACGGCGTCCACGCTCCTCTCCGGTCGTGGCAGCTCCCTGGCGTCGGCCCGCTCGAAGCGGCAGCCGGTCAGGCCGCTCGCCAGCGCTGCAGCGCGAGCACGACGCAGCTGAGCTTCGGAGTTGTCGATGCCGACCAAGAGCACGCTCTCGAATCGTGTCGCCAGCCGCCTCGCGTAGTGACCGGGTCCGCAACCGACCTCCAGAACGGTGGTTCCCGGGGCGGGACCAGCCGCACCCCACAGCGATGCGCAGATCCGCTCGGTGTCGTCGCGGAACAGGTGCTCTCGACACAGGCCGTAGATCGCTGGGTGCTGCTCGTACAGGGCGACGCCGGCCTCGAGCGACGACGGCCGGTCGACGCCCCTCAGGGGCAGCGCGCTCACGCGCGAACCATCGCCGTGACGACGTGATGGCCGGTGGCGCCCTCCGGGACCACGGAGCGACCGCGATCGGTCTGCACCATGCCCGTGCCGTCGGTGGCCCGCACGGCCAGGCGGACGTCGCCCGCCTGCCGCGGCGTCCAATCGAAGCTCCATAGCGCCCAGGTCAGTCGTCCGCCGGGGTAGTCGAGGCGCGCTGACTGCCAGGTCGCGCCACCGTCGACGGTCACCTCCACGCCGGCCACGCCGCGGTCGCCCCCGAAAGCCGTGCCGTTCAGCCGGATGGGACGGTCGACCGGCATGGGCTGACGCATGTCGGGACCATCGAAGCGTGATCGGGTGGGGATGGTGAAATCGGGGCCCCAGCCCTGCTGTTCATAGAAACCATCGACTTCGTGCGGCACCAACTCGATGCGGGTGATCCACTTGACGCTCTTCTCGCCGAATAGCCCAGGCACCAGCAGGCGCACGGGATAGCCGTGGCGGCGGGGCAGCGGCTCGCCGTTCATATGGTAGGCCAGCAGCGTGGTCGGTTCAAGGGCCTTCGCGATGGAGAAGCTGTCGGTATAGCCATCGACCGAGCGGCACAGCACCTCGACCGTCCCCTCACGGACACCGGCCGCCTCGATGAGGTTGGCCAAGGGGACGCCTCGCCACACGGCGTTGCTCATCAACCCACCGGAGATGGTGTTGCTGATGCACATCAGCGTCTGTTCCTGATCGACCGCGGGGAGATCCATGATGTCCGCCAACGAGTAGCTACCGGGGCGCGACACGTGTCCTTCGACGGCCAGGTTCCACAGCCCCGGCACCACATCGGGATCGATCACGTTCTTGGTCACCACGTAGAAGCGGTCGTTGGGCGTGATGGGCTCGATGTCCGGTCCACGCACCTGGAGGCCGTCGTAGGCAAATGTGGCGTCGTCCGACAGCCGGCGCAGCAGGCCGCCGCTGAGGACCAGCAACAGCAGCCCCAGGCCGCCCATCAGGATGCCCCGCCGCGCCACGTGCGGGCCGCCGGCATGCCCTTCCCCGGCACCTGCCGCGCCGCCCGAGCGCTGGCCTGCGCTGGGCCGCACGACTCGCAGCAGGGCCGCCAGCGTGGCGCCGAAGATGGCGAAGGCGAGCAGCAGGGTAAGGATCGTGGCGACCATCGCGGGTCCCGGCGGCAGGCCGGCGAAGTTGGTAGGCAGGACCGGCCACAGTACCACCAGCGCGGCCAGCCACAGGAAGGCCACGAAACCGATCAGGAAACGGACCGCCGGGCGAACGTGCCACAGGTGCTGCCCCGGATGCTGTGCCGATCGGTCGCGCAGCCAGGCATAAAGCATCCCGCCCACGGCACCGGTCACCAGCTGACCGAGCAGGACCGATCCCACGCCCAGCTGCTTCAGCTCGTTGTAGCCGCCGGCCCAGGAGATGAGGCCGCCGAAGTCACGGGCCGGGATCAGCGGCGCGAAGCGATCGCCCACCAGCTCGGCGGGAGTGGGCAGTCCGAAAAGCGTGCGTAGGAGGAGCAGGACGGTGGTCATCAGCAGGGCCGCCACGATGCCCGCCACGAGTCCCGACAGGAGGCTGACCGCCGTGCGCGGGCGCGCGCTCACGCGCGAGCTCGGGACGATGGCAGCCGCGCCGCGCGATAGGGCATCTCCGCTCCCGCCAGCCTCGACACGGATCGCGGGTCGATCCCTTGCGATGACTGCGTCAAGGTGACCATGCCGTGGCGGGGTGAACGGCTGCGAACGCGCCGGTGAACGAGCGCGAAACGTTCTAGGCGAGTTCGCTCGGCGCCGCGACGGGCGGCCAGTCCGAGCCCAGAAAAATCAGGACGATGGCCCGGCTGTTCCGGGAGCATCGTCCTGATAGGAGGCTACAGGCGAAGCGCCACGCTATGCGCGGATGCGGCGCATCCGGAACGAGATCGCTGCGACAGCTGCGAGCAGCGCGGTGAGACCGATCAGTGGAAGAGGAGGTGTTAGGCCGTCACTGGTCGGCAGGCTCGTGGAGGTGTCCGGCAAGGTTCCCGCCTCCGTCGGCTGGGCGATGACCGGGCAGTTGATGATGGCATTCGAGGGCTTCAGTCCTGCGACGAAGGCATTCGGAGCGCCGGTATTGGTGGGAGCGTCCGTGACGAGACCGTCCGCGATGAGCTGCTCCAAGTCTTCGAAGCTCGTGATCCGCCGTCGTTCGCCGGCATCTATCGCCTCGGGGGTCCAGACGTTGATGTGCGCATCCCACATCGGGCTGTAGTTGTTGTCCGGATCGCCGTTGTCAGGATCCAGGGGAAAGGTGTTGATCGGTGCGAGTGCATCGAGGATCGTGGAGTTGAGCCCCTGGCGCTCCGGGTTGTTCACGCCCGTCTCTCCATTGGCAGTGGGCGAGAAGCCCAACAGTGCCGAGTCGTCATCCAAGTCTCCCCCGAACGTCGGCAGAGCGCCCAATCGCGGCGCGTATGTCGCACTCTCGACGGTGGCTGCGGCAGGATCGCTCGATTCGGTGGAAATGTGATAGAAGTACTGATCGCCGCCTTGAAAGCCATCCAACAGCTTGAAGACGACCGTCCCTTTCTCATGGTCGATGCTCAGCATATTGTCGTGGCCACCGGTGCTATTGGCGATGATGATCGCGTTCAGCACCAAGCCGCTCGGCAGGACGACCAAGGGTGAGTATTCAGCGTCACCGACCGAGCCTGGCTGCGCTGTCGCTGGCGGGAACGTATTCGGGAAGGGTCCGGGCTCGACGGCCCGCACTGGGCTGAAATCGACGTCGCCCTTGAACTTCAGCATGCCGTTCTCGATCGTCACCTGCTGGCTGCCGGCGGTGTCGCGACCATTGACCAGCTTCGGAGCGAAGTTGAGACCCATCATCTCGGCCACCTCGTAGTCGGCGGCCTCGGTGATGAGGTAGTAGGTCGGCTCACCGGTAGGTCCGATGCCCTCGTACACCGGCAAGGTGACCGAAGGGCTGGCCTCCGTGAAGTCGACAGCCAGCGTGCTGGGCATGAACACGTTCTGGTCGCGATCGAAACGGTCGTCATCAACGAGGGTCTCCATGAACGCTTCCTTGCTGACATCCCGTTGTTCGGCTGCACTCGTGAGAAGCTCGTGCACTTCATCGAGCGCGCCGCCGTCGCCATTCGCGGCGATAGCTGGTGTGGCGAGCAGTAGCGCAAGCGCTGTGCCCGCCAGGATGGAGCCGAATCTGGGCATCAGTCTCTCCTGATCCGGCGCTCAATGGATGGTGATCTCGCGGGAGATGGGCCGGTACATCTCGAGTGGCTCGATCGTACCTAAGGGGCGCAGCGTTCCGCGAAAACGTCCGGCGAACATTTCGTGAACGTTCACGGACGCTTGGCGGCCCGGCGTGCCCGAGGACCTTTAGGGGCTCGGGGCCGCTTCGCTCCGTGGCTGCGCGCGAGCGTCAGTGTCATAGCGGCGGAAGCGGCGGAAGATGGAAGCAGACCGTTGCGCCGGGACCGGGTGCTACCCAGATCCGGCCCTCATGCGCCTCTATCAACCGCTTCGCGATGGTCAGACCGAGTCCGGTCCCCCCGGTCGTACGGCCGTCGGGAGCATCGGTCCGCGTGTAGCCCTCGAACTCGCGATCCCGCCGCTCGTCCGGAAACCCGGGGCCATGGTCCTGCACGCAGACCATCGGTCCAGCCTCGTTCCGGACGCGGACGATGACTTCCGAGCCCGGCGGCGCGTGGCGGATGGCATTGTCGAGCAGATTGCGCAGCGTGCGCGAGAGCTCGGCCGGACCGCCGGAGGCGTAGACGTGTCCGCTCGTGTCGAGGCGGATGCGGACGTCCTTCAAGCGAGCGACGGGCGTCAGGGCCTCCACCGCCTCATCGCCCAGTTCTGACACGTCGATGGTGACCTTGGAGAACTGCAGGACGCCGCCCTCCAGACGAGCGATCAGGAAGAGATCGTCGACCAGGCCGGTCAACGCGTCGAGATCGTTGCGCATCGCTGCGTAGTACCGTGCCGGCTCGGGTGCCAGGCCGTCCTCCAGTGCCTCGGCCGCGGCGCGCATCGCGGCCAGGGGGGTCCGCAGGTCGTGTCCCACGGCCGCCAGGAACGCCTGTCGCGACGACTGGGCGACGGCCCGCTCGCTCTCCATCGTCTGGAGCTCGATGGCCATCCGGTCGATGACGCGGCCCGCCTCGCCGATCTCATCCGAACGGCCGAACTCGGCGCGCGCGGCGTAGTCGCCGCGGCCGATACGACGAGCCGTCGCGCCGAGGCGCTGGAGATCGACGCTGAGGGACCGAGCCAGGCTGAACTCGAGGATGACGCCCAGCGAGGCGCCGAACAGGAAGATGATGACCAGGACACTGAGCTGCAGCGGCTCCAGCATCACGGCCGCGCTGGAGACGGTGATGGCCACTCCTGTGATGACCATGGCGATGATGCCGGCCGCGAGCACGGTCCCACGCAGAGAGCTCGAGCGGAGGCTCAGCCGAGGCAGGATCAGCACCCCGAGGGTCGCGGCAGCGGCCGATCCGAAGACCACGGTGCCCAACGGCGCGGCGGGGACGCCCGCACCGCCCACGGTTAAGAGCGCCACGTACGTCACGAGCCCGACGAGCAGCGGCGCGGCCGCCAGCGTCAGGGCTCGAAGCGGTAGCCGACGCCCCATACCGTCGTGATCCATCGCGGGTTCAATGGGTCAGCCTCGATCTTGTTGCGCAATCTGCGCACGTGGACGGTGATCGTGGAAAGGTCCTGGAACTCGGCCGGAGCGTCCCACACGCGCTCCAGGATCTGCGAGCGGGAGAAGACCTGCCGCGGCGATGCCGCCAGGAAGGCGAGCAGATCGAACTCGCGCGGGCGCATCTGGACACGGAGGCCGGCGACGAAGACATCCCGCGCGGCCGTGTCGATGACCAGTCCATCGAAAGCCAGCTTCTCGGCTGATGGGCGCACCCGACTTCGACGCAACACCGAACGGACGCGGGCAGCCAACTCACGTGGGGAGAACGGCTTCACGACGTAGTCGTCCGCGCCCAGCTCCAGGCCGACCACCCGATCGGTCTCATCGGAGCGGGCGGTCAGCAGGATGACGGGCGTCTCGCCCCCCTGGCGGATCTCGCGCAGGATCTCGAGGCCGCTCGTGCCGGGGATCATGATGTCCAGCACCACCAGGTCGGGATGCCGCTTCAGGGCATCCAGCGCCTGTGCGCCATCGGAGGCTTGCTCCACGATCATGCCGTCGCGTTCCAGGTATCGCGCCACGACCTCGCGGACGGTCGGCTCATCATCCACGACCAGGACGCGGCGAGGCAAATCGCCATTCTGCCGGTCGACCGACTCCACGGCCTTCGCGCGAAGATCCACGTTGTCAGCTTACGCCGCGAACGCCCCCATAAGGCGGCTTGAACCCTCCAGGCCGATGAACGAACGAGGAACTTCGGCGACGATGCGTCGCGTGTGCAGGTCATGCCCGGCCACCGAAGTCCAGGCTGAGCGCTAGCTCATGATGGACGCTCAGGTCGTCTTCCAGGCGACTCTCTGGTCTCTGGCGAGCGGCAGCGCATTGATGATCGGGGCGCTGGTGGCCGTGCTCGTGGACCTGCCCGAGCGAGTCATCGGCATGGCTCTGGGATCGGCGGCAGGTGTGCTCATCAGCACTGTGTCGGTGGGACTGGCGGCGGAGGCCATCGCTTCCGGGCCGAACACGCTGGCCATCGGTCTCGCCGCAGGCAGCCTCGTCTACTTTGGCGGGGCATGGCTGATCGACCGCGCGGGAGGCGGCCATCGTCTCTGTACCACCGCGGACCGGGAGGAGCGAAAGGCGTCGACGATCGTCTACGGAACCGTCCTGGACGGCGTCCCCGAGTCGCTCGCCATCGGCATCAGCCTCCTGGCCGGCGGTGCCGTCGGCCTGCCTCTGGTGGCGGCGGTATTCCTCTCCAATCTCCCCGAGTCCATGGCCGCCACGACGAGCATGCGTCGGGCGAAGCAGTCCATCGCCCGCGTCTTCGCAGTCTGGGCAGCGGTCGTACTGGCGACTTCGGGTGCGTCCGCCGTCGGGTACGTCCTGTTGGGCACCGCCTTCCCCGAGTCACTCGGGCTGGTCCAGGCCTTCGCCGGCGGTGCGATCCTGACCATGGTGACCCATACGGTGCTACCTGAGGCCCTCGACCATGGCGGTCGGGCGACCAGCCTCTTCACCACCCTGGGCTTCGCCGCGGCGTTCATCTTCTCGGCGATCTGGGCGGGCTGACGTCCCCGAGGCCCGAGCATGAGCCGCGATGGCTGCGAACTTTCCCGGTTTGGTCATCGGTCGTTCCGAGCTCGTTCACCTCGCCCGCCTACGGTCTATCCGAGGCAGGGTTCCCCCTTCCTGGCACTGGACTTGGCGGCTCTCGCCCGACCCTCAAGCCCGGCCCGGTACCTGCTGTCAGCACGAACGCGATCATTCGGGCCCGGCAACGGATGCTTCGCTTGATGCTGCGAGCCCCTCGGTCAAGAACGGCGGCACGGACACGTGCTGGTTCGTCATCACGGATGACGGCCGTTACGGCTACGCCACCAGCTTCTTCGGTGACGGCCGGATCTCATCCTATCGAGTGGGCCCGGGCGGCCGACTCGAGCTGCTGGAAGCCGACGCCGGTGAGGATGCCGGACTCGGTGCCAGTGACCTGACCCTGAGCATGGACAGCAGCCATCTGTACCAGCTCAACTCGTTCGACGGAACGATCAATGCCTTCCGAGTGCGGGCCGACGGCGGTCTGCGGCTCATCCAGACCGTCCAGGCCACAACGGCCAGCGAGATGGCAGCTAGGATCGGCCTGGCCGGCTTCTGAGGCTCACGGGGACGACCCCGCTCACTTTCGACTGAAGAGGACCGGCAGCACGACTGCCGGTCCTCTTCGGATTCGCGCGACCGGCAGCGGCGCGACCGTGTGGTCGCTGCGACGGAGTCACGAAACCCGACGCGACGCCCGTCTACCATGACCGCGACGAGTGGCGGGAAGCGGACGGGGAGGCATCGGTGAACAACGAGCAGCAGCTGGGGGACGGGCACGGGCCGGCCATCGAGAACCTCATGACCGAGGACCGGAGGTTCCGGCCGCCCGAGTCGTTCGTTCGGAGCGCCAACGCCACCAGAGCCCTTTACGAAGAGGCGGAGGCCGACCCGCTGGCCTTCTGGGAGCGGCGCGCCCGCGAGAAGCTCTCCTGGGACCGACCGTTCGAGACCGTGCTGGAGTGGGAGCCGCCCTTCGCCGAGTGGTTCCTGGGAGGGCAGCTGAACGTGTCCTACAACTGCGTGGACCGCCACGTGGAGAACGGCCTGGGCGACAAGGTCGCCTACCACTGGATCGGCGAGCCAGGCGACCGCCGCACGCTGACCTTCGCGGATCTCCAACGCGAGGTGAGCAAGGCCGCCAACGCCCTCAAGGAGCTGGGCGTCGCCACCGGCGATCGGGTGGCCATCTACATGCCGATGATCCCCGAGCTGCCCATTGCTATGCTCGCCTGCGCGCGTCTGGGCGCGGCGCACACCGTGGTGTTCGGTGGCTTCTCGGCTGAGGCGCTGAGCGGCCGCATCCAGGATGCCCAGGCCAAGGTCGTCATCACGGCCGACGGTGGCTGGCGTCGTGGCAAGCCGGTCGATCTCAAGAGCGCTGCCGACGAGGCGGCCAGCGCCTGCCCGACGGTGGAGCGGATGCTGGTGGTCCGGCGTATCGGGGATGGGGCTGGGACCGCCGACGCGCCGGCAGCTGCCCGGATGGAGCCCCGTCGCGACGTCTGGTGGCACGACATCGTGGAGCGCCAGTCCGCTGACTGCCCTCCGGTCCCCGTGGACTCGGAGCAGTTGCTCTACCTGCTCTACACGTCGGGGACCACGGCCAAGCCCAAGGGCATCGTCCACACCTCGGCGGGCTACCTGCTGGGAACCAGCGTGACCCACGAGCTGATCTTCGACATCAAGCCGGACGACGTCTATTGGTGCGCGGCGGACATCGGCTGGGTCACCGGCCACTCCTACATCGTCTACGGCCCTTTGGCCAATGCCACCACCGGGGTGCTTTACGAAGGCGCGCCGGACACCCCCGACTGGGACCGCTGGTGGCAGATCATCGAAGACCTTAAGGTCACGGTGTTGTACACGGCACCCACCGCGATCCGTGCCTTCATGAAGCAGGGCGAGGCGCTTCCCGCGCAGTACGATCTCTCGAGCTTGCGGCTGTTGGGCAGCGTCGGCGAGCCGATCAACCCGGAGGCCTGGCTCTGGTACCACGTCAACATCGGCGGTGAGCGCTGTCCCATCGTGGACACCTGGTGGCAGACGGAGACCGGCATGATCATGATCTCGCCGCTGCCCGGCGTGACCACCACCAAGCCCGGCAGCGCCACCTTCCCGTTCCCGGGCGTCGCCGCTGACGTGGTCGACAACGACGGCCAGAGCGTCCCGTTGGGGGAGGGCGGCTATCTCGTGCTGAAGGAGCCATGGCCGGCCATGCTGCGAGGGATCTACGGCGACCCGGAGCGCTACCGCGCCACGTATTGGAGCCGCTTTCCGGGCATGTACTTCGC
>Ga0136622_10000959_pt1 | contig 11897 bp, 10 predicted proteins | sample AntDrymUQ4482106_2_FD_104803 | JGI IMG/M metagenome (GOLD analysis project Ga0136622, IMG submission 104803) | Polar desert sand microbial communities from Dry Valleys, Antarctica - metaG UQ448 (21.06) | ecosystem: Environmental > Terrestrial > Soil > Desert | place: Antarctica: Dry Valley...
ATCATCGCCGCCGCTGCCGGTGGGCACCACGTCTCTCTCGACGGGCCACCTGGCGTCGGCAAGACCATGTTGGCGCAACGGATGCCGGCGTTGCTCCCAGATCTGGACCGACGCCAGGCGCTCGACACCAGCGCCGTCTACTCCGTCGCTGGGTTGCTGCCAGGTGATGCGCCGCTGCTGGCAAGGCCACCGTTCGTCGACCCACACCACACGGCCAGCGCCGCGGCGATCGTCGGGGGCGGCAGCCGGTTCGTGCGGCCCGGTGCGATGAGCATGGCCCACAACGGCATCTTGTTCCTCGATGAGGCGCCGGAGTTCCATCGCAACGTCCTCAACGCACTGCGCCAACCCCTCGAGAGCGGGTATGTGACGGTCTCGAGGGCGGCGCAGACCGCCGAGTTCCCGGCGCGCTTCCAGCTGGTGCTCGCGTCCAACCCGTGTCCGTGTGGGCTCAACGCGGGTCGGGCAGGGGAGTGCGAGTGCACCTCCCTGGCCAAACGGAAGTACCGCGACAAGATCTCCACGCCCATCAAGGACCGCATCGACATCCACCGGACCGTCGCCCAACCCAGCCGCGCCGAGCTCCGCGAGGCGCTTGTGGACGCTCCGCCGAGTGCGACGGTCGCGGCGTGGGTGGCGTCCGCACGCGAACGACAGGCGCGCCGCTTCTCGGACACCCCGTGGCGGCTCAACAGCTCCGTCCCAGCTGCGGTCCTGCGCCGTCGGTGGTCACCGACGAGTGACGGCGAGACGGCGCTCGACACCCACGCGCGCAGCAGGGGACTCAACCTACGCTCGGTCGACCGGGTGTTCCGGCTCGCGTGGACCGTTGCGGATCTCGTCGGCGCGTCGAGGCCGGGCGCGGATGAGATACGCACCGCGATCGCACTGCGCGGCTCGGGCAGCATGGACAGCCAGATCCGGCACCTGGTGCAGGCATCATGACGACGACCAGCGCACGCCGCCTCCGGCTGGTGTTGAGCCAGCTCGTGGAGCCCGGTGATCCACGCCTGGTGGCATTGCTGCGGTCGCACTCCGTCGGTGAGATCGTCGATGCGGCGATCCACGGCCGTCCCCTCAGCGGCTCCGTCCTGCCCGAGGCCTGGCGGCGTCGCGCGTCGGGCGTCCTCGACCGGACCGCTGCACTTGCCGGACGGGCAGGGCAGCTCGGCGTGCGCTGGGTGTGCCCCGGCGACGACGCCTGGCCCGAGCAGCTCGTGGATCTCGATGCAACGGCGCCGATCAGCGGGACGACCGGTGCCCCGCTCGGTCTGTGGACGCGCGGCACGGCCCGCCTCGACGAGCTGGTCGCGCGTTCGGTCGCGATCGTCGGTGCACGCGCCGCCACGACCTACGGGAGCGACGTCGCCATGGACATCGCCGGCGACGTTGCCGACGCCGGCCACACCGTGGTGAGCGGGGCGGCATACGGCATCGACGCCTGCGCCCATCGTGGTGCGCTGGCCCTGGGCGCACCCACCCTGGCGGTGCTGGCCTGCGGTGCCGACGTCGACTACCCGCGCGCGCACGCCGGATTGTTGCAGCGCATCGCAGCCGGCGGGCTGGTGGTCAGCGAGCAGATGCCCGGCCAGACACCCACCAAGGGACGCTTCCTGTCCCGCAACCGGATCATCGCCGCCATCACCGGCGGCACCGTCGTCGTCGAGGCGGCGCGGCGATCCGGTGCCCTCAACACCCTCAACTGGGCAAGCGAGCTCGGCCGGGTGGCGATGGGTGTGCCCGGTCCGGTGACGAGCCAGGCCTCCGTCGGCGTTCACCAGTCGTTGCGGTCGGGACAGTCGATGGTGGTGACCAGCGGCGCCGAGGTGATCGAGGCGGTCGGCGAGATCGGCGCCACGGACGCCACCCTCGAGTGGTCCCCGAGCACCGCCCTCGACGAGCTGAAGCGCGGTTCGCGCATAGTCCTCGAGGCGGTCTCGGCCCGGGACGCCGAGCCCACGGAGGTGATCGCCTCCCGCATCCCGTGTGCGACCGATGACGCCTTGACCGTGCTCGCCGACTTGTGCGCTGCCGGATGGGTCGAGCAGGTCGGTAGTGGTTGGCGGTTGCGTCGGCGCGCCGACTTGTCGCCGGGTCAGCAGGGCCACACAGTGGCACGGTGAGCACCGATGACCCATCCACCTCGCCCACTGCCGACGCCGGCGTCCTGGGCGAGACGTGGGTACGGTGCCTCGGTGACTACGAGCAACACCTGCGCGGTGAGCGTGACCTGAGCGAGCACTCGATCCGGGCCTACCTCGCCGATCTGGGTGGGCTCGGGCGCCACGTGGAGCGGCTCGGAATCCGCGACCCTGGCGACCTGGACCTACGCGCGCTGCGCAGCTACCTCGCCAACCTGCAGACCCGCGGCAAGGCGCGCACGACGCTGGCGCGACGGGCCACATCGGCGCGAGTGTTCACGGCGTGGCTGGCGCGCACCGGACGCGCGCCGTCGGACACCGGGGTCCAGCTTGCCAGCCCCAAACAGCATCGCGACCTACCAGCTGCGTTGCGCGTCGACGAGGCGCGCGACCTGCTCGAAACCACAGCGGCCGCGATCGAGTTCGACGGTCCCGTCGGCCTACGTGACCTCGCAATACTGGAGCTGCTGTACGCCTCGGGCATCCGCGTGGGCGAGCTGGTGGGACTCGACGCGGACGACGTCGACCGCGAGCGCAACGTCGTCCGCGTCTTCGGCAAAGGTCGCAAGGAACGCAGCGCACCGTTCGGCCGTCCAGCCGCCGCCGCGCTCGATGCGTGGACGACAGCCGGACGCCCGGCACTTGCCCGACCTGGCAGCGGTGCCGCGTTGTTCATCGGAATTCGGGGCGGGCGCATCGACCAGCGGGCGGCCCGGCGCATCGTGCACGAGCGCATCGCTGCCGTCGACGGTGCACCCGACATCGGCCCGCACGGCCTGCGCCACACGGCGGCGACACACCTGCTCGAAGGCGGAGCAGACCTACGCAGCGTGCAGGAGCTGCTCGGGCACGCCTCGCTCGCGACCACGCAGATCTACACCCACGTCAGCACCGAGCGGCTCCGCCGGGCCTACCACCTGGCCCATCCCCGCGCCTGAACCGAGGCCCATGTCACAGCCACGACATCGGGTCGACGGCGTCCCCGTCGACGAGAACCATGAAGTGCAGGTGGCAACCGGTCGAGTAGCCCGTCGTGCCCGAGACTGCGATCGGCTGACCGGCGCGCACCGGTGTGCCGACCGGCACGGTCGAGCTGGACAGGTGGTTGTAGGTCGTCGCGACCTCGACACCTCGTAGCCGGCCATGGTCGACGACGACCCGGTTGCCGTACGCCGGGTCTGCTCCTACGAACGTCACCGTGCCCGCGGCGGCCGAGCGTACCGGCGTCCCACATGCCGCGCCGAAGTCCGTGCCGTCGTGCAGCTTGAAGACGCCGGTGATCGGGTGCATGCGCATGCCGTACGCGGAGGTGACGGGTGCGTCGACCGGCTCACTGAGCTCACCCGACCCGTTGCTCTGCGCCCCGTTACCCGCGACGGGTGGTCGGGGTGGATCACCGTACGGCGTCACCAGGCGGATCGGCGGCGAGGTGCCGAACATGTCCATCGGGTCTGCGTAGGTCCTATCCGCACCGGTCCTGCGGCCCAGGTGCAGACAAGCGCGAGGGGCGCAGTGGCTCGCGGCGAGGACGAGACGTCCGACCGGTTGGCCGGCGACCACCTCATCACCACGGTGGAGCGTCGCTGCCACCGGTTGGTAGGTCGAGACCTGCGTGCCGTGGTCGATCGACAGCACCGGGGTGCCGGCGACGGTGCCGCTGAACCTGACAGTCCCGGAGTCGACGGCAGTCACCATCACGCCCGGTGTGCCGAGGAGGTCGACACCGCGGTGCCCGGCCCCGTACGTCGACGTCGGTGCCACGAACGGCCGGATCAGCTCTGGCACCGGATCGAGCGGCCATCGCCACCGGGGGTCCGCAGCCGCCGAGGACGCCAGCGCGGCGCAGGCTGCGGTGACGAGCACGCCAATCACGAGTCGTCGGGCCGTACGCCAGACCAGGGTTCCCATGACGTATCAGGGTGGCCGCTGGTGGGTCTATCGTCTGGCTGGCGCCGGTCAGCTGTGGATGGCGGCGATGACACGATCGCCTGTGGACGGCGATGGGTCCATGTCTGGCACGCGGGTGACTTGCGTCGTCAGGCCTTGCGGACGATTCGCGCCGGGCGTTTCCCCTGACGTAGACTCCTACGAGCACCTCTTCGGAGGTGACTTCGCGCGCCCGCAGACCACTGCTTGCATTGGCGCGATCCTGGTCCCCGCATGACGCGGGGTGGGTCGCGTGTCGGGCGCCAGGGCACCGGCAACCGTCGGTGCGACCAACTAGGCAAGGGCTTGGCGCAGACGTGCCCGGCTGAGGAGGAAACGGTCATGGCCGTTGTCACCATGCGTCAGCTTCTCGAGAGCGGCGTTCACTTCGGGCACCAGACCCGCCGTTGGAACCCCAAGATGAAGCGATTCATCTTCACCGAGCGCAACGGCATCTACATCATCGACCTGCAGCAGTCGCTGGCCTACATCGACCGCGGGTACGAGTTCGTCAAGAACACCGTCGCCAAGGGCGGTTCGGTGCTGTTCGTGGGTACCAAGCGTCAGGCGCAGGAGACCATCGCCGAGCAGGCCACCCGGGTCGGCCAGCCGTACGTCAACCAGCGCTGGCTCGGCGGCATGCTCACCAACTTCCAGACGGTCAACGAACGTATCAAGCGTCTGAAGGAGCTCGAGGAGATCGACTTCGACGACGTCGCCGCCTCGGGACGTACCAAGAAGGAGCTGCTGCAGATGAAGCGCGAGCACGACAAGCTCGCGCGCACCCTGGGCGGCATCCGCGACATGGGACGAGTGCCGTCGGCGGTCTGGATCATCGACACCAAGAAGGAGCATCTGGCCGTCGATGAGGCCAAGAAGCTCAAGATCCCGGTCATCGCGATCCTGGACACCAACTGCGACCCCGATGACGTCGACTACCCGATCCCGGGCAACGACGACGCCATTCGTTCGGTCACCCTGCTGACCCGCGTCATCGCCGACGCCGTCGGTGAAGGACTCATCGCTCGTGGCACGGCAAAGGGCGCCGAAACCGCGCCAGGCGCCGAGCTCGGCGCCGACGAGCCACTCGCGGACTGGGAGCGCGAGCTCGCTCAGGGCACCACCGCGTCGGTCGCCGTCGAGGTGACCGGAGGCGACGCATCCACCGAGGCTCTCGCCACCGAGGCCACCGGGGCATCGTCCGAAGCCGGACAGACTGAGCCGGCCGTGGAGCCGGTGGACACCGCCCCGGCAGCGACCGTCCAGACCGAGCCGAGCGACGCCGCGGGCACCGACCCCGTCGCTGAGGCGACCGACGAGGTCGCCGACGATGCAGCGGACGCAGCGACCGACGAGGTAGCTCCCGTCGCGACAGAGGTCACCGACGTGCCGGCTCCCGCCGCCGCTGAGGACAAGCCCGAAGCGCAAGCCTGATCGGCCTGCTGCTGGCGCGGGCTCGACCCACGCCCAGCAGCCGGTCACCTACGTACACACCGCGCGCCGGCGACCCCGGCGCAGAACAGAAGAGGCGAGGCAATGGCGAACATCGCTGCCGCAGAAGTCAAGAAGCTCCGTGACGCCACCGGCGCCGGGATGATGGATGCCAAGAAGGCACTCACCCAGGCCGACGGCGACTTCGACAAGGCCGTGGAGGCGCTGCGGATCAGTGGCGCGGTGAAGGCCGCCAAGCGTGGGGCCGAGCGCGAGGCGTCCTCTGGGCTCGTGGCAACCCACGGCTCGGCGCTGGTCGAGCTCAACTCCGAGACCGACTTCGTCGCCAAGAACGACAAGTTCGTCGCGCTCGCGGAGCAGCTCGCCGCAGCGGCCGACGAGAGCAGACCGGCCGACGCCGAGGAGTTCGCTGCGACGACGCTGAGCACGGGCAAGAGCGTTGCCGATACGGTCGCCGAGCTCGCCGCCGTGATCGGCGAGAAGATCGAGCTGGGGCGCGTCGCCAGTCTCGACGGTCAGGTCACGTCGTACATGCACCGCCGCGCGAGCGACCTGCCGGCAGCGGTCGGCGTGCTCGTGGAGTTCGAGGGTTCGGCCGAGCAGGTAGCCCGCGGCGCCGCCATGCAGATCGCGGCAATGCGGCCCCGTTACCTCACCCGCGATGAGGTACCGGCCGACATCGTCGCCAAGGAGCGCGAGATCGCCGAGGCGACCGCCCGCGAGGAGGGGAAGCCCGAGCAGGCGCTGCCCAGGATCATCGAGGGACGCCTCAACGGCTTCTTCAAGGAGGTCGTCCTGCTCGACCAGCCGTCGGTGCAGGACAACAAGCGCACGGTCAAGGCAGTCCTGGACGACGCCGGTGTGACGCTGAAGCGGTTCGCACACATCGAGATCGGTGCCTGAGCAGTCTGCAAGAATCAGGCAGACTCAACTGACGAGCAACTGGAGGCCCGATCCGTGGACGTAACCGAAGCAGTCGACGGCCCGGCCCCCGCTCCTGTCCGACGCGTGCTGCTCAAGCTCTCCGGTGCGGTCTTTGGAGGTGGTGACGTCGGGCTCGACCCGGACGTCGTCCACGGCATCGCCCGGCAGATCGCCGACGTCGTACGCGACGGTGTCCAGGTCGCCATCGTGATCGGCGGCGGAAACTTCTTCCGCGGTGCCGAGCTCCAGCAACGCGGCATGGATCGCGCCCGCGCCGACTACATGGGCATGCTCGGCATCGTGATGAACTGTCTCGCGCTGCAGGACTTCCTGGAGAAGCAAGGCATCGAGACGCGGGTGCAGACCGCGATCACCATGGGGCAGGTCGCCGAGCCGTACATCCCGCGACGCGCGATCCGACACCTGGAGAAGGGGCGGGCGGTGATCTTCGGTGCCGGAGCGGGCATGCCGTACTTCTCCACCGACACCGTCGCCGCGCAGCGTGCGCTGGAGATCAGGTGCGACACCGTGCTGATGGGCAAGAACGGGGTGGACGGCGTCTACACCGCTGACCCCCACAAGGATCCACACGCGACCCGGTTGGACTCCATCACGTACACCGAAGCGCTGCAGCGCGGACTGCGGGTGGCCGACGCCACTGCGTTCGCGCTGTGCATGGAGAACAAGCTGCCGATGATTGTGTTCGGCATGGAAGGCGAGGGCAACATCACCCGCGTCCTTCGTGGTGAGAAGATCGGAACCCTCGTACACGCATGACGGTGCGACACCCGCCGGCAGCGTGACGATGCAAAGTGACTGGAGAAGACTGTGATTGACGAGATCCTGCGTGACGCCGATGCCAAGATGGCCAAGGCGGTCGAGCACGCGCGTGAGGAGTTCGCCGCGATCCGTACCGGACGCGCCCACCCCGCGATGTTCGCCAAGATCACCGCGGACTACTACGGCACGCCGACTCCGATCCAGCAGCTCGCGGGCTTCACCGTGCCAGAGCCGCGGATGGTCCTGATCAACCCGTACGACGTGTCCGCCAAGGCAGCCATCGAGAAGGCCATCCGAGACTCCGACCTCGGCGTCAACCCGACCGACGACGGCAAGGTCCTGCGTGTCACGATGCCCGAGCTGACGCAGGACCGTCGCCGCGAGTACGCCAAGCTCGCCCGGTCCAAGGCCGAGGACGGGCGCGTCGCCGTACGCAACATCCGTCGCACCGCGAAGCAGGCGTTCGACCGGTCGGAGAAGGACGGCGAGATCAGCCAGGACGACGTGACCGGCGCCGAGAAGCGGCTCGAAGGGCTGACCAAGAAGCACGTGGACTCCATCGACGAGCTGCTCAAGAACAAGGAAGCCGAGCTCCTCGAGGTCTGACCTGTGACGTCTTCTGATCCGCCTGGGCCCTCAGGTCCGCCGAGCGGCGACACCCGAGTCCCGCCTGCGCCGACATCGAGTCGTGCCGGGCGCGACCTGCCCGCCGCGATCGGGGTGGGTCTCGTGCTCGGCATCCTCATCATCGCGTCGCTGATGTTCGCCAGGATCGGATTCGTCGCGATCGTTCTTGTCGCCGCTGTCCTCGGGACCATCGAGCTGTCGCGGGCCCTGGCGACGAACGGCACCCGCGTTCCCCTGGTTCCGGTGCTCGTCGGCGGTGCGGTGATCCTGGCCGGCGGCTACTACGGCGGTGTCGAGGCGGTCGCGGTAGGCACCGCCCTGACCGTGGTGGCCATCCTCATCTGGCGGCTCACCGACGGCGCCGTAGGGTACGTCCGCGACGTCACCGCCGGCATCTTCGTCGTGGCGTACCTGCCGATCCTCGGATCGTTCGTCGTCCTGCTGCTCGCCGAGGACGACGGTCCGTGGCGGATCGTGACGTTCATCGTCTGCACCATCGCCTCCGACATCTTCGGGTACGCCGCCGGTGCGACGCTCGGCAAGCACCAGATGGCACCCACGATCAGCCCGAAGAAGTCGTGGGAGGGGTTCGTTGGGTCGCTCGTCGGCGGGCTGGCGGCCGGTGTCTGCACGGTCGTGTTCGCGCTCGAGGGTGACTGGTGGGTCGGCGTCGTCCTCGGCGTGGCAGCGGTCGCGATGGCGACGCTGGGCGACCTGAGCGAGTCGCTGATCAAGCGGGACCTCGGCCTGAAGGACATGGGCAACATGCTGCCCGGGCACGGGGGGGTCATGGACCGGCTGGACTCTCTGCTCGCCGTCGCGCCGGTGTGTTGGCTCATCCTCGAGCTCTTCGTCCCGGTCGCTGGACCATGAGCGACGCACAGCAGAGCCGTGCAGGTTCGGTCAACCCCACGCCGCTGCCGCTGGTCTTCGACCAGCCACGGGGTCGCAGGAAGCCGCCGCGGCACCTCGCCGACCTCGACGCCGACGGACGCACGGTGGCGGCCGAGGCGCTCGGCGAGCCCGCGTACCGTGCCAAGCAGCTCGCGCGCCACTACTTCACGCGGCTCGTCGACGACCCCGCCGACATGACCGACCTGCCGGCCGCCAGCCGCGACCGGCTCGTCGCCGACCTGCTCCCTGCGCTGCTGACGCCCGTACGAAGCCTCGAGGCGGACGGCGGCACGACGCGCAAGACCTTGTGGCGGCTTTTCGACGGCGCGCTGGTCGAGTCGGTTCTGATGCGGTACCCCGACCGCGCGACGATCTGCGTGTCAAGCCAGGCCGGATGCGGGATGGCGTGTCCGTTCTGCGCGACCGGACAGGGCGGGCTTCAGCGCAACATGTCAGCCGGTGAGATCGTCGAGCAGGTCGTCGACGGTGCCCGCGCGATGGCCCGCGGCGACGTGCCGGGCGGTGCAGGGCGACTGTCCAACGTCGTGTTCATGGGCATGGGCGAGCCGATGGCCAACTACAAGGCCGTGATCGGTGCCATCCGCACGATGGTGGCGCCTGCACCGGACGGGCTCGGCATGTCCGCACGCGGGATCACGGTCAGCACCGTCGGTCTCGTGCCGCGGATCAACCAGCTCGCCGACGAGGACATCCCGGTCACCCTCGCAGTGTCCTTGCACGCACCCGATGACGAGCTGCGGGACGAGCTGGTGCCCGTCAACACCCGGTGGAAGGTGCACGATGTCGTCGCGGTGGCCTGGGAGTACGCCCGGCGTACCAAGCGGCGCGTGTCGATCGAGTACGCGATGATCAAGGACATCAACGACCAGGCCTGGCGCGCCGACCTGCTCGGTGACGTGCTCCGCTCGTATGGCGACTGGGGCTGGGTGCACGTCAACCTCATCCCGCTCAACCCGACTCCGGGTTCGATCTGGACCGCGTCGCGGCGCGAGGACGAAGCCGAGTTCGTACGCAGGCTGCAGGCCAAGGGTGTTCCGACGACGGTGCGCGACACCCGCGGACGAGAGATCGACGGCGCCTGCGGCCAGCTCGCCGCCACCGACACCTGAGCCGAGCGGCCACCACCACCCCGCGATCCGCAGGTTCTGGCCCCTGCGCGAGGAGCGTACGAGTGCCAAGATGACCGTCATGGGGCAGTACACCGAGACGTACCGGGCAAGCATCGACGACCTGGATGCGTTCTGGCTCGACCAAGCCCAAGCAGTCACCTGGATCAAGAAGCCGACGCAAGCGCTGGACGCCACCGGTGCACCGTTCTATCGATGGTTTCCCGATGGGAGCCTCAACACATGTTTCAACGCTCTAGACCGCCACGTGGTCGGCGGTAGAGGCGACCAGACCGCGCTGATCTGGGACAGCCCGGTGACCGATGGCAAGCGCACCTACACGTACGCCAAGCTGCTCGAGCAGGTGGCGGCCTTCGCGAGCGTGTTGCGACAGCTCGGCGTCGGCGCCGGGGACCGGGTCCTGATCTACCTGCCGATGGTGCCCGAAGCGGTCATCGCCATGCTTGCCTGCGCGCGTCTGGGGGCAGTGCACTCGGTCGTGTTCGGCGGCTTCGCCCCAGCGGAGCTGGCCGCGCGACTCGACGACGCCACGCCGAAGGTCGTCGTCTCGGCATCGTGCGGCATCGAGCCGAGCCGGGTCGTGGAGTACAAACCGATGCTCGACGCGGCCATCGAACGCTCCTCCCACCGTCCGCAGGCATGTGTGATCCTGCAGCGTCCACAGCTGACCGCGGAGCTCATCGAGGGCCGCGACGTCGACTTCGAGCGGGCCATGGACGCAGGCCGCGGCGACCCTGCTGCTTGCGTCGAGGTCGCCGCGACCGACCCGTTGTACATCCTGTACACCTCGGGCACGACAGGCAGACCGAAGGGCATCGTCCGCGACAACGGCGGTCACGCCGTGGCGTTGACCTGGTCAATGACACACGTCTACGACGTCCACGCCGGAGACGTGATGTGGACCGCCTCGGACGTCGGCTGGGTCGTCGGCCACTCGTACATCGTGTACGGGCCGCTGTTCGCGGGCGCGACGACGGTCATGTACGAGGGGAAGCCCGTCGGGACACCCGATGCCGGTGCTTTCTGGCGGGTCGCGGCCGAGCACGGTGTCAGCGCACTGTTCGCCGCGCCGACGGCTGTGCGCGCGATCAGGAAGGAGGACCCGGACGCCGGGCAGCTCGCGGGTCATGACCTGCAGCGCCTGCGTACCGTCTTCCTCGCCGGCGAGCGGCTCGACCCCGACACGTACGCCTGGGTGAGCGACAAGCTCGGCGTACCCGTGGTGGACCACTGGTGGCAGACCGAGACCGGCTGGCCGGTCGCCGCCAACCTACGTGGACTGGAGCCGATGCCGATCAAGGCCGGGTCGCCGTCGGTCCCGGTGCCCGGGTACGACGTCCGCGTCCTCGACCCCGACGGTGCCGAGGTGCCGGGCGGGACCGAGGGCGCCATCTGCATCAAGCTTCCGATGCCCCCGGGCACACTGGTGACGCTCTGGGAGGACGACGAACGTTTCGTCGCGTCCTACCTCTCGACCCACGACGGCTACTACCTCTCTGGTGACGGCGGTTACGTCGACGAGGACGGCTACCTGTATGTGATGGGGCGCACGGACGACGTCATCAATGTCGCTGGCCACCGGTTGTCGACGGGGTCGATGGAGGCAGTGCTCGCGCAGCACCCTGCCGTGGCGGAGTGTGCAGTCGTCGGGGTCGCCGACCCGCTCAATGGGCAGGCGCCTCGCGGCTACGTCGTGCTGAAGGCCGGGGTCGAGGCCGACAGCGACGATCTCGCTGCTGAGCTCATCGCCTTGGTCCGTGACGAGATCGGCGCCGTTGCGGCGTTCCGCAGCGTGACGGTGGTCCCCGCACTGCCGAAGACGCGGTCGGGCAAGATCTTGCGCCGTTCGATGCGCGAGATCGTCGACACCGGGACGACCACCGCGCCGTCGACGATCGAGGACGCCTCGGTGCTCGAGACGCTCACGCCGCTCCTGCATCGGCCCTGAGCCGCCCACGGGGGCCAGAACCTGCGGATCGAGGGGCCGAAACCTGCGGATCGAGGG
>Ga0136622_10000960_pt1 | contig 11892 bp, 10 predicted proteins | sample AntDrymUQ4482106_2_FD_104803 | JGI IMG/M metagenome (GOLD analysis project Ga0136622, IMG submission 104803) | Polar desert sand microbial communities from Dry Valleys, Antarctica - metaG UQ448 (21.06) | ecosystem: Environmental > Terrestrial > Soil > Desert | place: Antarctica: Dry Valley...
GGCCAGCCGAACGCGGCGACTCCGAACACCGACGCGATCGCGATAGCGACGACACCCTTCGGTCCAACCGGAACAGGTTTGGATTCGCTCACGCGACCCCCGATAGGGCTTGTGCCACTTCGGCGACGGTCAGCCAGGGGTCCGGTGCCAAAACCTTGGCGACCTGCGGCGCGTACGTCGGCGATGACAGCACGACGTCCGCGGTGGCGCCGTCGGTGATGAGCTCGCCGCCGGCCAGGACGAGGACCCGGTCGGCGACGGACGCGACGAACTCCACGTCGTGGGTCGCCAGCAGCACCGCGACGCCGTCACCGGCCAGTTCGGCCAGCGCCGCGCCGAGGCGGTCCTTGGCCATATAGTCCAGCCCCCGCGTCGGCTCGTCCAGCAGCAGTACGGCGGGGCGCGCGGACAACTGGATCGCGAGTACCAGGCTCAACCGCTGCCCTTCGGACAGATCTCGCGGGTCGGATTCGTCGTCCACACCGGGAGTGAGCCGATCGACCAAGATCCTCGTGATGCCCGCCGGGCGCTGCGACTCGCTGTCGGCCTGCCGGCATTCGGCCTGCACGGTGTCCAGGTACAGCAGGTCGGCCGGGTCCTGCGGCACGAGCGCCACGCGGGTACGCCGGTCGGCGGGGTTCAGGACCGACGGCTCGTCCCGGCCGACGCGCACCGACCCACGCAACGGCTTCAGCGCGCCCTGCAGCGTCCACAGCAGAGTGGACTTGCCGGCGCCGTTGCGACCCATCAGGGCGACCACCTCCCCGCGGACCAACGTCAGGTCGAGGTCCTCCAGGACAGGTGGGCCGCCGCGGTAGCGGACGGTCAGGCCGGTCGCGCGGAGGACGACGTCCCCGCCGGCCCGGTGATCCGTGACGCGGCGCGGCCCGAGCCGGTCGCGCAACTCGCCTGCACGGCGGCGGGCGTCACGCACGGACAGCGGCAACGGCGACCAGCCGGCGAGCCGCCCAAGATGAACGACCGGGGGCGCGACGTCCGACGCCGCGAGTACCTCTCCCGGTACGCCGTAGCGGGGCGGCTGCCCCGATCCGCCGAGGCTGATCACCGAGTCGGCGTACTGGACCACCCGCTCCAGCCGGTGCTCGCTCAGCAGGACGGTGATGCCGAGGTCGTGCACCAACCGGTGCAGCGCGGCCAGCACGTCCTCGGCGGCGCCGGGATCCAGCGCGCTGGTCGGCTCGTCGAGCACCAGCACCCTCGGATGGGCAGTGAGCGCGGACCCGATCGCGACCCGCTGCTGTTGGCCGGCGGACAGCTGTGCCAGCGGACGGTCGCGCAGTTCGGCGAGTCCGAGCAGGTCCAGCGTCTCCTCGACGCGGCGGCGCATCACCGGCCGCTGGATACCCAGCGACTCCATCGTGAAAGCGAGCTCGTCCTCGACGCTGTCGGTGACGAAGCCACCGACCGGGCTCTGACCGACCACCCCCACGACGTCGGCCAGCTCCCGCGGCCGGTGCTCGCGGGTGTCGCGGCCCCCGACTAGCACCCGGCCGCTCAGCCGGCCGCCGGTGAAGTGCGGTACGTGCCCGCTGGCGGCACCGAGCAGCGTCGACTTGCCCGACCCGGTCCGGCCCACGACGAGACACAGCTCGCCGTCGGGGACCGTCAGGCTCACCCCGGACAGCGCGTCGCCCGCGGCGTCGGCGTACCGGATGGACACGTTCTCGAAGCGGATCACGACCGACCCGCGCCCACGACGTCCGCACGTCTGGCTGGTATGGCGCTCGCTTCTACCGACGTTGCGAGGGGGCTGGGCGCGACCCCGGCCGGTGCGAGCGCGATCAGCAGGCCGACGACCGGCAGCAGCGCAAGCTGGGGGACCACGAGCGGGTACGTCGAGGGGAACGCCGTCGTGACGTCGTACACCGACGTCACGAACAGGCAGCCCGCCGCCACCACGCCGGTCGCGGCCACGACGGCAGAACGCGGATCGACCTGCTCGGCGTGGTAGCGGCTGCGCAGCACCCGACGTGAGCCGACCGCCAGACCTGCCACAGCTGCCAGTACGCCGACGAGCAGGCTGGGCAAGCCGACCGAACCACCCGCGGACGCGTCCAGCACGGCATAGCCACCCAGGGACAGGCCGAGCAGGCCGACGAGGAGAAGCCCGGCGGTGAACCGGCGGGTACGTGCACTGATATCGCCGGCGCGGCCGTAGCCGCGGGCGTCCATGGCCGCTGCCAGCGCCACCGCCCGGTCCAGCGCCATCGCCAACACCGGCATCCCGATCGATCGGACCGCACGCAGGCCACGGCCGTTGGCGCCGCGAAGCGCCTGCGCCCGGCGTACCCGCAGCGCCGACTCCACGAGCTGGGGGGCCAGGCTGATCGCTACGACGACGACCAGGCCGAGCTCGTACAGCGCTCCCGGCAGGGTTCGCAGCAGCCGGCGCGGGTCGGCCAGCGTGACGGCGGCGCCGACGCAGATGAGCAGGGTGGCCAGGCGCAGGCCGTCGTACAGAGCGCTGACCAGCCCTTCGGCACTGACCGCGCCACCGAGTCGGATGCCGGCTGCCCACTGCGGCAGCCGGAGTTCCGGCAGCCGGACCAGCACCGTCTCACCGAGCGCGCCCCCGAAGACGATGTGGAAGACGGTGCGGATAGCGATGACGACCAGGCCGAGGATCAGGTACGCGCGGAAACCCTGAGCCCAGGTCCGGGCCGGGCGGCGGGCGGCGACGACGTACCCGACGACGCTGACGATCAGGAGCAGGATCAGCGGGTTCGTGGTGCGGCTGGCGGCGGTGGCCATGCCGAGGGCCCACAGCCACCACGCGAGTGGGTGTAGTTCCGTTCGGGATCTCACGGTCGGGTGCGGATCTGCCAGTAGGCGCCTGCGCTGAGGGCGGCAGCGACCAGCCCGACCGCCACTGCGTCCCAGGGCGGCCCGGCGTCATCCGTAGCGGTTGCAGGCGGGTCGGCCCGCGTCTCGGTCGGCTCAGCCGTCGTCGTGCTGCTCGCAGTGGTCGAGGGGCTGGTGCTTCCCGGTGGCGTGGTTGCCGGTGCAGCGGAACTGGTCGCCGTCGGCGGCACCGAGCTGCCGGCGGGTTGCGCTGTCGACGGACCGGTCGTGACCGGCGGGGGCGGCGGCGCCGACGGGCGACTCGGGCTCGATGTCGGTGGTGGGGGCGGTCTCGGTGGCGTCGACGACGTCGGTCGCGGCGGGGGAGGAGGTGGCGGGACCCGGTTGACCGGCGGGGGGATGCCGGGGCGCGCCGTCTCGCCGAACGCCCACCCCTCAGTGGCACCGTCGACGGGCCGGGTGTTGGCTGCGCCCTGACTGCCGTACGTCCAGGCGCTAGCCCCCGGAGGAGCCTGCCAGTAGGCCCAGTACGCCGTCGCAGGTGGAGTGCGCACGCAGGGGTCGTCCTCCACCGGCGGAGTGCCGTTGATCCGGCACACGAAGCCGGGCTGGCCGGTCACCATCGCGGTACTGAAACCGGCTTGCGACAGCGCCGACAAGCCGTTGGTCGGATCGGGTGCACAGCCGGTCTGGATGCCGCCGTAGGGGCCGAAATCGACCACGACGGTGACTCCGCTCCCGCCGGTGCAGGGGCTCGCCTGAGCCGCTCCGGGAGTCCAGAGCGTGCTGATCCACAGCACCGCAGTGCACAGCGCCACGGCGCCCAAGCGGCGCACCGGCGGGCCGGCTGCAGTCACGGGCGGGGAACGCGTGGCGGTTTGCCGTTGCCGAACGCCCAGCCTTCGGTAGAACCGGGGGCCGGGTTGTAGCCGCCCGCGCCCACGCTGCTGAACTCCCAGGTCTTGTTGGGCCGCAGGTGCCAGTAGGACCAGTAGGCGGTGACCGGCGCACCGTTGCACGGATCGGGCACATCGTTGATCGTGCAGACTAAGCCAGGCTGCCGAGGCACGAACGTGTAGGGCAGGCCCGCTCCGGACAACGCCGTCAGCCCGCTGGTCGGATCACCCGGTGCGCAGCGCCTTTCGATGCCGCCCCCTGCGCGGCCGTAGTCGACGATGACACTGACGCCACTGGTGCCCCGGCAGACCGCTGCCTGAGCCGCGGGCGCCGTCGCAACGGTCACCGTCCCGATCGCCAACCACGCTGCCAGCGTCAGCCTGATTGTTCTCATCGGTGCTGTCCGGTCCGACGCCGGGACGCTGCGAGCAGACCCACGCCGAGCAGCAGACAAACCCCGCCCGCGCCGAGCAGCGGTGCGATGTCAGCACCGGTGTTGGGCAGGCCGGGCTGGCTGGGGGTCGGGCCGGTCGTCGGACCGGGAGCGGTCGGCGTCGGGCTGCTGGTCAGGGTCTGCGTCGGGGTCGGAGTGGGAGTCGGGGTCGGCCCGCCGCAGTTCAGCCGCGGAGCCAGCGCCGTCGACCCGTCCGCGTCGACCTGCAGCAGGCCGACCTGCGCCAAGCCCGGGATCGCCTGCGCGCTCGCTCGGACGGCGCGGTCGTCGAACAGCGGTCCGCCGTCCGGACCATCGGTGAACGCGATGGCACCCTGCTGCTCCGGCGGCGCGGTGCAATCGAGTTGGCGATCGAGCAGCCACTGCCGAGCCGCGGCCGCGGCGTCGTCACGGCCGCCGACCGCCAACGCCTGCGCGGCCAGCCCGGTGCTGTTGGCGTTGGCCACGCCCATGTCGCTGAAGCCGCCGTCGTCGGCCTGGTTGCGGAGCAGAAACTCCAGCCCGGCCCGGGCGGCGGCGTTCTCCTCGACGGCGCCGTAGGACTGCACGGCGAAGCTCGTGGTGTCGATGCTGACCGAGGACGCGGCGCACGGATCGGCGTCGATGATCAGCGGAACATTGCCGTCCAGCGCGCCACCGTCCGCACACTGCTGGCCGACCAGGAATCCGGCGGCCTCCGGGGACAGCTCACCCGGGGCGGTACGGGCCAGCGCGAGAACGGCGAACGCCTGGCCGATGTTGTTGCTGAAGTCTCCGAAAGCCGAGATGTCGGAGAACCGGCCGCTCGCTGTCTCCGTGGACAGGAGCCGGGCGGACACGTCGACGCCGCCGAAGTCGGCCGGATCCCGCCCGGTCACGTCGGCGACCAGCAGGGTCTTGGCGAGCGCACCGGCGTAGTACTCCCCGTCCGGATCGCCGACGCCGTCGGCGTCCCCGACGTACAACTCGACGTTGGCCTCGAGATAGTCCGTCGCGGCGGTCGAGGCGTCGCCACCGACTCCGGCGGCCGCCAGCGCGACGATCGTGTCAGCGGTCAGCCCGTAGTCGGGAAACCGTTCGTCGTCGCTGATCTGGCCGTTGCCGTTGAGGTCGATCGTGATCTCGATGTGGTCACCCTGGCCGTCGCCGTCGCCGTCCACGAGTTGGGTGGCCAACCAGCCAGCCGCCGCTTCAGCGGGGTTGGAAGTCACCGGGTCGGCCGCGACCGGGCTCTGCAGCGCGAGCAGCAGACCAGTAGCACCGACGAGGACCGCCGCCCCGGCGCGCGCGGGGTGGCGACGAAGCGTGTGGGTGCGAAGCATGAAGTGCCTTTCGGAACCTTCGGATGCGTGATCCGAGGTGGCCCCCATGCCGACAACAAACGCCTCCTGCGCGGTTGCGCGGGAGGCGGCCAGGTCGTCCCTGGGTGATCCGCCCCGTAACCTCGACGGTGGATGGAATCGCGACCGTCCGGCAGGTCTTCGGGCTCGCCGCTCGTCAAGACGGGCGGCCTACCGTTGCGGGACAGCGCCGGAGTTGGACCGGTCTTCCCCTGGTCGGACAGCTATTCAGTTGTGCCGTGCGGAGATGTGCTAGGCGGCAGTGTGACGCCGCCCGGCAGCGGAGTCAACCCGGGTCAGGGCGTAGGCGTCGGCGTCGGCGGCGGAGTGGGTGAGCTGCGTTCAGATGAAACGCAGATGACCTCGGGAACGGCGTTGTACCGGGTGTTGAAGACCTCCTTGCGCAGCACATCCCCGCCGCCGACGGGGCGGAAGACCCGGGTCACGCTGATGTCGAAGCCCGAGCTGCCACTCTGCTCCGCGCAGTCGCCGTCGTCGGGCTTGCGCTGCGTCTCCGGCTCGCTGTAGTTGTATCGCTCGCCGCTCACCGACTCGATGTCGTAGTGCTTGGTCCCCCAGAACGTCACGGTTATCGCGCCGGGCTCCCACAGCGTCTGGACGTAGATGCCGGTGTCGCTGTCGTTGCGCCAGGCGAGGTCGATCGAGTCGTAGAAGACCGTCGCTTCCCGACCGGCGGGATACCGGCTGATGTAGTAGCTGTGCGGCTTGTGCGTGACGTCTTCGAGCCCGGCGAAGAACACCGCATTGAACATCGTGGTCGCGAACTGCGAGATGCCGCCGCCGATGGCCTGCACGAACTCTCCACCCTCGATGATCGTCGACTCGATGTAGCCCTCGGCCTCCGTGCGGGGGCCGGTGAACCCGTTCAGGCTGAACGTCTCCCCAGGGGGGATGACGGCGCCATCCACCTCTGCCGCGACGACCCGGATGTTCTCACCGGAGTTCTCGTTCGTGAAGTTCGTCGTGAACGTGCTCACCTGCTCGGTGATCCCGAAGCCACGCGCCTCCTCGGTCGTCAACGCCGCCGGCTGCGCAACCAGTGGAACGGCGATCTCGCGCGGTACCGGCTGCGGTAATACGTCGAGCAGGCCGGTGGCCAGGGCCGGTACGTCGGCGACCGTCCCGTCCACGGCGGGGACTACGGCAACGGCGCCGCCGGTGAGAGTGAAACTCGCATCAATCGGCGGGCTGGTGAACGGTGCCAACGTCTCACCCAGGGCGGTCTGCAGCGCTCCCTGGTCCAACGACGGCAGCAGCGAGTCACCCTCGCCCGGTTCGAACCGCAGCGCCGCGGCGATCGCGGGGACCGGGATCTCGGCGCGCTCACCGCCCGGGCCGGTTGCCACCACAGGGCCGGCCAAGGCAGGGACGGCGAATCCGTCGAACGCCGCCTGGACCGCGTCGCTCGATATCTGCGCCGGGCGCTGGTCGACCGGGAATTCCACCGCGGACTCATCGTCGCGGACCGCCGCCCGTAACCTCTCGGCGGCCGACGCACGGTTGAGCTGCTGGCCGTCCACCGGTTGTACCGCCACCGGGGTCGTGCCGTCGATCGTGATCGCGCCGTCAACCGGTGCGATGTCTGCCTGCGCGGCAATGCCTTCGACTGCGGCGGCGAGCGCGGTCTCATCGACTGCAAGAACGGGGGCCACGTCGCGGGCGCCGCCGAACAACGAGACCAGCCTGGTGACGGGGTTCAGCGGCTGTCCGCCCGCCGCGTCCAGGGTGGCGTCGACGTCCAGGCCGATTCCGGCCTGGCTCGGGTCAACCGTCAGCTCGACGGTGCCGGCAGTCACCGCACGTTCGCGAGTCAGCTCCGTGGCGACATCGGCCTGGAGCCCCTGTTCGGCCTCAGACCGGTTGAGCCCCCCGATGGCCACGCCCGAGACTGTCGTGCCTCGAGGAATGTCACTGCCCGCCAGCGCCAGGTCAGCGCCGTACGCCAACCCGAGCAGTAGCAGCAGGCCGAGTGGGACGAGCGCCACCCGGCGTCGCCACCACGACCGCCGGTCATCGGCTGGCGGCTGCTCCTCCAGCGGCCAGGGATCGGCCGCCGCCGGCTCACGGCTTTCTAGGGCGTCGGGCTGCGGCGGCTCCTGCGCTGTGCCCACGGCCGGCAATCTCCCACGGTGCGTATGGCGGCCATCTGGCCGCGCCCATTCGAGAACCAGCCTAAGCCCTTTCTCACAGCTGATTGTCTCGGTGGTCAGTCTTCGCCGCCGCCGCTGCGGCCCGCAGCCGGATCTAGTACGGCCGCGCACCCGACGACGTATGCGCGGACTCCGCCGAGGTCGAGGCGGTCGCGCCGGCAGCGTTGATCGTCGGAGGGGGTTCCGTCGTCGGAGGGGGATCTGTCGTCGGAGGGGGATCTGTCGTCGGAGGGGGATCTGTCGTCGGAGGGGGGGCCGTTGTCGGAGGGGGATCTGTCGTCGGAGGGGGGTTCGTCGTCGGCGATGTGGTCGGCGGTGTCGTCGGGGGTGGTGGCGGCGGGCCAGCCGACGTCGAGGTCTGCGTCGGCCGTGGGGCCGGCGGAATCGGTGCAGGTGGGTCTGGCGGGTCGACAACCACCGGTGATTCCGGAGGTGGCGGCTCGGTGACCGCCGGAGGCTCCGGCGCGCCCTCGCAACGCACCCTCGGCGCGGGAGCGTAGGAGGTGCTGAGTTGCTCCTCCCGCAGCACCTCGCCGGTTACTGGTCGCTTGAACACACGGACCACGCTGATGTCGAAGCCGGTGCTGCCGCTGCTGGTTCGGCAGCCGGCCCCGGCGCCGACCTCCGTGGCAGGTTCGCGAAGATTGGACTGTGAGCCGTTGACCGCCTCGATGTCGAACAGCACGGTGCTCCAGAACGTCACCGTCACCGCCGTCGGCTGCCACCGCGTTTGAACGAACACACCGTTCGTTGAGTCGTTGCGCCAGACCAGATCCGCGGAGTCGTAGCGCACGGTCGCGTCGCGACCGGCCGGGTACGTGTCGTCGTACGACGGGTGCGGCGTGTGCCGGACGTCTTCGAGGCCGGCGAAGAACACGGCGTTGTACATGGCGGTCGCGAACGGTGACACTCCCTCGCCCATCGCCGGCGCCCCCTCAGCTGGCCCGGCTGCCGGGACGTACCCCTGGTCGGCTGTGCGCGGGCCTGTACCGGCGTTCAGGCTGTAGGTCTGTCCCGGCCGGATCACCGCCCCGTTGACCGTCTCGGCGACGATCTTGATGTTCTGCGCGACCGCTGCGTCGTCGTACGTCGAAGTGAACGTGCTCACCGCATCGGCGATGTTGAGTGTGCGGGCCTCGTCGGTGCTGAGCGCAGGCTGCGCGATCATCACGGGTACGGCGCTCTGTCTCGGTGCGGGCAACCGCAGGACGCGCATCAGGTCCTGAGCCAGCGCTGCGGCGTCGACAGCCGTCCCGTCCACGGACGGGATCACGGACACACTGGCCCCGCTGACGTCGAAGCTGGCATCGACGGGCGGGGTCACGAAGCGCGCCGCGTCCGCGCCGATGCCTGCATTCAGCCCGGCCTCGTCGACCCAGGCGAGCAGCGAGCCGTCGTCCCCGGGCCCGAACCGCAGAGCCGCTGCGATCTCCTCGATGGTCAGCTCCGTTTCGGTCTCCCCGCTGCCGGTGAGCAGCACGGGCGCAGACACCGCCGGTACGACGAAGGACTCCAGCGTCTGCTCCGCCTCAGCGACCGTGACCTGCGTCTTTTGCTCCCGGACGGGGAAGACGAGCTCGTCAGAACCGGTGCGCACCACCGCCTGCAGCGCCCGCGCTGCTGCTGCCCTGTCCAGCTGCCGCCCGTCGGAGGGTACGACGACGCTGGGCGTCGTGCCTTCGAACCGGATCGAGCCCTCGACGAACGCCACGTCGACCTGATCGGCGTACTCGGTCATGGCCTCGTCCAGCGCCGGTTGGTCGACGTGCAGCACCGCGTCGACCCGCCGGTCAGCGAACAACGACATCAGGCGGGTGAACGGGTGCAGCGGCTGGGCGATGGCGGCCTCGACAGTGCCGGGCACGTCCAGGGCCAGCCCCGCCTCGGCCGGCGACACCGTGAGCTTCACCGGACCGGCCGTGGCCGATCGCGGGACGGCCAGCACGGCCTGCCCCTGGTCCTGCAAGACCTCGACGGCCTGGTCTCTGCTGAGACCGCCGAGGTGCATCCCGGCCACCACGGTGTTGCGTGGTACGTCGTTGCCGGCGACAAGGAGATCCATGGCGTACAGCCCGAGCAGCAGACCGAGCACGCCGAGCGGCACCAGTACCCGACGCCGACGCCACCACGCTGACTGCTCGTCCTGCGGGGCGCTCGCGGTCGGATCGTGCTGTTCCGCGTCGGCCGGGTCTGCATCGATCAGATCAAGATCGTGCGGGTGCAGGCCGACCGGAACGCCGCTGCCTCCGGCGGCCCAGGCGGAGGCCTCCGCCGGGACCGGTTCGCGCTGGTCGGTCGGCGCCGCCGATCCGACGTCGGCCTGTCGCCCGGTGGTCGCTTCGGAGGCCGGCTCCGCACGAACTGCCGCGATGTCGTTCGTGGTCTCCGCAGCGCCCTGTGCGCCGGCGATCGCCGCCGGCGCGAGGCCGACAACCGCGTGCACGTCGGTGTCCTCGAAGTCGGCGCTCAGATGCTCCGACGCCCTGGGATCGGAAGAAGCTGCGGCAGCCGTCACTGGCTGCTCGGCAGCTGAGGCGCCGGCGCCGATGCGCGACGAATCCGCCGCTGGTGGCCCGTCGACGCCTTGCACACCGGCATCAGCAGGCAACGCGGCGCCGACCCGCGACAACGTTGGATCGGTGTGGCACTCGGACAGTGCCGTGTCGGTGACTCTCGGGATGAAGGGGTCGGTCTGGTCGTCGATGCCGCTCCGGGGCTCAGGCGACGGGTCGGATGACATCGGCGGCGCCGCCGCCGGCTCAGCGCGCGCCGGCCCATCCTCGCCCGGCGAGCGGCGGTCGGATCCGGTCACGAGCTGCGTCTCCTCTGGCCAGGCGAAGCCTTTAGCCCCGCCGTCACCCACATGGTAAGAGTCATGAGGCGGGGATTGACCCCCATCGGGTGATCTGGTTATGTGTCGCGGCCGGCGACCACCTCTCCGACGCGACGATGGCCGCCGTCCGGAGGACGGCGGCCATCGGGTGGACGGGTAGCTCCTAGGAGATGTCGGCGGTCTCGTCGGCGACGATCTCCACCCCCAAGTCTCGCAGCTTCGCGTCGTACTCACGGGCGTGGTGCCCGCAGAAGACCAGGTCTGAACCGGAGAGCAGGAGCACGCGGACCCGGCCCTGCGCACCGCAGCGGTCGCACCGGTCGAAGGCGGTCAGGGGTTCGTATGTGGTCGGGCTGAGTGTCGGTGTCATGGCATCTCGCTCTCACTCCGCCGGCGTTGATCCGGTTTATCGGTCATTCGTCGATCGGTTGCTGGTGGTTCAGTGTGCGCACCCTCTACGACCAAGAATGCCGGGAAATTGTTCCCGGCAGGTTACGTCGCCCCACCAACGGTACCGGCGTGTCGGCAATCTGGCCGCTCAGGGCACCGATCCCGCAGAATCGTCATCCCAACACACGTGAGCGAGCAGATATGACCGGCAGGGCTGTCGCGGTCGGCGCGATGCTGGCCGTCGTCACGCTGCTGATCTGCGTTGTGGTGTTCCCCACCGACTGGAGCGTTCAGCCCGGGTCCGACCCGGACTCGTTTGTCTCCCCCGTGACCTCAGCCGACTGGGCCATCGCCGCCGTTCTGATCCTCGCGCTCGCGGGGGCGCGGGCGCTGCGGGACATCCATGGGTCCCACTCATCGGCTGCGGCGCTCCGGCGTTTGTCTACTACTGCGTCCAAGCCGGCCGGGCCGATGTGATCGGCGCCAACCTGTGGGTGGTGGGGGCCATCGTGCTTGCTGTCGGGCTGACCGGCGGCCTGCTCGGCGCCGGCTGGCTGGGTCGGCGTATACGCCGGGCGGCCAGCCCGGATCGTCGGCGACCTCCTGGTAGCGGTTAGCGGGAGAGTCGCCCGGAGCCGACTTGCCTCCTTGCCTGCCAGTGGAGGTAGTTGGCCCGCCACAAGGACGGCTGTTGACCAACGCGCCCCCGGATGCCGGCGTCAGGCTCCGGGGGCTCGTCTTGGTCTTCGCGCTTCAGGCGTCTACGGCAACTGTCCGAAGCCGGCTCAGCTCCGGGAGTCCCCCGGAAGTGGCCCGGGCGGGACTACGGGGTCCTCGGTGTCGGGGCCTTCAGCTCCGTACTCCTTGGTCTGGGGCGGCTTCTGCTCACCGCTCCCTGAATCGGCGTTCCCGTCGGCGGTCCCTTGGTCGTAGCGGTCCTGCGGACCGTCGCCGGTTTGGTTGACATCGTCCGTCGATCCTTCGCTGCCAGTCATGGGCCCTCCA
>Ga0136622_10000961_pt1 | contig 11885 bp, 12 predicted proteins | sample AntDrymUQ4482106_2_FD_104803 | JGI IMG/M metagenome (GOLD analysis project Ga0136622, IMG submission 104803) | Polar desert sand microbial communities from Dry Valleys, Antarctica - metaG UQ448 (21.06) | ecosystem: Environmental > Terrestrial > Soil > Desert | place: Antarctica: Dry Valley...
CGTGGGCGGTCGCCGGGGCCGTGTCCGGTGAAACGCAGCGCCTCCTCGAACAGATCGATCGCCTCCCGGCACTCGCCCTCCTGGGAGGCGATGTGCCCGAGTCCTTCGAGCACCTCCGAGCGAGCAGTGTCCGTCCTCACCTCTTCGAGCGCCCCAGCGTAGAGCTCGCGGGCGCGATCCAGTTCGCCCATCCGAAGTGCTATCTCGGCATCGAGCAGCTCCGAGGAGCCCACGAGGGTGGCTTCGCGACCCGTGCGCAGGAAGCTCTCGCTTACGCCGACACGATGGGAGAGCTCGCGAAGAACTTGCAGCGAAGGGACACGTTCCCCCCCTTCGATCCGGGAGATGTACCCGGCTGAGCAGCCGGGGAACGCGAGCTCGATTTGAGTCAGGCCGGCGTCCGCCCGCGCCGCCCGGAGCCTCGCACCGAGGGCGACCGGGTCTTCGACATAGGTTGTCCTGACTCGATTCATGTCCGCGATGGCATCCCTGTCCCGCGAAGCGGAGAATCCGCCGTGGTTCGTCGATGGGGAGCGATTGCCGAAAGAGCAACCGAGAAGACGCGCTTGGCTTCCGAGTCCCTGTGCGTCCGCAGGGTGCTGGCGCTCGATTCGAGCCGCTCCGCACCGACGATTCCACAACGAGATCCTGCCGCCGCAGCAGGTGGTATCCGCATGGCGAGAAAGATACGGACGGCATCGGACGGCGCCGATTTCCGTGGGGTCACTGTAAGGGGTTGCTCGCTTGCCGAAACGGCGGCCGTCGATGGAAAGTTTCCCTGCACCTACGTGGTCTTTGCCACGAGTAGCCTCCTTCCCTATACTCATTTCACCGAGTCCCTGGGCTACGGCCCAAAAAAAGTAAGGTGGTCCCGTATGCGAGTACGGCTCTACAAGTTGTGCTTTCTGCTTGGCGGCGTTGCTCTCTTTGGCGGCAACGGCGTCCCCTGGGGGCATTGACGACTGAGGGAGCGCGGCTCTGAGTGCTGCTGACGCCAACGCAGAGGGTTGGGGCGTAAGACGATGGTTTCCGATGTCCGCGTGGGACGCGTGCAGCCGGCCTTGAGCAGATTGTGATCCAGTGGAGCTCGCGCGCACGCCGCGCGAGCTCCATGATTTCGGTGAACGGCTTTCCCCCGAAGCCGGCCGGCAGGGTTGGTGACGAGCGCGCGCATGCTGCCCCTCGCCACCGCCCCGCCGTTCCTCTCCCCATTTGATCCGTCCCGCGCCGGGACGGTGGTCGTCGTTCTTTGAAAGCACTCCCTCGGGCGCGGTCATCCGAGTCCGAGGAATGCCGAAGAGGCAAGAGTCCGCCGCATCGACTCCGCCTCTTCGCGACGTACATTGCCATCCGTGGTTGCATCCGGCAAGTTTTTTTGCGTCACCTTTCAGATGTGTCTCCAGTAGCGTGACTAGACGAAATAACGTAAAAGAGTAGAAGCTTATCCCCTGACTAAAGTTCTTTCCAAATTCATCGACACGTGCGCAGGGAGACGACGTAGACCCTCGAAGAAGATTGTGTCGAGAGGGGGGAAATGGGCGGAGGGGTTGTCGAAGGAGAGGAGCGATCGAACTCCTTGAGCACGGAGCGGTTGCTTCGCTTCATCCAGGAGCTTCTCGCCTCTCTCGACGAGGCACGCGCATTGGATGTTCTCTCGCGCGAGCTGATCGCTCTCGTCAATGCCGAGCTCGTAGCCGTCTACGTTGCTGACGAAGCGGGCCGCCTCGAGCTAGCAGCGGTTGCGCGCAGCGATAACGGGAGAGATGGAGCACAGTTTGGGTCGATGCGACGGCTTGCGGAACGAGCGCTTTCTTGCTCGGCTTCCGTTCGCGCCGGGGTGGAGGATCTCTCTGAACTGCGGTCTCCTGGACGACCGGCAGGCGAAAGTATCGCTCTGCCTCTGATATCGAAAGGAAGGACTCTCGGAATCCTCGCTCTGACGACGAGCGAAGGGGACTTCGTCGCCGTCGACTCCGCCATTCTCGCGACGCTGGCGGAAGTTGCGGCATCATCTCTCGACAACGCCCGTCTCCTCGAGAATGCGCACCGGGAAGCGCGGCGAGATGCGCTCACCGGGCTGGGAAACCAGCGTGCATTCGGTGAACATCTCGATTCGATCCTCGCGAACCCTTTTTTGTCGTCCCTCACCCGTGAGGTCAGTCTCGTGCTCTTCGACCTCGACGATTTCAAGCAAGTGAACGACCGCTTCGGTCATCCGTTCGGCGACTTGATACTTCAGGATGTCTCGCGCGCCGTGCTTCGAGCCGCGCGGACGAACGACGAGGTGTTCCGGGTCGGCGGCGAGGAGTTCGCCCTCGTCGTCGATGGAGGCCTCGATGCGGGCGCACGGGTGGCAGAGCGTGCGCGACAGGCCCTCCTTCGTCACCGGCGGCCGCGAGCACTCCCGACCCTCTCGGCAGGCGTCGCCAGCTTTCCCCGCGGGTCGAGCTCGAAGGAGGAGCTCATCGCCGAGGCAGATCGGGCGCTCTATGCCGCCAAGCGGGCGGGCAAGAATCGGGTCGTCGTGTGCAGTGAAGAGCGCTGGCCCTCTGGCATGCCGGAGCCCTCAGCAGCGAAGGACTAGATCCGTCCGACACGCGACGTAGGGTGATCAGGCGATGTGGGTACGTCCGCAGACCACTTCGCCATAGCGCTGGAGCCGGACCCCCGGACGGTGCCGCAGCCTCCGGAAATCGTGGGACGGCTCCAGCTGCTTCTCTCGGTGGACAAGGTCACATCCGCGCTCGCAGAGCGAGGACGTCTTCGACGAAAGCCTCGGTCTCAGGAAAGACGCCTTGCTCACGAAGCGCACGCGGACCCTGGTTGTACGCCGCCAGCGCGAGCCGCACCCCCCCGAACGCCCGCACGAGGTGCCGAAGGTAGGCAACTCCGACGCGGATGTTCCCCCGCATCGTGGGTGCAACGGGTGCGCCGATGAGAGCGCGCTCGACGAAGACCCAGGTCTCCGGCATGACCTGCATCACCCCGATCGCCCCCGAGTGCGAGACGGCCCTCGGTTGGTACCCCGACTCCATCCAGGCGAGAGCCCGGACGAGGCGCGGATCCACCCGGTAGCGACGGGCCCAGTAGTCGAGAGCCCGGCGAACCGAGGCACGCTGAACGGTGAGCGAGCGCTCGGAGCTCGACGCTGAGCGGGCTCGCCCGTCGCCGAGGGCGGTGAGCGGATCCGTTGCGGCTCCACGGACGCGCAGCTCGAAGTGGAGGTGTGCCGCATCGAACCTGACAGCCGTCCTTCCGACGAGGCCGATCGTCTCGCCGATGGTGAGTCGCTGGCCGAGGCGGACGCGCACCCGAGAGAGATGGGCGTAGATCGTCCGCAGCCCGTCTCCGTGGGCGACCGTGACCATCTTGCCCCAGCCGCCGGCACGCCAGCCCGCCCACGTCACGCGGCCGCCCCCGGCCGCGGTCACGGGCGTCCCGACCGGCGCCGCGATGTCGATTCCCGCATGAAACCGGGCGGCCCGCGGGCCGAACCGGCTGCCGACGACTCCACGAACTGGCCAGGCGAGAGTCCGGGGCGATCTGGGGGGCGGGGCGTGCAGCGCGATGTAGGTCGCCCGGCCCGCGGTTCCGTCTGGCGCCAGGTTCGCCGTCGCCTGGTAGCGACGAAGCGCCTGCTCGGTGCGCACGCCGAAGACCCCGTCGAACCTTCCTGACGGAAAACCGTGCGTCGCGAGGAGGAACTGAAGCTCTGCGACATCGCGCCCGCGGGAGCGACGGGCGAGGTTGCGGGTTCCGAACGACGGTCTCCCGAGTGAACCGAGGGCGGCAAGTGTCCTGCGGTCCGGGCGGCCGCTGGCGCGCAGACCGGCTCTCCGCTGGAACGCGCGGATCGCCCTCACCGTGAGGCGCCCGGTGACGCCGTCCACGCTTCCGGGGTTGAGGCCATGGGCTCGCAGGGCGACCTGGACGCCGGCAACGGACGGCTTCCCCGCAGCCACCGTCTCGCCGGGGAAGGTCAGCACGGTCAGAACGAGGAGCATCGCGCAGCGTCGAGCGCTGCCCGCACGCCTCGCGCGCGACGGCAGGCTGCCGCCTTCCACGACTGGAGCCAACGAGATCATGTCCGCAGTGGAACCGGATCCAGCTAGGCCTCACCGCAGAGGCCGGGCTATGGGTAGCCCTCTGGAGCCCGCTTCCGACCTCAGCCTTTCTCGGCCGTACGCCGGAGTCCTTGGTTTGATCGGAAAAACCCGCGATCAAACCATTGTTGAGCCTCGATTGTCGGGCCGCCTTTCCGCCAAAGCATGCCCGCCTGCGGCGGGGGCGGAAGCAGCCGCAGCGTCCAAGGATCGCTCGCAGGCGTCTGTACCGCCATCCGCGAAGGGGAAGATGCAGTTTGGCGGGGCAGCAGCCCTGACTCCCGTGGAGGTAACCATTGATCGACGCCTTTCCGATCAATCGTGATCGTTACTGCTCGCCGGAAGTCAACCGTGCCTTGCCGGTCTCCTTGGCCTGGTAGAGCGCGGTGTCGGCTCGCTCGAAGAGTGCGCGCGCCTCGTCGCTCGAGCGGAGCTCGGCCACCCCTCCCGAGAAGGTCAGACGTCCCGCACCCGCGATCAACCGTTGGGAGATCGCGGTCTGGATGCGGCGGAAGAGCTGCTCGGCGTCGGGGAGGGCGGACTCGGGCATGATCACGGCGAACTCCTCGCCGCCGACCCGGCAGGCGATATCGGCCGAGCGGACGGCCTCGCGGATCCGGCCGGCGACGTCCGCAAGGACGCCGTCGCCGGCGAGGTGGCCGAAGCGGTCGTTGATCGTCTTGAAGTCGTCGAGGTCGAGGATGAGCAGCGCCAGCCGCCGGTTGTAACGGTGGGCGCGGGCCACCTCGCGGTCGAGCACCTCGTTGAAATAGCGCTTGTTGTGCAACCCCGTGAGGGCGTCGAGGTCGGCGAGTTGCCGGGCTTCCTGGTAGCGGCGCGCGTTTTCGATCGCCGGCCCCGAGCTCGCTGCGAGCTCCTCGATGTGGGCGATCTCGTCCGCCGGAAGCTCGCGGTCGACGCCGCGCCAGTACGCGGCGAGCGTGCCGATCGGCTCCTCGCCGGCGAGGAGGGGGACGAGCAGCCCTCCGTGGATCAGGTCGCCGCGCGAGGCGCCGGGACGCCCCCCGTAGCGGTAGTTGACGGCGACCGCACCGGTCTGCCCTCCACCCGAGGGCGGCGTGATCGGCTGTCGTGAGGCCTCCTCGGCGCTCATGCCCTGGGTGGCGATCAACGGGCCGCCATCGCTCTGCGGGAGGACGATCATGGCCGCGTCGATGCCGGGCGTGGCGACGGTCACCTCCAGTGTCCGCTTGAGGACGTCGTCGAGGTCGATCGAAGCGGTCAGCTCGGAGAGGAAGCGGCCTCTGCGCCCCTCCTCCTGCGCCCGCTCGAGGGCGCCCGTGAGCTCGTTCACCATCGACTCGAGCCGCTCGTTCATATCTCGCGCGACCACTCCGACGCCGTCGCGCTCGGGCGCCGGCGGACGGCGCAGCACGAGGACGAGCAGCACCACCACGAGGGTTGCCAACGCCGCGCTCATGGCGACGAGCACCGTGGTCACCTCGCCCTCACTCCCCCTCCGTCCACGTGTCCTTCCGTTCGACCTCCCCCGATCAGCGGTTCTCAATGTAGTAGCCCCATCCCCGGCTGGCTATGCCCGAACGGGTGACGCTGCGTGTTGACGAGGATCCCCCGACCTCGCTAGCATGGCCCTGTTGGTCGGCCGGAGCTGCCCTCCGCCGGCCCTTTCTTCGTGAGCAGCTAACCTCGGGACTTCGTATGCCAACAGTGAATCAACTCGTCAGGAAGGGTCGCGTCACGCCGAAGGCGAAGACGAAGACCCCCGCGCTGCGCGGTGCGCCCCAGAAGCGCGGGGTCTGCACGCGCGTGTATACGACCACGCCGAAGAAGCCGAACTCCGCGCTGCGCAAGGTCGCACGCGTGCGTCTGACGAACGCGATGGAGGTCACCTCCTACATTCCCGGCGAGGGCCACAACCTGCAGGAGCACTCGGTCGTCCTCATCCGCGGCGGTCGCGTCAAGGATCTGCCGGGAATCCGCTACAAGGTCATCCGAGCGGCGCTCGACACCGCGGGCGTCTCCGCCCGCAAGCAGGGCCGCTCGAAGTACGGCGCCAAGCGAGGCTCGTAACCCGTGCCGCGACGCGCAGAAATCACTCCCAGGACCCTGGACCCGGATCCGGTCTACGAGTCGCAGCTCGTCACGCAGGTCGTGAACCGGCTGATGACGCGCGGGAAGAAGAGCGTCGCCGAGCAGGTGGTGTACGAGGCACTCGACCTCGTCGGCACGCGCACGGGCAAGCCGCCGGCGGAGGTGCTCGAGCAAGCCGTCAAGAGCGTCACCCCGGTGCTCGAGGTGCGCAGCCGCCGCGTCGGCGGCGCGAACTACCAGGTGCCCGTGGAGGTGCCGCAGCGGCGTGCCCGCACCCTCGCTGTCCGCTGGATCATCCAGTCCGCGCGCGACCGGCGCGAGAAGGGCATGGAACACAAGCTCGCCGGCGAGATCCTCGACGCGCTGAACCAGCAGGGCGCCGCATTCAAGAAGAAGGACGACATCTACCGCATGGCTCAGGCCAACAAGGCCTTTGCTCATTACCGCTGGTAGCCGACAACAGACTATGGCCACTACACAGACAGCAGTCGCGCTCGAGCGCGTGCGCAACATCGGGATCATGGCCCACATCGACGCGGGCAAGACCACGACGACGGAGCGCATCCTCTACTACACCGGACGGACCCACAAGATGGGCGAGGTGCACGAGGGTGCCGCGACCATGGACTGGATGGCGCAGGAGCAGGAGCGCGGGATCACGATCACGTCGGCCGCCACCACGGCGTTCTGGCGCGAGCATCGCATCAACATCATCGATACGCCCGGGCACGTGGACTTTACGATGGAGGTAGAGCGCAGCCTGCGCGTGCTCGACGGCGCGATCGCGGTCTTCGATTCCGTCGCGGGCGTCCAGCCGCAGTCCGAGACGGTCTGGCGGCAGGCCGATCGCTATCGCGTGCCGCGGATCGCCTTCATCAACAAGATGGATCGCACGGGAGCCGACTTCTTCGCCGCCGTGCAGTCGATGATCGACCGCCTCGGCGCCCACCCGATTCCGGTGCAACTGCCGATCGGGCAGGAGGAGCATCACCGTGGCGTCGTCGACCTCGTCGAGATGCGCTCGATCGTCTACGAGGACGAGCTCGGGCAGCGCTTCACGGTCGGTGAGATTCCCGAGGAGCTCCGCGAGCAGGCGGAGGAGTACCACCACCAGCTGATCGACGCCATCGCAGAGCACGACGAGGAGCTGATGGAGACGTACCTCATGGATGAGGATTCGGTCACCCCCGACATGCTTCGCCGTGCGCTCCGGACGGCCACGATCGCGAGCGCGATCACGCCGGTGCTGCTCGGCTCGGCATTCAAGAACAAGGGCGTCCAGCCGCTGCTCGACGCCGTCGTCGACTACCTGCCGAGCCCGCTCGACGTGCCGCCCGTCCACGGGGTCGACCCGCGTACCCAGCACGAGCTCTCGCGCCGGCCCTCGATCGAGGAGCCGTTCTCAGCGCTCGCCTTCAAGGTCATGTCCGACCCCTACGTCGGCAAGCTCACGTACTTCCGCGTCTATTCGGGCACGCTCAAGGCGGGCGACCGCGTCCTCAACACGACGACGGGGAAGACCGAGCGAATCGGGCGCATCCTCCAGATGCACGCGAACAGCAGGGAGGAGCGTGAGGAGATCAGTGCGGGCGAGATCGCCGCGGGCGTGGGCCTGAAGGCGACGACGACGGGCGACACGCTCGCCGCCGAGAACGCGCCCATCCAGCTCGAGTCCATGACCTTCCCCGACCCGGTCATCTCGGTCGCGATCGAGCCCAGGACGAAGGCCGACCAGGACAAGCTCGCAACCGCGCTCCAGCGGCTCGCCGAGGAGGATCCGACGTTCCGCGTGCGTTCCGACGAGGAGACGGGCCAGACGTTGATCGCCGGCATGGGCGAGCTCCACCTCGAGATCATCGTCGACCGCCTCATGCGCGAGTTCAGGGTCGACGCGAACGTCGGCCGGCCGCAGGTGGCCTACCGGGAGACGATCACGAAGGCCGTCCAGAAGATCGAGGGTCGGTTCGTCCGCCAGACGGGCGGCCGCGGCCAGTACGGCCATGCGATCATCGAGCTCGAGCCAGCGCCCGGCGCGGGCTACGAGTTCATCGACAAGATCGTCGGCGGCAAGATCCCGCGCGAGTACATCTCCTCTGTCGACGTCGGCATCCAGGAGGCGATGGACTCGGGCGTGCTCGCCGGCTACCCCGTCGTCGACATTCGCATCACCCTCGTGGACGGCTCCTACCACGACGTCGACTCGAGCGAGATGGCCTTCAAGATCGCAGGCTCGATGGCCTTCAAGCACGGGATGCAGCGCGCGACGCCGAAGCTGCTCGAGCCCGTGATGGCGGTCGAGGTCGTGACCCCCGAGGACTACCTCGGCGACGTGATGGGTAACCTGAACTCGCGGCGTGGACGGGTCGAGCACCTCGAGCCGAGCGGCAACGCCCAGACGATCAAGGCGAGCGTGCCGCTCTCGGAGATGTTCGGCTACGCGACCGACCTGCGCTCGATGTCGCAGGGTCGGGCGACGTTCACGATGCAGTTCGATCGCTACGAGGAAGTCCCTCAGTCGATCGCCGCAGGAATCATCGACAGTCAAACAGCAGGTTAGGTTTTCTAACCTTTTTCACCGGAGGTAGAGAAGCATGGGTAAGCAGAAGTTCGAGCGCACCAAGCCGCATCTCAACGTCGGCACGATCGGTCACATCGACCACGGCAAGACGACGCTGACGGCGGCGATCACGAAGGTGCTCTCCGAGCAGGGGACGGGTACGGCGATCCGTGACTTCGCGTCGATCGACAACGCGCCCGAGGAGCGGCAGCGCGGCATCACGATCAACACGTCGCACGTCGAGTACGAGACGGCGAACCGCCATTACGCGCACGTCGACTGCCCGGGGCACGCCGACTACATCAAGAACATGATCACCGGCGCCGCCCAGATGGACGGCGCGATCCTCGTCGTCTCGGCAGCCGACGGCCCGATGCCCCAGACGCGCGAGCACATCCTGCTCGCCCGCCAGGTCGAGGTTCCCTCGATCGTCGTCGCGCTCAACAAGGCCGACATGGTCGACGATCCCGAGCTGCTCGAGCTCGTCGAGATGGAGGTGCGCGAGCTGCTCTCCAAGTACGAGTTCCCGGGTGACGACATCCCGGTCATCGCCGTCTCGGCGCTCAAGGCGCTCGAGGGTGACGAGGAGTGGGTACCGAAGATCCTCGAGCTGATGGAAGCTGTCGACTCGTACATCCCCGAGCCGACCCGCGATATCGACCGGCCGTTCCTGATGCCGATCGAGGACGTCTTCACGATCACCGGCCGCGGCACCGTCGTGACCGGGCGGGTCGAGGGCGGCGCGATCAAGATCGGCGACGAGGTCGAGATCGTCGGCATCCACCCGCAGACGGCGAAGACGGTCGTCACGGGCGTCGAGATGTTCAACAAGACGCTCGACAACGCCCAGGCGGGTGACAACGCCGGCGCGCTGCTCCGCGGCGTCAAGCGCGAGGAGGTCGAGCGCGGCCAGGTGCTCGCGAAGCCGGGCTCGATCACCCCGCACACGCACTTCAAGAGCGAGGTCTACGTCCTCTCGAAGGACGAGGGCGGCCGCCACACCCCGTTCTTCAACGGGTACCGGCCGCAGTTCTACTTCCGGACGACGGACGTCACCGGCGCGGTCAACCTCCCCGAGGGGCAAGAGATGGTCATGCCGGGCGACAACACGGAGATGGAGATCGAGCTCCACCAGCCGATCGCCATGGATCAGGGACTTCGGTTCGCCATCCGCGAGGGCGGCCGCACCGTGGGTGCGGGCGTCGTCACCGACATCATCAAGTAGAGAAGGACGAGGGAGCGCCGGTGGCACAACAGAAGATCCGTATCCGTCTCAAGGGCTACGACCACACCCAGCTCGACCGATCGGCGCAGTCGATCGTCGAGACTGCTCAGCGCACCGGCGCCACCATTACCGGTCCCGTTCCGCTGCCGACGGAGAAGAACGTGTACACGGTCATCCGCAGTCCGTTCAAGGACAAGGACTCGCGTGAGCACTTCGAGATCCGAACGCACAAGCGGCTGATCGACATCCACAGTCCAACGCCGAAGACGGTCGACTCGCTCATGCGGCTCGATCTACCCGCCGGCGTGGATATCGAGATCAAGCTATGAACTTTTTGGAAAAGTTCAAGCAAAAGAGTTACTTGGGATGAAAGGAATTCTGGGACGCAAGCTCGGCATGACGCAGGTCTTCGACGAGGAGACCGGCCGGGTCACGCCCGTGACGGTGATCGAAGCCGGACCGTGCCCGGTCGTCCGCGTGCGCACGGTCCCCGACGACGGCTACGAGGCCGTGCAGCTTGCCTTCGGCGTCGTACCGGAGCGCAAGCTCAGCAAGCCCGAGCTCGGGCACCTGAAGGCAGCGGGCATCGGGCCGCACCGGCACCTGGTCGAGCTGCGCGGAGGCAGCGAGCTGCAGGTCGGTGAGCAGGTGACCGTCGAGACGTTCGCGCCGGGTGAGCGCGTGAAGGTCTCCGGCATCTCGATCGGCAAGGGCTTCGCGGGCACGATCAAGCGGCACAATTTCGCGAGCGGGCCGAAGTCGCACGGCTCGCACAACGTCCGCAAGCCCGGCTCGATCGGAGCCTCGGCCACCCCGTCCCGGGTCTTCAAGGGCCAGAAGATGCCAGGCCAGATGGGCGCCCGGCGCGCGACGCAGGTCGGGCTGAAGGTGCACAGCGTCGACAGCGAGCGAAACCTCCTGCTCGTGAAGGGAGCCGTGCCCGGTCACAAGAACGGCCTCGTCGAGGTCAGGGAGGACGATCGCTGATGGCATCGGCGCCCGTCCTCGGCACCTCCGACAGCCGCGACCTCGACGACGAGCTCTTCGGGGTCGAGGCGAACCCTCATCTGCTGCACGAAACGGTGCGCGCCGAGCTGAACGCCGCGCGGGCGGGCACGCGTGCCGCCAAGAGCCGTGGCTTCGTCTCGGGTGGACGCTCGAAGCCCTGGCGCCAGAAGGGAACCGGTCGCGCCCGCGCCGGTACCGTGCGAGCCCCGCAGTTCACCGGTGGCGGTGTCGCCTTCCCCCCGAGTCCCCGCTCCTTCGCCGTCAAGGTCAATCGCAAGGCTCGCCGCGCTGCCCTGCGCGGCGCGCTTTCCGCCCACAGTGGGCGCGAGTCGCTCGGCCTGATCGGCGGCGAGGCGTTCACGACGCCCTCCACCAGCGCCGCGAGCGCGGCCGTCGCCGACTGGGGTCGGGAGCTGCCGCTGCTCGTCGTCGCCACCGAGGACGAGGAGGCACTGATCAAGTCGTTCCGGAACCTCGAGCGTGTGGTCATCACCCTTCCGTCCGAGCTCGAGGTCAGCTCCGTGCTCTGGGCGCGCTCCCTGCTCATCAGCGAGGCGGCGCTGCCGCTCGTGGAGGCGCGCGCGCGATGAGCTTGCATCCCAACGAGGTGCTGCTCGCCCCTGTCGTCTCCGAGAAGAGCTACAGCCTCATCACCGACCGCAAGTACACGTTCAAGGTGCACAAGGACGCGCACAAGACCCAAGTCCGGCAGGCCGTCCAGGATCTCTTCGGCGTCAAGGTCGAGGGCGTGAACATCGTCAAGGTGCAGGGAAAGCCGAAGCGCCGCGGCACCTTCCGGGGCAGGCGGCCCGGGTGGAAGAAGGCCATCGTGCAGCTGCGCGAGGGCGAGACGATCGAGATCTTCGAGGGGGCTCAGGTCTGATGGCGATCAAGAAGTACAAGCCCACGAGCCCCGGCA
>Ga0136622_10000962_pt1 | contig 11881 bp, 12 predicted proteins | sample AntDrymUQ4482106_2_FD_104803 | JGI IMG/M metagenome (GOLD analysis project Ga0136622, IMG submission 104803) | Polar desert sand microbial communities from Dry Valleys, Antarctica - metaG UQ448 (21.06) | ecosystem: Environmental > Terrestrial > Soil > Desert | place: Antarctica: Dry Valley...
ATCGGGTTGTGGGAGATCAGGGAACAGCGAAGGTTCTTTACTCATGGTGCCAGGATCGCATATTCATGATCAATTGGCGATCCCCTGCAAACAATTTTTTCACAGCCTCTGAGCGCTTGTGAATAAATCTACTGCGCAGTCCGCCCGCATCGTTGCGCGGTGCTCGGAATCCTCATGTATTTCCACATACACTGCGGTTCCTGCGCGCCGGGCGCCTCGCGGGCGGACTTGCTCGCGACGATTTCTTCACAAGCTCTGAGCCCTGCGGTCGCCTCGCGTCTATTCGAGTGCGATGGTGTCGGCAAATGTGTGGCGTAGTCCCAAGCCGCCGACCTCCAAGGTGATCGTCACCGCTAGCCGCTCCGCACCACTCAGTTGACCCGCGGCGATGCCCTCCCGCACGGCGCGCTCGAGCTCGCGCTGGGAGCTAACGCCGACCTTCTTTAGAAACTTCCGCACTTCCAGGTTGAATGTGTCCTCGTTCATGGCTGGCCTCCGAGTTCGTGAATAGATCTACTGCGCATCCCGATCGCGACGATTCATTCATCACCTCTCCGCAATCGCGTAACCCGTTCGAGTGGGGATATCTTGTCAATCCCGCCCCCTCAACCAATAATAGCGCATGGCCGCCAGCACGCGCCTAAATTACTGTCTACCCAATGCCTGAAATGCTTGAAACTCGCACCCAGATCACGGGATTGATCCTAGCCGGCGGGCGCGCGCAGCGCATGGGGGGGCAGGACAAGGGGCTGTTGCCTTTGGCGGGCCAGCCGCTGGTTGCCCACGTCATCGCGGCGCTCGCGCCCCAGGTTTGCGACATCGTCATTAACGCGAATCGCAATGCGGCGGCGTACTCGAGCCAAGGCTACCGCGTCTTTGCGGATGCGGTCGGCGGGTATTGCGGACCCCTGGCGGGGATCGAAAGCGGCCTGGGCCTCATGGCCACCCCCTATCTGCTGAGCGTGCCGTGTGATTCTCCGTTCTTGCCCCCGACGCTTGGTCAGCGGCTTTATGCCACGCTCACCGCGGCGGATGCCGAGATCGCGGTGGTCCACGACGGCGAGTGGATGCACCCGGTATTCGCGCTCATCACCCGCGGTCTGCGATCGTCCTTGTCGCGTTTCCTCGCGAGCGGCGGCCGTAAAATCGACCGCTGGTACGCGCAGCACCGGCTTGCGATTGCGGACTTCTCCGACACCCCCGAGGCCTTTGTCAATCTCAACACCCCCGAAGAGCTCGCGGCCGCCGAAGTAACGATGGCCGGCCGGCGGCCGGCCGCGGCTGGAGCTATACAACCATGAGCGCGAAGACCCCGCTCGCGCCGAGCTGCGCGGATGACCACGATCCGGACTCGCTGGCGCCTGATCTCGCGCTCAAGTGCATTCTGTCGGAAATTACGCCCTTAAGATCGCCCGAAGTCGTCCCGGTACGAAGCGCGCTCGGGCGGGTATTAGCGCGCGAAATCGTGTCCACCCTCGACGTGCCTGCGCACACCAATGCCGCCATGGATGGCTACGCGCTCAAAGCGGCCGATCTGCCCCGCGCGGGCGTCGCGGCGCTCAAGCTTCGCGGCACCGCCTGGGCTGGCAAGCCTTTCGAGGGCGATGTCGCGGCCGGTCATTGCATCCGCATTTTTACCGGCGCGCTCATGCCTGCCGGCGCGGATACCGTCATCATGCAAGAACAGGTCGAAGCCGCCGGCGATGTGATTCGGGTGCGCCCGGGTCAAAAACCGGGTCAGAACGTGCGCCCGGCCGGCGAGGACATTGCACGGGGCGAGCATGTGCTCAGTGCCGGAAAACGGCTCATGCCCGCCGATCTCGGGCTTATCGCATCCTTGGGGATCGGCGAGGTCGCGGTCACGAGACGGCCGCGGGTGGCTTTTTTTTCGACCGGCGATGAGCTGTGTTCGATCGGCGAGCCCCTGTCTCCCGGAGCGATTTACGACAGTAACCGCTACACGCTCCACGGGGGCTTGACGCGCCTTGGCGTCGATCTCATCGACATGGGCGTGGTCCGCGACGTGCGCGAGGCATTGGAGCAAGCCTTCGCCGAGGCCGCGGCGAGCGCGGATGTTCTCATTACGACCGGCGGGGCATCGGTCGGAGAGGCGGACTACATCACCGAGACGCTACGGAGCGCCGGCCGGGTAGCATTCTGGAAAGTAGCCATAAAGCCCGGCCGCCCCCTCGCCTTCGGGCGCGTGCACGGCGCGTATTTCTTCGGTCTCCCCGGCAATCCCGTGTCCGTGATGGCGACGTTTTATCAATTGGTCCAGCCGGCGCTTCGCCACCTCATGGGGGAAACCGAAATCACCTCCTTGCTCATCAAGGCACGCTGCATGAGCTCGCTCAGGAAAAAATCGGGACGAGTGGAATACCAGCGCGGGGTGATCGAGCGCGACGACCAGGGCGAGCTCGTGGTCCATACCACCGGATCGCAGGGCTCGGCGATCCTTCGTTCCATGAGCGCGGCTAACTGTTTCATCGTGCTCCCCACTGATTGGGGCCGCGTCGAGCCGGGGACGCTGGTCGACGTGCAGCCGTTTTTCGGGTTGGTTTAGCCGGTGTTTTTTTCGACCCAGCGAGCGCCTTCCGGCAATGTCTCCTGCTTCCAAAAAGGCGCGCGCGACTTGAGGTCTTCAATCAAGAACCGGCAGGCTTCGAAGGCCGCCAACCGGTGCGCGGACCACACCGCGGTCACGACGATCGGATCGCCCGGTTGTACTTCCCCGACCCGATGAATGATGAGGCCATCGAGGATCGGCCAGCGCGCCTTCGCTTCCTGGCCAATCTGTTCGAGATGATTTTCGGTCATCCCGGGATAATGCTCGAGCGTCATGGCGCGGACGGAGGTGCCTTCGTTGAAGTCGCGCATCGTGCCCACGAAAACGGCGCACGCGCCGTAAGAGCCCCGTTCTCGCGCCAGCACTTGCTCGTAACGGGTCACCTCGGCCCAGGGATCGATCGCTTGATGACGTATCTCGATTTTCACCAGAGTTCAGCGGTAACAATTCGCGGCGAGCGAAGCCCGGCGCGGCGATCCATTATAGGCCAGGATTTCAGGTGTTGCGCGGCCCCGGATCGGCGCCGGAAACCCGCGCGGACAAGGTATTAGAATTTCGGCGATGCGGCTTTCACTGTTCGGACATCGGTTTACACAGCCTTCGGGGATCCTCCGGCTCATGGAAGATCTCGGGCAGGCGCTCGCCGTCAACGAAGGCATGTTGATGCTGGGCGGCGGTAATCCTGCGCATATCCCGGAGGTCGAGTCCGTGCTCAAGGCCAGCATGCAAAACCTACTCGAGGCACCGGGAGCGCTCGGCCGGGTGATCGGCGACTATAGCCCGCCCCAAGGGGACCCCGCGTTCATCGAGGCGGTGGCCGATCTCCTGCGCCACGAGTACGGTTGGAACATAGGGCCACGGAATGTCGCTTTAACCGGCGGCAGCCAGTGCGCTTTTTTCATGCTCTTTAATATGTTCGCGGGCGCCGCGGAAGACGGACGGAGCAAGAAGATCCTGTTACCGATGTGCCCAGAATATATCGGTTACGCGAACCTCGGCCTCGCGCCCGATTTCTTCGCCACCACACTTCCGAGCATGGAGCTCATCGACAAGCATACCTTCAAGTACCATGTCGCTTTGGACAGCACCGCGTGGGCGGATGAAATAGGCGCCATCTGCGTCTCAAGACCGACCAATCCCACCGGTAACGTCCTGACCGATGGCGAGATGCAAGCCCTGATCAAACTTGCACGCGCGCATGACATCCCCCTCATCGTGGACAGCGCCTATGGCGCGCCGTTTCCGAACATCCTCTTCAGCGAAGTACAACCGCTATGGGACGAATCCGTTATCCTGACGCTGAGCCTCTCGAAGTTGGGGCTTCCGGGGACCCGCACCGGCATCGTCATTGCCCGCGAGGAGGTGATCGATGCCATCGCGCGCATTAACGCGATCATCAACCTGGCTCCGGCCAATGTGGGATCGGCGTTGATGCTCGATCTGTTCCGGAGCGGCGAGGTGTTGCGGCTCGCCCGCGAAGTGATCAAACCCTACTATGAGTCCAAGGCTAGGGAAGCGGTCGCGCAACTGACCGACGAGCTGGATGCCTACCCTTTTCTTCTGCATAAGCCCGAAGGCGCGATCTTTCTTTGGCTGTGGTTCAAGGATCTGCCGATCACGAGCGAGATCCTGTATCAGCGGCTCAAGGATCGGGGTGTTCTCGTCGTTCCCGGACACTATTTTTTCCCGGGGATGGGGACGGAGGCCCAGCAGGGCCGGGAATGTCTACGGATAACCTATGCGCAAGCCCAAGAGGTGGTTGAGCAGGGTCTCGCGATCGTCGCCGACGAAGTGCGTAAGGCCTATGCCGAGAGACGAGCATGAGCGCTAGCACCCAGAGGCTTGTCAACAAAACCGCCGTCATCACAGGCGCCAGCTCCGGGATCGGGTGCGCCATCGCCCGCCTGTTCGCGCGGCATGGGGCGCGGGTGGTGGTGAACTATCGGCGCTCGCGTGCCTTGGCCGAGGAGTTGGTGGGCGAGATCACGGCGGGGGGCGGGGAGGCCCACGCCCTGCAGGCCGACGTTTCCAGCCCCGATGAAGTCGCCCGCTTGATCGAGACCGCGGGTGCGCTCCTCGGCCGCATCGACATCTGGGCCAACATCGCCGGGGCCGATATCCTGACCGGCGAGGGCGCGTCACTACAGCCACCCGAAAAACTCGAGCGGCTGATCGAGGTCGATCTCAAGGGCACGATTTACTGTTGCTGGGGTGTTGCGCCGCTCATGAAGGCCGCGGGATCGGGGGTCATCCTCAACATGTCCTGGGACCTTGCGCTCCATGGCATGGAAGGCCGCAATCCGGAGGTGTTCGCCGCGGTGAAGGCCGGGGTTCTCGGCTTCAGCAAGTGTCTGGCGCGTTCCTATGCGCCCGAGGTGCGAGTCAACGATCTCGCGCCCGGCTGGATCGAGACGGCGTTCGCAAAAGAGATCATGCGCCCGGACGCCTACGAGCTAGTCATCGAACGCACCCCCTTGCGGCGCTTCGGCGCCCCGGAAGACGTCGCCAACGCCGCGCTTTACCTGGCCTCGGACGAAGCCGCGTTTATTACCGGGCAGACCTTGCGCGTGAACGGCGGGCTCGTTTAACGGATTATCTCTTCAACGTCTCTCATTGGCGTGTTTGGGGCAAGCGAGTGCTTGGGGATGGTCTGAGAGGTTGTGATTGAATTGTCGCGAGCATCCCCGAGCGCCAGGAGCCGCGGAGCGAGCGACGAGACATATCAACTCGATAGGCGAGGAGCGAGCGAGCACGCGACGCCGCGATTGGGATGCGCAGCAGATTTATTCCCAACCTCTGAGCAAGGCCGATGCAGTGAGGTATACTGCGCGCGGGCATAAAGTAGGTTTGTGGGCTCTGCCCACCAAGCGGCGGGACCTTGTGCAAGCAGCGTAATTGTGCCCGTCAAAAGTATAGAAAGATAAATAAAGCGGTCTGGTCTTGAAATATAAGAAAGTGATATTTCAAGACCAGACCCCGTCTGCGCGACACTTTCCCTTTTGAGGAAAAAGGGCGTTTAAATTTCCTATACTCAGATACTCCGCTCGCACTCCTCTTCACAGGTGGCCAGTGTGCCGCCCGCGGCGGTCTCGGCGCGCAGCGTAGAAAGAAGAAAAAAATCACCTAAAGCGTTGCGAGAAAGTAATCCGGGGCACCGTCCACCATGATGCTTTTGCGGGTTAATCGTCCACATTCGGTAGACCGTAGCCGTCGCGTGACACGTAGAGGATGCCCGTGTTCGTACCGTCGGGGTTGGTCACAACCTGCGTGCGCCCATGATTTTGCCAGCCAAGGGCATGCGGCACCTCGCGCATGAGCTGTCCCACCACCTCGGGATCCTGGTGCGTGAACTCAACCCGGCAGAGAGTGCTGCGGCAATCGGGGGCGCCGCCGCGGGTTAGACCCTCCCGCGCCTCCGGAGGCAGTGCGCTCAGGGCGTTGTCGATCGTGGCGGCGAGCTGCTCGGCGGCCGGACCGCTCCACTCGGGGCTTTGTACTTCGCTCGCCAGGTACTGCTCGAGCCGCACGAACCTTTGTGCGTGTCGCAGCCCATCCTCGGCCTCATCCGCGGGCCCGCGAGCGTTGTCCTCGTCCGCCTCCGCGACCGGCAACGCGTCGTGGTCTTGGCCTTGCGATTGGCGCTCCTGCAGCTGCCGCACGAGGCGCTGGACCTCCGCCTCCAGCTTGCGGAGGCGTTCGGCCAACTCGGCGCTTTCGCCCCGGGCACCGGCCGATTCCGGAACCTCCCGCCCGGAGACCTCAATGGGGTGCTCGAAGGGCGGGGCAAGGCTCATTCCACCGCCCCCGACCTCGGCCTGGCCACGCCCTTGTGCGGGCCGCGGCTCCCCCCACAGCTCATCCTTGAAAAACCAGGCCGTCCCTACGATCAAGGCGACACTTCCTAATGCCATACGCTTATACACGCTGCTACGCATACCCTTATCCTCCCGGGACCTCTCTCGAAGGCACAGCCCGTCTGACGAGCTAGGGGCCTATCAGAGCTCGTCCCACTGGTACTCCTTGATATTGCCGCCCGGCGGGATGCCGCAAAAGATATGGTAGTATCCGTTCGGATCGCCTGTAATGTTGGCGAAACTCAGCGTGGCGGCATTACCGCCCGTCGAGTCGGTTGCGGAATCGACGACTGCGAGGCTGGTGTCGAACTCGGAGAAGAAGGTGCAGATGATGTTCGGAGCGGACGCACCGTTGGCGTCAAAAACCTTCATGAAGGATGAGATCACGGCGTTGCCCGCGCCGCTTGCCGTGTTGTCACGGACGACCGGACAATCTACGAACAGCCTCGCGCTAGCGCTGGGGTTTAAAATCCGCCCAAAAAGGTCCTTGGAGAATTCGGCCGTTTCGCTTATGGGTTGACAGGCCGAGCCGGGCATTATCTTGCGGTCCGCGGCGTAGGACGGCGGTGCGATGGCGACGGCACTGGCGAGGCCGAGTACCGCGATCAGGGTTTTCGTGCTCATATTCAGATCTCCTTTAGCTATAGTCTGGTTTGGATAAAATGACGGGTTGGACGCGGTCACACCGAGCGACTTCTCATCGATATAGCCGTTTCAATCAGCGAAAACATAAACGCCCGCTAAGATGGAAAATACCGAAGAGCCGGTGGATAGTCAATCACGATAGTGTTCGGTCCAGAATCGGGGACTTTTGAAGCGGTCACACGCGCCTTTCTAGAAGCACTGGAATCGGCCGGTATTCAAGGGGCGCTGATGGCCGCTCAACAGCTTGAAGCCGATCACGATGCTGCGCTCGCGCAGTGGCGCCTAGCGGCGGAACGCGCCCGTTACGAGACAGAGCGCGTTGAGCGCCGTTATAGCACCGTAGAGCCCGAGAATCGTCTTGTTGCCCGCGGGCCGAGGCCCCCGAATGGGGGCGGCACTTCGCGAGCTTGAGCAAGCACAGAGTGAGCTCACCCGCCGTGAACAGCAACGCCCGCGCACATTAACGGCACTTGATCGCAGTGCACTGCTGGCACTGGGTAATGACCTCGAAGCGGTGTGGTTTGCGCCAACGATGACACCGCGCGATCAAAAGGAGTTACTGCGCACGCTCCTGGAGGAGGTCATCATTGCGGTCTATCGGGACGAATACCGGGCGCACCTGACTTTGCTGGCGCGGTGGGATGCTGACCGAGCTCGACGTCAACTTACCGCGCTCTCGCCCTGCAAGCATTCGCACCGATGAGGACGCGGTGGCCCTCGTGCGCCGCCTCGCCGTTCACTAGCCCGATGCCGTCATTGGCGGCATCCTCAACAAACAAAATCGCGCCACCGCACGGGGTCTGCGATTCACCACCAATCACGTAGGGAACCTACGTCGCAACTGGTCTATTCCGCGCTTTGAGCCGACAACCGAGCCCCTTGCGGGTGAACGCCTCAGCATCAAACAAGCCGCCACAATCCTTGGTATTGCACCCTCCACGATCCACCGATGGGTTAACGATGGCTTTATCGCCGCTGAGCAACTGACCCCAGGTGCGCCATGGCGCATTCGCCTCAACGTTGAGCTACGCCGTCACTTCGTCGAAGAAGGCCCGGCGGGGTGACCATGCAGGAAGCAACGAAAATGCTCGGCGTTTCCACATCCCCCTCATCGTGGACAGCGCCTATGGCGCGCCGTTTCCGAACATCCTCTTCAGCGAAGTACAACCGCTATGGGACGAGTCCGTTATCCTGACGCTGAGCCTCTCGAAGTTCGGGCTTCCGGGGACGCGCACCGGCATCGTCATTGCCCGCGAGGAGGTGATCGATGCCATCGCGCGCATTAACGCGATCATCAACCTGGCTCCGACCAATGTGGGATCGGCGTTGATGCTCGATCTGTTCCGGAGCGGCGAGGTGTTGCGGCTCGGCCGCGAAGTGATCAAACCCTACTATGAGTCCAAGGCTAGGGAAGCGGTCGCGCAACTGACCGACGAGCTGGATGCATACCCTTTTCTCCTGCATAAGCCCGAAGGCGCGATCTTCCTTTGGCTGTGGTTCAAGGATCTCCCGATCACGAGTGAGATCCTGTATCAGCGGCTCAAGGATCGGGGTGTTCTCGTCGTTCCCGGGCACTATTTTTTCCCGGGGATGGGGGCGGAGACCCAGCAGGGCCGGGAATGTCTACGGATAACCTATGCGCAAGCACCAGAGGTGGTTGAGCAGGGTCTCGCGATCGTCGCGGACGCAGTGCGCAAGGCCTATGCCGAGCGACGAGCATGAGCGCGAGCACCCAGCGGCTTCTCAATAAAACCGCCGTCATCACGGGCGCCAGCTCCGGCATCGGGCGAGCCATCTCTCGGTTGTTCGCGCAGCATGGGGCGCGGGTGGTGGTGAACTATCGGCGCTCGCGTGCCTCGGCCGAGAAGTTGGTGCGCGAGATCACGGCGGGGGGCGGGGAGGCCCACGCCCTTCAGGCCGACGTTTCCAGCACCGATGACGTCGGACGGTTGATCGAGGCGTCGCACGCGCATCTCGGCCGCATCGACATCTGGGCCAACATCGCCGGGGCCGATATCCTGACCGGCGAGGGCGCTTCACTCCAGCCATCGGAAAAACTCGAGAGACTGATCGAGGTCGATCTCAAGGGCACGATTTACTGTTGCTGGGGTGTTGCGCCGCTCATGAAGGCCGCCGGATCGGGGGTCATCCTCAACATGTCCTGGGACCTTGCGCTCCATGGCATGGAAGGCCGCAATCCGGAGATGTTCGCCGCGGTGAAGGCCGGGGTTCTCGGATTCAGCAAGTGTCTGGCGCGTTCCTACGCGCCCGAGGTGCGAGTCAATGATCTTGCGCCCGGCTGGATCGAGACGGCATTCGCAAAAGAGATCATGCGCCCCGACGCCTACGGCGGCATCGTCGAACGCACCCCCTTGCGGCGCTTCGGAGCCCCGGAAGACGTCGCCCACGCCGCGCTCTACCTGGCCTCGGACGAGGCCGCGTTTATCACAGGGCAGACCTTGCGCGTGAACGGCGGACTCGTTTAATGGATAGGGATTCCAATCTCTTCAACGTCTCTCATTGGAGTGTTTGGGCGGCCGCCGCGCGCTAAAACCTCTTCGATAATGTCAACGGCCGCTGCCGCCCCTTGTTCGTGTCGTACCTCCTCGGCCACGGCACGCGCTTTTTCGGCGTAGCTCGGCTCTTGTAGCAACGCCCGCAGCGCGGAGACAACCTGTTGCTTTTGGTAGCGGCGGCGGGGAAGTGTGCGGGCGACGCCGAGCGCACCCACACGCGCCGCGTTGTCGTATTGGTCGTGGGCGATCGGCACGACGAGCATCGGCCGCCCGGCACGCAAGCCCTGGGCAATCGATCCGATCCCCCCGTGGTGGATAACGACGCTCGCGTGCGGGAAGAGCGCGCCGTAAGAGGCATAGTCGTAAGCCTCGATGCCAACCGGCACGGGATCGCGCGGCAGAAAGCGATCGTCGCCCACCAGCAAGACGGCACGTTGGCCTAGGGCTACCGCAGCCTCGATACTCTGCTTGAAAAAATCCCCCGCCACCCAGAAGGCCGCGGAACCAAGCGAAAAAACCAGTGGCGGCGGACCGGCTTCGAGGAAGCGCCGCAATCCGAGCGGCAAGTCGACGGGATCCCCGGGTCGGCCGCGAAGATCGTGGTAAGGAAAGCCCGTGACTCGAAGCTGTCGCGGCCAATCGCGCTGATCCCGGACCAAGAGCTTAGAAAAGAGCGCCAACGCCGCGCTCGGAGCATGGAGCCCTTCGATAAGCGGATGCGGTCCCCGCGGTAAACCCAATTCCGCCCTCAGCACATAGAGCGGCCTCAGCATTCGGTTCGACAAGCGTTTGACGAGATGGATGCTGGCGCGACTGAGGGCGGGCGATAGCTTAAGGAACGGGCGTAACCACGGCAGCTGGGCGTTAACGGCGGGATCATGGACGGAGAAGAGCGACATTGGGGCCAGCACGCTCGAGACCCACGGCACGCCCGTCCTCTCCGCGACGATCGGTGCGACCAGCGGGAGGGGATGGCTCAACAATAAAGCGGCGCCTTGCACCGCCTGACAGAGATCGTCGTAGATGCCGCGTAGATAGGGCATGATCAACTCCCCGACGATGCTCCGAATTCCGGTCATCGGGTCCATGGCATTTCTCACCATCGCCTCAAGTTCTTCGGGGCGGTCGTAGGAGGGCAGGTCTGGGCGGACCGGATGAAACCAAAGCCCGAGCGAGGTGATCTTATCGCGGTAGAGAGGCGTGGTTGCGATCACCGGTTCATACCCCCGGTGCCGAAGCTCTAGCGCGATCGCCACATAAGGGTTCAGATCGCCGAGGGAGCCGAAGGTCGAGATGACCACCCGCGATCGGATCATGCCCGCGTCACGTTAGCGCTCTTTCCGTGCCATTAGGCGTTGATTCCTCTGAGGGCGAGGTCAGGCGCGCGGGGGTGTGAGACGCCCGCCGGGGCACGCGCCGCGTACCTGTCGAAGCCAGGTTCCCCAGCCGAAACGATCCAGGGAGCCCGACCGCTTACCGAGGCGAGTTCGCCGGCACCTTCAGGATCCCCGATTCGCTCGCGCCGGCTCGGCGTTGGAGGCTAGGTTCGCTACGCCGCCGGCGCTCTTTTTGCCGCGCGCGACCGAGTCGCTTTTGAGAGCGGATGCGCTTTCGTCGCCGGGGGCGTTTTGGCCGCCGGGATCCGCCTCGCGTTGCTCCCCTGCACCTGGTACCCCTGCATTTCCTCACGCTCTATCAGCTTCGCTTCCCGAAGCTGCACATAAGCTCGTCTCACCGTTTCCCGGCTGATACCGAGTTGCGCACCGAGCGATTGGGTCGAGAGCAGCGCCGCCCCGGTTTTAAGCTTACCGCTCTTGATGAATTCACTTATCTGCCGCACCACTTGCGCCTTGAGGGGCTCGTCAGTGTTGCGCTTGAGCCGAATCGGGAGTTTTGCCATACCGTCTCCTTTCGAATGGTTCGTCTGTTAATCGTCGGGGGATTATGCGAGCTTATTGCCATTCAATCAATGCCGCGTGGTCCGCGCCCTCCCGACCTCAACATTAATCTACACTAGGAAAGATGTATCAGTCATGTTGGCACAGAGGGATCCGCGGACTGTATCTATTTAGCAAACGAACTGGACAACCCTACACTATCGATGGATTTATCACGCTCTGGCAAAGGACAATGAAAGCAGCGCTGGAAAGCGGTGTTATACAGGAGCGATTGATGGGCCGGAGCTTCCGTCAAGAGGTGTGTAAATAAGTTCAGGCGGCCTTTCTGATGGTGTCGTTATTTGTTCGTATGCCATCGGCGAACGTGATGCCGTGATAGACTTCTTTAAGTAACTCCGCGGC
>Ga0136622_10000963_pt1 | contig 11877 bp, 17 predicted proteins | sample AntDrymUQ4482106_2_FD_104803 | JGI IMG/M metagenome (GOLD analysis project Ga0136622, IMG submission 104803) | Polar desert sand microbial communities from Dry Valleys, Antarctica - metaG UQ448 (21.06) | ecosystem: Environmental > Terrestrial > Soil > Desert | place: Antarctica: Dry Valley...
CACATGGGCTGCTACGCTGCCGTACCGGCGCTGGGGGCTGTCACGGATTTCGTCTCCGCCCGGGGCCGGCCGGGCGTGCTGCTGTGCCTGGAACTGACGAGCCTGCACGTGCAGCCGCCGTGCGATGACGTCGACCAGATCGTCAGCCACTCGCTGTTCAGTGACGCGGCCGCGGCCGTCGTGGTGGAGCCGGGCGCTGCGGACGGCTTCGACGTCGTCGACGTGGTCGCCCGGACAGACGTGTCCACCGCGGATCACATGACGTGGGACGTGACGGACCTGGGCTTCCGGATGGGATTGTCGCCCCGGGTCCCCGACGTACTGAAGAAGCATGTCCGGTCCGTCGTCACCGGCATGCTCGACCGGCACGGACTGTCCACTGAGGACATAGCCGCGTGGGCAGTTCATCCAGGCGGGCCGCGCATCCTGGACGTGGTGGGCGAGCAGCTTGCGCTGTCCACTAGCGCGATGGCGCCGTCCCGCCGCGTCTTGGCTGAGCACGGCAACTGCTCGTCGGCGACCGTGTTGCTCGTCTTGTCCGAAGCCGCGCGGGATGTCGGCACCGGGGGCCACCTCGTGATGATGGCCTTCGGTCCCGGTCTGACGCTGTACGCCGCACTGCTCCGCCGCCGCTGACCCAGGGGCTTGCGCTGAACGCCCGAAAAGCCCGACAGTGGGCGAGCCACGGGGGCAGCCCTAGGAGAAACGCACGATGTCCACGGCGATCGGCAAACGCCCCACGCAGGTGCTCACCCTCGCCGCGGCACTTCTCGTCGGCGCGGTCGTCTCGCTCTTGATCGGGGTGTACGCCGGCCTGCACGAGCCGGCCAACCGGCCGCTCGTGACACTGGCTTCTCGGGCATGTTGCAGTTCAAGGCATGGCTGACCACCGCGGCAACGGCGTTGTTGATCGTCCAACTCAGCACAGCCCTCTGGATGTGGGGCCGGCTGCCGGGTGTGCGGACGGCTGCGCCAGCGTGGGCGGGTTCGCTGCATCGATGGAGCGGTACGGCGGCGTTCGTGCTCACGGTCCCAGTCGCCTTCCACTGCATCTGGGCGCTCGGCTTCGCCACCGGCGACCTGCGGGTGACCGCGCACAGCCTCGGGGGCTGCCTGTTCTACGGCGCCTATGCCGCGAAGATGCTGGCGCTGCGGGCGCGTGGCCTGCCGGGCTGGGCGCTGCCGGTCCTCGGCGGAGGTGTGCTCGCGACGCTCCTGCTGTTGTGGCTCACCTCGGCACTGTGGTTCTTCACCCGCTCCGGCGTACCGCTCCTATGAGGAGGTAGCGGTGTCCGACGAGCAAGTGTCCCGGCGGTCGGTGCTGCGTGGCGTCGCAGTGACCACCGTCGCCGGAGTCGCCGGTTACGCGGTGGCGGCGACCAGCGACGCGGCCGGCGCCAGAGCGGCCACGACCGCCGCGAACGGCTACGGCGCCGATGAGCAGACCCGCAGCCGGCTCGCCGCGCTGGCCGACATCCCGGCCGGTGGAGGGCTGATCCTCGATGACGCCCGCGTCGTACTGACTCGCGCAGAGGACGGGGAAGTGCTCGCGTTCTCGGCCACCTGCACCCACCAGGGCTGCACGGTCAGCTCGATCGAGCAGGGATTGATCGTCTGCCCGTGCCACCCCAGTCGCTTCGACCTCGCCACCGGCGCTCCGGTGTCGGGTCCGGCACGACGACCGCTGCCCCCGGCCGCGGTCGAGGTCACGGGCGAGGAGGTGTTCATCGGGTGAGGGAGGTTGACATGGACTGGTCCCGCGCGCTGCCGACCCTCGTCTGGCTGGCAGCGGTCGGGTTCGCGCTCGGCGCGTTGTTCGCGCTGTCGTAGCCTGCCTATCCGTGCCGGACGTGGTCGAATTTGTCCGTGCCGGACGTGGTCGAGCAGCTCATCGCCGTCGGGCGGAAGGTCGTGGCCGCCGGGCTCGTGATCGGGTCCGGCGGCAACCTGTCGGCCCGCTCGCCGGACGGTGCGGCCTGCTGGATCACCGGTGCGGGTACCTGGCTCGACGAACTGGACCGCGCGGCGTTCTCCCTCGTCCGGATCGCCGACGGGGGCGTCGTATCCGGATCCCCTGAGCCGTCGACCGAAGCGCTGCTGCACCTGCGCAGCTACCAGGCCCGCCCCGATGTCAACGCCGTGATCCACCTGCACCCGCAGCTGTCGGTACTGCTGGACGCGATGGGTCAGCGGATCCGGCTCGTCACCACCGACCATGCCTTCTATGTCCGTGACGTCGGCCGGGTGCCGTGGTTCCCGCCGGGGACCGAGGACCTCGCCCGAGCCGCTGCCGCGGCGGTGGTCGACGGCTGCAACTGCGTGATCCTCGCCCACCACGGCTGCTCGGTGCTCGCCGACAGCGTCGAGCTGGCACACAAACGGGTGGTGAACCTGGAGGAGGCAGCGCGGGCGACGTGCGCCGCCCTGCTACTCGGTGGTCCGGTACCGGAATGCCCCCAACCGGCCACGTGATCATGGGGTTTGGCCGGTCAGGACCGGCTAAACCCCATGATCATCGCGAGGGTCAGCCCCGGGCGCGGGCCTCCGCGCCCGTCTCTCCCTCGTACCCGAGGTCTTGTCCGGACACCCGGCCGACGAACTCCTCGCTCTCGCCGGTACCGGTGGTGCTGCCGGCGTCCGCGCCGTCGGCGTCCGGGTCGCCGCCGGTCTCCCGCGAGTTGGCCACCGCCTCGTCCTCGTCGACGTCGGCTTCCCGATCCATTGCAGCGTCATCCCTTGCGGCCTCAGCACCCATGCCCGCACACTACCGCTGACCTGTCGGCTCCGGAGCCTCGCCCGCGGCCCAGGGCTGGTCGGGCCAGAACGGCCACTCCTCGAACCGGCTGGCGCGGCCCTCGGCGTCGAACCACACGAGCCAGAGGTCCTGGTACTCCTGAACCGGCGGTTCGCCGTAGCGGACAAGGACGTGCGCCACGCCGACATCGGCGTCCACCGCGAGAACGGTCGCCAGCATGGTGAACTCGTCGTCCGGCCCGTCGCGCTCGGCATCCCAGTCCCGCTCGATCGCGGGCAGGCCGCGCAGCGGCTCGGCGTACGGCGAATGCCGGTACGTCGCTGATGCGGCGAACAGCTCAACCAGGGACTCGGTTCCAGGACTGCGCCACACCCGCTCGTATGCGTCCAGCCACCGCCGAAAGCCGTTCCGGTCCACGGGAACCGAGGCTAGTGCTCAAGCTTCGCTTCCGTCCGGCTCCGCCCGGATACGTCTGGTACGTGCACGGGTACTTTGTCCGCGTCACCGTGTGTGCGACGACTATCTGGACAGCCCGCGCCTCGCCAGCGGGGATCTGGACGGCGAGGGCGACGAGTATTGGCCCTGGCCGGCTCGGGGACCGATGCCCACTACTTCCTGTTCAACGACGGGACCGGCAGGTCTTCCGCGGTGGGGAACAGCACAGGTGGCTCCAGCTCCGGGGACGTCGAGGTGGCCGACCTCGAGCCCGACGGTGACCTTGACGTCATCAGCGCGACGTTCGGCTTCCAGGCCGGCGACATCACCGTCTTCCGCAACGCCGGCGACGGCGCGTTCGGCGTTACCACCAGCACCATCCAGGTCCTGCTCAACGACGGCACCGGAGTGATGGTCCAGGGGCCGACAATCGATCCAGGTGGCACGACGAAGTTCATCGACGCCGCGGACTTCGATCTCGACGGCGACGACGATCTGGTCTGGCAGCTGCGCGGCTTCGCCCTTCCGGACGCCGGCGTGGCGCTGAGCAACGGCAACGGAACGTTCGGCTCTCCGCAGCTGCTGAACGTGGCCTCGTGTGAGACCGGGCAGGTGAGCACCGCGGACTGGACGGCGACGGGGACCCCGACATCCTCCTCGCGAACGACCGTCCGGGCTTCTCCGGGGTGCGAGGTCGGCGACCGGGTGACGATCGTGCCGAACAACGGCGACGGAAAAATCGGCGCCGCCTTCGACGTCCAGTGCCGGTGGTGCCGGCCATGGCGATCGGCGCTGACATGAACGGCGACGGCGGCTTCGCTCCCTTCGTCGGGATCGACAGCGGGAACGGTCACCACGAGGTGGCCGCGGCCGACTTCAACGGTGACGGGCTCGTGGACGTCGCCGTGCCGAACGCCGAACCGAACGCTGCGGCCGACGCCGACGCGCCCGCTCGTCGGGGTGTCAGCGTCCTCCTGAACGTTGGGTCCGGAGCTCAGCCGCGGCCTGCACGATCCGGGTACGGCGGGCAACGACTCATTGACCGGTACGCCGGGCAACGACGGGATCTGCGGCGGCGTCGGCAACGACGTCATCCTCGGCGGGACGGGTAGCGACCGGATCCGCGGTGACGCGGGGAGGGACCAGGTCTTCGGCGGCGACGGTGCCGACACGGTGCTTGGTGGCGCCGGAGCCGATCAGCTCAACGGCGGCGCAGGGAACGACCGGTGTGACGGCGGCGCCGGAACGGACACGGCCACGACCTGCGAGCGGATCGCCGGCGTCCCTAGCTCGGCCTCAACCCGCCGGTACTAGCACCAAGGGACAGCTCCCGCCCGAAGGACACTCCGGGTTAGCGTCTGACTACGTTCCGACCGACCATATGGGAGATGCCGTGCTGTTCAACGTTCCCCGCCCCGTCGTCGCTGCGTCGAGGCCGGCTGGCCGGGTCGGCGTGGTGGCAGTACTGGTCGCCGGCGCCTTGGCGATCTCTCCGGCGGCAGCAGTGAGCGCCGCCGAACCGGGCGACGGGTCACGGTTCGACACCTGGGCCGGCTATCAGGTCGGCCGGAGCCCGGTGGAGGCGCTGGCCGGTGACTTCAACGAGGACGGCGCAGCGGATGTCGCCTGGGTGCGCAACAACCAGTTCGACAACACCCTCAGCGTCACGCTGAACCTCGGCGACGGGACCATGGACGACCCGAGGGAGTTCGTGGCGACCGCGGGCAGCGCCACCGACGGCGTCGTCACCGACCTCGACGGCGACGGGAACCTGGACGTCGCCGTGGTCGCCGAAGGCGCGTGTCTCTGCAACGACATCATCGACCTCTACCTCGGTGACGGCACGGGGACTTCGCCCACAGCACGGCCACCGGCGGTAACGGCCCCCTTCAGGTGGCTGCCGGCGACCTCGACGCCGACGGCGATCCGGATCTGGCCCTGACGAACTTCTGGGGCGGCCCCACCGTCAGCGTGCTGCTCAACGACGGTGACGCGACGTTCGCGCCGGAGGCCATCTATCCGGTCGGCGAGCGTCCGGTCTGCATCGTCACCACTGACATCGACGGCGACGCCGATCTCGATGTCGTGGCAGCTGCCCTCGGTTTCGACGGTCCGCTGGCGATCTATCCCCTGGTCAACGCCGGCGACGGGACGTTGACGCCGGCCGCCCGGCAGACCCTCGACCAGCCCGTGGGCGATCCTCGGTTGGCCGCCGGGGATCTCGACGGTGACGGCGACGAGGACCTGGCTCTCGGCGGCTTCGGCCCCACCCACTACTTCTTGTTCAACGACGGCTCGGGAACATATACGCCGGTCGCCAACGACACGGGCGGTTTCACCTCTGGTGACGTGGAGGTCGCGGACCTCGAGCCCGACGGTGACCTCGACGTGGTCAGCGCGACGTTCGGTTCCACCTCGTCCGGGGACATCACCGTGTTCCGGAACTCAGGTCGCGGCGCGTTCAGCTCCGAGCGGCTCACCTCCAGTGAGCAGCCGTCCGGGCTCGCGGTCACCGACTTCACCCGCGACGGCGTGAGCGATATCGCCGCAGCGAACCGCGGCACGAGCCTCGGTGTCATCCACCCCGGCGGGCCGGGCGGCGCTTTCCCCGCCCCGCCGCAGAACGTGTTCTTCCAGCCGCCGTTCAGGATCACCACCGGTGACCTCGACGGGGACGGCGACACCGACATCGCTGCGACCACGAGCCCGGGCGGTTTCAGCGGAGCCATCCAGGTGCTGCTCAACGACGGCACCGGGACGATGGTCGACGGACAGTTGATCGTGGCCGGCGGCCCGCCCTCGTCGATCGATGCCGCCGACTTCGACCTCGACGGCGACCAGGACCTCGTCTGGCAGCTGTACGGCTTCTCCTTCGACGACGCCGGAGTGGCGCTGAACAACGGCGACGGCACGTTCGCCTCCCCGCAGCTGCTGAACGTGACCCCGTGTGGCACCGGGCAGGTCACCGCCGCCGACATGGATGGTGACTCCGCTCCCGACATCCTCATCGCCAACAATTTCGGGGACACCGCCGGGTGCGACGACGGGACCAGCGTGACGATCGTGCCGAGCAACGGCGACGGCACGTTCGGCCTGGCGTATGAGGTCCAGACCGAGCGCCGCCCCGAGATGCCGATCGGCGCGGACATGAACGGCGACGGCCTCAACGACCTCGTGACGGCCCACGGCTTTGCCATCTCGGTCTCCCTGAGCACCGGCGACGGCGGGTTCGCGCCGCACGTGGACATCACCACCAACCAGGGTCACCTCGAGGTGGCGGCGGCCGATCTCGACGCCGACGGTGACACCGACCTGTCCACGGTCAACAGTGACAGTTCGGCGACCGTGTTCCTCAACGACGGATCGGGTACGTCGTTCGCCATCGACGTACTGGCCGGCACGGAGACCGGCGGCGCGGCCATTGCGGTGGACATCGGTGACATCGACAGCGACGGCCGGCCCGATGTCGTCGTGGCGAACCGGATCGGCAACGACATCAGCGTCTGGTTCAACAACGGCGGCGGGTCCTTCGAGCAGAACGCCGTCCATTACGGGGTCAACACCGGCCTGTCCGATCTGCAGTTGGCCGACTTCAACGGCGACGGCCTGCTGGATGTCGCGGTGCCCAACACGACCGCTACCGGCTTCGCCGCCGGGGCCGAGCCGCCCGTCGTTCTCGCTGCTGCGCCGAACGGCGTAAGCGTCGTCCTGAACGAGGGGTCGGGCACCACGCCACCGCCGGCCTGCACGATCCGCGGTACGTCGGGCAACGACTCGCTGACCGGCACGCCGGGCAACGACGTGATCTGCGGCGGCGCGGGCAACGACGTCATCAAAGGCGGTGCCGGCGACGACGTCATCGTCGGCGGGACGGGTGCCGACCGGATCCGCGGTGACGCGGGTAAGGACAGGGTATTCGGCGGCGACGGTGCCGACGCGCTACTCGGTGGCACCGGGGCGGATCAGCTCAGTGGCGGCGCAGGGGTTGACCTGTGCGCCGGCGGCGCCGGGACGGACACGGCGCTGACCTGCGAGCGGACCACCGGCGTGCCCTAGTCCGGCAGGCGGTGAGCCGGTCTGGTGAACAGGCCGGCCACCGCGTCGAGGTCCTCCGCGCTGTTGGCGGTGATCGTCAGGGTCGGCTGGCCGGCTGAGCTGACATCCCAATCGAGGAATGCGCAGCACTCCCGTTCTGCTGCGGCCAAGACCTCGAGTTCCGCGAGCACACCGGAGTGTCCCGCGGGCTCAACGAAACGGACCGTGAGGCGGTTGCCGGCCCGGCTGAACGCCGGATCTGCGGCGTCCAGCAGGCGCTGCCAGCGCTGCATCCGTTCGATTCCATCGGTAGGTCCAAGGGTGCAGGCGACGGGCAGTTCGCGCGGGCCAGGCGTGAAGACCATGACCGCAAGACAACCCCGCTGCACCGGATCCGTCAACGCGATCGCGACTGGCTTTGCGGCGTGTTGCGCTGCCAAGCGCTCCGGCACACCTACCGTGTGCGGCGGGGATCACGAGACGCCGGTAGGACGGTGATGTCATAGCGATCGATGACGGCCGTATCGACACTGCCGGCAGTGTCACCGCGGTCGAGGGCGTCACCCCGGTCGGCTGGCGCGCCGTTTGGTGCTGGCTCTGCTGGTCGTCGTGGTCCTGTTGGCCGCAGGTGGCCTGACAGGTGTGCGCACGAGCAGCGTGAGCGCATCGAGGGATGGCTACACGATGACCGTGACGTACGCACTGATCGCGCGAGCGGGGCTGGACGTTCCTTGGCGGGTCACGATCGAGCATCCGGACGGCTTCGACGAGGACATCACCATCGGCGTGACGGCCCGCTACTTCGACATCTTCGAGACGCAGGGCTTTCATCCCAGCCCGGACATGGAAACCGGCGACGGCAACCTGGTCTACCTCACGTTCACCGCGCCGGCCGGTTCGATCTTCAGCGCGGACTTCGATGCCTACATCCAGCCGTCCAGTCAACTCAGTGAGCGTGCCGACGTCGTACTCATGGTCGACGTCCGGCCGCTGATGTCTGTCAGTTACACGACCTGGCTGGTGCCCTGATGGAAATCGTCTACCGCGCGCTGTTCATGTTCTTCTTCCTGTGGGTCATCACCCGTGTCGTCGGCCGTGCGACGCTCAGCGAGCTGAGCACGTTCGAGCTGCTCCTGTACGTCACGATGGGCGATCTCGTGCAGTCGGCCGTCACCCAGCAGGACTTCTCGGTCACCGGGGGAGTGCTGGCGATCAGCGTCTTCGCCCTGCTGACGGTGGGATTCTCCTACGCCAACTGCCGGTGGCCGCGGGTTCGGCCGGTCATCCACGGTGTGCCCGTCGTCGTCGTACGAACGGGCGAGCCGTTGCTTGAAACGATGCGCGCCGAGCGGATGTCGCTCGACGACCTCGCGACGGCAGCCCGCGGAGAGGGGATCGAGCGGTTCGCCGACATCGAACTCGCCGTGCTCGAGGTGAACGGTCGCGTCTCGTTCTTCTCCCGCACCTCGACCGAATCCAGCGGTTCACCCGAAGGGCCCGCGGCAGGCGCCTGAGCCCGAGGGGTTGACTGGAGTCGGCCGCGGTCACAGGCTGCCGGTGATTCACTACGGGTAGAAGGGAAGGTCTGCGATGACTACCGAGTCAGGTGGGGGTGTGGTCCCCGAGGACACCCCCGCGGCGGAGGAACGCACCGGGGAGACCGTCGAGGAGGCGGTCGACGTGGCCGCCGCCGGGTCCCAGCACGGCGGCACCGAGCGTCCGCCGGAGGAGGCGCGCTCCGGCGAGGCCCCCGTCGAGCAGGTCCACGACGACCCGGAGATGACCGGCACCTCCGATTGAGTACCCCGACCTGCTCCGTCCAGTCCGCTCCGGCAGTGTGCTCCCGGACGGAGCGGGCCTCATCGTCGTTCGTCTGTGCCAGGTCTGGCGCGTCAACTGATCCGTGGTCCCAGGGGGCACCAGCGGCCTTGACCCTGCAAGCACTTGCTCGTAGCTTGAGTTGAGGTCCCGGATCAGCCCGAGAAGGAGCTGCCATGGCTGTCGACCCGCCCACCTCGGACCAGCTGATCAGCCTCGCTGAAGGGTACGGACTCGGTCTGAGCACAGCGGACGTCGAGGAGTTCTCACCCTTCGTGAGTGGGCTTCTCACCTCGTGGGATGCGGTGGAGCAGCTCTACGCCAAGACGGCACCGAAACCCCGCTCCGATCGGGCGTGGAGCTGGCCGGCGGAAGGGGAAAACCCGCTAGGCGCCTGGTATGTGCGCACCGAGATCAGGGAGAGCCAGGCCGGCCCGCTGGCCGGGAAAATAGTCGCGATCAAGGACAACACCATGGTCGCCGGCGTGCCGATGATGAATGGCTCGCGCACAGTCGAAGGCTTCGTGCCGACTCGAGATGCGACGATCGTCAGCAGGCTGCTCGCGGCCGGCGCGACGATCATCGGCAAAGCGGTCTGTGAAGACCTCTGCTTCTCCGGTGGCAGCCACACCTCCGCGTCCGGTCCAGTGCGCAACCCGTGGGACACGTCCCGGTCCGCCGGTGGGTCGTCCAGCGGCAGCGCCGCACTGGTCGCCGCCGGTGAGGTGGACATCGCCACCGGCGGCGACCAGGGCGGCTCGGTCCGCATCCCGAGTGCCTACAGCGGCACCGTCGGGCACAAACCGACCCACGGCCTGGTGCCCTATACCGGCGGGTTCCCGATCGAGCAGACGATCGACCACCTCGGACCGATCACCCGGAGCGTCAGTGACGCCGCGCTGGTCCTCGGCGTGATCGCCGGCAGAGACGGCCTGGACCCCCGCCAGCCAGCCGACCTGATCACCGAGGACTACCTCGCAGCCTTGCAGCAGGGCGCCAGCGGCCTGCGGATCGGGATAGTCACCGAGGGCTTCGGGATCCCCGAGCTGTCCGACCCTGGAGTCGATGACGCCGTACGGGCCGCCGTCGACGTTCTTCGTGACGCGGGCCTGGTGGCTGAGGACGTGTCGGTGCCCTGGCACAGCGACGCGATGCACATCTGGAACGTGATCGCCACCGAGGGCGCCACCGCGCAGATGGTCGACGCCAACGCTTACGGGATGAACTGGCAGGGGCTCTATGATCCGGAGCTGATCGCCTTTTACGGCAAGCAATGGCGCGAGCGGGGCGCGCAGTTCTCAGAGACCGTAAAACTCGTCCTCCTCTCGGGTCGGCACGCGATCGACACCGAGTACGGCCGGCACTATGCAATGGCCCGGAACCTGGCCCCGGAGCTCCGGGCCGGTTACGACGCAGCCCTGGCGACGTACGACGTGCTGGTCATGCCGACGCTGCCACTGACTGCGACGGAGATCCCGTCTGCAGCTGCCTCGCGCGCGGACTACCTCGCCCGGGCACTGGAGATGATCGGAAACACCGCACCGTTCGATGTCACCGGACACCCGGCCACGTCGGTGCCGACTGCGCTGGTCAACGGGCTCCCGGCCGGTCTCATGATCATCGGCAAGCACTTCGACGACGCCACGTGCCTGCGGGTCGCGCACACCCTGGAGCAGGCGATCGGCGGCTTCCCGGTGGCGCCGAGTCAAACCAGCCGGGTGGAGGAACCTGTGGGGAGCCGAGGATGAACGGCGTACACGATCTGGGCGGCACCGACGGCCTCGGCCCGGTCTTCGTGGAGGAGAACGAGCCGGTCTGGCATGCGGAATGGGAGAAGGCAGCTTTCGCCCTGTTCGCTACGAACTTCCGGGCGGGGCTGTTCAACGTCGACATGTTCCGCTCCGGCATCGAGCAGATGCACCCGGCGCACTACCTCCTCTCGCCGTACTACGAGCACTGGGTCCACACCGCCGAGCACTACGCGGTCAAGGCAGGCGTGATCGACCCGTCCGAGCTCGAGGAGAAGACGAAGTACTACCTGGAGCATCCGGACGAACCGCTACCCGAGCGCACCGATCCCGACCTGCTGGCCTTTGTCGACGCCGCGGTGAAGGGTGGCGCGCCGGCCCGCCGCGAATCCGACGCGAAGCCGGCGTTCCAGGTCGGCGATCGGGTCACAGTCACCTTGGACAGCCCGCGCGAGCACACCCGCAAGGCACGCTACACCCGAGGCAAGACCGGTGTGGTCGAGCAGACCCACGGCACGTTCATCTACCCGGACAGCGCGGGCAACGGTCGCGGTGACGACCCGAAACACGTCTACACGGTCAAGTTCACCAACGACGAACTGTGGGGAGCGGACAACGCCGAGCCCAACGGCGTCGTGTACTTCGACGTCTGGGAGCCCTACCTCGTCCCAGCGCAAGTCCCCGCTGAAGGAGCAGCCCGATGACAAGGTCAGAGATCACGCCGTCGCCTGCCGTGACGGTTCCGCGCTCGGAGGCGGAGATCGCCGCCCGGATGAAGGCGCTGGAAGCTTTGATGATCGAGAAAGGCATCATGACCACCGAGGCGGTCGACCGCCTCGCCGACATATATGAGAACGAGGTGGGCCCGCAGCTAGGTGCGGCCGTGGTGGCCAAGGCGTGGACCGACCCTGAGTTCAAGGCGCGGCTGCTCGCCAACGCCACCGAGGCCTGCGCTGAGATGGGGATCGGCGGTTTGCAGGGCGAGGACATGGTCGCAGTGGAGAACACTGACACGGTGCACAACGTCATCGTCTGCACGCTGTGCTCGTGCTACCCGTGGCCGGTGCTCGGCCTGCCGCCCAACTG
>Ga0136622_10000964_pt1 | contig 11876 bp, 14 predicted proteins | sample AntDrymUQ4482106_2_FD_104803 | JGI IMG/M metagenome (GOLD analysis project Ga0136622, IMG submission 104803) | Polar desert sand microbial communities from Dry Valleys, Antarctica - metaG UQ448 (21.06) | ecosystem: Environmental > Terrestrial > Soil > Desert | place: Antarctica: Dry Valley...
CCCGACCTCGACGCGCAGATGGAGGCAGGCGAACTCGAGGGGCTGTCTGCGTGGCTCACCGAGAACCTCTACTCGCTCGGGCGCAAGCTCACACCCAAGGAGACGATCGAGCGGCTTACCGGATCACCGACGATCGACCCGCAGCCGTACCTCGCGTACCTTCGCGAGAAGCTCGCCGCGCTCGCCGCCTGACCCGTCAGGCGCCGTAGTCGAGCGATCCGTCGCGCCGTCCGCGTGACGCGAGCCGGTTGAAGCTCAGGAGAGCGGCAGTCATCCAGCCGAGCCCGACTGCCATCTCGAGCGCGGCGTTCCCGACGATCTCGCCGGCCGGCGACCCGTCGAACACGCCGCGGATCGCGAGCAGCCCGTTCGTGAGAGGGAGGAACCGCGAGAGCAGCTCGAGCGGCTCCGGATAGTAGGAGAGCGGCACGTTCACTCCGCACGCGGCCATGAGCGAGACGTACGTCGTCACGACCACGAGACTGTTGATGCTGCGGAAGCGGAAGACGACCCCGGCGAGGAACGTCCCGAACCCGTAGGACGCGAGCGCGATGACGAGAGTGACGGGAATGACCGCGAGAACCCTCGGCCACGGCAGATCGATACCGAAAATCGCCCCCGCGACGAACAGCGCGGCGAGCGCGCTCAAGGCGCCGTCCACAGCGAGGTAAGCGCCGCGCGCAGAGAAGACGAGGACAGGGCTCGAGGGGCTAGCGACGAGGAGCGGAAGAGTTCCCGTCCAGCGCTCGGCCGAGGTCATGTTGAGCGAGAAGACTCCGAGCTGTCCCGCGATCAGCATTGCGTTGCCGATCAAGAGGTATGAAGTCTTCTCGTCGTCGCCAAGTCGCTCGCCGATCAGCGCGAAGAATCCAACCTGGAAGAGCACGCGCACGTACCAGCCTGCGAGCCAGCTCCGCCAGGTGAAGATCGCGCGATAGTCGGCGAGCCCTGCGTGGAATGCGTGGCGCATGACGTTGAGCGTCGTCGCCACGTTTACGCCGTCGCCAACTCGCCTCTGGCGCGCATGCGCCGAAGGACGTGGAACAGCACCGCGCGCCCGATGGCGAAGGTGATCGCCCCGAGCACGAGCACCATCCCCAGGCGGCCCCAGAAGTCGTCCACCGCAGGCTCTTTGAGACTCGCTCGCAGCAGGTCCGCGCTCCAGGAGAGGAAGAGCACGCTCGAGACGGGCTCGATCCAGTCCGGGAGAAACGCGACCGGAACGAGCACGCCCCCGAGGACGTAGAAGGGGAAGCTGGCCGAGTTGATGAACGTGTAGGCGTTTCGCGTCATGACGAACAGCGCCGCAAACGCGACAGCTGTGCCAGTCATGGCGAACGCGGTCGCGAGGAGTGTCATAGCGAGCTGCAGCGGATGCTCAAACGGGATGGAAACCCCGAAGATGAGCCAGCCCGCCAGCCAAACCTCGAAGAACGAGAGCAACCCAACGCACATGAGGCACGCGACCCGTCCGACGAGGACCGAGGCGAGTCCGGTGGGCGAAGCGATCAACGGCTCGAGCACTGCCTGCCACCGGTCCGCGGTGATCATCGAGCCGGCCTGGACGAGTGCGATCCACCAGAGCGACATGAGGACCGGCGCCATCAGCGCATCGGGCTCGAGGTCCGATCGCCCGCTCTGGCGCACGATCGCCAGGAAGATGACTGCGAAGAGCGGCGCAGTCAAGAGCGGGATCAGCGCGTCGGGGTTCGCACGGACCACCTGCAACTCGAGCCGAAAGCCGGCAAGGAACCCTCCCACTAGATCTCCATCCCGCGCTCGCCGATCAGCTGCACGTACACCTCTTCGAGGCTCGGCAGGCTCGTGCGCACCGAGGTCGCGCCCGCGTTGACCAATTGCTCCAGCACCAGTTGCGTCGCTCCTTCCTCGTCGACCTCGATCCGCGTGCCCGCGCCGTCGACCGCCGTCACGCTCGTTACGCCGTGGATCGCCCGGATCTCGTCGAGGACGGCCCGAGGGACCCCTTCGACGTCGATCCGCTGGAAGCGCGAGAGCACGTGCCCGAGCGTCCGCGGGGACTCGGTCGCGATGACCTTGCCGCGGTCGATCAGCGTGACCCGGTCGCAGACCATCTCGGCCTCGACCATGTCGTGCGTCGCGAGCAGGATCGTCCGACCCTCGTCACGGAGCTCGCCGATCAGCGTCCGGAACTCGCGCGCTGCGAGCGGATCCATGCCGGTTGTCGGCTCGTCGAGGAACAGCACCTTGCCGTCGCCCATCAGACCGCGGGCAAGGTGGAGTCGCTGCTTCATGCCGCGGGAGTACTCCTCGACCCGCTCGTCCGCCTTGTCGACCATGCCGACGCGCTCGAGTAGCTGCTGCGCCCGCGCTTTCGCAGCACGCGTAGAGAGCTTGTAGAGCGCGCCCCAGTACTCGAGGTTCTGACGCCCGCTGAGGCGCCAGTAGAGGCCTCGCTCGCCGCCGAACACGATGCCTATGAGGGGGCGAACGGCTTCGGTCTCGGCGACGACATCGTGGCCGAGGACCCGTGCCTTCCCCGACGTCGGCAAAAGAACCGTGGAGAGGATCTTCACCAACGTCGTCTTGCCTGCTCCGTTCGGGCCGAGGAGGCCGTGGATCTCGCCGGTCGGAACGGTCAGCGATACATCGTCGAGAGCGACGACGCGCGTCCCACTGCGCCGCCGCGGCTCGAAGACGCGCGTGATCTCTTCGACCTCGACGGCCTCCACCGGGATTCGATTCTACGGCGCATTCGCTTCACCGAAGTGAGCCGATCGCGCCTGCATAGACTGGGCAGATGTCCGCGACCCGGCGATTCGAGCTCATCGTCAACGGCGAGCCCCACTCGCTCGAGGTCGAGCCGCGGACGCTGCTCGTCCATGCCCTCCGGGACGGACTCGGGCTCACGGGCACGCACGTCGGCTGCGACACGAGCCAATGCGGCGCGTGCACCGTCCTCGTCGGTGGGCGCGCGGTAAAGAGCTGCACGATGCTCGCGGTCCAGGCGGAAGACGCCGAGGTGACGACTATCGAGGGCTTCGCCCCCGACGGCGTGCAGCATCCGATTCAGCGCGCGTTCGTCGAGCAGCACGGGCTCCAGTGCGGTTTCTGCACGCCCGGGATGATCCTGACCGCGTCCGATCTTCTCTCGCGAGAGCCCGACCCCGACGACGCGACGATCCGCCGCGCGCTCAAGGGAAACTTCTGCCGCTGCACGGGGTACCAGTCGATCGTGAACTCGGTGCGCGCCGCGGCGGCGACACTTCGCGAAGAGGCCGCGGCATGATTCCTGCCGCGGTCCGGCACGTCCGGGCCTCCACGCTCGACGAGGCGCTCGATGCGCTCGCCGACCCGGAGGCGAAGGCGCTCGCGGGCGGTCAGTCGCTCCTCCCGGTCATGAAGCTGCGGATCGTGCGGCCGAGCCTCCTCGTCGACATCGGACGCCTCGAGCTCGGTGGCTTTCACCTGCGCGACAACGAGCTACGCCTCGGCGCGCTCACGACCTGGGACACGCTCGAGAGCGCGTCGGAGCTGGAGCGGCCGTCGTTCGCCGCGATCGCCGAGTGCGCCGCCGAGATCGGCGACCTGCAGGTCCGCAACCGGGGAACGCTCGGCGGGAGCCTCGCGCACGCCGACCCCGCCTCCGATATGCCGGCGGTCGTGCTCGCGCTCGGCGCCGAGCTCGTCTTGCGCGCAGCCGACGGCGAGCGAACGCTCGCCGCGGAGGAGTTCTTCGTCGGACCGTTCACGACCGCGCTCGCCCCGGGAGAGCTGATCACCGAGGTCGTCTTCCCTCTTGTTGCTGGATCGGGCTCCGCGTATGTGAAGGTCGAGCATCCGGCCTCGGGGTTCGCGCTTGCTGGCACTGCGGCGCAGGTAACCCGCGATGGGAAACAGAGGGTGGCCGTTACCGGCGTCGGCTCGCACCCGTTCCTGCTTCCCGCCGACGCCGATCCGTTCGACGCGCTCGCAGACGCGGAGATCTACGGCGACCGCTTCGCGCCCGTCGAGTACCGGCGTCACCTCGCGGGAGTCGTCGCTCGTCGGGCGCTCGATCGCGCGCAGGAGCGCATGGAGAGGTGCGATGAGTGAGAGCGTGATCGGCGTCTCGCGTCCAAGAGTCGACGCGCCCGACAAGGTGACCGGCGCTACCCGCTTCGCCGCGGATGGTCACGTTCATGGACTGCTTCACGCCCGCCTCGTCCTCTCGACCGAGGCGCACGCGTTGCTTCAGCGTGTAGAGCGTGACGCAGCGCTCGCGATGCCCGGGGTGGTTGCCGTCCTGACCGCAGATGACCTCCCCCTGGCGTCGGCCGGCTCGGACCGGACGACGGAGCCGCTGGCACGCACGGAGGTCGTCTTCGCCGGACAGCCAGTCGCGCTCGTCGTCGCCGAGAGCGAGGCAGCTGCGGAAGACGCGGTCGAAGCGGTCGTCGTGGAGTACGAGCCGCTCCCCGCGGTCGTCGACGTCGAGGACGCGATGCTGCCCGGCCGAGCGCTCGCCCGCGTTCTCGAGGAGGACGCAGGTGGAGGGGATCTGGAGTCGATCCACGCAGGCGTGGACAAGGGGCAGGAGGACGGCGAGGAAGAGCAGCTCTCCGGCAATGTTCTGGACACCATCCACCGCAACGCCGGCGATGCAACCGCGCTGCTGGAGGCGAGCGACGTCGTGGTTTCAGGGAGGTTCCGAACGCCGTGGGTGTACCAGGCGTACATCGAGCCCCAGGTCGCCACCGCGTGGCTCGAGCCGAACGAGACCCTGGTCGTCTCGACCAGCACCCAAGGGTCGTTCGTGACCCAGCGCGAGCTGGCGCGCGCGTTCGGGCTGCCGCTCGAGCAGATCCGCGTCATCGCCGAGCCCCTGGGTGGTGCCTTCGGGGGCAAGCTGGCGCTGATGGAGCCGCTGGCAGCCGGCGCGGCCCTCGCGCTACGGCGGCCGGTGCGGGTCGTCCTCACGCGCGCCGAAGACTTCCAAGCGACGAATCCCGCTTCCGCGCAGGTGACCCACCTCAAGATCGGAGCGCGCAAGGACGGCACACTGACCGCGATTACGGCCCGGATGATCGTCGACCGTGGCTCGAACGCGGGCTGGGGGGTCGAGGGCATCACATCGCTCCTCGTCGCCGGACCGTACCGCTGGGAGGCCCACGACCTCCGCGGCTACGGCGTCCAGACGAACCGGTTCACGTTCGGTGCGTACCGCGGTCCCGGCGCCCCCACCGCCGCCTTCGCCCTCGAGACGCTCATGGACGAGCTCGCGATCGAGCTCGAGGCCGACCCGCTCGAGCTGCGGCTGCGAAACGCCGTCGTCGAAAACGACGTGGGCGTCAGCGGAAACCCGTTTCCACGCATGGGCGCGGTCGAGGTGCTCGAGCGCATCCGCGAGCATCCGCTCTGGCAGGCCCGCGACTCGCTGCCCGACAACGAGGGAGTGGGATTCGCCGCCGGCTACTGACCGGGCGGCAACGAGCCGGCCGCGGCCGTCTGCCGCGTGAACCAGGACGGGACGATGACCATCGTCACGTCCGCGGTCGACATGAGCGGCGTGAATACGGGCTTCGCCGCGATTGCAGCGGAGACCTTCGGCCTGTCGCCCGACCAGATACGAGTGGTCGCCGCCGACACCGCCACCGGTCCGTATTCCGGCGCAAGCGGCGGCTCCAAGGTCACGTACACGGTCGGCGCGGCTGTGCTGAAGGCTGCGGAGGCTGCACGCGAGAAGCTGCTGAAAGCCGCGTCGGAGGAGCTCGAGATCGCACCGGCTGACCTCGAGGTAATCGACGGAGTCGTGCGCGCGGTCGGCTCGCCCGACCACTCGATCACCGTCGCGGAGATCTCCGCCAAGGCACTCCGTTTCGGCGGGCGCTACGAGCCGATCGAGGGGCACGGCGGCTCGGCGCAGACGCGCGGCGCTCCGTCGGTCGCAGCCCACCTCGCACACGTCCGCGTCGACAAGGAGACCGGCGAGGTCACGCTCCTCGCCCACGTCATCGCACAAGACGTCGGTCGCGCGCTCAACCCCGCATTGGTCGAGGGCCAGATGCGCGGTGGCGCCGCCCAGGGCATGGGCTGGGCGCTCTACGAGGAGCTCGTGCACGACGAGAGTGGACAGCTCCTCACCGGTTCGTTCCTGGATTACGCGATCCCGCTCGCCGAGCGGGTGCCGGACATCGACACGTTGATCGTCGAGGTGCCAGCTCCCGACGGTCCCTTTGGCGCCAAGGGAATTGGAGAGGCGCCGGTGGTTGCCGCCGCGCCCGCGATCGCGAATGCGGTCGCCGCTGCGGTCGGCATTCGGCTCCGAGAGCTCCCGATGACGGCGCCGCGGGTGTGGGCTGCGCTGGAGGAATCGCGCGCGTGACCTTGCTCGAGCGGGCACGGGCGATCGTCGAGAGGTACGAGACAGAGCTTCGCTCCGAGGTCCCCGCTGACGCGTACCTCTTCGACGTCCACACACATCTCGGGAACGACATCGACGGCATGCGAGGCCGCTACGAGGAGCTCTCGACGCTTCTCGACCGCTTCGGATTCAGCGGCGCCTTCGTCTTCTGCCTCGACGAGCCGGATCGAGAACCTGGGTTCTGCGTTCCGAACGATCGCACGCTCGCCCACGCGGAGCGTTCGGACGGCCGGCTCATCCCGTTCGTCCGCCTCGACCTCACCGCGAGCCCGATCGACGAGGCGCGACGCGCGCTCGACCTCGGCGCGCGGGGAATCAAGCTCCATCCCCGCGCCCAAGCTTTTGCGCTCGACGACGAGCGGCTCGGGCCGGTGTTCGAGCTGGCGGTGGAGCGGGGAGTGCCGATCCTCATCCACGGAGGCCGAGGCCTCCCGCCGATCGCCGAGAACCTGGAGGCGCTCGTCCGCCGAAACGAGGGCGTCCGGCTGATCATCGCGCACGCGGGAATCGCGGACATGGCGGCGCTCGCCGGTCGCTTGGGCGGAATCCCAGGCGTCTACTTCGACACGTCGGTCTGGAGCGCGCTCGACCTCCTCGATCTCTTCCGGCAGGTGCCTCCCGAGCAGATCGTGTACGCGTCCGACTATCCATACGGGCGCCAGCCGAACTCGCTGCTCGTATCGATCCGCTCGGCAAGGCTCTCTGGCTTCGACGACCTGCAGCTGTGCGCGATGCTGGGTGGAACCGCACGCGGGATCGTCGAGGGCGAGCCAACGCCGGCGCTCACGGAGCCACGCGGCGGGCCGTCGCTCGTCCAGCCTCTGACGTTTGCTCGCATCCACCAGTACATCTCCATGGCGGTGCCGATGCTGTGGACGCGCCAGCGCGACGTGATCGGCGCGCTCGGCCTGGCCGCGAACGCTGCGCGCGAGCGCGACGGGCATCCGACGGAGTCGGAGCAGATCCAGGAGCTCCTGGCGACCGCCGGCGAGCTTTGGCGGGAAGCGCCTGAGCTCGCCGAAGACGACCGGGTCACTGTGATGAGGGCCGCGATCCAGCTGGTCAACCTCGCCGACCTGATCGCCGTGACGACGCGGGCCTAGGCTTCTCGATGCCCCGGCGTCGTGTCCGCCTCGCTGCCCCCGACGACGCCAAGATCGCGGCGGCCTTCGCGGACCTGCGCGAGAGCCTTGGCGTGCCGATGGCCTTTCCGGCCGACGTCCTGGCCGACGCCGACGAGTCCGTCCGCTCACCCCGACTTCCGAAAACGGACGAGACCGCGATTCCGTTCGTCACGATCGATCCACCAGAGTCGCTGGACCTCGATCAGGCCATGCACCTCGAGCGCCGCGGGAACGGCTACCGCGTCCGCTACGCGATTGCCGACGTCGGGGCGTTCGTCACCCCCGGAGGGCCGATGGACAGGGAGGCGCATGCACGCGGTCAGACGCTGTACGCGCCGGACGGCAAGGCGCGCCTCTATCCACCGCAGATCTCCGAGGGCGCAGGCAGCCTGCTTCCGGATGAGACTCGACCCGCGCTCGTCTGGGACATGGAGGTCGACGAGACAGGCGAGGGCATCGAGGTCGCTGTTCGCCGCGCTCTCGTGCGCAGCCGCGAGAAGCTCGACTACGAGGAGGTCCAGCGGTCGCTAGACGATGGCACCGCGCCAGAGTCGCTGCAGCTCCTGCGCGAGGTCGGCACGCTTCGGCAGGCGCGCGAGACCCGGCGAGGAGGCATCACCCTCCCGATCCCGGAGCAGGAGGTGCAGAGGGGCTCGCACGGCTACACCCTCCGGTATCGGGCTCCGTTTCCGGTGGAAGGCTGGAACGCGCAGATCTCGTTGATGACCGGAATGGGCGCGGCCGAGCTCATGCTGGGCGCCGGAGTCGGCGTGCTGCGCACGCTGCCGAAGGCCGACCGGGGAGCCGTTGCTCGCCTGCGGCGAACGGCGAAGGCGCTCGAGATTCCCTGGCCCGAGGACGTGACGTACGCCGACCTCGTCCGCGAGCTCGATCCACGGGTTGCGATGCACGCCGCGTTCGTCTCCGAGTCGACCGTCCTCCTCCGCGGCTCGGGATATCTCGCCTTCGACGGCAAGCCGCCGGACAAGGCCGTGCATGCCGGCGTCGCCTCGACGTACGCACACACGACGGCGCCTCTGCGCCGCCTCGTCGACCGCTACGTCGGCGAGGTATGCCTCGCTGTCTCCAGCGGCTCCGCCGTACCGAAATGGGCGCGCTCGGCACTCCCAGATCTCCCCGAGACGATGGACGTGTCGAACCGGCGCGCTCAGCAGTACGAGTCGGGAATCGTCTCGACCGTCGAGGCCGCGGTCCTCGAGCCGAGCGTCGGCCGAACGTTTCAGGCGGTGGTCGTGGATATCGACGAGAATGACGGTGGCGGCACCGTCCAGCTGAGGGAGCCGGCGGTCACCGCGCGCTGCGAGGGTGACGACCTGCCGTTGGGCGAGCAGATCGACGTCAAGCTCGAGGTGGCCGACGTCATGAAGCGCCTCGTCCGGTTCGTTATCGCGCCTTAAGGTCGTCCGGCCTGTGCTCTACGTTCGCGCCGCGTAGAGCCGCCGCGCACCTTCGATTCCCTTCAGCTCATGCTCACCGCGGTCCTCGAACTCCAGACCGGAGCCCGCAACCAGATCACGCGTCGTCGAGCTCACGAGCACGTCGCCGGTACCCGCAGCCGACATGATCCTGGCGCCGACGTGCACGGCGATCCCCCGCGGCTTGTCGCCGGTTCGTCGCTCGACCTCTCCCGTGTGAGCCCCCGCCCGCACCTCCAACCCGAGCGCGCCGAGCTCCTCTCGGATCGCAAACGCGCAGCGGATCGCCCGTGCGGGGCCGTCGAAGAGCGCCAGGAAGCCGTCCCCAGCCGTGTCGATCTCCTCGCCCGAGAAGCGCTCTAGCGCGCGCCGAACCGCATCGTTGTGCGACCTGACAAGAGTCGCCCAGGCGGCATCGCCCAGGGTGTGGGCTCTTTCAGTCGAGCCGACGAGGTCGGTGAAGAGGACCGTCGCGAGCACGCGATCCGAGGCTGCAACCGGACGCGTACCCGTCAGAAACTCCTCGATCTCGTCGAGAATGGCGTCCGCGTCGACCCATGGGACATGTACGTCGCCCTGGAGCTCGACGAAACGGGCGGCCGGGATCCGCTCGGCGATGAACCGGCCTTCCTCAACTTGCGCATCGCGATCTCCTGTGCGATGCATGACGAGTGTCGGGCACTGGATCGCGGCAAGAGCCGCGCGCACGTCCGCCTTCGAGTTCATGAGGATGAGATCGCGGGCTGCGGCCGGGCTCAGTGACGCTCTCCCTCGCCGCTCGAACCATGCAATCTCGGCCGCGTTGGCGTTCGGGATCATCGTCGAGATGTCGACATTCTCGCCCCACGTCTCCTCCAGCTCCCGGGCGGTCGCCGCCCGCTCGTCCGAGGTGGGAGCCCAGGGGTAGTCGTCACTTCGGATCCGCTTCGCATAGGTCCCGTACAAGACGAGTGCGCGCGTCCGCCGAGGGTACGAGGCGGCGAAGAGAACACTCATCGGCCCGCCCTCGGAGTAGCCGAAAAGCGCAGCTGTCTCGCTCTAGAATCCGGGCACGAGCACGAGATCGAAAGGGCCGTTGCCTGTCACTTGGTAGGCGACGTTGACGTCTCCGCTCCGTGCGTACCGGATCGGCGCGGTCATCGTGAGAGCTCGCGGAAGCGGAAGCAGTCGACAGTGTGGTCGTTGACCATCCCGACCGCCTGCATGAACGCGTAGCAGACCGTCGGGCCGACGAATCGGAACCCGCGCTTCTTGAGGTCCTTCGAGAGCACCCGTGAAAGGTCGGTTTCCGCGGGGAGCTCGGCGAGGGCGCGCCACCGTCCGACGATCGGCTCGCCGTCGACGAACCGCCAGAGATACGCGTCCAAGCTGCCGAGCTCCCGCTGTACCTCGAGAACCCGAGCGGCGTTGTTCACGGTCGACTCGATCTTGAGGCGGTTGCGGACGATTCCCGGATCCACGGCGAGCCGCTCGATCTCCTTTCGACCGAAGCGCGCAACGGTCCCGATGTCGAAGCCCGCGAATGCCTTGCGATACCCCTCGCGCTTGTTCAGGATCGTGTTCCACGAGAGACCCGCTTGGGCGCCTTCGAGCGTGAGAAGCTCGAAAAGGTGACGATCGTCGTGCGAGGACACTCCCCACTCTTCATCGTGATAGGCAAGCATGAGCTCGGATCCGCCCGACGCCCACTCGCATCTCGTGAAGGCCACGACGGATAGGATCGCACGCGATGCGCGGAGCGCTTGTCGCAATCGCCCTTCTCACCTTGGGAGCCGGCTGCGGCGGAGACGACGAACCGTCCGCGTCGGGCAACGGCGAGTGCGAGAGCGTCGAGGCGCCGGCTCCCCGCGAGTCGGGCACGTTGACGGCGCCAACCGACCCCCTCGACAGCGGCAAGAGCTACGGCCTCGTGTTCGAGACAAGCTGCGGCTCGTTTACGGTCGGGCTCGACACCGAGCTCGCGCCTAACACAGCCGCGTCGCTGGTGGCGCTCGCCGGGGACGGGTTCTACGACGACACGATCTTCCATCGCATCGCCGTAGGCTTCGTGATCCAGGGCGGCGACCCCACGCAGCTGGGCTCCGGCGGGCCTGGGTACAAGACGGTCGACGTGCCGCCGGCAGGCTCCAAGTACGTGAAGGGAGTCGTCGCGATGGCGAAGACCCAGGTCGAGGCGCCTGGAACCTCGGGCAGCCAGTTCTTCGTCGTCACCGGTGCTGACGTCGGCCTGCCGGCCGAGTACGCGATCGTCGGCGAGGTCACCGAAGGCCTCGACACGGTCGAGCGGATCGGTGTCCTCGGCGACGCGAACGAGCGGCCCACGCAGCCGGTCGTGATCACGAGCGTCACCGTCACCGAGAGCTAGAGATGCTTGATCGGGAATTGACGCGCAGCCGGGGGCGGTCACGACCAAGCCGGGCGGCGCACTCACTCGTCGTGCAGGCTGGTAAGCCTGGACGGCGAGGGAGGGTGGCGATCCGGAGCCGTGTCGTGGCCGTCATCCGTCCCGCCGTGAATTCCCGATCAAGCATCTACTAGTGGACCGTATCGCCGCGGTCGTCCTCGCCGCCGGCGAGGCGACGCGCTTCGGCGCCCCCAAGCAGCGTCTTCTCCTCCCACAGGTCCTCGATCGCCTGGTCCGGGCTCCGATCGACGAGATCGTCGTCGTCCATGGCGCGTACGAGCTCGAGCTGCCAAGTGACACAGTGTCACAAGGCATTCCCGTTCGGCTTGTCGAGTGTCCTCACTGGATGCGAGGGCCGGGAGTGTCGCTTCGCTGCGGGCTCGAAGCGCTTGCGGCGGACGTCGATGCGGCGGTGGTCATCCTCGCGGACGGGCCCAATCTCTCGCCCGAGGCCGTCGTGCGCGTGCTCGGTGTCTGGGGAGAGAGCGGAGGGATCGTCGCGGCGTCCTACGCAGGCGACCGCGGTCATC
>Ga0136622_10000965_pt1 | contig 11871 bp, 10 predicted proteins | sample AntDrymUQ4482106_2_FD_104803 | JGI IMG/M metagenome (GOLD analysis project Ga0136622, IMG submission 104803) | Polar desert sand microbial communities from Dry Valleys, Antarctica - metaG UQ448 (21.06) | ecosystem: Environmental > Terrestrial > Soil > Desert | place: Antarctica: Dry Valley...
CGAGACCGGGGAAGTTCTGTGAGCTGAAGGGGGCGATGCAGCACGGCATCGCGTTGCCGTTGGCCGTCACGTAGGCCACCTTCCACGGCCGGTAGCAGGCGCTCCACGGCCGCTCCGCTGCGGCCGGCGGCCCGACCACGCCGACCCCTTGGCCCCATCCCGGCCCGCGGATGCTCACCCCCAGCTCGGCGGCCACGCGCTCGCACTCGGCGAGCGCCTCGCGCTCCGCCTCTCGCAGCCCGGCGACGAGCGACTGCTCCCGCGTGGCCAGACCGGTGTCGAAGTGCACGAGTCGCTGCAGGTAGAGCACCGGGATGCCGGCGGCGTGGCAGAGCCGGACTAGAGCGGGCAGCTCGCGGACGTTCTCGCGCATGGTGGTCGCCCAGACCGAGAGCGCCGGCCGGGCCGCTCCCCGCTCGCGAAGCAGCTCGGCCATGCGCGTCGCGTTGCGAACCACCCGGTCGAAGTCGTGGGTTCCTCTGATGGCGAGAAAGGTCTCCGCAGTGGCGGCGTCGAGCGAGATCCGCAGCTCGTCGAGACCGGCGTCGATGAGTCTCTCCCCCCAGGCCCGGGTGAGGGCCGTCGCGTTGGTGTTGAAGAGGACGTGCGCGCCGCGGCGCTTGAGGTGGGAGACCATCCGCGGAAGGTCGGCCACCAGCAGCGGCTCGCCCACGCCGTGCAGCACCGCTCGCTCGATGACCGGAAGCTGCTCGGCCATGGACACGACCTGGTCGTAGGAGAGGTCGGCCGGGGCCTCGACCCCTGCGAAGGTGCGCACGCAGGTGGTGCACAGGAGGTTGCAGCGGTTGGTGACCTCGAAGTAGATGTGTGTCGGCAGCTCCACGTCCGCCCCGGCCGGGTCCCGGGATGCGGCCATGGGAAGCTCGGTCGGGCTCACGGCCGCGGACCCGCCCCGTGGCGCAACAACGCGGCGCCGGAATGCACGCCGGCACGCAGGCTGCCCGACAGCGAGCCGCTCACCTTGGACCGGCCGCCGGCCCGGCGGCGGGCGGGGACCGCGACCTCGCGCACCGCAAGCCCCGCCCGGGCGGCCTTGACCACCATCTCCACGGGCCATCCGGATGCCCGCGAGCGCATGTCCAGGCTCAGGAGACGCTCACGAGAGATGCAGCGCATGGGCCCGAGGTCGGTGATCGGAAGCTTCCACCGGCGGCGGACGATCGCGGCGACGGCACGGTTTGCCGCGAGCTGGTGCGCGGCCAGCGCTCCCGGCTCCGGCTCGTGGCGCGCGCCCAGAACGAGGTCCGCTTCCCCCGCGAGGACGGGGACCGCGAGCAGGTCCAGCGCGCTTGGGTCCTCCGACCCGTCCCCGTCGAGGTAGAGCAGCAGCGATGCCGGAGGCGCGGCTCGGGCGCCTGCATGGCAGGCGGACCCGTATCCGCGCCGCGTCTCGTGGATCACGCGCGCACCGGCGTTGCGCGCCTCGTCGGCGGTCCGGTCGCGCGACCCGTTGTCCACCACCAGGACCTCGTCCGCCGCTCCCAGAGCGCCGCGCACCACGGCGGCGATCGTGCTCTCCTCGTCGAGCGCGGGGACGATGGCGCAGCGGCGCATCTAGCCCACGTGCCCCGCGGGCATGCGGTCGTGGTGCCCCTGGCAGTCGGCCGGCTGCCAGCCCGGGACCGTGTTCCCCTCGGGCGGGATCGGAGTGGCTTTCAAGATCCGGGCGAGGTGCACGACGTTGTGAGCCATCCAGCTGGCCGTCTTGAGGGTGTAGGGATGATCCTGGCCGCCGGCCTCGATGAAGGACGGGCCGGGGCCCGCGTCTCCCACCCAGTAGGTGTCGGCATTCGGGGGAATCGTGAGCCCGAGATGGGAGAGGTTGAACAGCGTGGTCTCGGCGGCGGCGTGCGCCCCGTCCTCGTTGCCTGTGACCACCACACCGCCCACCTTGTTGTAGAGGGGGTACTGGCCCAGGTCGTTGGTCTCGTTGTAGGTACCGTCGAGCCGCTCGATGACCATCTGGCAGACGCTGTTGCGCACGCCGAACCAGATCGACGTTCCGATGATGAGGATGTTGGCGGCCTTGATCTTCTCGAGGATCCGCGGCCATTCGTCGCCGTCGCCCTCGTCGGAGGTCACGCCGAGCTTCACATCGTAGTCGACGACGCGCACGGTCTCGCACTCCACCTCCAGCTCCTCCAGGTGCCCGACCACGATGTCCATCAGGGCCTGGGTGTTCGAGACCTCGGGGGACTGCTTGAGGGTGCAGTTGAGCAGCACGGCCTTGAGGATCATCGTGAGTCGCCTCCTCGGACGGGGGATCCCTCGTTCACGGCGATCCTACGCCCGGGACCCTTACGGGGAAAAGAACTCAGTCGCCGATCATCTCCGTCACGGCGTCGAGGAAAGAGGCCGCGAGCTCGAGGCTGTGCCCGGCCTCGTCCCCTGAGATGCGGACCGCGTCGTAGTCCGAGGCCTCGCGGCGGGACTGGATCGCATGCGCTCGCGAGAAGAGGTCGGCGTCGAACCGGCCGGGAAGGACGAACGCCTCGCGGAACAGGGTCCAGGTTCCCGAGTGCGTCTTGGCAGACGTCTCCTGCTCGCTCAGGGCGGCGCGAGCCGCGTATAGGACCGCGTAATAGGCCGTGCTGAGCGCGACCTCCGGATGCCCCTGGGCAAGGGATGAGCGGGCGGCCTCCAGCCGCTGCCGGGCAACGGCCAGGAGCTCCTCCGAGCGCGGACTCACGAATCTCCCGCCAGCACGATCTTGTCGCGGTCCACCTCCTGCATGAAGAAGGACCGGATCTCTCGGCGCTCCGCCAGCCACCCGGGATCGCTCACCTGCACCGAGAAGAGCACCGGGTTCGCCCCGGCTTCCTCGGCGGCCTGCCAGAGCATGCTGTGAACCCGATCCAGGTCGTGCCGCCTCCCGGTCCGGGTGACGACCATGACGTCCACGTCCGAGTCGTCCTGTGGCGTCTCGCCCCGCGCACGAGAGCCGTAAAGCCATACCGCGATCAGGTCGTCTCCGAGACGCTCCCCGACCAGCGACAGGAAGCGTTCGAGGGCGCTGCGCTCGTCGTCGCTCAGCGTGGCGTTCTCCAACGGGTCCATGGCCCGACTGTATCCCTCTAGGCCGGCCTCCTCTACGACCTGACGCAGGATCGCCAATGGCCCCACTGGGCCGATTACTGAAGGCTTTCCACCCCTATTGGGGGTGCAACCCTTCATCTTTCGCTACAGCGGGATGTTCCCGTGCTTGCGCCTCGGCCCGGGCTGGCGCTTGGTGAGGAGGGTCTCCAGGGCGTTGATCAGCGTGGGGCGGGTCTGGTGGGGGACGATCACGTCGTCGATGTATCCCCGCTCGGCCGCGACGTACGGGCTGGCGAAGCGCTCCCTGTAGTCGGCCATGAGCTCCTCCCGGCGCTCGTCCGGCTCGGAGCTCGCATCCAGCTCGCGCTTGTAGACGATGTTCACCGCCCCCTCCGGCCCCATGACGGCCACCTCGGCGGTCGGCCAGGCGAAGTTGAAATCGGCGAGCATGTGCTTGGAGGACATGACGTCGTAGGCGCCGCCGTAGGCCTTGCGGGTGATCACGGTGATCTTGGGGACTGTCGCCTCTGTGAAGGCGTAGAGCAGCTTGGCGCCGTGGCGGATGATCCCGTTCCACTCCTGCTCGGTTCCCGGCAGGAAGCCTGGGACGTCGCAGAAGGTCAGAAGCGGGACGTTGAACGCGTCGCAGGTGCGGACGAAGCGACCTGCCTTGCAGGACGAGTCGATGTCCAGCACTCCGGCCAGCGACGAGGGCTGGTTGCCCACCACCCCGACGGAGTAGCCGTGGAGCCGGGCGAATCCGCACACGATGTTGGTCGCGTAGTGCTCGTGGACCTCGAAGAACTCGCCTTCGTCGACGATCAGTCGCACCACGCCGCGCATGTCATACGGCTTGTTCGGCGAGTCGGGGATCGCGGTGTCGAGCTCCGCTTCCATCCGCTCGGGGTCGTCGGCGGGCCTGACCCGCGGGGGCGTCTCGAGGTTGTTCGACGGGAGGAACGAGAGCAGGTAGCGCGTGTCCTCCAGGCACGCCTCCTCGTCGTCCGAGGCGAAGTGCGCCACGCCGGACTTCGTGTTGTGGGCCATCGCGCCGCCGAGCTCTTCGAACGTCGTCTCCTCGCCGGTCACGGTCTTGATCACGTCGGGGCCCGTGATGAACATGTGCGAGGTCTCCTTGACCATGAAGATGAAGTCGGTAATGGCGGGTGAGTACACGGCGCCGCCCGCGCAGGCCCCCATGACCAGCGAGATCTGCGGGATCACCCCCGAGCTCTGGACGTTGCGCGTGAACACGTCGCCGTAGGCCCCGAGCGAGACCACCCCCTCCTGGATGCGCGCGCCACCGGAGTCGTTGATCCCGACCACCGGGCAGCCGATCTTCGCCGCCAGGTCCATGACCTTGCAGATCTTCTCGGCCATGACCTCGCCGAGCGATCCCCCGAAGACCGTGAAGTCCTGGGAGAACACGCAGACCCGGCGCCCGTCGATCGTCCCGTGCCCGGTGACGACGGCGTCGCCCCAGGGCCGGTTCTTCTCCATGTCGAAGTCGTGGGTCCTGTGGCGTGCGAACGCGTCGAGTTCATGGAACGAGTCGGGGTCCAGCAGCTTCTCGATGCGCTCGCGCGCGGTGAGCTTCCCCTTGGCGTGCTGCTTCTCCTCGGCCTCCGGCTCGGAGTGCGCCGCTGCGGCGCGCAGCTCCTCGAGCTGGGCGAGCTTCTCTTCCCTGGTCTCGGCGACCTTGCCGTGCATCGGCGGGGATCCTAGCCCCCGCCCGAACCGCTCAGCCGCGCGAGAACGGGCGGTGGTGTGCCGCCCCGAGGGAGTCCAGGACCGCGTTCAGGACGTCCGGCGAAGGCGCCGGCTCGGGCTGGCCAACGCTGGGCTCGGGCTCGGGCGCCGCCCGCTCGGGCACCCGGGAGGCGTAGACCGCATGGGAGATGGGAAGCTCGATCACCTCGGGCTTGGGCCGAGGCTGGGGTGGAGGCGGCTCGGACTCGGACACGGGCTCGCGGGAAGGCGGCTCCGCGGGAGGCTTGGCTTCGGGCGGAGGCGGCTCGACCGGACGGGGAGTCACCCTGCGAGAGAAGAGCCGCGAGAAGAAGCGCGGCCGGGGCTCCGGCGTGGGGTCCGGCAGCCGGTGCTCGACGGGCGGGGGCGCCGGGCGAGGCGGGGCCGCCGGGCGCGGCGGCGGCGCGGGGGGCGGCGGCGGTGGGAGCACGATCTCGCGGGTCTCGCGCGACACGAGCAGCTCGAGCTCGACCTCCTGCGGCCGGCTTGCGCGAGGAGACGGGGCCCCGGCCGGCTCCGGGCTCTCGGCCCTGGGAGCCGCCTGCGCGGTGACGACGACCTTGGTCCCCCAGCCGGATGGCTCGAGCTCGACCGTGCCGCTGCCGCGCTCGCCCTCCCAGGCGACGGCACGCTCGGGCTCTGTGCGGATGATGCGGATCTCGCCGAACTCTCCGAGGTGGCGCGCCAGGGCGTCGGCGTCGGAGACCTCCGCCCACAGCTCGGGCGGCGACTTCACGAGGGTCCTCTGGGCCTGAACGGCGTCCACGACGATGGGTTTCTCCCAGCCGTGCGCGACTCCTCCCCGGGTCCAGGTTATGTCCCCACGGTCCAGAGCTGCCCCGGAGCTACAACCCAGGCTGGTACTCCCCGAACACGTCGCGCATCGCTCCGCAGACCTCGCCGAGCGAGCAGCGGACGCGCAGTGCCTCGCGAATGGGGGGCAGGAGGCTCTCGGAACCCCGAGCCGCATCGCGCAGCTCCTCCAGGCGCCGCTCGACGAGCTCGCGGTCGCGGTCGCCCTTGAACTCCTTCAGGCGGCTCACCTGGGCGTCCTCCGAGGCCTGGTCGACCTTGAGGATGTCGGGCACCTCGAGCTCCTCGGTCACGTACCTGTTCACGCCGACCACGACGTCCTGGCCGTTTCCGTAGCGCTCGTGGTAGCCGAAGGCCGACTCCTCGATCTCCTTCTTCATGAACGCGATCGCATCTACCGAGCCGCCCAGCTCGTCGACCTTCGCGATCAGCTCGCCCGCGCGCTCCTCTATCTCGCCCGTAAGCGCCTCGACGAAGTACGAGCCGGCGAAGGGGTCGACGGTGTCGGCGGCGCCCGACTCGTGGGCGATCACCTGCTGGGTGCGCAGGGCGAGGCGCGCTGCCCGCTCCGTCGGGAGGGTCAGCGCCTCGTCGTAGCCGTTGGTGTGCAGCGACTGCGTCCCGCCGCAGACCGCCGCGAACGCCTGCAGCGCCACCCGGACGATGTTGTTCTCCGGCTGCTGGGCGGTGAGCGTCACGCCGCCGGTCTGCGTGTGGAATCGCAGCTTGGTGGACTTCTCGCTCCGGGCGCCGAAGCGCTCGCGCATGATCTGCGCCCACATCTTCCGCGCGGCCCGGAACTTCGCCACCTCCTGGAAGACGTTGTTGTGCCCGTTGAAGAAGAACGCCAGGCGGGGAGCGAACTCGTCCACGTCCAGGCCGGCGTCGATCGCCGCCTGCACGTAGGCGATCCCGTTGGCCAGCGTGAACGCGACCTCCTGGACGGCCGACGCGCCCTGCTCGCGGAAGTGATAGCCCGAGATCGAGATCGTGTTCCAGCGCGGGACGTGCTCGTGGCAATAGGCGAACAGGTCGGTCGTGAGCCGCATCGACGCCTCGGGCGGGTAGATGAAGTTCCCCCGCGCGATGTACTCCTTGAGGATGTCGTTCTGGATCGTGCCGCGGAGCTTCTCGGACGGGACGCCCTGCTCCTCACCCACCAGCTGGTAGAGCACGAGCAGTACCCCCGCCGGCGCATTGATGGTCATCGACGTCGAGACCTCGTCGAGAGGGATCCCGTCGAACGCGGTCCGCATGTCGTCGATCGTGTCGATGGCGACGCCCGTGCGGCCCACCTCGCCCCGGCAGCGGTCGTCGTCGGAGTCGAGGCCCAGCTGCGTGGGCAGGTCGAAGGCCATGCTCAGCCCGGTGGAGCCGCTTTCGAGCAGGTACTTGTAACGCTCGTTGGACTCCCTGGCGCTCGCGTAGCCCGCGTACTGGCGCATCGTCCACAGCTGCCGGCGGTACATCTCCGGGTGGACGGCGCGCGTGTACGGGTACTCGCCGGGATCCCCGAGCTCCAGTGGCTGGGGAAGGTCGTCCTCGTCGTAGACGCCCTCCACCTCGATGCCCGAGTCCGTGAACCGGCGCGGGTCGTCGGGGCCGACGATCGGCGCGAGGGTGCGGTGCTCCGGCCGGGTGGCCATGACCGGAAGGCTATCCATGAGGCTAGCCTTCGTAGGACATGGTGGTCACGTCGTGAGCATGCGTGAGCTTCCCTCGGTTGAGCGGCTGGCCGCGGAGCTGGGCGCCCCGCACGCGCTGGCCGTGGCTGCCGCGCGCGCCGCGATCGACGAGCGCCGGGAGGAGCTGCGGGGGGAAGGGAAGGTGGGAGATGACGATCTCCTCGCGCGCGCGAGGACGCTGCTCGCTACCGCCTCGGCGCCCTCGTTGCGCCCGGTGATCAACGCCACGGGGGTGGTCGTGCACACCAACCTCGGGCGGGCCCCCCTCGCCGCCGCGGCCCGGGAGGCCGTCGCCCGGGCGGCAGAGGGATACGCCAACCTCGAGCTCGACCTCGAGTCCGGGGACCGGGGGTCGCGCCAGGCTCATGTGGAGGCACTGCTGCGCGAGCTGACCGGGGCGGAGGGAGCTCTCGCGGTGAACAACTGCGCCGCCGCGGTTCTGCTCGCCGCTGCGGCGCTGGCCGGCCCCGGCGCCGCGGTCGTGGTGTCCCGCGGGCAGGCGGTCGAGATCGGCGGCGCGTTCCGCATCCCCGACGTGATCGCCCAGTCGGGGTCGCGCCTGGTCGAGGTGGGAACCACGAACCGCACCCGCCTCGCCGACTACGAGCGAGCGCTGGAGCGACTCGGAGGGCAGGAGATCCCGGCTGTCGTGCTCCGCGCCCATCCTTCGAACTTCCGCACGCTGGGGTTCGTCGAGCACGTCGAGGTCGAGGCGCTGTCAGAGCTCGGTGTGGCCGTGATAGACGACGTCGGGTCGGGGGTGATCGCCGACGACCTCGCGGTCCTGGCCGACGAGCCCTCGGTGCGCCGGTCGGTGCGCGCGGGAGCGGCGCTCGTCTGCTTCTCGGGGGACAAGCTGCTCGGCGGACCGCAGGCCGGTGTCATAGTCGGCCGGGAAGGAGCCGTGGCGAAGGCGCGCGCCCATCCTCTTGCGCGGGCCACGCGGATCGACAAGCTCTCGCTCGCGGCACTCGAGGCGACGCTGCGCCTCTACCGCGACCCCGACATAGCGCGGCGCGAGATCCCCGTGCTCGCCATGCTCGAAGCCTCGGAGGACGAGCTCGCCGGGCGGGCCGAGCGCCTGCGGTCGGCGCTGGCCACGGCGGGCGTGGACATCGAGGTGGCGCGGGCTACGGGAAAGGTCGGCGGCGGCGCACTGCCGCTCCTCGAGCTCGAGGGGCCTGTCGTCCGGATCGGCGCCGGGTCCCCCGACGCGCTGGCAGCGCGGCTGCGGGCCGGAGACCCGCCCGTGGTCGGGCGTATCCACGCTGGCGCTTTGCTGCTCGACCCTCGGACCGTCTCGGACGCGGAGGTCGAGCCCGCGGCGCGCGCCGTGGCCGCCGCGCTAGTGAGAGAAACTCGCTAGGCGGGTCGTTGTGCCCACCGCGCGATCAGCAACCTCAAGGCGTGGATGCACGGCGGCCACCGAGGCGTCTCGCTCGAGCATCTGCCCATCGATCTCGAGGAGTCCACTCTCCATTGGAGTTGATCCGGTACGACACCAGTCCCTAGGGTTTCGTGTCGATGAGAGCAGGCGCATTCAGGCTTCTGCGCCGTGTGGGAGGAATTTTCCCTGGGATCAGGCGCGGGCGAGCTGAACTCGACAAGCTCGTGCAATGGACGAGCGAGGCCTCCGAGCAAGAGCTACTTGATGCCCTAGCCGACGAGGATCGCAATCGTCGGCGCTACGCCGCCTGGCAGCTATGCGCTCGAGACCCGGATCGTCCCGTAGAGCCGCTGATCGCGGCAGCACGCCAAGGCGCTGGCCGTGAGCCGCGACCAGACGACCCGCCCGGTCCAGTAGAGCTACTCGAACTGGATCTCGCCTACTCTGACTGTAAGGGGCTGCACAGCTTCGAACTGTTCAGCCATGTCCTATCGGATGCCGGCCAAGATAACGGGCTTCGGGTGCAGGCGGCGTGTGTGTTGGGAACGCTGGAAGACCCCAGAGCAGCGGAGGCCCTCAAAGCTGCCACCGCTGACCCCGATGGCGCAATACGGCAGATAGCGCGCATCGTGCTCGGCGGGAAAGCGACGTTTGACGACGACCCGGACGAGAAGGGATGAGAGTAGCCGTCACCGGAGCTCGTCGCCGAGGGCAGAACGCGCCTTGGCTCAGGGGCCGCAGGAACTCGCTCGGGTAGGAGCGCGAGAATCTTCTCGCGATGAGGCTGGAACCCATCGCCACTCCGGGTAATCAGACCTTGGGCGAGAAGCGCATTGATGTCTCGCGTCAAGGTCTTCTCGGTCTTCCCCGCATAGGCAGCGGCGACCTTCGGACTGATCTCTCGGAGTTGGCCCTTGGGCACTTGGGCCCTGGTGCTTCGAGAGATTCGAGCACCGGGTTGCGTCTTAAGTCCCCGCCATGGTTTGCCGCACATGAGCAGGGGATTTCAGATTCTGGCCCCCAGGATGTCCCGAGAAATGTCCCGAGAAATGTCTCGAGGTTGGTCGGGTGGAAAGCGTCGTTAGAGTTCTCCCAGACGTACACGAGGAATGATCGCCCGTGACAGACGCGCCTCTCACCCTCGGGACCGCCGGGCACATCGATCACGGCAAGACCGCGCTCATCGCCGCCCTCACGGGTCGCGACACCGACCGGTTGCCCGAGGAGAAGGCGAGGGGCATCTCCATTGCGCTCGGCTACGCGCCGCTCGTGCTGCCCTCCGGCCGGCAGCTGTCGGTCGTCGACGTGCCCGGGCACGAGCGGTTCGTGCGGACGATGGTCGCGGGCGCGACCGGGGTCGATCTGTTCCTCATGGTCGTGGCCGCCGACGACGGCGTGATGCCCCAGACGCGCGAGCACGCCGCCGTGCTGGACGGCCTCGGCGTCGCGCACGGCGTGGTCGCCGTGACCAAGAGCGACCTGATGGACCCGTCACCGGCGATCGAGGAGGCGGCGGCCCTGATGGCGACCGGCTGCGCATCGGGCGCCCCCGAGGTCGTGCCCGTCTCCTCACGCTCCGGCGAGGGTCTCGACGCGCTGCGCAACGCGCTGGATCGCGCGGCTGCGCGGGTGCCCGGGCGGGCCGCCGCGCCCGACGGTCCCCGGCTCCACGTGGACCGCGTGTTCACCATCCACGGAGCGGGGACGGTCGTCACCGGGACGCTGTGGTCGGGCTCGGTCGGCCGGGGCGACAGGCTGGTGCTGCTACCCGCCGGCAAGCAAGCGCGGGTGCGAGGCGTGCAGGTGCACGACGAGCCCGCCGAGCGCGCCGAGGCGGGCCAGCGGGTGGCGCTGAACCTGGTGGGGCTCGACGTGGGGGAGGTGGAGCGCGGCGACGTCGTGGCGGGTCCGGACGCCGGGCTTGCACCGACGTACGTAATCGATGCCGAGCTTCACTTCGCGGACCCCGGCCGCCGCCCTGAGCACGGCGAGCGGGTGCAGGTCCACCACGGGACGCGCGAGTCGCCGGGAAGGCTCGCGGAGCTGGGCGGGCGCTTCTGGCAGCTGCGCCTGGAGGCGCCCCTGGTCCCGGCCGGGGGGGACCGCCTGGTCATTCGGCGGATCGCTCCGCCGGACACGCTGGGGGGCGGCGTCGTCCTCGATCCAAAGGCGCGCAAGCACGGGGCGGCGCGTGGGGCGCTCGTCCGCCTCGAACGTCTCGCCCGGGGGGAGCCCCCCGATCCCGAGCCCGCGCCCGAGAGGCCTGCGGCGCCCGCGTCCCCAGAGCCTCCGCCGCTCACCCCCTCCGCGCTGGCCCTCGAGGAGCGCCTGCGCTCCGCGAGCTTCGAGCCGCCGCTCGACTCCGAGCTCGGTCCGGGGGCCGCGAAAGACCTTGCGGCTCTACGCGGGGCCGGTAGGGCCGTGAGGGTGGCACGCACGATGCACTTCCACCCCGACGCCCTGGCCGAGGTGCAACGACGCGTCGTGGCGGCGATCGAGCGTGACGGCTCGCTCACCCTCGCCGGCCTGCGCGACGAGCTCGGAACCTCGCGGAAGTTCGCCCAGGCGCTGCTCGAGCACCTCGACGCCGCACGGGTGACCCGCCGGGTGGGCGACGAGCGCGTGCTGCGACGAAGCTAGAGCGCGCCGCCGGCCGCGGGCGGGGCGGTCGGGTCCTCCGCCTCCCTGCCCGACTGCTCGCGAGCGACGTACTCCTCGAGCTGCATCGTGCCGCCCCGGCAGCGCTCGGCCACGTCGACCAGCGCGGACATCGTCGCGACCTCCTCGACCTGCTCCTTGAGGAACCACTGGATGAACTGCTCGGACTGGTAGTCGCCCGCGTCGCGCGCCACGCCCGCCAGCGCCGCGATCTGATCGGACACGCGGCGTTCCTGATCGAGCGCGAGCGCGATGGGCGCGACGATGTCCTCGAAAGCGGTCTCGGGAGCGGCGACCGCGGGGATCTGCGCGTCCGCCCCGGTGTCGAGCAGGTACTGGGCCATCATCATGGCGTGGTTGCGCTCCTCCACCGCCTGCGCGTAGAAGAACGTGGCCAGGCGGGGGAGGGTCTGGGCGTCGTACCAGACCGCGACGGCGATGTACTGCTGCTGAGCGGCGAGCTCGCTGCCGATCTGCTCGTTGAGACGGTCGACGAACTGGGGGGTGGGCACAGCACCTCCG
>Ga0136622_10000966_pt1 | contig 11866 bp, 13 predicted proteins | sample AntDrymUQ4482106_2_FD_104803 | JGI IMG/M metagenome (GOLD analysis project Ga0136622, IMG submission 104803) | Polar desert sand microbial communities from Dry Valleys, Antarctica - metaG UQ448 (21.06) | ecosystem: Environmental > Terrestrial > Soil > Desert | place: Antarctica: Dry Valley...
CCGCGGCCGGCGGAGCCCCGCGCCATCTGCACACCCTGAACGGGACCGCCGTCGCCGTCGGGCGCACGATCATCGCGATCGTCGAGAACCACCAGCAGCCGGACGGGACCGTGGCGGTACCGGCCGTGCTGCAGGGATTCGGCGCCCCGAGCACGATCTCACGACCTGAGTAGCGGGTCGCTACTCGCCGGGCTCGGCCTCGAGCCAAAGCGCATCGTCGAACAGCAGCCGGCGGGCGGCCTCGAGGTCGCCCGAGAGCGGGCGGTCTGACATGTCGGGATCCAGGCGCGTGTCCGCGGCGTCGTACAGGGGGCGCACGCCCGGCCCGAGCGGGGGGCGGCCGCGCAGGCGCAGCGCGCGCACGGCGAGCACGAGCTCGGCGGAGACGGCCACGGCCATGCGCGACAGCGCGTCGGAGCTTCGGCGCGCCGAATGCCCGGCGAAGTTGGCGTGCGACTCGATCCCGGACTGCACAGACGTCGTCTGCGAGGCCGCGGTGGCAGCGAGCGAGCGCACCTCGGCGGCCGCGGCGTGGGCGGTGTACTCGAGGATCATCGCACCGGAGTCGGGCCCCGGATCCTGCGCGAGCTGCGGCGCGAGCCCCGTCACCTCCGGGTCGAGCAGCGCGCTGACGCGGGCCGCGACCAGGGACGCCGACTGAGCCATGGCGCCGCGTAGCGAGTCGAGCGCCAGGGTGAGGATGCCCGCGTGGAAGTTGCCGTTGGCGAGTGCCACGCCATCGCCCGGCAACATCAGCGCGTTCTCCCCGGCGACGTTGAGCTCGACCTCGAGCACCCCCGCGAGGCGCTCGAGCGCCTCGAGCAGGGTGCCCTCGACCTGGGGCACACAGCGGAAGACGAAGGCATCGTGGATCACGCTGCCGCCCGGCCGCTCGCCCGGCGCCGACTCACCCAGCAGGTTGCGCAGGCGGCGTGCGACCTCCACCTGCCCGGGGTGGGGCCGGGCGGCGTGCACGCGGGGGTCGAGCACGGCGAGGTCGGCCGCGGCGGCCTCGTACGACAGGGCAGCCACGCCGAGCGCCGATTCGAGCAGCCGGCTCGCGTCGTGGAAGACCAGTGCTGCCTGGCCGATGCTCGCCGCGTTCGAGCTCATGAACGCGATGCCGTCGCGCGGGCCGAAGTGGACCGGCGCCAGGCCGTGGGAGGCGAGCGCCTCAGCGGCCGCGACGACCTGGTCGCCCAGCCAGCAGTCGCCCTCACCACCGAGGACGAGACCGATCTCGGCGAGCACGGTCAGGTCCCCGGTGCCGAGCGAGCCGAGCTCGCGGACGAACGGCGTCACCCCGGCCTCGAGCAGCCCCATCAGCGCGTCGAGGAAACCGTCGCCGACCCCGGCCCCGCCCGCGCCGAGCTGGTTGGCTCGCACGGCCATCGCCGCCCGAACGACCTCGACGGTGAGCGGCGCGCCGCCGCCGCCCGCATGGCTGCGCAGCAGGCGCCACTGGTGATCGCCCGCGTCCTCGAGCGCCGAGGGCGCCGAGCGCAGGACCCCGACGCCGGTGCTGACCCCATAGACGAGCTCACCGCGAGCGAGCAGCTCTCGCACGAGGCGCTCCGCGGCGGCGTTGCGCTCGCGCGCCGCGTCGTCGATTCGCGCCTGCGCGCGCCCGCGCGCGATCTGGACGACCGCGGCGGGGGTCAGCGTGCGGCCGTCGAGCGTGATCGCCGGCCCCGCGCTCAATGGCGACTCACAGGTCGTGCGACGACGCCGGCGGAGGCGCAGGTGGCGAGCGCGTAAGGCAGATCGCGGGCCGGCACGCCCGCGAGATCGGGGTGCTCGAGGTCGATTGCGACCGTGCCCGCGTGGTCGAGCCCGAGGCTCGCGAGCCCGTTGCGACACAGCGCCCCCCACAGGTCGCCAGTCGCTGCGAGCAGGCCGTGGCGGGTCTGGCGCTCACGTCGCGCGCCGGTCTCGAGCTCGCGCGCCTCCTCGAACGGATCGACTCGAACCTGCGAATCGCTCCCGATCGCCAGGCGCACGCCCGCGTCGCGGTAGGCCATCGCAGGGAGATGTCCGTCCCCGAGATTGCCCTCCGTGGTCGGGCACGAGATCACGATCGTGTCGGAGGCGGCGAGCAGCTCGATGTCGCGCGGGCTGACGTGAATGCCGTGCACGACGCTCGTGCGCGGGCCGAGGTAGCCGGTCCGAGCCAGCAGCTCCACGGGCGAGCAGCCGTGCTCGGCCTGGCACTCCTCGAGCTCGCGGCGCTGCTCGTGGGCGTGCACGTGGCGGACCATTCCGTGGCGCTCGGCGTAGGCGGCGATCGCCTCGAGCCACGCGGACCTGACGGCGCGGACGCTGTGCGCGGCCACCGCGACGCGCACGCCCGTGCGGCCCCGGGCCCAGGTGCGCAGTCCGTCCACCCGCTCGAGAAAGGCGCTCACGGTCGGGTCACAGAAGCGGCGCTGCCCGTCCTTCGGCGGACGGTCGCCGCCGTCCCAGCCGTCGCGGTTGTAGGCCGCGGCGATCACGACGATCTCGAGTCCCTGCTCGACGGCCGCCTCGGCCACCGCGATCGCGAGCTGGTTGGGATCGGCGTACGGCGTGCCGTCCGGGCGGTGGTGCACGTAATGGAACTCCCCGACCGCGCCGTAGCCCGCTGCCGCCATCTCGGCGTAGACGCGCGTGGCGACGTCGCGCATCGAGTCCGGGTCGAGCGCTTCGGCGAGCCGGAACATCTCGCTCCGCCACGTCCAGAAGTCGTCGCGTGCATGGGCAGCGGGCGCGGGCCGCTCACAGGTCCCGCGCAGGTCGCGCTGGAACGCATGCGAGTGGGCGTTTGGCATCGCGGGGATCTCGACCGTGCGAGAGCTCACCCGGCCAGCTCCTCGAGGGCGCGCAGCACGTCGTTGGCCGCCGCGGCGGCGTCGTCGAGGTCGACGTGCTCCTGCGGCGCGTGGCTGATTCCGCTCGGGTTGCGAACGAGAACCATCCCCGCGGGGACGCGCTCGCCGAGCACGCCGGCGTCGTGGCCCGCGAAGCAGACGAGCTCCGGCGCAGCGGGCTCGGATCGCCCCAGCGCCCCGCGAACCCCCGCGTCGAAGGTGACGCCCTCGCTGCGCGACGCGGTGCGCGGCTCGATCGCTACGCGCGTTCGCGCCGCGATCTCCTGCGCCCCCGCTTCGAGCGCCGCTCGCCAGGCGTCGACCGTGGCCGCCCGCGGCGCGCGCGCGTCGAGCCAGAGGCGCACGCGAGCCGGCACGGTCGTCAGGGCGTTCGGCTCGACGAGGAGCCGGGCGGCGGTGACCGCGAGCTCTGGGGTGCCGGCGGCGAGGTCCTCGGCGGCGACGATCAGCCGCGCCGCGGCTGACATCGCGTCGCGGCGCTCCTCGCGATGGGTCGTGCCGGCGTGGTCTGCGCGGCCGAGCAGCTCGACCTCGAGCCGCAGGCGCGAGGCGAGCGACGAGACGACGCCTGACGGGCGGCCCGCCTGCGCCAGCTCGCGGGTCTGGTCGATGTGCAGCTCGAGGAAGCCGCGTAGGCGGCCGAGCCACTCGGGCGCGCGGCCGAGCCCGCCGGGATCCACGCCCGCGGCGGCCAGCGCATCGCGCAGCGTTATCCCGTCGTCGTCGCGACGGCCCAGCAGCTCGGCGACCTGGAGGCGCCCGACCAGCGCGCGGCTGCCGAACGTCGGCGTGTTGTAGCGCGCGCCCTCCTCGTCGGCTAAGCAGATCACGGCGACCGGCGCGACCGCCCGGGAGGCGACCTCGAACGCAGCAGCTACGCCGAGCGGACCGTCGTAGCTCCCGCCGCCGCGGACGCTGTCGAGATGGGAGCCGAGGCCCCACCACGGGGCGTCGGTGGCGGGCGGCGGGGCCCAGTGATTGCCGGCGGGGTCGATCTAGCAGCGTCGCCCAAGCGTGGACGCCTGGTCGGCGAACCAGGCACGGCACGCCTCGGCCTCCGCCGTCCAGGCCAGCCGGGTGATGCCGGCCGGCGTCTCGCCGATCCCGCGCAGGCCCCCGAGACGCTGCTCGAGATCGCGGGCTTCGATCCGGCCGCTCATCGCGACACCCGCCACGCCGCATCACCCCGTACCCAGGCGGGCTCGCCGTCGACGAGGGCGATCGCCACGGGGTTGTGCCCGATGCGGTAGGGGACGTGCTCGAGCGGCGCGTCCAGCACCAGCACGTCGGCCCGCTTGCCCACCTCGAGCGAGCCGGCGTCAGCGGAGCGGCGCAGGACCCAGGCGGCGTTGAGCGTCGCGGCCAGCAGCGCCTCGCGCACACTCCACCCGTAGCGACGCACGGCCAGGCCGATGATCAACGGCATCGAGACGATCGGCGACGTGCCGGGGTTCGCGTCCGTCGCAAGCACGCAGATCGCGCCGGCGTCGGCCAGGTCGCGGGCGGGCGGCGTCTGCTCGGCGCCCATGAGCTCGGGCCCCGGCAGCAGCACCGCGGCGCAGTTGGCGGCGGCGAGCGGGCCGACATCGTCGGGATGCAGGCATGAGAGGTGGTCGACCGAGCGCGCTTGCGCCGCCAGCGCGACCGGGACCGAGCGGTTGGCATGAAACTGCTCGACGTGGGCGCGCAGGTCGAGGCCGTGCGCTGCGGCGAGCCGCCCCATCCGGCGCAGGTGCTCGTTCGTGAAGCCGATCGACTCGACGTAGAGGTCGAGCGCTGCCGCGGAGGTGGTGCGCACCACCTCCGGCACCATCTCCGCCACCTCGTCCATCCAACCGTCGGCGTCGTGGCCGTCGGGCACGGCGTGGGCGAGCAGGGCCGTGATCGTGGTCTCCTGGGCCACGGCGGCGCCGAGGCGCTCGGCGAGGGCGAGCGCGCGCAGCTCCGCGTCCACCGACAGCCCGTAGCCGCTCTTGCACTCGAACGTGGTCGTCCCGTGGGCGAGCATCTCGGCGGCGAGCCCCTGCGCCTGCGTCACCACCTCGCCGTCGGCGGCGTGCGCCAGCGCGCGGGCGGAGGCGCGGATCCCGCCACCGGCCTTGGCGATCTCCTCGTAGGCGACGCCCGTCACCTTCAGCTCGTACTCCTCGGCCCGCCAGCCGGCGAACGGAAGATGGGTGTGGCAGTCGACGAAGCCTGGAATCACCGCGCAGCCCGCGGCGTCGACGCGCAGGTCGGCGGTCGGATCGGGCTCGAAGCCGGCGATCCGTCCACCGTCGACGGCCACGTCGCCCGGCTCGGCCGACAGCTCGCCGGCGCGGTCATGGTGCAAGAAGGGCAGTCCGTCCGCGGGCGGACGCAGCACCTGGCCGGCGCCCTCGATGCTCACGCTCACGCGTGGCCCTCTGGGTCGAGCATCGGCATCCGCACGCCACCACGCCGTGCCGCGGCGATCGCCTTCGGATAGCCGGCGTCGGCGTGGCGCACGACCCCCATGCCGGGATCGGCGGTCAGCACCCGGCGGATGCGCTCGGCGGCGAGCTCCGTGCCGTCGGCCACGACCACCTGTCCGGCGTGGATCGACTTGCCCATGCCGACGCCGCCGCCGTGGTGGATCGAGACCCAGCTCGCCCCGCAGGCCGTGTTGACCAGGGCGTTGAGCAGCGGCCAGTCGGCCACCGCGTCCGAGCCGTCGCGCATCGCTTCGGTCTCACGCTCAGGGGAGGCGACCGAGCCCGCGTCCAGGTGGTCGCGCCCGATGACGATCGGCGCCGACAGCTCCCCGGAGGCGACCATCTCGTTGAAGCGCAGGCCGGCCAGATGACGCTCGCCGTAGCCCAGCCAGCAGATCCGCGCCGGCAGCCCCTGGAACCGGACGCGCTCGCGCGCGAGGGAGAGCCAGCGGGCGATGTGCTCCTGGTCCCCGAACAGGTCGAGGATCGCGGCGTCGGTGAGCGCGATGTCGTCGGGGTCGCCCGACAGCGCGACCCAGCGAAACGGCCCCTTGCCCTCGCAGAACAGCGGACGGATGTAGGCCGGCACGAAGCCCGGGTACTCGAAGGCATCGGCGTCCCCGTGACTCGCCGCGACCCCGCGCAGCGCGTTGCCGTAGTCGAACGCCTCCGCGCCGCGGCGGCCGAGCTCGCGGATCGCGCCCACGTGGGCGAGCGCGCTGCGCCCCACCAGCTCGAGGTAGCGCTCCGGGTCGCTCGCTCGCAGCGCCTCGCCCTGCTCGGGGGTCAGGCCCGCGGGCAGGTAGCCGTTGAGCGGGTCGTGCGCCGAGGTCTGGTCGGTGACGATGTCGACCTCGACTCCTCGGCGCACGAGCTCGGGGAGCACTTCGGCGGCGTTCCCGAGCAGCCCGATCGAGAGCCCGCGCCGCTCGTCCATCGCTGCTCGCAGCCGGACGAGCGCGTCGTCGAGATCGCCGGCGCGCTCGTCGAGATAGCCGGTCTCGATCCGCCGCTCGATCCGCGTGCGGTCGACCTCGACGCAGAGTGCGGCGCCGCCGAGCATCGTCACCGCAAGCGGCTGGGCGCCGCCCATCCCCCCGAGCCCGGCGGTCACGACCAGCCGGCCGGCGAGGCTGTCGCCGAAGCGCTTGCGCGCGACCGCGGCGAAGGTCTCATACGTGCCCTGGAGGATCCCCTGCGTGCCGATGTAGATCCACGAGCCGGCGGTCATCTGCCCGTACATCATCAGCCCGGCGGCGTCGAGCTCGCGGAAGTGCTCCCACGTCGCCCACTGGCCGACGAGGTTCGAGTTGGCGATCAGCACGCGCGGAGCGGCAGGGTGGGTCTCGAAGACCGCCACCGGCTTTCCCGACTGCACGAGCAGCGTCTCGTCGTCGCCGAGGCGCATCAGCTCGCGGCGGATCGTCTCGTAGGAAGCGCGATCGCGCGCGGCTTTGCCGATCCCTCCATAGACGATCAGCTCGGCGGGCTTCTCGGCCACGTCGGGGTGGAGGTTGTTCTCGAGCATGCGCAGAGCGGCCTCCTGCTGCCAGCCACGGCAGCGGAGCTCGATCGAAGCGGATGTCATCGGGTCTCCTTTCGACGCCTGGTGGCGCGGCCGGCGATCATGCGAGGGGACCGACGGCCCGCTCGACTGCCACGACGACCTCGCCCGAGGTCACGAGCTCCTGCGCTGCCGCAAGGTCGGGCGCGAGGAAGCGGTCGGGGCCCGGCCCGGGGATGCGAGCGCGAACCGCGGCCAGCGCGGCGGCCGTGCCCGGGCCCGGCTCGAGCGGCGAGCGCAGGTCGATGGCGTGCGCGGCGCAGACGAGCTCCACCGCCAGGATGCGCGCGACGTTGGCCACGACCGTGCGCAGCTTGCGCGCGGCCCCCCAGCCCATCGAGACGTGGTCCTCCTGCATCGCGCTCGTCGGCAGCGAGTCGACGCTCGCGGGCGCGGCGAGACGGCGGTTCTCGGCGACCATCGCGGCCTGCGTGTACTGCGTGAGCATGAGGCCGGAGTTCACACCGGCGTCCTCGCTCAGGAAGGGCGGCAGGCCGTAGGAGCGGGAGGCGTCGAGCAGGCGGTCGGTGCGGCGCTCCGCGATCGCGCCGGCCTCGGCCGCGGCGATCGCCAGGAAGTCGCAGACGAAGGCGATCGGGGCGCCATGGAAGTTGCCACACGACTCGACGCGCCCGTCGGGCAGCACCATCGGGTTGTCGATCGCCGACACGAGCTCCGAAGCCGCGACGCGCTCGGCGTGCTCGAGGGTGTCGCGCGCCGCGCCGTGCACCTGCGGGGCACAGCGCAGCGAGTAGGCGTCCTGCACGCGCGAGTCGCCCTCGCGGTGGCTGGCGACGATCGGCGAGCCCGCGAGCAGTGCGCGCAGGTTCCCCGCGCTGTCCGCCTGGCCGGGCTGGGGGCGCAGGGCGATCAGGTCCGCGGCGAACACGCGGTCGGTGCCGAGCAGCGCCTCGACCGACATCGCCGCCGTGACGTCGGCGGTGCGCAGGAGAAGACCGAGGTCGGCGGCGGCCATCAGCAGCATCCCCAGGACGCCGTCGGTCCCGTTGGTGAGTGCGAGCCCCTCCTTGGCCGTCAGCGTCACCGGCTCGACTCCCGCGGCCTCGAGCGCAGGACGCGTGGGCCTGACGGTGCCTTCGGCGTCCGCCACCTCGCCCTCGCCGATCAACACCAGCGCGCAGTGCGCGAGCGGCGCGAGGTCGCCGCTCGCACCGAGCGAGCCGTGCTCGGGCACGACCGGCGTCAGCCCGGCGTTGAGCAGGGCGAGGATCGCCTCGGCGATCTCGGGCCGTGCCCCCGAGTGGCCCATCGCGAGGGTGCGCGCACGCAGCAGCATCATCGCCCGCACGACCTCGCGCTCCACCGGTGGCCCCATGCCCGCCGCGTGCGAGCGCACCAGCGCTCGCTGCAGCTCGCCGCGGCGAGCTGCCTCGATCCATGTGTTCGCCAGCGAGCCGAACCCGGTCGTGACGCCGTAGGCGGGGGTGTTCGAGGTGGCGAGCCGCGCCACGATCGCCGCGCTCTGCTCCATCGCCCCCCGCGCCTCGGGCGCCAGGACGACGGGCGCTCCGCCGCGGGCGACCGCGAGCACGTCGGCGGGCGCAAGGCCGGTACCGCTCAGCTCCACGGTCATGACCTCGCCGGCGGGCATCCCCTGGGCACGATAACCGCGCGGGCCCCCTCCGCTCGGGCTTCGTAGAGTTGAAGCGGCAGGATCAGACAGGAGGGGTGGCAGAGCGGTTGAATGCGCCGGTCTTGAAAACCGGAGTCCGCTTACGCGGACCGCGGGTTCGAATCCCGCCCCCTCCGCTCGCGCAACCCTCAGCGGATCGCGAGCGCCTCGAGCGCGTTCGAGTAGAAGAGGCCGGGCTCGGGCCCGCCCTCGATCGCGTAGACGCGATCGCGATAGGCCACGCCGCCGAGCCCGTGGCGGGGGATGCCGAGGTCGGGCAGGCGGCGCCAGCGTTCCCGCGCCGGGTCGAACAGCTCGACCTCGCGGATCGTGCCGGCCTCCTCCTCGCCGCCGAAGACGACCACCCGTCCGGCGACGGCGGCGGCGGCGATCCCGCCGCGTGGCTTGCGCATGTCGGGGAGCCGCTGCCACCGCCGCCCGCGCGCCGGCAGGCGCTCGGCTACGGCGAAGTTGCCCTGGCCGGCGGCGCGGCCGGCCAGCGCGTAGACGGCCCCGCCGGCCGCGGCCACCGCGAGGTGCTCGCGCGCGACGCTCAGGTCCGGGCCGGCGGCCCAGCGAGCGCGATCGAAGTCGTACACCTCGACCGTGGCGAGCGCGCGCCCAGACGCCGCGCCGCCGACCGCGTACAGCCGGTCCCCGACCGCCGCCGCCGCAAGTGCCCCGCGGGCGGTCGGCGGCGGGGTCAGCCGGCGCCAGCGGTCGCGCCCCGGCTCGTAGCGCAGCAGCGATGCCACCTCACGCGAGCTGTCGCCCGCCTGCTCATATCCGCCCACTACGTACAGCCGGCCGCCGTGCGCGACGGCGGCTGCGTGGTTGAGCGCGAGTGGCATCGAGCGCACGCGCGCCCAGCGATTGGCGCGGATGTCGTAGCGTTCGACCGCCGCCGTCGTCCTGCCGCTGCCCCGCTCGAAGCCGCCAGCGACGTAGATGTGGCGCCCGAGGCGTGCCGCCGCGACCTCGGTGCGCGCGAGGCCGGCGGGGCGAAGCGCCGTCCAGCGGTCGCTGCGGAGCGCTGGGCTCGGCCCCGGCGCGCCGGTCGCGAGCAGCGCTCGTTCCTTCCCTTCCGTCGCCGAGCAGCCGCCACCGACGAGCGCCAGCGCGGCCAGCAGGCCTACGAGCGTCCGTCGCCGTTCTTCTCGTCCCACCGCTTCCTCGCCCGGTCGATCGATTCGATCGCCTCCTCGCGCGGGTACCAGCCGTCGACCTTCACGACCTTCCATTCGGGCGTCTTGTAGATCGAGAAGAAGTGCGAGATCTCGTCGCGGAGGGTCATCGGCAGGTCCTCGAGGCGCTCGACGTGACTCCAGTTCGGGTCCGTCTGCGGGACGCACAGGATCTTGTTGTCCTCCGCCTTCTCGTCGCGCATGCGAAACAGGGCGATCGGCTTGACCTCGATCACGCAGCCCGGGAACGTCGGCTCCGACACGGCCACCATCGCGTCGAGCGGATCGCCGTCGCCGGCCAGCGTCTCGCGGAAGAAGCCGTAGTCGGTCGGGTAGGAGAGCGAGGAGAAGAGCAGGCGGTCGAGCTTGATCCCGCCCAGCTCCTCGTCCCACTCGTACTTGTTGCTCGACCCCTTGGGAATCTCGACGACGCAGTAGAGGGGCTCGTCGGCCATGCCGGGCAGCCTACGCGCTCGGCTGTATAACTCCGCCGTGGCCGAAGAGCACATGGATGTGGCGGCCGTGCTGGCCAAGCTCAACACGGCGCTCAGACTCCAGTACCGCTCGGCGCTCCAGTACACGCTCACCTCGGACGCGCCTGCTGGTCGAGAAGATCGCCTCGCTCGGCGGCCGACCACCGCGGTGGCGGAGCTCGACTGGACGGGGGACCCGGCGAAGGCCGTCCAGTGGCTCATCGAGACGGAGTCCGAGGCCGTCGCGGCGCTCAAGGACGTCATCTCGGACACAGGTCAGGAGGGGCGCTCGGAGGCGCTCGAGCACGTGCTCGAGCACCTGATCATGCGCAAGCAGCACCAGGTCGACTTCCTGATCCGCGCTCGCCGCGAGCCCTAGTGCAGCGGTCTAGCTTGCTTCGTGGGTCGCGTCGCCCTGCACCTCGGCGTCGCCCTCGTCCGGCTCGTCCTCACCCGGCTGCGCTCCCGGAAGCGAGCCGTCGCCCTTCTTGGCCTCCCAGTCGTCGCGGACGTGCGCGACCTCCTCGCGCAGCCGCTCGGACTGCTGCTCGAGCTCGTCGCCCTGCCGCTCCAGTCGATCGGCCCGCTCGTCGTGCTCCATCTTCAGCTCTCCTCCTCGAGCTCGCGCTCTGACTCGGCTCGCTCCTCGAGCTTCTCGCGCAGGTACGCCGCCCGGTCGGCGCGGCGCTCGTGCTTGTCTGAGCCGTCCTCCTCGGGAAGGCGCTCGGCCATCTCGCGCTCTGCCTGCTCGCGGCGCAGCTGCGACAGACGAAGCTCCTGAGTGGTCGGATCCTCGGGCATCGCGGGCGTGAAGGCTACCGGCGCGGCGGGTTTTCAACCCGGCCGCTTCAGGTAAATAAGGCGCCATGCCGATCGACCGCGACGACCTGCCCGACACGATCAAGCGCTCACCCGCCAAGGCTCAGCGCACCTTCGCCGAGACGCTCGAGAGCGCGGAGGAGACCTACGGCCCCGGCGAGCGGGCCCGGCGGACCGCCTACGCGTCGCTTAAGCACTCGTTCGAGAAGGTGGGCGATCGCTGGGTCGCCAAGAAGCGCAAGGGCCCCTCGGATCCGCGCGCCGACCGGGGCGGGGCTCCGGCGCGGCGTGGCGAGGGCGAGAGCTTCGGCGGCGTCGACGTGTACGGGAACTCCAAGCAGGAGCTCTACGAGCGGGCGAAGCAGCTGGGTGTCGCCGGGCGCTCGAAGATGTCGAAGGAGGAGCTCGCCCGGGCGATCGCCCGCAAGCAGTAGCTCAGATCGGCTCGGGCTCGTCGGGGGGTAGAGGCGACGGAGCGGGCTCGGGCTCCGGCGGCGAGTCCGGCACCTCCGGCCCCCCAGGGTCCGGCGCGGGCACGTCGGGCACCGCGGGCTCGGGTTGCTGCGGAGGCGAGGGATCGGGCACGTCGGGCCCGCCGGGCACTGGCGTAGGCGTTGGCTCTGGCTCCGGCAGTCCGGGGCCTCCTGGAAGGCTGGGCGTATCGGGTCCGACCGGGCTCGGTATCTCCATCTCACGCTCCTTCGTCGCTGGGCGTTGATTTGCATACCCCGGCTACGCGAGCCGCAAGCACGAGGCGAGAACCTACAATCTCAAGCTTCGAGGAGAGGTGGCCGAGTGGCTGAAGGCACTCGCCTGCTAAGCGAGTAGGGGGCTCACGCTCTCTCGCGGGTTCGAATCCCGCCCTCTCCGTGC
>Ga0136622_10000971_pt1 | contig 11833 bp, 12 predicted proteins | sample AntDrymUQ4482106_2_FD_104803 | JGI IMG/M metagenome (GOLD analysis project Ga0136622, IMG submission 104803) | Polar desert sand microbial communities from Dry Valleys, Antarctica - metaG UQ448 (21.06) | ecosystem: Environmental > Terrestrial > Soil > Desert | place: Antarctica: Dry Valley...
CGGCTCGCCGCGTCGCGAGCGGCGGGCCGACGGCCGCGTCGGCTGGACGCTGCGGCTTTCGTGTCGCGGCCGGATCGCGGGTGCGCGTCTTGCCACAGTTTCGTGCGCCACTTGGCACACACCGGGCTGGTTCCTCGCGCGCATCCCCTGAAGCCTGCCCTGCATGCGATCGTGGCGACGGACAGAGGGGCAGGCAGCGGCGGAGTTGGTCGCCCTGCTCCCGTTGGCCGCATTGCTGCTCGCCGGTGCATGGCAGCTCGTGATCGCCGGGCATGCCGCGTGGGCCGCCGGTTCCGCGGCACGTGCGGCGGCGCGCGCCGCCGCCGTCGGCGCTGACGCGCGCGCGGCTGCGCGCGAGCACTTGCCCGCCCGTCTGGAGCGCGGTCTGCGCGTCCACGACCGCGGGGCGGGGACGGTCGACGTCACGCTCCGCATCCCACCCGTCCTGGGCCTGAGGCTGCTCGGCCACACGACCGCCTCCGCCCACTTCAGGCCGCAGCGATGACCGCACCGTCGTGGCGTGCAGAGCAGGGTCAGTCCGCCGTCGAGCTCGTCGCTCTGCTGCCGCTGACGCTGCTCGTCGGCTTGGCGGTGATGGCGGTTCTGGGCACGCGCTCGGCGGCGGGCGAGGCCGCAGCGGCTGCTCACGCGGGCGCGATGGCGTTGATCCAGGACGCCGATGCCGAGGAAGCGGCTCGCGCCGCGTTGCCGGCGCGTGCACGCCGTCGTGCGCAGATCCGCGTCCGCGGCCGCCGCGTCACCGTCACGGTGCGGGCGGCGCTACAGCCGCGCTTCGTCGCGCGGGCACTCGCCGCGACCGCATCCGCATCCGCGGGTCTGGGCGCGTCGCCGTGAGCGGGCTCCTCGGACGGGTCGGTGCGCTCTTCCTGAACGCTGCAGAACCTCCGTCGGCGCCGGTCCCGCATACGCGGCCCCTCGGGCCTGCGAACGCGCCGATCCAGGCCGCAGTCCTGGGCGCCGAGCCGGTCGTCGTGCCGGTGGCCGCGGCCTGCGCCGGTGAGCTCCGGGCACGCGCACGAGCACGCGGTGCGGCTGCGCTGCTCTGCATCTGGCGCCCGGCGGGCGCGCCCGCGCCCGAGGCTGAGGCCGAGCCGGCCGCCGCGCGGTCGCCCTCGGGCGCCACGACACCGGGCGCCCGGCGCCTCGCTGCACGACTCGCCGCCGAGGGCTTGAACGCGACCGCATGCGGTCGCCTTGCGTGGCTCGTGCTCGACACCGACCCAGCGGAGGCCGGCGTCCAGTTCGCAAGCTGCCTGCGGGCGTCGGAGGTCCCGCTCGTGCTCGCCGTGGCCGGTCCGCGACCCGAGCCCTTCGAGCGGCTGCTCGAGGACCTCGACCTCTGTCTCGCGGTGCTGCCCGCCGACATCGATCCTGCGCTGCGTGAGCTCGTGCTCGCACGGCTGCCTGCACGCCGGAGCGCTTCGTTGCCGCCTTTGCCGCCCGGGCCGCCGCGCTGGGCCGCGATGGCGGGTCTCGCACGCCTGCGCTCGCTGCCCGAGGTCGGGACATGAGGAGCGCACGTAAAGCCAGTTCACGCGGCGGCGACGAGCGTGGGCAGGTGGCCGTGCTGCTCGTCGGCGGGCTGCTCGCGATCGTGGTCGGCGGGCTCGTGCTCGGGGTCTACGCGCGCGGGATCGAAAGTCGCGCGGCCGCGCAACGCGCCGCTGACCTGGTGGCGCTCGCCGGTGCCGGTGCCATGCGCGAGGCCTACCCGCGGCTGTTCGAGCCGCCGGTGATCGGCGGGCGACCCAACGGGCGCCACCTCGGTAAGGACGCCTATCTGGCGCTGGGTCGAACAGCGGCGGCGCGCGTGGCCGCCGCGAACGGAGCGCCCGGCGCCGTCGTCTCGTTCCCCGACGAGGACACCATCGCTCCGGTGCGGGTTCGCGCCACCGTCCTCCGGCGGTTCGAGCTCGGAGCCAAGGCGGTGCGCCTGCGCGCCGACGCAGAGGCGGAGCTGGTGCCGGAGGGTCTCGGGTTCACGGGCTTCGCGAGCGGAGGCGGCTACGACGGGCCGCTGGCGTATCGGCAGGGCAAGCCGATGCGGCCGGATGTGGCCCAGGCGTTCGACCGCATGGCTGCTGCTGCCGGCGCCGACGGCGTCGCGCTCGTGATCTCGAGCGCGTTCCGCAGCGACGCCGAGCAGGCCGTCCTCTTCGCCCGCCATCCCGATCCGAGATGGGTGGCCCCGCCGGGGGAGTCGCTGCACCGCAACGCCACCGAGCTCGACCTCGGTCCGCGCTCCGCCTACGGCTGGCTCGCCGCCAACGGCGCGCGGTTTCACTTTCGTGTCCGCTACGCGTGGGAACCCTGGCACGTGGGCTTCGTTCTGAACCCGCGGTCCTCGCCGGACCGCGGCTCCGGCGGGACCGACGCCGGCGCCGGGCCGCCGGAGTTCGTGCCCGCTCGTTTCGCGCCCGCGCTCAACCGCGCGGCGCAGCGCTGGAGCGTGTCAGCGACCCTGCTGGCGGCGCAGCTCTATGTGGAGAGCGGCTTCAACCCGTTTGCCGTCAGCCCGGCCGGCGCCCAGGGGATCGCGCAGTTCATGCCCGGGACGGCGCGCGGCATCGGCCTCGACGATCCGTTCAACCCGGCGCAGTCGATCGACGCCCAGGCTCACCTGATGCGTGACCTGCTGCGCCAGTTCGGCGCCGTCCCGCTGGCGCTCGCCGCCTACAACGCCGGCCCGGCGCCCGTCGCGGCCTGCGGCTGCGTTCCGGCGTTCCCGGAGACTCGCGGCTATGTCGCCCGCATCCTCGGCCTGATGGGCGGTGCGGGCGAACTGCTCGGCGGCGCGGGCGCCGGGCTGACCGTCAGGCTCGTGCGATGAGGCGCGCGGGCATGCGGTCAGCTCGGCGTGTGGCGCCGCTCGTCCTAGCGGTCGTAACGTCGCGCGAGCTTCTTGAACGTGTTGTAGGCCTTGCGCGCCGAGCCGTTCGGATTCACGAGCCCGGCATCGAAGCCGAAGTTACGCGGCACGCCGGTCCACTGGTAGTTGTACAGCCGTGTGATCCTCGAGCGCCTGCCGCCGGCGCGGCGGTCGTACTTGTTGGCCAGCCGGAACATGTTCTTGGTGCGGTTGGCCTGACGACGCTGGGAACGGGGGAAGGCCGGCTTGAACGCCAGGATACCCCCCGTCTCGGTGAGCCAGACCTCGCCCGGCACGAGCCGCAGCATCCGGGTCGTCCCCTGCGTGCGCTTGCGGTTCACGTCGCCGTAGTTGTGCAGGCCGAAGATGCGTCCCCTGCCCTTGGCGACGCTGTTGAAGCCGGCCATCCACCGTTCCATGTTGGTCGCGTCCAAGAGGTCGGCGGCCACGAACTTGCACGACCTGCAAGCGGCGCGCGCGGTCAGGAAGTACCGAGCGGCACGCCGCGGCTTCTTGAACGTCGGCTGAGAGGCGTGGTTGGCCTCGTTCCAGACGCCGAAGGTCTTCGCGCTCGGGAACTTCGAACGGAAGCGCAGGAAACCCTTGCGATACGTGCGCGCAGTCGGCGCGCGGCAGGACCGCCCGCGCGAGTAGCGGCCGTTGGCGTAGCAGCCGCGCTTGGCGGTGAAGTGCACGAGCACCTCGATGCGGTCCGCCCGGGCGCGATCCATGAAGTTGGTCACTTCGGCGGTTGTGGAGGCGATCTTGAACCAGTCGTACGGCACGAGGTAGCGGACGCGCTTGATCTTCAGCGCCTTGAACCGCGGGCTATCGAACATTGCGGCGTTCTGATCGGCCATTCCGACCTTGAAGTTCGCCTGCGCAGGTGCGGCGAAGATGGCGCACAGCAGGAGCGCCACGATGGGGAGAAATCGTCTGTGCATGCCCCCGCAACCGGCGAGGGGGGACAGGGTTGCGGCCGCACGCCGAAGAATCCGACCGCGATCGGCCTAAGCTGGATGAAACGTGGCCATCGAGACCCTCCGGAAGGACAAGCTGGCCGAGCAGCGGCGCGCGCTGCCGGATGCGCCGGGCGTCTACCTGTTCCGGGACGTTCGCGGTCGCGTCATCTACGTCGGCAAGGCCAAGTCGATCCGCAAGCGCGTTGCGTCGCACTTCAGCTCGCGCAGCAGCCTCAGCACGTTCATCGACCAGATCGAGTCGCTGGTCGTACACACCGAGGCGGAAGCGCTGCTCACCGAGCAGAACTTCATCAAGCAGTACCGCCCGCGCTTCAACATCCGGTTGCGTGACGACAAGTCCTATCCGTACATCGCGATCAGCCTTGACGAGGACTACCCGCGCGTGTACTTCACACGCGAGCGCCATCGGCGCAACCGCGCGTACTTCGGACCGTACTCGAGCGCCAAGCGCGTGCGTGGGACGCTGCACCTGCTCGGCAAGATCTTCCTGTTCCGATCGTGTGAGGGGGCTGAGCCGGGGCGCCGCTCCGGCTCTCCCTGCCTCGACTACTACATCAAACGCTGCGGAGCGCCCTGCGTCGATTACGTCACCAGGGAGGAGTACCGCGAGGGCATCGACGGCGTCGTCGCTTTCCTCTCGGGCCGCTTCCGCCAGATCGAGCGCGATCTCGAGCAGCGGATGCACTTCGCCGCGGGCGAGCAGGACTACGAGCAGGCGGCGCTCGAACGGAACCGCCTGCACGCCGTCAAGGCGCTGCTCGAGCGCCAGCGGGTCGCCACCGAGGGCTCCGGGACGTTCGACGCGGTCGCCGTCGACGTCGACGGGATGGAGGCCAACGCACAGGTCTTCCAGGTTCGCGACGGGGTGCTCGCAGACCGCCAGTCGTTCTATCTCGACAACCAGGGCGAGCAGGAGCCGGCGATCGTCGCCGAGGAGTTCCTGCTGCAGTACTACACGAGCGCGCTGGCGATCCCGTCGCTGGTCGTGGTGCAGCAGGAGCTCGTGGACGGCTCCGAGCTCGGCGTGCTCGCGGAGCTGCTTGGTGAGCGGCGCGGCGGCGCGGTCGAGATCCGTGCGGCCGAGCGCGGCGGCAAGCGGCGCATCCTCGAGCTGGCCGAGCGCAACGCGCGGCTCGCGCTCGACCAGGAGAAGCTCAAGGCGGAGCGCCGGCGCCAGCAGCGCGTCGAAGCGCTCGCAGGGCTGCAACGCGCCCTGCGCCTCGACGCGCTGCCGGTGCGGATCGAGTGCTTCGACATCTCGCACGTCGGCGGCACCCACACGGTCGCGTCGATGGTGGTGTTCGAGGGCGGCGCTCCCAAGAAGGCCGATTACAGACGTTTCACGATTCGCAGCCACGATGGCAACGACGATTTCGCGTCGATGAACGAGGTGATGACACGCCGCCAGGCCCAGTTCGAGCGCCAGCACGAGCGCTCCCCCTACGACGCGGAGCGCGATGCCTCGTTCGCCGCCCTGCCCAACCTGATCGTGATCGACGGCGGCGCCGGCCAGCTCTCGGCGGGTCTGGACGCGGTCGAGGGCTTCCGCAAGCGCGGTGTGACGGTCGTGTCGCTCGCCAAGCGGATAGAGGAGGTGTTCGTTCCGGGTGTGCGCGAGCCGCTGCGGATGGCGCACGACACGCCTGAGCTGCAGCTGCTCCAACGCGTGCGCGACGAGGCGCACCGCTTCGCGATCACCCACCACCGCATCCGGCGCGACAAGGCGATGACCGAGTCAATCATGGACGGCCTCCCGGGCGTCGGACCCAACCGCAAGCGCTCGCTGCTGCGCCACTTCGGCTCGCCCGAGGCGGTGCTCGGCGCCACCCGCGAGCAACTCGAGGCGGTGCCGGGACTGCCCGCGAAGGTTGGCCGCGACCTGTATCACCACCTGAACAAGACCGGCCGCTGATGGGCAAGCTGAGCGAGCTGGTCGTGATCTCCGGGTTCTCCGGCGCCGGCAAGTCGTCAGCCATGAGCGTGTTCGACGACGCCGGCTACTTCTGCGTCGACAACCTGCCTCCGGAGATGATCCGCTCGCTCACGGAGCTGTTCCTGCACAAGGGCTCCAAGGTGGAGCATGCCTGCGTGGTGTCCGACCTGCGCGCGGGCGACTACTTGGAGGTGCTGGTCGACGTCCTCGACCAGCTCGCGGCAGCGGGGCACGTGACCTCGCGCCTGCTGTTCCTGCAGGCCGATGACGACCAGCTCCTGACGCGCTACAAGGAGACCCGGCGGCGCCATCCGCAGGCGCGCAACGGCAACGTGGCGGACGGGATCCGGCGCGAGCGCCAGCTGCTGGCGAAGATCCGCGAGCGTGCCGACACGGTGATCGACACGACCGGCCTGAGCGCCCAGGCGCTGCGGCGAAAGGTCGCCGCCGAGATGCTCGCGCCGGCCGAGAGCGGCAAGCTGGCGGTGACCTTCGGCTCCTTCGGCCACAAGCACGGGCCCGCCCGCGATGCAGACCTGGTGCTCGACGTGCGCTTCCTGCCCAACCCGCACTGGGAGCCGGAGCTGCGCCCGCTGACGGGCTTCGACCGGCGCGTCATCGAGCACGTCGGGCGCGGCGGGCGCCTGAAGGAGTTCTACGACCGGGTACTGCCGCTGCTCGAGTACCTCCTGCCCCAGTACGTGGCCGAGGGCAAATCGCACCTTGTGGTCGCGATCGGATGCACGGGCGGGCGCCACCGCTCGGTCGTGATCGCCGAGGATCTCGCAGCGCAGTTCCGCGAGGACGCGCGCTACTTCGTCGAGGTTCGCCACCGCGATGTCGATCGTGCGCCGGCGCGCAGCGAGTAGCTACCCTTCCCGGCCCGTCTCAGCCAGAGGAAAGGGTCTTCACAGCCATGCCAGTACGCGTCGGGATCAACGGCTTCGGCCGCATCGGCCGCAACGTCTTCCGCGCCGCGCACGAGTCCGGCGCCGACGTCGAGATCGTCGCCGTCAACGACATCACCGACAACGAGACCCTCGCCCACCTGCTCAAGTACGACTCCGTCTACGGCCCGTTCCAGGGCACGGTCGAGGTCGGTGACGGCGTGCTGCGGATCGACGGGCACGAGGTGAAGGCGCTCGAGGAGCGCGACCCCGCCGCGCTTCCGTGGGGTGACCTGGGCGTCGAGGTGGTGATCGAGTCGACCGGCTTCTTCACCAAGCGCGACGGAGCCGCGAAGCACCTCGAGGCGGGCGCGAAGAAGGTGATCATCTCCGCCCCCGCGACCGAGCCGGACGCGACCGTGGTGCTGGGGGTCAACTTCGACGACGCCTATGACCCGGACAGCCATGACGTGATCTCCAACGCGTCCTGCACGACGAACTGCCTGGCGCCGGTCGCCAAGCTGCTGCACGACTCGATCGGGATCGAGCGCGGGCTGATGACGACGATCCACGCCTACACGGCGGACCAGCGCCTGCAGGACGCGCCGCACTCCGACCTGCGCCGTGCGCGCGCCGCCGCCCTGAATCTCGTGCCGGCATCGACCGGCGCCGCCAAGGCGATCGGCCTTGTGATCCCTGAGCTGCTCGGCAAGCTGCACGGTTTCGCGGTGCGCGCGCCCGTCCCGACCGGCTCGCTCGTCGACCTGACGTTTCAAGCCGCGCGCGAGACGTCGGTGGACGAGGTCAAGGAGATCATCCGCGCCAAGGCCGACAGCGGCCCGCTCGCCGGCATCCTGGCCTACAACGACGACCCGATCGTGTCCAGCGACATCGTCAAGAACCCGTTCTCGTCGATCTTCGACGGCGAGCTCACCGCCGTGCTCGAGGGCGAGCTGGTGAAGGTCGTCGCGTGGTACGACAACGAGTGGGGCTACTCCAACCGCTGCGTGGAGCTTGCCCAGAGAGTGCTGGTGCGTGCGCACGCTTGACGACCTCGAAGTCGACGGCAAGCGCGTCCTCGTACGCGTCGACTTCAACGTCCCGCTGGATGCCCAAGAGGCTTCGCCGGCAGGCACGAACGACCAGGTGATCGCCGATGACGCCCGCATCCGGGCCGCTCTGCCGACGCTCAAGGAGCTGCGCGGGAAGGGTGCGCGGCTGCTGCTCGCTGCGCATCTCGGCCGCCCGAAGGGTCGCGAGGACAAGTTCTCGCTGCGGCCCGTGGCCCAGCGCCTGGAGGAGCTGCTCGGCGAGCCGGTCGTCCTCGCAACCTCGCTCGACGAGGTGCCCGTGGGCGACGTGGTGATGCTCGAGAACGTGCGCTTCGAGCCGGGGGAGACCGACAACGACCCGGAGCTCGCGCAGCGCTATGCCGCGCTCGCGGATGCCTACGTGAACGATGCGTTCGGCGCGGCGCACCGCGCGCACGCGTCGACCGAGGCCGTCGCGCACTTGCTCCCGAGCGCGGCGGGTCGCCTGCTCGAGGGCGAGGTCGCGACCCTGACGAGCATCCTGCGCGACCCGCAGCGGCCGCTCGTGGCTGTCCTCGGCGGCGCGAAGGTCACCGACAAGATCGGCGTGATCGAAGCCTTCCTCCAGCGCGCCGACCGGATCCTCGTCGGCGGCGCGATGTGCTTTCCGTTCTTCAAGTCGCGCGGTGGCGACGTGGGCGATTCGCTGTGCGAGGAGGAGGGGCTCGAGCCGGCGCGCCGGATCCTGGCGGCCGGCGGCGAGAAGCTGCGCCTGCCGACCGACCTGGTCGCGGGCCGCGAGTTCGCTGCCGACACCGAGACCCGCGCGCTCGACGGCGTCGACGTCCCGGACGGCTGGATGGGGCTCGACATCGGGCGCCGCAGCGCGGCCGGCTACGCCGAGGTGATCCGGGATGCCGGGACCGTGTTCTGGAACGGGCCGATGGGCGCCTTCGAGCTGGAGCCGTTCGCGGCCGGCACGCGTGCCGTCGCCGAGGCGGTCGCCGAGTCCAGCGCAGTCTCGGTCGTCGGCGGCGGCGACTCGGCAGCGGCGATGAAGGAGTTCGGGCTGGCGGATCGCGTCACGCACCTCTCCACGGGCGGAGGCGCTGCCCTGGAGCTGATCGAGGGCAAGTCCCTCCCGGGCGTGGAGGCGCTCACAGCATGAGCACTGAGCCGACCTCGGCGAGCCAACGACAGCGGCCGGCAAAAGCGTCGGCCGGCGCGGGCCGCACCCCGTTCATCGCGGGCAACTGGAAGATGCACAAGACCGTCGCCGAGGCCGAGCAGTTCATCGCCGCCCTGCTGCCTCGCGTGGCGGCGGTCGACGGCGTGGAGATCGTCGTCTGCCCGCCGTTCCTCGCGCTGCAGGCGCTCGTGGACTCGGCGCGCGGCTCGCAGGTGGCGGTCTACGCGCAGACGATGCACGAGGCCGACAAGGGCGCCTTCACCGGCGAGGTCTCCGCAGCGATGCTCGCCGAGATCGACGTCGGCGGTGTCGTGCTGGGCCACTCCGAGCGCCGCGAGTACTTCAACGAGACCGACAAGGCGCTGCAGCTCAAACTGCCCAAGGCGCTGACGGCCGGGTTGACGCCGATCCTGTGCGTCGGCGAGACCGAGGACGAGCGCGAGCGCGGCGACACCGAGCGCAAGCTGCGCCATCAGGTCCAGGAGGGGCTCGAGAAGGTGCCGGTCGAGCGGCTGCCCGAGGTCGTGATCGCCTACGAGCCGATCTGGGCGATCGGCACAGGCCGGACCGCGACTCCCGAACAGGCACAGGAGGCCGTCGGCTTCGTGCGTGCGCTGGTCGCGAGCTTCGACAAGGCCGCGGCCGAGCAGGTGCGGATCCTCTACGGCGGATCCTGCAAGCCCGACAATGCCGCGGAGCTGATGGCGCTCCCCGACGTCGACGGCGCGCTCGTCGGCGGCGCGAGCCTGGACCCCGCCGGCTTCGGCGCCATCGTCGAGATCGCCGCCCAGGGCGGATGACCGTCCCGGCGGTCTGCCTCGTCGTGCTCGACGGGTGGGGTCTGGCGCCGGAGGGGCCGGGCAACGCCGTGGCGCTTGCCGACACGCCGGTGTTCGACCGGCTGTGGGCGGAGCATCCGCGCACGACGCTGACGGCCTGCGGCGAGTCCGTCGGCCTGCCCGCGGGGCAGATGGGCAACTCGGAGGTCGGCCACCTCAACCTCGGCGCGGGAGCGATCGTGCCGCAGGACCTCGCGCGCATCGACGCGGCCGTCGGCGACGGCTCGCTCGGGGCGAACGAGACACTGCGCGAAGCGCTGCGCGCCGCCGAGCGCGTACACATGATCGGGCTGGTCTCCGGCGGCGGCGTGCACTCCTCCGAGCGCCACCTCGAGGCGCTGATCGCCCTGGCTGCCGACCTGGGCGTGCCCGACCTCGTGATCCATGCGTTCACCGACGGTCGCGATACGTCGCCGACCTCGGGTGCGGGCTCGGTCGCGGGCATCGAGGCGACGTGTCGCGAGCGCGGGTCCGGCCGCGTCGGCTCGGTCATCGGCCGCTACTACGCGATGGACCGCGACGGGCGCGAAGAGCGCACCGCGGCGGCTGTCGGCCTGCTCTGCGAGGGGAGCGCCGACCACCACGCCGACACCGGAGAGGCGGCGGTGCGCGCAGCCTATGAGCGCGACGAGACCGACGAGTTCATCACCGCCACCACCGTCGGCGAGGAGGCGCGGATCCGACCCGGCGATGCTGTGCTCGCGTTCAACTTCCGTCCCGACCGCATGCGCCAGCTCACGACGGCGCTCGCCGAGGTCGTCGACCGCTACACGACGCTCACCCAGTACGACGAGGACTGGAGCTTCCCGGTCGTCTTCCCGCCGCATCGGCCCGCGATCACGATCGGCAAGGTGATCGCGGCCGCCGGGCGCGCGCAGCTGCATGTCGCCGAGACCGAGAAGTACCCGCACGTGACCTACTTCTTCAACGGTGGCGACGAGCGGCCGTACGAGGGCGAGGTGCGCGAGCTGGCGCCGTCTCCGCGCGACGTGCCGACCTACGACCACAAGCCGGAGATGAGCGCGCGCGAGGTGACCGCGGGATTCCTGCGCCACTGGGCTGAGCAGGACTTCGCGTTCGCGATCATCAACTTCGCCAACGCGGACATGGTCGGCCACACGGGCGTCATCGACGCGGCGGTCGCGGCGGTCGAGACCGTCGACGAGTGCCTCGGGCGGATCGTCGAGGCGGTGCACGGGAGCGGCGGCGCGTGCATCGTGACGGCCGATCACGGCAACGCCGACGAGATGCTCGAAGCCGACGGGTCCCCCGACACCGCGCACTCGCTCAATCCCGTGCCGTTCATCGTGACGGCCGGCGCCGAAGCGCTCGACGGCGAGGGGATCCTGGCCGACGTTGCCCCGACCGCCCTGGCGTTGCTAGGGATCGAGCAGCCCGGGCAGATGACGGGCCGCTCTCTGTTGACGTAAAGCCTGTAATCAAATCGATTGCTCGTACAACCAAATGCGGGCTATCCTGCCTCGCATGGCCACGACGACACCCCAGTTCGAGGAGCTCAGCGCAGTTGAGCTCGGCGCCTGGCGTGGCCTGCTGCGGGTCCACAGCGCGCTCGTGCGCGAGCTCGACGCCGAGCTCGAAGCGGCCCACGGACTGCCGCTCTCGTCCTATGACGTCCTGATCTACCTGCGGTCCGCGCCCGGCAGGCGCCTGCGGATGGCCGAGCTTGCCGACAGCGTACTGCTCAGCCGCTCGGGCATGACGCGGCTCGTCGACCGGCTGGTGCGCGACGGGCTGATCGTGCGCGACACGTGCGAGTCCGACGGCCGTGGCAGCTTCGCCGTACTGACCGACCTGGGCGAGGCACTGCTCGCACGGGCGCGCCCGACGCACCTCGCCGGCGTACGCGAGCGCTTCCTCGGCAAGTTCTCCGAAGCGGAGCTACGCGCGGTTGCGATGTTGTGGGAGCGCCTGGTCCCGGGCTGTACAGACTTGATAGATGGAGACTGAGAATCTTGTACTGGCGCTCAGGTCACATCCTGTCGAGCTCGAGGACAACGTTCTGACGTTGTCCGGCGAGCGCAAGGCCGAGCGCGAGGAAATGCAGGAGGGCTTCTACCGGC
>Ga0136622_10000972_pt1 | contig 11831 bp, 11 predicted proteins | sample AntDrymUQ4482106_2_FD_104803 | JGI IMG/M metagenome (GOLD analysis project Ga0136622, IMG submission 104803) | Polar desert sand microbial communities from Dry Valleys, Antarctica - metaG UQ448 (21.06) | ecosystem: Environmental > Terrestrial > Soil > Desert | place: Antarctica: Dry Valley...
CCTCCAGTAGCGCCGCGGGGACATCCCCGTGCTGCGGCTGGCGAAGTACCCGAGGATCACGGCCGTCGCCAGGGAGCTGGCCACGGCGACCCAGGCGACCTGCGCCACCCCGCCGTAGGCTGCGGCGAGAATCGCGCCGGCGATGAAGGGGAGGAGCATCGAGCCCGTGATGAACGCCAGCAGGCGAGCGCGGCCGAGCGCGTTCAGCAGCCAGCCCGTGGTGAAGAGAAGCGGTCGCAGCGCCGCCCATATCCCGAACGCCGTGAGGATCCCGACCATCGGCAGCCACTTCTCACCGAACACGAGGGCGGTGAACGGGTACGCGGTGGCGCTCAGGATCACCCCGACCGGGCAGGACACGAGCGCGACCAGTCGAAGCGCGCCCAGGAAGGAGGAGCCGACGTCCTCGCCGCGTTCATTCATGCGCGCGAGGCCCGGAAAGAGCACCGTTGCGACCGGGTGGCCGAAGGCCTGATACGGGAGGTCGCCAAGCCGGTAGGCCATCGTGTAGAAGCCGAGCGAGGCGACTCCGAGCGCTCGGCCGACCACCAGGCGGTCGGCGTTGTCGGACACCGCGCCCAACCCTCCCTGAACGAGGAAGCCCCATCCCTCGGAGAGGACCTCGCGGGCGGCATGGGGATCGAACGCCGGCCGGATGCGAATCGGGGCGAGCGAGAGCAGGGCGGCGCCCAGCGCGAGTCCGCCGCAGAGCTCGGCCGTGACGAGGCTCCAGGGACCGGCGCCCATGACCGCGAGCGGAATCACGACGCCCACGTACACGACGGTCGAGACCACGTTGCAGATGAAGATCCTGCGGAACTCGAGCTCCCGTTGCAGGAGCGTCTGGTAGAACCACGCGAACACGTTGATCACCAGCGTGGCCGACAGGACGGCGAGCACCGGTGTCACCCGCGGGTCACCCAGCGCGTCCGCGGCGAGCGGCGAGGCCACGACCACGATGCCCGCGCCGAGCGCCCCGGTTCCCACCATCATCGTCAGCACGGTCCCCCGGCCGCGTGCGCCGAGGTCCGGCCTGATCACGAGGACCCCTCCGAGCCCGAGGTCGGTGAGTACGTTGATCAGGCCCAGCGTGACGGCCGCAAGCGCCACGAGGCCGAAGTCCTCCGGCGAGAGCAGGCGCGCGAGTGCGATGGTCGAGACCGTCCTGATGCCCCGGTTGACGGCGTAGGACAGGGTCGTCCATGAGACGCCGCGGACGGCCTTGTCCTCCACGGCGCTACCTCCTCACACCGTCAGGTTCATGGTGGAGCCGAGCAGGCCCCCCGGGGCGAAGGTCACCGGCGCGGCGTCGGTCGCGGCGCGTCTGCACAGCCCGAGCGCGAGCGCCGGGGCGAGCGTTCCCGACGCCGCTACGGGCTCGTGGTGGCGGGTCGCTTGGTCGGGCGCGCGATGACGCGGGTGGCGAATGGCTCCCCGCCGGTCTCGACCACCTGGAAGCCGCTCGCGTTCAGCATCCCCTCGAGCGCGGACGGGGTGATGCCCCACCACCAGTTGTCGTATACGCCGCTCTGGCCCGCGCCATGCTCCTGCTCCTTGCTTCCCTCCCGCTCGAACGGGTGGGTGATCCCGAGACGCGGGCCGGGCGTCGCCGGCACGTAGCTCTGGCGCGCTTTCTCGGACATGCCCGGATAGAAGACGCACGCCTGCTCGAGGCCCGGGACCTCGGGGATGGACGCGGTGATCAGGATCAAGGTCTCGCCCGTGATCTCCGCCAGGCATTCGAGGGTGTGCAGCGGGTTCGGGGCGTGGTAGAGCACTCCGGCGCAGAACACGATCTCGTGCTTTCCCACCTCCTCGAGCACCCGCGGGTCGTGTAGATCCCCCTGGACGTAGCGGACGCGTGAGGAGCTCTCGGCGTGGCGTGCGCGGTACTCCTCCGATATCGGCATCATGTCGACGACCGTGACGGCGGCCGCGCCCGACTCCTCGGCGAGGAATGCGAGGTCGGCGTGGATCCCCCACATGCCCCCGACGTCGACGAAGGTGCGCCCCGGCGCGTAGCGCTTGATCAGCTCCTCGCGGTAGGGCTCGGGACGCAGACGGCGCTTGGTCCGTCGCGAGACTCTGGCGGCGGTTATCCAACCCCGGGTAAGGAGAGACATAGCGGGCGATGGTACCCGCCCACGGCCGCCACCGGTGCTCCGCGTTGCTGCTACAGATGGGTGAATGGCGCCTCCGCAGGCCAGCGTGATCCTCAGGGCGAAGGACAAGGAGCACGAGATCGAACGGGCGCTCGTCGCCCTCCGCGGCCAGACGGTGCCGGTGGAGATCATCGTGGTCGACTCGGGCTCCACCGATCGCACCCGGGAGGTGGCCAGAGCCCATGACGCCACGCTGATCGAGATCCCACCCGAGGACTTCACCTACGGCTACGCGCTGAACGTCGGGGCCGAGGCGGCCGGCGCGCCGATCCACTTCGCGCTCTCCGCCCACTGCTACCCGGAGCGCGAGGACTGGGTTGAGCGCTCGCTCTCCCACTACGCCCGCCCCGACGTCGCCGGCACGGGCGGGTACGGTCCGCCCGAGCCCGGCGACCCCGTCATCCATCAGGACCTTGCCCTGCTCGAAGCGGACCCCTTTCAGGGCCTTTCGAGCCACGCGGGCTCGTGGCGGGCCGATCTGTGGCGACGATTCCCATATGACGAGAGCATGGAATCGGCCGAGGATCGCGAATGGTCGTGGCGCGTCCTGAAGGAGGGGTGGGTGATCGCACTCGACCCGGCGCTCCGGGTGGCCACACGTCACCGGAAGGCCTACGGAGTGCGCCACTGGTACCGGATCTCACGCCGTGACGTTCGGGCCGTCGCGACGTTCATGTCCCTTCCTCGGTACACGAACCGCGAGTTGGTGAGGGATTGGCGGCACGTCGGACGCCGCCGCCGCCGCACGGGGCTCCGCGCGTTGGCCAGCCCCTGGCGGATGGCCTCACTGCTGGCGAAGCGCGACGGCACCCGGGACGCAGCGCGAGTCCGCAGCGGGGCGCGCCCACCCTGGAGCCCTCCGGGCCGCAGACCGGGGTCTGCGCCCTCCTAGCCGGTGTTGCCCCGCGCGACCGTCATCGTTCGCGCCAAGGACTCGGAGCGCACGATCGAGAGGACGCTGTCGGCCCTGCGGGCTCAGACCGTGCCCGTCGAGATCGTGGTGGTCGACTCCGGGTCCGCCGATCGCACGCCAGAGGTGGCGCGGCGCCACTGCGACAGACTGATCGAGATCCCGCCCGGGGAGTTCAGCTTCGGGCGCGCCCTCAACATCGGTGCGCGCACCGCGGCCGCTCCCTTCCACTTCGCCCTCTCCTCCCACGCGGCGCCCGACCGGGCCGACTGGGTGGAGCGGTCGCTGGCCCACTACGAGGACCCGCGCGTTGCGGGCACCGGTGGCTACCCGGAGCCGGCGCCGAACGGGGGCACCGGCACGGTGATCCAGGATCTGGCCCTGCTGCGCGCGGAGCCCTGGTGGGGCTACTCCAACACGGCGGGGTCGTGGAGGGGGGAGCTGTGGGAGCGATTCCCGTTCGACGAGAGGCTTGCGGCCGCAGAGGATCGCGAGTGGTCGTGGCGAGTCCTCGAAGCGGGCTACCTGATAGCGATGGACCCGGAGCTCGAGGTGCGGTCGGGGCATCGCCTCGGCCACGGGCTGCGGCCGCTCTTCCGGCGAGTGGAGAGGGAGGCGCGGGTGATCGGCGGGCTGGATCCCGGGGCACCGTACGGCCCGCTCGACGCACTCCGGGATTGGTGGGCGGTGACGCCCACCGACCGACGCTCCGCCATGCGGATCCGGAGCAGTCCCTGGCACATCGCGGCGGTCCTCGGAAGGCATCGGGGCATTCGCTCCGCGCGCCGCGCGGGTGGGCGATGAGTGCCAAGGCGCCAGCCACGACGGTCTACCCCGTTCGCTACGCTCCCGGCTGCCGGGTGGGCGACGAACACCGCCCCGCGGAGGTGCCCCCTGAAGATGGTCCTTGCATACTCCGGGAAGGTCCTCGGCGCGGCGGGCGCGACCGCTCTCTTCGGCTCGCTGTTCGCGGTCTGGTACGTCGTCGGGGTGGCCTCGCCCGAGGTGCTCACGGGATGGAGGGCCTTCGGCCGGCAGGACCTCATGCTCGCGGCGCTCGCGGTGCTCGCCTTCGCCACCACGCTCGTCCGTCCCCGGCTCGTGGGCATCGATGTGTTCGCGCCCACGATCATCGTCCTGCGGGCCCTCTTCGGGCTCGTCGCGCTCCTGCTGATCGCCCGCCGTCTGTACGCGCCCCCGTTCGCCGGCGGACCCGTCGACGTGCGGGCCGGCGCCTACATCGGGTTGGCGGCTGCCGCGATCGTGGTTCTCAGTGCTGGCCTCGACTGGGCCGGGCGCCCGAGGAGAGCCAACCCGGAACCGCTCCTCTGAGCACCGAAGCGGGCCCTCGCGCCCGTGCTCGTCCGCTCCGGATCCTGACGCTCACGCCCGACTTTCCCCCGGCCCGGGGCGGGATTCAGCTACTCGTCCACCGCGTGGTCCGCCACGCCGATCGCTCTCGCGTCCGGGTCCTGACCGTCGGCGCTCGCGGCGACCGCGCCTCCGAGCCCGCCGGAGCGCCGGCCGAGCCGAGCGCGCGACCGGCGGCCCTCCGTCGGAAGGCACCCGACGTTCGGCGCATTCCGGCCTTCGGGGCCCTCCGGCAGCCCTCGATCGCGCTACTCGACTGCCTGGCGCCCCTCGAGGCCATGCGCTTCCGCCCCGACGTCGTCCTGAGCGCGCACATCGTCGTGGCCCCGGCCGCCGTGGCGATCCGACGCTTGACGGGGGTTCCGTTCGTCCAGTACATCCACGCCGACGAGACGCGTGCCCGTCCGCGTCTCGCCCGCTTCGCGGTCTCCCGTGCCGACGCCATCGTCGCGGTCAGCCGGCACGCCCGCGATCTCGCGCTCGGGGCCGGAGCGCCACCGGGGCGAACGCACGTCATTCCCCCGGGCGTCGATCCTCCCGAGCAACGCCCCGGCGAGCCGTCGGATGAGCCGGCGTCTCCCACCACGGGCGAGCCGATCGTGCTCACGGTGGCGCGCCTGAGCGCTCGCTACAAGGGCCACGACGTCATGGTCCGCGCGCTGCCCCGCATCCTCGAGCGGGTCCCGACGGCCCGATGGGTGGTGGTGGGGGACGGGCCGCTCCGTCCGGAGCTCGAGCGCGCGGCCGCGGCCGCGGGCATCGAGGACCACGTGCGCTTCGAGGGCGCGCTGGCGGACGATCGGCGCGACGCCTGGCTCCGCCGCGCCGACGTCTTCGTCATGGCCAGCCGGCTGCCGGCCGGGGGAGGGGGGGAGGGCTTCGGCATCGTCTACCTCGAGGCCGCCGTCCACGGGCTGCCGGTCGTGGCCGGCAACGTCGGCGGCTCGCTCGACGCGGTGGCCGACGGGGAGACGGGGCTGCTGGTGGACCCCGCCGACCCGGTGGCGGTGGGGGATGCGGTGGCGGACCTCCTCGTCGACCGCGACCGGGCGCAGGCCCTCGGTCGTGCCGGCGCCGCCCGCGCCGAGGGCTTCGCGTGGCCGCTGATCGCGCGCCGCGTGGAGGACCTCCTGATGCACCTCGCCGCGAGTCGCAGTCGCCGTTGAAGGTCCTCTACCTGAGCCACACGAGCCGGATCAGCGGAGCGGAGCACTCGCTGCTCGAGCTGCTGGGCGGTCTTCCGGCCGACATCTCGCCGGTGCTCGCCTGCCCGAAGGGTGAACTGGCCGACTGCGCCCGCGCGCTCGGCGTGCCCCTGCGGCGCGTCGGCGCGGTCGAGGGCAGCCTCAAGCTCCACCCGTTGTGGACCCCGCGGGCGGTGGCGGAGATCGTGCGCACGGCGGCGGCCGTTCGGCGCCTCGCGCGCACCGAGCGCCCGGACCTCGTGCACGCGAACTCGATCCGAGCCGGCCTGGTCGCGAGCCTCGCCGCGCGGTCGGGTGGGGCGCCGACGCTCGTACATCTGCGCGACCACCTGCCTCCCGGGAGGGTCTCCTCGGCGACGCTACGCCTGATCGGCAAGTGGGCCGCGGGCGTGCTGGCGAACTCCCGCTACACGGAGTCGCGCCTGCCCGAGACCGCCCTGCCTCCGATCGTCCGCGTGGTCGACAACCCGTTCGACCTGACGCGCTTCGATCCCGAGCGGATGGACCCGGCGGAGGCTCGCGCACGCCTCGGCCTCGATCCCTCGGACCGCGTGCTGGCCGTGGTCGCCCAGATCACGCCGTGGAAGGGGCAGGACGACGCGATCCGCATGCTCGCGCGCCTGAAGCAGCGCGACGTCGCGGCGCGTCTCTTGATCGTCGGAGCGGCGAAGTTCACGCTGAAGTCCACTCGCTACGACAACCCGGCCTATCTCCGTGAGCTGCACGAGCTCAGTCGCTCGCTCGGGGTGGGGGAGGAGGTCGCCTTCCTCGGGGAGCGCGCGGACGTGCCCGAGATCCTCCGCGCGAGCGATGTCGCGCTGGTGCCCTCGTGGGAGGAGCCGTTCGGGAGGACCGTGGTGGAGGCGATGGCGATGGGGACCCCGGTCGTGGCGACGAGCGTGGGGGGGCCGAGCGAGATACTGAGCGAAGGGCGGGAGGGTCGTCTGCTGCCGCCGTGCCGACCGGAGCTGTGGGCGGAGGTGCTCGAGGAGCTCCTGCGCAGCCCCGACACCAGATCGGCAATGGGGCTAGCCGGCCGGCGCACGGCCGTCGAGCGCTTTGGCGTCGAGCGCGCCGTCGACCAGGTCGTCGCGGTCTACCGCGAGGCGCTCTCCCCTCCGTAGGGAGTCGCGTAGAGCCGCCTGACCCCCGCGACGTCGTCCCTTCTGATGCGAGCCGGGGAGCACGGCCCGCTCGAGCCGGCGCGGCGACCCCTGGGCGTCCAGGGCGGGACCTCGAGGTAGCTGTTCATGATCGCGCACCCTCGATCCTCGTGCCCGAGGCCGAGGACGTGTCCGAGCTCGTGGGAGGCGACGGCCACCATGTGGCGCCGGCTGCACCCTCGAACGCGGCGGCTCAACGCCACCTGGGCCGGCCGTCCGGGGGTGAAGTACCCGCCGCAGCCCCGGCCTCCGTAGCGGACGTGCACCTGGGCGTCGGCGCTCCCGGCGGCCACGAACCGGATCGGGATGCGCCGGTGGTTCCACGCTCGCGCGGCCTCTCGCACGACCCAGCGATCGCCGGAGAACTGGTGATAGGAGATGTGCGGCCCTGGCCACGGACGGGGTTTCGGGAGCGTGTAGCCCTCGACCGGCGTGGCAGTGGTCAGGATCGCGAGGAGTACGGCGAGGCCGGCTAGGGCCTGCGCGCACTTCATGGGGTCGCCGCCCCGGTGAGACGGTCGACCTCCGCCCTGAGGCGCTCGCGGAACATCTCCGTGGAGAACCGAGCGGCGTGCGCCCGGATGCGGCTTGGGGAGAAAGCCTCGAAGTCGGTCTCCCGCATCGCCTCGGCCAGGGAGTCCACCGATCCCGGGGAGACGAGCACGCCGGTCTCGCCCGGCACCACGGTCTCGCGCGCTCCCCCCGCGTCGGCGGCGATCACCGGCCTCCCGGCCGCCTGGGCCTCGACCGCGGTGATCCCGAACTCCTCGACGTTCGGCATCACGAGGGCGAGTGACCGCGCGTAGAGGTCGACCAGGTCCGCGTCCGAGACGCGCCCGAGGAACTCCGCGCCGTCCCCGTAGTCGCGCTCGAGCCGCTTGAGCTCCGGGCCGCCGCCGACGACCTTGATCGGGCGTCCTGCGAGCCGTGCCGCCTCGAGAGCGAAATCGATCCGCTTGTGGGGGACGAGCTCAGCCACCACGAGGAGGAAGTCCTCCGGGACCCCGGGCCGGAAGCGCTCGACGGCCACCGGTGGATGGATCACGGAGGCGTCGCGGCCGTAGAACTCCCTTATCCGCTCGCGGGTGATCTCGGAGTTCGCGATGTAGTGGGTCACCCGCCCGCTGGCGGCGACATCCCAGGCCCGGATTCTCTCGAGGGCGACGGCCAGGGCCGGGCGCAGGTAGGGAGAGCTCTCCGCCAGCGTGCGCTCGCGCTCGTGCCAGGCGTAGCGAAAGGGGGAGTGGCAGTAGGCCACGTGGACGGCTCCCGGCGCGGGCCAGACGCCGTGCGCGAAGGCGCTCGTGCTCGTGACGATCAGGTCGTGCCCGGCGACCGGCAGGGCCTCGACCGCCGCCGGCAAGAAGGGCAGCAGCGGGCGAAACCCGCCCTGTCTCAGGCCGAGTCGCTGGAGGCTTGACGTCCGGACCGAGCGCTCGGCGAAGCATCCTTCTGTGCCCTCCGGGTCGAAGAGAAGCGTGTAGAGAGGAGCGTCGGGCCAGCATGAGGCCATCGCCCGGAAGGTCCTTTCGGCCCCCCTCATGACGAGCAGGTAGTCGTGGATGAGGGCGGTGCTCGGCACCCGGGCATCTTATGGGTGGGTCCCGGGCGGCCCCCGGCGTTACGTACTATGGCGCGATGCCCGGCGGCCGCAGCCTGACCGCCGCGGCGGTGCTCGTGGTCCCGGCAGCGCTCACGGCGTTCCTCGCCGTGAGGTCGGGGGGGTACTTTCCCGGCGCCACCGCGCTGTCCGCGCTGTTCCTGGCGGTCGTTCTACTGCTGCGAATCGTCCTTGCGCGCCGGCCCTTCGAGGGGCTGAGCACGGCGTCCACCGTCGCGATCGGCGCGCTCGCCCTCTTCGGCGCGTGGATCCTGGCCTCGGCGGCGTGGTCGGGCTCATCCGCCAGGGCCCTGATCGAGTTCGACCGCGTCGTGCTCTACCTGCTCGTCCTGCTCCTCGCCGCGTCGTTGCCGTCGACGCCGCGGACGCTCGACCGCCTTCTCTGGGGGCTCGCCGCCACGATGACCGGACTCTGCGTGGTAGGGCTCATCACCCGCGTCCTGCCGGACCTCTGGCCGCTCCCGCCGGCCATCCAGAACGAGCGCCTGAGCTTTCCCATCGGATACTGGAACGCGCTCGGGTTGATGGCCGCGACCGCCATCGTCCTCTGCTTTCACTTCGCCAGCAACGGCCGCGACCCGAAGGTGGTCCGGGTGCTCGGCGCCGCCGCCCTGCCTCCGCTAGCGGCGACGCTCCTGTTCACCTTCTCCCGCGCCCCCCTGGCGCTGACGGTGCTTGCGCTGGTGGCCTACGCGGCGCTCGCGCGTCCGCGCTCGTTGATCAGCGGTCTGCTGGCGACGGCGCCCACGACGGCGGTGGCAGTGACAGCGGCCTACGGAGCCGACGCCCTCGCCCGGGGAGGCGCACCGCGCTTCGGCGAGCGGCTGCCTCCCACGACCCCCGAGGCGATCGCGCAGGGCCGCTCCCTCGCCGTCACCATCCTGCTCTGCGTTGCGGCGGCCGTCGCCCTCCGCGCCCTGCTCCTGTGGCTGGACCCTCGGCTCGAGCGCCTGCGACTGCCCCGCCGCACCGGGGGATACGCCGTCGCGGGGGCGGCGCTCATCGCGGTCGCGGCGATCGCGCTCTCTTTCGGGACGTCGATCCCGGACCGCGTTCGCACCCTGGCGGAGCGCGGCGGGGACGACCCGGTGCACCAGACCGGCGACCGACGGGACCGCCTGACCAATCCCGGCCTCGCTCGACTCGACCTATGGGAAGTGGCTATCGACGCCTACCGCGCGGCTCCACTCCGAGGCCAGGGCGCGGGGACATACGAGCTTCTCTACGCGAAGAACCGGCCGTCGTCGCGGGTCTCCTATGACGCGCACTCCCTCTACCTGGAGACGCTGGCGGAGCTCGGCATCATCGGTCTGCTGCTGGTCGGAGGCGCGCTCGCCGCCCTCCTCGTGGGCGTCGCCGCCCGGACCCGGGGGCGCAATCGAGCCACCTACGCCGCGGTGCTGGTCGCGACTCTGGCGTGGGTCCTGAACGCCGGAGTCGACTGGTTCTGGGAGCTGCCTGCGGTCACGGCATGGACCCTCGCGGCCGGCGGCCTGGCGGTGTCCGCTCGGCCGCGTCGTGACGGGGACCCGAGGCCCTGGGCGATGCCCAAGCGAGTCGTCGCGGCGCTCGCCTGCGTCGGTCTCGCGGCCGCCCCCGCGCTCGTGGCCGTCTCTCAGGCCCGCCTGAGTGAGAGCGTCGCCGCCTACGAGGAGGGTGACTGTGGTCGGGCGATCGACCGCGCGCTGGCGTCGATCTCTGCGCTCGAGAGCCGTCCCGAGCCCTACGAGATCCTCGCCTACTGCGATCTCCAGGCCCGCCTCGCGCCGCTCGCCGTCCAGATGATGCAGCGTGCGGTCGATCGCGATCCAGGTAGCTGGGATCTCCGCTACGGCCTCGCGCTCGTCCGGGCCAGCGCGGGCCTCGACCCGCGCCCCGCCGCCCGCGCGGCGCTAGTGCGGAACCCGAACTCCCCCCAGGCTCAGGAGGCCGCGGCGCGGTTTCGCCGCGCCCGCGACCCCATGAGCTGGAGAGCGGCTGCCCGAGACCTGGGCGTGCCGGCCGACGCTACGCGCCGGCAGGACCCGCCGGCTCTTCTGCGCTGAAGCGGCGGCGCAGGACGAAGCCGGTGGCCAGGAAGGCGACCCCGATGAGCAGCAGCGGGATGGCGGCGAATCCGGTGAAGGGGATCTTGCCACCGTCGCCACTGTCACCGCTGTCACCGGCGCTGGTCTGAGCGGCCGGCTGGATGTTCGGACCACCCGTGGACGCCACGCCGGCCGTGCCCGGAGGACTCGACCCGGACTCCGGCAGGACGTCGCCGCCACCCGGGGGTGTGGGGATGTCGCCCGGCGGCGGGGGACCTTCACCGGCCACGCCGGCGACACCGGCGTCTCCCCCGTCATCGTCGTCCTTCTTGCCGTTGCCGCTGCCGCTGCCGTTGCCGTCGTCATCGTCGTCGGAGTTGACCGCCGCGGATTGCACGCCGAGTGGGGTGGCGTTCGGGTCGGACCCCACGCTCGACTCGCCCGAAGTGGTCAACAGGCTCGTGACGCCAGACGCCGCGAAGGCACCACCGGCACCGAGCAGCGTGAACGCCGCGATAAGCAGGACAACGCTCGTCTTCCGCGGCCCCTTCGAATCCCTTCGTCCTGACCGATTCATCTTGGATCCCCTTGCCTAGGTCTCGTTGCGACCGGGTGAGGATAACCACCCCCGCGGTCGAACGCAACTCGCCTGTTTGCGTGCAGGGCAATCGGGTACCCCAGGGGCCTCCGCGAGCCAGAAGATTCAGCGGCATCGGCGCGCCAGATTGGTGCTCAGCGTGTCGCCCAGAGCGGCCTGAGCCGCCCTCTGACGCGCTCGCGCTCGTCGGGTTGCAAGACCCTCCTCCAGGCGATCACGCCGAAAAGGGCCAGCGTTATCAGCAGGAACACGCCCTTGACAGCGGCACCGTCGAGGACCGCCGCCACTGCGAACGCGGCCAGGCCGGCTCCGCAGTACGCGGTCACACGTAGCACCGACGCCGTTCCTATCAGGGAAAGTCGGTAGAGCAATGCGTAGATCAGTCCCGCATCCAGGGCCGCGCGACCGGTCCAGGCGATGGCTGCCCCCACGAGTCCGTACGCCCCGAGGAGCAGCCAGAGGGCACCGAAGTACACCGGCAGTTCGAGCAGCAGACGGCCAAACACCAGGTCGGGCCGGCTGCTCTGGGCCAGGCCGTACGCCACTTGCGCGAGGGCGTTGACCAACATGCCCGCGGCCAGCCATTGGACTGCGGTCGTGCTGTTACGCGCAAATTCCTCTCCCAGCCTTACGCGCAAATTCCTCTCCCAGCCATAGGTCGAGGCTGGCCTGGACCCCACCACCGCGTTGACACTTAGGAAGCGTCAGTCATCAACTGTGAGGCTTGATCACGTAGTTCCACTCGCCGTGGAACTCGTCGGGGGCAAGGCTAAC
>Ga0136622_10000975_pt1 | contig 11816 bp, 13 predicted proteins | sample AntDrymUQ4482106_2_FD_104803 | JGI IMG/M metagenome (GOLD analysis project Ga0136622, IMG submission 104803) | Polar desert sand microbial communities from Dry Valleys, Antarctica - metaG UQ448 (21.06) | ecosystem: Environmental > Terrestrial > Soil > Desert | place: Antarctica: Dry Valley...
ACGCCCCGCGCCGCTGAGCGCATGGTGCACGGAACAGGGGGTAGAGGAGGCCGTGGTCGGGGGGTTCTTCACCCGGCCCGGCGGGGTGCCGCTCGGGGAGGTGCGCACGGGTGGCGTCCGCCGCCGCTCGCTCCCGTTCGACCCGCCATGGGACGCGCTGCGGGCCTGCGTGCACGTCGACGGGACGGATACGCGGCTGGGCCCGCGGCCGGATTTCGGCGAGCACCCGCGTGGCGACATGCTCCAGGCAGGGCCGCTGCTGGTCCGGGGCGGGAGCGTCGCCGTGCGCGACGGGAGCGACCCCGAGGGTTTCTCGGCGGCCAGTCGGCAGTTCGATTCGGACATCACCGCCGGCCGCTACCCGCGGGCTGCCCTCGCCCTCGCTCCCGGCCGGATCCTCGTCGTGGCCTGCGACGGTCGCTCGGAGGAGGACGCCGGCCTGACGCTCGAGGAGCTAGCCCGCCTTCTCGTCGAGCTCGGAGCCGAGGGTGCGATCAACCTCGACGGGGGCGGCTCCACATCGCTCGTGTGCGGCGGGGAGCTGCGAAACGTCCCGCGGGCAGCGCCCGGGATGTCCATCCCGGGTGGCCGGGCCGTGGCCACCGCACTGGTCTTCACAGCGGCGCGGAACGGATCCTCCCGCAAAGTGCCCGTTAAAATCCTGTGACCGCCCGCGGGGGTAAGGGAAGGCGCGTCGCCCCATCGCTCTAGACTGCCGTGCGATGGCCGAGCCAGCCAATCCGGCGCTGGACCCTTCCGGGGGCGAAGGCCCAGCGGGACTGCAGCACCGCTCGGCGATTCGCATCGCCGTGCTCGACTCGGACAGCGGCTTCCTCCAGGTCCTGACCAAGCGGCTCGAGGACATCCGCTGGCAGCACCGCGTGCTGGGCAGTCCGGTCCCGCTGGAAAGCGTCGTGGCCATGCGCCTGAACGCGATCTTGCTCGACCCCGCGGTGCTCGGCCCCCAGGGCTGGACGTACCTCGAGCGACTCTGCGGCTCCCTGCCCGGGCTCGGAGTGATCGTCTGCACGGGGCCGTCCTCCGTGGCGCAGCGTGTCCGCGGGCTGCGGCTCGGCGCCGACGACTGGCTCACGAAGCCCTGCCACCCCGAGGAGCTCATCGCGCGCATCGAGGCGGTCGTGCGCCGCCGCCGCCGCGCGGAGGCCCCGGTCGAGCGAGGCCCGAAGATGGCCGGCGAGGTGGAGATCCGCGCCGACCAGTTCCAGGCGTTCGTGGGCGGCCGGAGCCTCGAGCTCACACGGCGCGAGTTCGAGCTGATGCAGCTCCTCTCCGACGCGGAGGGGCAGGTCCTTCAGCGCGAGGAGATCTACCAGCGGGTGTGGGGCTACGCGATGGCGCACGGGGATCGGTCCGTGGACGTGTTCGTGCGCAAGCTGCGCCAGAAGCTCGAGCGCTCCTCGCCGGGTTGGCGCTACATCCACACGCACTTCGGGATCGGCTACCGGTTCGCGGCCCAGCCCATCGGGGTGGAGCCCTCGTCCGGGAGGGTCGACGTGCCGGGCACGGAGCCAGCGGCCCCGACGACGGCGGAAGCCCCGCCCCCGGAGGTCGAGTCGCTCCCGCAGTGATGAAGAACGTCCGCAACGTCGCGATCGTCCTTGCCCTCGCGGCCGCCGTGGTGCTGGTGCCGGGAGGGGGGATCGCGACGAGCGTCATCGGCGTACTGCTCTCGCTGGCGTTCATGGCCGGCATGGCCTGGTTCGCCGCCCGCCTGTACCTGGAGCACCGCATGACCCTGTTCGCGCTCAGCGATCGCCTGCGCGCCATCCTGTACGGGGCGATAGCCGCGGCGGTCATGGCGGTCGTCGCGGCCCCCCGCCTGTTCGACGCCGGCGGTGTGGGAATCGTCATCTGGTTCGCTGTGATGGGCGGAGCGTGCTACGCCCTGTTCGCCGTCTGGCGGGCGTCGCGGGAGTACTAGATGGGTGCAAGCGAGGCGATCCCCGCCGCCATCGCGCATCTGACCTATTCGGTGAGTTGGACCTCCACCGAACCGGGGGAGGGCCAGTTTGAGCTCTGTGCGCCGACATGCGCCACACTTTTTACCCTCGAGCGGGGCGCGACGCTCATGTTCCGCGCAGGACTGCCGATGCTTCTCCTTCATGGCTAGAAAGACTCAGCGGGCTTCCGGCGGGCCGTCCGCACCGGGATGCACCGCCCGCGAGCGGGCGAAGCGGGCGAGCACCCGCACGCGCCATCTCGCGTCTGATCGCCCGTGGCAGGGCCTGCCGGCCCAGGACCCGGCGCACGCCCGCAGTGGCTATTTGAAGGCGCAGCTCGATGTGATCGGGGGGCTGTCGGTGCGTATGGCCGGGGCGGTCGATGCCGACGGCATCCTCAACGCCGTGGTGGACGAGCTCCACCGCGTCTTCGGCGTCTATCTGGCGGTCATCCAGCGGCTGGACCCCGACGGGACTCTGCGCGTGGTGGCGGGTGCCGGTCCGCTGGCGGACCTCATGCGGGAGTTCCTCCTCGTCGAGCAGCCGATCCATGTCGGGATAAACGGCCGGGTGGCCCGCACGGGGGCCACGGCGCTCGTCGCCGACACCCGCCTGGATTGCGACTACGCCGTGCGTGATCGCGAGAGCGATCCGCGGTCAGAGCTCGCGGTTCCCATCATCGTGGACGGACGCGTCTGGGGGGTGCTCAACCTGGAAGAGATCGAGGTGGGAGCCTTCGATGCCGGCGACGCCACCCTGCTGGAGGCGGTCGCCACACAGCTCGGCGCCACCCTTCACCGCGTCCGGCTCTACGAGCAGCTTGAGGGAGCATTCACGACCACGCTGGGGGTGCTCTCCGGCGCCATGCAGGCCAAGGACGCCTACACCGCCGAGCACGAGGACGGCGTCGCCGACCTCTCCATCAGGGTCGCCGCGCGACTGGGCGTGAACCCACGCGAGCAGGAGACGATCCGTTACGCCGCTCTGGTGCACGACATCGGCAAGATCGCCGTGCCCACGGAGATCCTCAACAAGCCAGGGCCCCTTGACGACGACGAGTGGGCGGTGATGCGCCGCCATACGATCATCGGAGCCGACCTGCTGGCCCGGATCCCGTTCTTCGCAGACGTGCATCCGCTCGTGCGCTCCGCCCATGAGCACTGGGACGGAGGCGGATACCCCGATGGCCTTGCCGGCACCCTGATTCCCCTAGGCGCCCGGGTCATCCTGGCCTGCGACGCTCTGAGCGCGATGACCACCGACCGGCCCTACCGCCCACGCCAGTCCCTCGACCAAGCCCTGCGCGAGCTCCAGACCTGTTCCGGCAGCCAATTCGACCCAGCCGTGATAGACGCCCTCATCGCCGCGCAGGCCTGACAGCCAGCCCCCGGCCATACGAGGACGCCTTCGTCTACTGGCGTGCTGCCCTCGATCCTACGAGCCCCAACTGCTGATTTCGCCGCACCAGCGTTTGTTTCGTCGAGTACGCCGCAGGTCGGCTCCGCGCTTTCGTTGCATCCCCGCGTAGAGCGGTAACCCTGCCGCTGGGAGCCTCGCCGCCATGAGGCTCTGGCACGAGGAGCGAGGACAGTCGGCGGTCGAGCTGGTCGCCACGCTTCCGTTCGTCCTGCTCCTCGCGGCGATGCTGTGGCAGGCGGTGCTGGCGGGGCAGGCGGTCTGGCTGGCCGGCACCGCCGCGCGCTCGGCAGCCCGCGCGAACGCGGTGGGTCTCAGCGCCCGCAACGCCGCGAAGGGCGTGCTGCCAGCGCGTCTGGAGCGGGGCCTGCGCGTTCGCGCCGACGACGAGGACGGGAAGGTCACGGTCGAGGTCGGGGTCCCGACGATCCTCGCGCGCGCCCGGCTCGGGACGGTGGACGCTCATGCGCGGTTCGAGCCCCAATCGCCATGAGCCGGTTGCTCCGGGACCAGCGCGGCCAGGCCACCGTCGAGATCGTCGCTCTCGTGCCCCTGCTCGCCGTGGTGGCGCTGGCGCTGCTTCAGCTGCTGGCCGCCGGTCTGGCCGCGGAGCTGGCCGATCACGCGGCGGAGGCCGGAGCGGTGGCGATGCTGCAACGCCGCGACCCCAGGGACGCCGTGCACGATGCCCTGCCGCACTGGTCGCGCGAGCGTATGGAGGTGGTGGTTCGCGGCCACCGGGTCCGCGTGAAGCTGCGCCCGCCGGCGCCGAGTGCGGGCCTCGCCGAGGCGCTCGCCACGACAGTCGAGGCCGATGCGGGACCGGAGGGCCGGTGAACGAGGTCCTCGCACGGCTGCGGGACGTGTTCGTCGAGCTCCCGCCCCCGGGTGCCGCGGCGCCACCGCGGGTGGCGCGCACGCCGCAACCGGCTCCGCAGGCGGCGGTGCTCGGGCGGGGGGAGGAAGCCGTCGCCGTCGGGTCCGCAGCCGCACTCGCCCTGGCCGCCTCCTTCGGCGCCCGCTGCGCCCTGCTGTGCGTATGGCCGCCGCGCCCCGGCGCACTGCCCGCGCTGCGCGTCCCGGCGTTCCCGGCAGCCCGGCGCCTCAGCCGGGGGCTCGCCGCGCGAGGGCTCGACGCGCACGCGGCTGGTCGTCTCGCGCGTCTCGCGCTCCCGGCCCAGCCCGCCGAGGCGGCCACGGCCGCCACGGCCGCGCTCGCCGCGGCACGCGTCCCGGGAGTGGTCGCCTTGACCGCGGCCCGCCCGCGCTCGCTCGATCTCCTGCTCGAGGAGATGGACGTCCTGCTGGTGGGGGCGGGCGAGGGCACCGACCTCGCCCTCTCCACGCTCGCGCTTGCCGCCACCGAGACGCTGCGCCCGCCCGCCGTCGCCTGTACGCCGGCGCTCTCGCCGGTTCCCCGGCTACTGGCGGCGGCCGGCCTGATGGCGGCCGGAGGGATGGGGGCCGGCGTCGCCGAAGCGCTGGAGGTGGCGACGTGAGGGCCGCCGAGGAGCGAGGGCAGGCGGTGGTGCTGCTCGTAGGGGCGATGGCCGCGGCAATCGTCGCCGCTCTCGTGCTGGGCGGCGTCGCGCGCGGCCTCGGGGTACGCGGTCGCGAGCAGCGGGCGGCCGACCTGGGAGCCCTCGCCGGCGCGAGGGCGATGCTCGATGCCTACCCGAGGCTCTTCGAGCCCGCGCGCCTGGGGCGCCGGCCCAACCCCAGGCACCTCGAGCGGGCCGCCTACCTCGCGCTCGGCCGCGACGCCGCACTCCGTGCCGCGCGGCTCAACGAGGCGCGCGCCGTCGACGTGGAGTTCCCCGACGGCAGGACGTTCGCGCCGGTGCGGGTCCGGGTCGCGGTCCGCGATCCCGTCGTGGTGGCCATGCGCGGCCGCCGCTCCGTCGCCGTGAAGGCGCAGGCCGATGCCGAGCTCGCCCCGCCGGTTGACACGATGCCCAATGCCGGCGGGGGCTACGACGGGCCGCTGGCCTACCGCCAGGGCAAGCCGATGCGGCCCGACGTCGCCCTCGCCTTCGATCGCATGGAGGCGGCGGCCAGGTCCGGCGGGCACTCCCTGATCGTCGTCAGCGGCTTTCGCAGCGACGCCGAGCAGGCCAAGCTCTTCGCTGCGCACCCGGACCCGAAGTGGGTGGCCCCGCCGGGCAAGTCGCTTCACCGCCTGGGCACCGAGCTCGACCTCGGCCCGTCCTCCGCGTACGGATGGCTCGCCGCGAACTCGCGACGATTCGGGTTCATCAAGCGTTACGAGTGGGAGCCGTGGCACTTCGGCTACATCCGCAACGCAGGCTCGGCCTCGGTGGGGTACGGGAACCCCGACGGCCGTCGCGCCCTGCCGTCGTTCGTGCCCGAGCGCTACGCGCCGATGCTCGCGCGGGCGGCGCAGCGCTGGAACGTCGGGGCCGCGCTGCTCGCCGCCCAGATCTATGCCGAGTCGAACTTCAACCCCAACGCGGTCTCGTCCGCCGGGGCCAGGGGCATTTCGCAGTTCATGCCGGGGACGGCTCGGAGCTACGGCCTGAAGGACCCGTTCGACCCCGCCGCGTCGATCGACGCCCAGGCGCACATGATGCACGACCTGCTGCGCCGCTTCGGCTCGGTGCCGCTGGCGCTGGCGGCCTACAACGCAGGCCCGGGCCGCGTGGCCGCCTGCATGTGCATCCCGAACATCCCCGAGACGCGCGGCTACGTCGCGCGCATCCTGGGGCTGCTCGGCGGCGCCCAGGACGCAGCCGGTCTCGGCGGGGGAGGGCTGGAGGTGCGACTGGTCAAGTGACCGGCGGCCGCCTGTCAACCCTCTCGCGTTCTCCGTGCCCGGCGCGGGAGCGCGATCAAGCTCTCGCGGCAGCGGGCGCCGACTCCACGCAGGTGAGGTGCGTCAGGGAGATTCGTTGTGCCGCTTCTCCGTCAATGACGGCGCTCCACGTCGTCAGGATGTCGAGGTCTGCTGCTCTGCCGGGCTGCCCTTCAGCACGGCGGTGGCCTCGTCGGCCCACGACGTCACTGCGGGAGAGCGCTCGTCGTGGGGGGAGCCGAGTGAGAGCTCTGTCAGGCGCCACGGATCGCGTCGAGCCGCGAAGACCGACCGGTTCAGGTCGATGTTCAGGCCGGGAGGCGAATCTCCCGAAGCCAGGTCGCTGCCTTGCGCCTCGTGCCAGCGACGACGCCCGATGTCGCGCAACCCTTCGTCTGCCCACCACTCAACGACGCCGGTCAGGACCTGCCACGACATGGCCGCTCCCCCTATCTATCGATGTTGGTGCGGTTAGCTGCACACGACCCAGGAGCTTGGCGGTCCGCGTGCCAGCGATCGTACTGTCCGCACTCGTCCGGCGAGCGGTGCATGGCCACGCTGCCGCTGGCGGATGAGGTCTGCGGGGGAAGAGGCCGAGCGAGCTGTCCTGTGCGCCGACGAGCAGGGATACTCCGGCGCAGGGCTCCAACCACCCCCGGAGGCCATGAGACTCAGGATCGCGCTATTCGCGCTTGCGATAGGCCTCACTGCCCCGGCGTCGGCCGAGGCCGCCACGAACCAGGGGCGCTGCGCCAAGAAGGGCTCGAGGACCGTGCTGTCCGGCAGGCAAGCACGGGTCTACCGCACCCCGGGGGTCCTCGCTCGCCTTCATGGCTGCCTGTATCGCACGGGCCGGAGCTTCTACCTGGGCGGCGACGACTGCAAGGCCCCCCAGGGAAAGCTGACGTACCTGCGGCTCGCCGGGACCCACGTCGCTTACCTGACGACGTCCTGTCCTCCACCCGGAGAGGTCACCTTCACGAGCGTCGCCGTCGCCTCGCTGCGCAAGGGCCGCAGGCGCGAGTTCGGGCCTTACCTGGCGCGGTCGCCCCCCTCATATCCGTGCTTCCCGTACGAGCCCTGCTCCCTCGGCGCCGGCTTCAACGATGTCACTGCGCTGGAGCTGAAGCCCAACGGCTCGATCGCCTGGATCGGTCGGCGAAGGGGTAGATACAGGCCGACCAGCCCGTTCGAGGAGGTGCCCTACACGCTGTACGAGGTGCGAAAGGCAGAGCGGTTTGGCGACAGCGTCCTGCTGGACTCCGGCGCCGACATCGACCCCGGCTCGCTGCGCCTCGGCAAGGGTCGCACCACCGTCTCCTGGACCAGGGGCGGGGTCGAGAGCTCTGCGCCTCTGCGGTAGCCGGAGTCTGGACGGACGTGGGTGTGACATCAGACTGAGGGGGCATGCTCCTTCGTGCGACCCCAACACAGCGGCGGAAATGAAGCTCGGAATCACACTCGCCGTACTTGCGGCAGCCCTGCTTGTCCCGGCGTCGGCCGAGGCCGGCACCAGTCAGGTGACCTGCGCCAAGAAGAGCTCGAGGACCGTGCAGGCCGGCAAGCAAGCACGAGTCTTCTTTTATGGCTTCTTCTACGGGTGCCTGTACCGCACCGACCAGAGGTTCTACCTGGGCGGCGGCGACTGCCGGGATCGCCAAGGGAAGGTGGCTTACCTCCGGCTCGCTGGGGCTCACGTCGCTTACAGGACCACCCAGTGCTTTCTCGAGAGCGGCTACACGAGCATCACGGTCGCCTCTTTGCGCGACGGCCGCAAGCGCTACCTCGGCCCTTACTTGGCGCTTCCGCCACCTTCGGTTCCGTGCATGCCGGGCCAGTGCCGCGTGATCCCCGGTGCTGTTGGTTTTCACAACGATCTCACCGCGCTCAAGCTGAAGCCCAACGGGTCGGTTGCCTGGATCGGACGCCAGAGAGGTAGATACAAGCCGACCAATCCATTCGAGGACGTCTTCTACACGCACTACGAGGTGCGAAAGGCAGAGGGGGCGGGGGAGAGCGTCCTGCTGGACTCGGGACCCGACATCGACCCCGGCTCGCTGCGCCTCCAGGGCGGTGGCAGCACGATCTACTGGACCAAGGGCGGCGTCGAAAGCTCTGCGCCTCTGCAGTAGCGCCGACGCGGGCGCTCAGCTCAGCCCGAGCCTGCGCTTGGTCGCGGCGATGATCGGGGCGAGCCTGCGGTAGTCGGTGCTCATTGCGAGTTCCTCCTCGGGTGACCCGATCGGTATCGGCCGCTCGCGCCGGTTTCTTGAACGCTGCGGTGGCGAGAATGGGCGCCATCGCCCCCGGGCAGCCCGATCCAGCCGGGGGGCCGCCAGGGCGCGAAGGGAAGAGCCCCCACGTCCGGCGTATCCTCGATTCGTGGCCTCCACGGCCGACAAGCCCCTGACGCGCCTCACCGAGGAGCGGCGCAAGCTGCCCGACCAACCGGGCGTCTACCTGTTCCGCGACGCCGACTCCCGGGCTCTCTACGTCGGCAAGGCCAAGAGCATCAAGAAGCGCGTGGCCTCGCACTTCGCGCGCGGGGCCCGGACCGACCACAACCCCGGCCTGGCCGAGATGACGGCGCAGGTCGACAGCATCGAGTACGTCGTGACGGCGACCGAGACCGAGGCGCTGCTGGCCGAGCAGAACTTCATCAAGCAGCACAAGCCTCGCTTCAACATTCGCCTGCGCGACGACAAGTCGTATCCGTACATCGCGATCTCGGTGGACGAGGAGTTCCCGCGCGTGTACTTCACGCGCGAGCGCCACCATCGTGACCGGGCCTACTTCGGCCCGTACTCGAGCGCCAAGAAGACACGCGACACCCTCGACCTCCTGGGAAAGATCTTCCTGTTCCGCTCCTGCCAGGGGGCCGAGCCGGGCCGGCGGACGGGCTCCCCCTGCCTCGACTACTTCATCAAGCGCTGCGAGGCCCCCTGCGTGGGCTACGTCAGCCCCGAGGCCTACCGGCACGCGATCGACGGGGTCATCGACTTCCTCTCGGGCCGGTACCGCCAGATCGAGCGCGACCTCGAGGAGCGCATGCGCGACGCGGCCGAGGGCCATCACTTCGAGCAGGCGGCGCTCGAGCGCAACCGGCTCCAGGCCGTCCGGGGGCTGCTGGAGCGCCAGCGGGTCGCCCGGGAGACGGTCGGCACCCTTGACGCCGTCGCGGTGGCCCTCGAGGGGCCCGATGCCAACGCGCAGGTGTTCCAGATTCGCGACGGAGTGCTCTCCGACCGGCAGTCGTTTTACCTCTCCAACGCCGCCGCGCGCAGCCACGGCGAGGTGCTCGAGGAGTTTCTCCTCCAGTACTACGCGACGACCATGGCGATCCCCGCCCAGGTGGTCGTCGAGCGCGAGACGGGCCTGGACCCCGCGCTGGCCGAGATGCTGGCGGAGCGCCGGGGTGGGCCGGTCGAGATCCGCGCCGCCGAGCGGGGCGACAAGCGCCGCATCCTGGAGCTGGCCACGCGCAACGCGCGGCTGGCCCTCGACCAGGAGCGGCTGAAGGACGAGCGCCGACGCCAGCGTCGCGTCGAGGCGCTCGACGGGCTGCAGCACGCACTGCGGCTCGACACCGTGCCGATGCGGATCGAATGCTTCGACGTCTCGAACATCGGGGGCACCCATACCACCGCGTCGATGGTGGTCTTCGAGGGCGGCGCCCCGAAGAAGTCCGACTACCGTCGCTTCACCGTGCGCACGGTCGAGGGCTCCGACGACTTCGCGGCCATGTCCGAGGTGCTCGGTCGCCGCCTCGCCCAGTGGGAGCGCCAGCAGGACGTCTCCCCGCACGACCCGAAGCACAACGCCAGCTTCGCCGCGCGGCCGAACCTGATCGTGCTCGACGGCGGAAAGGGTCAGCTCTCTGCCGGCCTGGAGGCGCTCGAGGCCTTCCGCGAGCGCGGGGTGGTGGTGGTCGCCCTGGCCAAGCGAGTCGAGGAGGTCTTCCTGCCCGGCCGCCCGGAGCCGCTCGTGCTCGGCCACGACACCGCCGAGCTCCAGCTGCTCCAGCGCATCCGCGACGAGGCGCACCGCTTCGCGATCGGCCATCACCGCACCCGGCGCGACCGCGCCATGACCGGCTCGATCTTCGACGAGCTCAGCGGGATCGGCCCCGCCCGCAAGCGAGCGCTGCTCAAGCACTTCGGCTCCCCCGAGGCGGTGCTCGCCGCCACGGGCGAGGAGCTGGCCGCGGTCCCCGGCATCCCCGGCAAGGTCGCCCGCGAGCTGTACACGCAGCTGAACCGGACCTCACGATGAGCGGCGAGGACGATCGCGGCGGCGGCTCCGAGGACCCCGCCCGCGGTAACAGGGACGTGACACCGCCGTCCGAACAGACCGACAACATTCCGGGCATGACCGTCACCCCTGCCGGGCTCCTTCCCGACCGGCTGCGACGCGGCCGCCGGCACGAGCGCGAGGCCCGCAGGGAGGACGCCGCAGCCCGCCGCCGCGGGGCGCTTACGAGCCTCGTGGTCATCACCGGCTTCTCCGGCGCGGGAAAGTCCACGGCCATGCACCTCTTCGAGGACGTCGGCTACTTCTGCGTGGACAACCTGCCTCCGGAGATGATCCGCTCCCTGACCGACCTCTTCATGCACGAGGGCTCGAAGGTGGAGTGCGCGGCCGTGGTCACCGACGTGCGCGGCGGCGACTACTTCGAGAGCCTCGCCGGGGTGCTGGAGGAGCTCGAGGAGGCGGAGATCGACCACCGCGTCCTGTTCCTCGACGCCGACGAGCAGACGCTCCTCACCCGTTACACGGAGACGCGGCGGCGCCACCCGCTCGCGCCCTCGGGCTCGGTGAGCGACGGCATCGCCGCCGAGCGCGAGCTGCTCGCCCCGGTGCGCGAGCGAGCCGACCTCATGATCGACACCACCGGTCTCAAGCCGACCATCCTGCGCAAGCGCATCGCGGAGGAGTGGCTCTCCACCGGCTCGCCGGGCAAGCTCGCCGTGACGTTCTCGAGCTTCGGGTTCAAGCACGGCCCGCCGCGCGAGGGAGACCTGGTCTTCGACGTCCGCTTCCTGCCCAATCCTCACTACGAGGCTTCGCTGCGCCCCCTCACCGGACTCGACCCGACGGTGGTCGAGTACGTCGGGCGCGACGGTGGGCTCGAGCGGCTCTACGCACACCTCGAGCCGCTGCTCGACTTCCTCCTCCCGCAGTACGTGAGGGAGGGAAAGGCGCACCTGAACGTCGCGATCGGGTGCACCGGGGGCCGCCACCGGTCCGTCGCCATCGCCGAGCACCTGGCCGCTCGCTACCGCGACGGCGGGCAGTACCTGATCGGGGTTGCCCACCGCGACGTCGACAGGGCGCCCAGCAGGGCCGAGCCCTGACGCCGACCGGCGCCCGGGCGCGCCTCGGCGGCCCGGAGCCCGGTGATAGCTTCCCCACCTTCCGGTAAACGTTCAGCAGGAGGGGACACATGCCCGTACGCGTGGGGATCAACGGCTTCGGCCGGATCGGCCGTAACGTCTTCCGCGCCGCCCACGAGCAGGGGGCGGACCTCGAGTGGGTGGCGGTCAACGACCTCACCGACGCGGAGACGCTCGCGCACCTGCTCAAGTACGACTCGACCTACGGCCGGTTCCCGGGCGAGATCGAGGCCG
>Ga0136622_10000976_pt1 | contig 11811 bp, 12 predicted proteins | sample AntDrymUQ4482106_2_FD_104803 | JGI IMG/M metagenome (GOLD analysis project Ga0136622, IMG submission 104803) | Polar desert sand microbial communities from Dry Valleys, Antarctica - metaG UQ448 (21.06) | ecosystem: Environmental > Terrestrial > Soil > Desert | place: Antarctica: Dry Valley...
CGGCCGCCTCGGCCCCGGCCGCCTCGGCTACGGCGACACCGACGAAAGCACCGCAGGAGGACCGCAAAGTGTCCGCGAAGCGACCGGCGGGGGCGGACAAGGGTGACCGGCGCACCGACAAGGGTTCCAACACGCGCGAGGTTCCGCGGGCGTACGTCGAGGTCTACAACAACTCGGCGGTGACGGGACTCGCCAGCACCGCAGCCGCCCGGGTGCAGGGCGCGGGGTGGAAGGTCGTCGGCACCGACAACTGGTACGGCAACATCCCCGAGACCACCGTCTACTACCCCAAGCGGCTGGAGCGGCAGGCCGAGCTGCTGGCCGCTGACCTCGACATCGGCCGTACCCGACCTGCCGTCGACCCGATGCGGTACGACCGGCTCACGCTCATCCTGACCGGCGAGCTCTGAGACGTCACCGCAGGCGGAGGCGGGCGAGCGGCGGGAACCGGTGACGTACGACACGAAGTTCGGGCGTGGGCTGCGCGGGGGGACTTGATGTCCCACCATGGTGTCCATGCCCGCACCCCCCTCATCGGCCTCCGCCGCGACTCCACTGGACTTCGAGCCTGTCACCGACGTCGGTCGTGAGGCGATGGCGGCGATCCTCGCCGACCCGGCGCGGACTCTGCTCGCGGTGGACTTCGACGGCACCTTGGCGCCGATCATCGCCGACCCCGATCAGGCGCGCGCCGACCCCGACGCGGTGCACGCGCTCGCCCGCCTCGGCGGCGTTCTCGGCAACATCGCGGTGGTCACGGGCCGCCCCGTCGCCACCGCCCTCCGCCTCGGCGGCTTCGGCGGTGTCGCCGGCCTGGAGTCGATGATCATTCTTGGGCAGTACGGCGTCGAGCGGTGGGACGCGGCGACGGGGGAGACCGTCGAGCCGCCGCCGCCGAGCGGCATCGTCGGCTTTGAGGCTGCGCTACCGGCGACGCTCGACGCCGCGGGGCTGGGAGGCGTACGGATGGAGCACAAGGGACGTGCCGTGGTGATTCACACCCGCGGCCTTGCCGACGCAGCGGGTGCCTTCGAGCGGCTGCGTGACCCGCTGTCCGGGCTGGCCGCCGAGCACGGCCTCGTCGCCGAGCCGGGCAAGCTGGTGTGGGAGGTCCGCGGTAACGGCACCGACAAGGGCGACGCCATGCGGGGTCTGGTCGAGGAGACGGACGCACGCCAGGTGATCTTCGCCGGCGACGACCTCGGCGACCTGCCGGCGTACGACGTGGTCGACGAGCTGCGTACCGGCTCGCTCTGCGGGCTCCTCGTCTGCTCGGCCTCGACCGAGCAGGACGCCCTTGCCAACCGTGCCGATCTCGTCCTCGACGGCACGGGTGACGTGGCGGCCTGGCTCTCCTGGCTCGCCGCGCAGCTGGGCGCCTGAGCCGCCGGTCGGCATGGGGTCGGGCTGGACGGTTTCCCACGTAGGCGTGGGAAACCGTCACAGTGCGCGGGATATATCGCGCGCACAGTGAGGACGTCCCGCGCACAGTGAGGACGTCCCGCGCACAGGGCCGGCCGCCTGGCCCTGCGTCCCACGATGCGGACCGGGTGGACGGTATGTGAGACGCCGCCCTAGTCTGGAAGCGCTCATCACGAGGGGCAGAGGGACACGGCCCGCTGAAGCCCCGGCAACCAGCCAGCGAATCTCGTGCACTGCTCCGGCCCCACGAGGCCCACCTGGTCAGGTGCTAATTCCGTCCCGCGGCGACGGTCGGCGTGGGGAAGATGAGGAGGCCTCGTGAGCGCACCCACCCTGCACCACGCCCCGGCGACTACCGTGACCGGAGCCGCCACCCGCCCCGACGCCTTCGGCAACGCCGTCGTGCTGCGGTGTCGCGCCTGTGCCGCCGAGCAGCAGCTGGGACCGTACTACGCCTGCATGGAGTGCTTCGGGCCGCTCGAAGTGGCGTACGACTTCCCGGCGATCACCCGCGAGCAGATCGCCTCGGGGCCGCCCAACATCTGGCGCTACCGCGATCTGCTGCCGGTCCGCCCGGACATCGCCGGCATCCCCAACACCGAGCCCGGCTACACCCGCCTGCTCAAGGCCGACAACCTGGCGCGCGAGCTCGGCCTGAAGTCCCTGTGGGTCAAGGACGACTCGGGGAACCCGACGCACTCGTTCAAGGACCGGGTCGTCGCGGTGGCCCTCGCCGCGGCCCGAGAGCTCGGCCTCACGGTGCTGGCCTGCCCGTCGACCGGCAACCTCGCCAACGCCACAGCAGCCGCGGCAGCGCGTGCCGGCATCCGTAGCGTCGTCCTCATCCCCGAGGACCTCGAGCGCGCCAAGATCGTCAATACCGCCGTGTACGGCGGGACCCTCATCGCGGTCAAGGGCACCTACGACGACGTCAACAAGCTCGCGTCGGAGATCGCCGGCGAGGAGGCGGGCTGGGCGTTCGTCAACGTCAACGTGCGCCCGTACTACTCCGAGGGCTCCAAGACGCTGGGGTACGAGATCGCCGAGCAGCTCGGCTGGCGGCTGCCCGAGCAGATCGTCATCCCGGTCGCGTCCGGCTCACAGCTGACCAAGGTCGACAAGGGTTTCACCGAGCTCGGCTCGCTCGGGCTCGTTGAGCCCACTGCGTACCGTGTCTTCGGCGCGCAGGCGGCGGGGTGCGCGCCGGTCGCGGCGGCGTTCCGGGACGGCCACGATGTCGTGCGTCCGGTGAAGCCCGACACGATCGCCAAGTCCCTGGCCATCGGCAACCCGGCCGACGGCCCGTACGTGCTCGACACCTGTCGGCGTACCGGCGGCACCGTCGAACAGGTCAGCGATGACGAGATCCGCGCCGCGATCCTGCTGCTCGCCCGCACTGAGGGCATCTTCACCGAGACCGCGGGCGGCACGACGGTCGCGACCCTCAAGAAGCTCGTCGAGACCGGACAGCTCGACCCCGACGCGGATACCGTGGCGATCAACACCGGCGACGGCCTCAAGACGCTCGACGCTGTGGGCGACAGGGTCGGTCCGACGGTCACCATCGGTGCCAGCTACGCCGAGTTCACCGCAGCCGGGCTCGCCTGAGACCGTTCCGCCACCAAGCCGAGGAGAGCCCATGAGCGTTTCCGTACGGATCCCCACGATCCTGCGTACCTATACCGACGGCAGCTCGGAGGTCGCCGCCGAGGGTGACACCTTGACCTCTGTGCTCGACTCGCTCGAGACCGCGCACCCTGGCATCAAGGCGCGGGTCGTGGACGAGACGGGCGCGCTGCGTCGCTTCGTCAACATCTACGTCGGCACCGAGGACGTCAGGTTCGCCGAGGGTCTCGACACCAAGACACCCGACGGCACCCAGGTCTCGATCATCCCGGCGGTCGCCGGCGGCTGAGCTCCCAACCTCGCCACGACTTGTGAGCTTTACGAGGCGTTTCGCGCTGAACCCCTTGAACCCAAGGCGCGAGAACGCTCAGGAACGGCACGAATCGTGGCGACACACGGGGGCGGGACGTCTAGCCTCGCTGCGTGCCTCTCCTTCCACAAGCGCCGGGTCTCACCTGGCGCGCGCTCACGGTCGATGACGTCGATGCGTGGTTCACGCTCGTCGAGTTGATCCAGACCCACGACGACGAGCGCGAGCTGACGACCCGCGCGGATCCCAACGGGTCACGTCCCAGTCGTGGGTCGACCTTTCCGAAGGAGACCCTGGTCGGGATCGATGCCGGCGGTCGGTTCCGCGCCGTCGGACGCGTCGTCCACCGGCCAGGGCCGTCAGACCGGGTGAGCGTCACGTTGGTCGGTGGTGCGACCCCGAGTGGCGGGGCCGCGGCGTGGGCCGGGAGCTGCTGCGGTGGCAGCACGAGCGCGGGATCGAACGGATCGCAGAACGGCGGGCGGAGGACCCCGACGTCGGCGGCAAGCCGGCCGGTCTCGGCATCTACGTCGAGGACCACATCGTCATCGCGCATGGCTCGCGAGCGCGGCAGGTTACACGCCGATGCGCTACTTCAGCGAGATGCGACGTCCTCTCAGGGAGCCCGCGAACGCGGCCGCGTACGCGCCGGGCGACCTGCCCGAGGGAATCTCGCTCGAGCAGTTCGTCACACAGTGGTCCGAGCCCGTCCGTCGCGCCCACAACACGGCCTTCCGCGACCACTGGAACTCGGTCGAGATGGACCAGGAGACGTGGAACTCATCGACGGTCGAGGACGAGGCGTTCGGCCCGGCGTTGAGCTTCGTCGCGGTCGACCGGAGCGGCATCGAACCGGATGTCGTGGGGTACGTCATCAATGCCGAGTTCGTCCAGGACTGGGCGGCTCAAGGCCACACCGAGGGATACACCGGGTTGATCGGGGTGTCCGCCCGCTGGCGCGGTCGCGGGATGGCCCGAGCCCTCCTGCAGGTGTCCGCGCGGACCTTCGCCGCGGCCGGCCACCCGTACGCCTGCCTCGGCGTGGACACGGACAACGCCACCGGCGCTGTCACGCTGTACGTGCGCCTCGGCTACGAGCAGACGCACCGTACGACGTACTTCGGATTCGCTCTCGACCCGTGAGAGTCGTTTGCACTCCCCTGGGTCGAGTGCTAGAAATGGGGTTAGCACTCTGACCAACGGAGTGCTAAAGCAACACTGACCGCGGAGCAGTCTGGTGAGGCTCGGCGCAGCGGCGAGAAGGGATCGTCGTCGGCGCGGGTCGTCCGTCGCGGGCACCACCTGGTCCATCCATCTCTACGCGGAGGAATCGCGAGAGTTATGCCTAAGACAATTGCGTTCAACGAGGACGCCCGTCGTGGCCTCGAGCGAGGAATGAACATCCTCGCCGATGCTGTGAAGGTGACGCTCGGCCCCAAGGGTCGCAACGTCGTTCTCGAAAAGAAGTGGGGTGCACCCACCATCACCAACGATGGCGTGAGCATCGCCAAGGAGATCGAGCTCGAGGACCCGTACGAGAAGATCGGCGCCGAGCTCGTCAAGGAAGTCGCCAAGAAGACCGACGACGTCGCCGGTGACGGTACGACGACCGCCACGGTGCTGGCCCAGGCGCTCGTCCGCGAGGGCCTGCGCAACGTCGCCGCCGGCGCCAACCCGATCGCCCTGAAGAAGGGCATCGAGAAGGCCGTCGAGGCCGTCAGCGACCAGCTTCTCGCCGACGCCAAGGATGTGGAGACCAAGGAGCAGATCGCCTCGACAGCCTCTATCTCGGCCGCCGACACCACGGTCGGCGAGATCATCGCCGAGGCCATGGACAAGGTGGGCAAGGAAGGCGTCATCACCGTCGAGGAGTCCAACACCTTCGGGCTCGAGCTCGAGCTCACCGAAGGCATGCGCTTCGACAAGGGCTACATCTCGCCGTACTTCTGGACCGACCCCGAGCGCATGGAAGCGGTTCTCGAGGATCCGTACATCCTCCTGGCCAACTCCAAGATCGCCAGCGCCAAGGACCTCCTGCCGGTGCTGGAGAAGGTCATGCAGTCGGGCAAGCCGCTCGTCATCATCGCCGAGGATCTCGAGGGAGAGGCCCTTGCCACCCTCGTCGTCAACAAGGTGCGTGGCACCTTCAAGTCCGTCGCCGTCAAGGCGCCCGGATTCGGCGACCGCCGCAAGGCCATGATGGCCGACATCGCCATCCTGACCGGCGGCGAGGTCATCAGCGAGGAAGTCGGTCTCAAGCTCGAGAACGCCGACCTCACGTTGCTGGGCACGGCCCGCAAGGTCGTGGTGACCAAGGACGAGACGACCATCGTCGAGGGTGCGGGTGACGCCGACCAGATCAGTGGCCGCGTCAGCCAGATCCGCGCCGAGATCGAGAACTCCGACTCCGACTACGACCGCGAGAAGCTGCAGGAGCGCCTGGCCAAGCTGGCCGGTGGCGTTGCTGTCATCAAGGTCGGCGCTGCCACCGAGGTGGAGCTCAAGGAGCGCAAGCACCGTATCGAGGACGCCGTCCGCAACGCCAAGGCTGCCATCGAGGAGGGCATCGTCACCGGTGGTGGCGTCGCGCTCGTGCAGGCGACCGCCATGGCGTTCGAGAAGCTCGACCTCGAAGGTGACGAGGCCACCGGTGCCGCCATCGTGCGTGCCGCGTCCTCGTCACCGCTGCGCCAGATCGCCATCAACGCCGGCCTCGAGGGCGGCGTCGTCGCGGAGAAGGTTGCCGGACTGCAGGCCGGACACGGCCTCGATGCCGCCACCGGCGAGTACGTCGACCTGATCGCGGCCGGCATCATCGACCCGGCCAAGGTGACGCGCTCTGCGCTGCAGAACGCAGCATCGATCGCGGCGTTGTTCCTGACCACCGAGGCCGTCGTCGCCGACAAGCCCGAGCCCGCCGCAGCCGCAGGTGGCGCGCCGGACATGGGCGACATGGGTGGCATGGGCTTCTGAGCCCAGGCCAAGACCAGTACCAAGCAGCGGCGCCCCGGCTTCGGCCGGGGCGCCGCTTCGCGTGCCGCGTAGGCTGCAGGCATGGGTAAGCTGCTGTTCCTGATCATCGCCGTCGCCCTTGTCGCGGCCTACGTCTACCGCGTCCAGCTCTTGTCGCGGATGCTCGGCCAGGACCAGACGCGAGTCCGTCGGATGCTCGAGCGGCGCAAGGGTGACTGAGCGTGTACGTCCCGCACTTCAACCGCGTCGACGACGCCGCTGAGATCCACGAACTCGTACGCCAGGTCGGTGCTGCCGATGTGGTGACCGTCGGCCCGGACGGCACCCCTGTCTCGACGCTGCTGCCGGTGATGTGGAGCGAGGACGGGACGGTCGTCATCGCCCACATGGCGCGCGCCAACGGGCACTGGCGCCACATCGCCAGAGCCCAGCAGGACGGTGAGGTCAAGGCGCTCGCGATCGTGTCGGGGCTGCAGGCGTACATCTCGCCGAGCTGGTACGCCGCCAAGGCCGAGCACGGCCGCGTCGTACCCACCTGGAACTACTCGGCGGTCCACCTCACTGGGACCGTCACCGTCCACGACGATGCCGAGTGGGTACGCGAGGCCGTCACCAGGCTGACACAGACGCACGAGTCGGGCCGGGCCACACCGTGGGCGGTCACCGACGCGCCCGAGACCTATGTGACCAAGCAGCTTCGGGCGATCGTCGGCGTCGAGATGCGCGTCCACATCGTCGAGGCGAAGGCGAAAATGAGCCAGAACCGGTCCGAGGCCGACCGCGCGGGTGTGGCCGGCGGCCTGGCGGCCGACCAGGATCCGCGTGCCCGGGCGATGGCCGCCGACATCCCCCTCTAGCCTCGACGCAGGGCCGAGCGTGAGGTCAAGGATGGCTGCGGCAGACTCGTGGGGTGAACGTTCCCACGACCTCCGCCGACCACTCACCGGTCGCCGTCCTCTTCGACATCGACGGCACGCTCGTCGACTCCAACTACGCCCATGTGAGCGCGTGGATGCAGGCCTTCGTCGCCGCCGGCCACCCGGTCGACGCGTGGCGCATCCACCGGGTCATCGGGATGGACAGCTCGATGCTGCTCGCCGAGCTCCTCGGTGACGACGCCGACCGGTTCGGCGACGAGGTCAAGGAGCGGCACCAGGAGTACTACGCCGACGCCGCGCCGCTGCTGCACGTCCTGAACGGCGCCCGGGAGCTGTTGCGCGACCTCGCCGAGCGCGGCGCTCGGGTCGTCCTGGCCACGTCCGCGCCGCAGGACGAGCTCGCCCGGTTGCGTGACCTGCTCGATGTCGAGGAGGTCATCAGCGCGGTCACCTCCTCCGAGGACGTCGAGACAGCCAAACCGCGGCCGGACGTGCTTCGCGTGGCGCTGGACAAGGGCGGTGTCACTGCAGAGCGGTCTGTGATGGTGGGGGACGCCGTGTGGGACGCTGAGGCCTCGAAGCAGGCTGGAATAGCGTTCGTCGGCGTACTGACCGGAGGTATCTCCGCGGCCGAGCTCGAGGATGCCGGTGCGGACGAGGTATGGACGAGTGTGGCGGACCTGCACGCGCACCTGGACGACAGCGTCCTCGGGCGACTACTGCGGTGAGGCTGCTGTGATCACTGTGGCTGGTGGTCAAGAGAGGTGCCAGCGGTATCGGCTGTGGACTTGCGCGGTGGATAGGTCCTGTCTAGGTTGGACTCAGGCGGCCGAACGGACTCACGCAGAACGCCGGTCGTCTGAGAGAACCAGAAGCGGCCCGCGGATCGTCGGGGTGCAGGAGGTTGTCGTCGGTAGTCCCACTTCGTCCGGGACGATCGCTTCTCGGCACGACGACTGTCTAGATCTCGACACTCGGGCCGTTTCTGTGCGTCAGAGCGGTGTATCCCCGCCCCACGAGTCACCGCGGTACCAGGTTCTCCTGGTACCGGTTCACTTCTCCTGGGTTGCGTCCCAGGTGAAGCGACGTCGAGCTCGGAGAAGGAGCGGAAGCGCGGGTCCCCGCCACGGTGGCGCGGCGGTCCCGCCACGGTGACCGAGTTGCAACTGGGTCGGCAGATGGCACCCTTTGGTCATGACCCAGACCGATATCCCACGCCCGGAGTCCGGTGACGTCGTGGAGCTCATCATCGATGACCACCGCCTCTTCGAGAGGCTCATGCACCAGGTGCGCGACGAGACCCAGGACCGGGCGGGGTTGCGTTCGATGCTGTCCAACATCTTGGTGGCGCATGCCGAGGCGGAGGAGAAGTACGTCTACCCGGGCCTGGTCAAGACCGACGCCATCGAGGGCGAGGATGCCGAGCACAGCGAGCACGAGCACCACGAGATCAACGAGGCGCTGCTCGGCCTGCTCGAGGTCGAGGACACCGCGTCCGAGGATTTCGGCGACGCCGTGGAGGAGTTGACCAAGGCGCTCACGCACCACCTCTACGAGGAGGAGCGCGAGATCCTCAACCGGGCGCGCACCGACGTCGACACCGCCACCAAGGCTGAGCTCGGTGAGAAGTTCGCCGCTGAACGCTCGCGCCTCCTCGACGCGGACTGCGGCTCGGTCGACAACGTCCGCACGCTCGTCGAGGCTGCCAAGGCCGAGGACGACTGACGCGGGATACTGTCGCGGCGTGATTGTCGTCGGCCTCCTACTTGCGGCCGGAGCAGGACGGCGCATGGGCATGCCCAAGGCGCTCGTCCTCGACGAGGCCGGTACGCCGTGGGCCGTACGAGCGGTCCGGACGTTGCGGGCGGGGGGATGCGACGAGGTCGTCGTGGTCCTCGGAGCCGAGGTGGATGCCGCCCGAGAGGCGCTCGACGCCGAGGCGGTCGACATCGTGATGGCAGCGGACTGGGCAGACGGCATGGGCGCCTCGCTGCGCGCCGGGCTGTCCCACCTGCTCTCCGCAGGAAGCACAGCCGACGCCGCGCTGGTCCATCTCGTCGACCTCCCGGACGTCGGAGCGCCGGTGGTCGCCCGGGTCGCCGAACTGGCCGGTCCCGCCGTGCTGGCGCGCGCGGCGTACGCCTCCGGCGTGCCCGGCCACCCCGTGCTCCTCGGCCGTGACCACTGGGCCGGCGTCCAGGCCACGGCCGCCGGCGACCGGGGGGCGCGGGACTACCTCCATGGGCGAGCCGTCGTCGAGGTCGACTGCGCGGACCTCGCAGGCGGTGCTGACGTGGACCGGATGCTCTGACCTGTCGCCACGGGCCGCAGCGGCCGTTGTCGCGGGCAACTAGTCTTGGCCGGGTGAGGAACCCAACGTCCGCCGCCGAGGTCGCCGAGGGGCTCGCCGACGTTGGTTACCTCGCCGACCAGGGGCTCGCGACGATCACGTACCTTGCGTTGTCGATGCAGCGCCCGCTCCTGCTCGAGGGTGAGCCCGGCACCGGCAAGACCGCGCTGGCCGAGGCGATCGCCGAGACCAGCGGGCTGCCGCTCATCCGGCTGCAGTGCTACGAGGGCATCGACGCCACCCAGGCGTTGTACGACTGGGACTTCACCCGCCAGATCCTGCACCTGCGCACCCTCGAGGCATCGACGCACTCCTCGCACGTCGAGCTGGACACCGACGAGGTCGAGCACTCGCTGTTCGACGAACGCTTCCTGCTCGCTCGGCCGATCCTGCGGGCGCTGCGCGAGAGCCCGGCGGTGCTGCTCGTGGACGAGATCGACCGCGCCGACGACGAGTTCGAGGCGTTCCTGCTCGAGGTTCTCTCCACCAACCAGGTCACGATCCCCGAGCTCGGCACCATCACTGCCAGCACGCCGCCGATCGTGGTTCTGACCTCCAACCGCACCCGCGAGCTCCACGACGCGCTCAAGCGCCGGTGCCTGTACCACTGGATCGACCATCCCGGGCTTGCCCGCGAGGTCGAGATCGTACGCACCCGCCTGCCGCACGTGTCGGCCACGCTCGCCGAACAGGTGGTGACCCTCGTACAGAACATGCGCGCCGCCGAGGGCATGATCAAGCCGCCCGGAGTCGCCGAGACCCTCGACTGGGCCGGTGCGCTGCACCAGCTCGGGCGGGCCGAGCTCGACCTGGAGTCCGCGGCGGCCACCATCGGCGCGGTCTGCAAGTACCGCGAGGACACCGAACGAGTTCGGGTGGCGCTGGACCGGTTGCTGGCGTCATGATCGTCTTGTCGGCCCCGCCGCCGCCTTCGCCGCCGCACGAGGGCGTGGAGATCTTCCTCGGCTTCGCACGTGCCTGCCGGTCCGCGGGCATCGGTGTCACCCCCGACCGGGCGCAGACCTTCGTCGCCGCCACTTGCCGGCTCGGCGCCGGTGACCGCCACAACGCCTACTGGGCGGGACGGTCCACGCTGTGCTCAGGGCCGGACGACCTCGCGACGTACGACCAGACGTTCCAGGCGTGGTTCGCCGCAGAGCTTCCCACCGGCCGCCCGCGGCCGCCAGCATCGCGCACGCTGCGCCAGGCTGACCTGGCCGCGGACCAAGGTGGCGAGGCGCCCGGTGACGAGCACGCCGTCGCCGTCCTCGCCAGCGGGGAGGAGACGTTGCGGCACCGTGACGTCGCCACGCTCTCGGCCGCCGAACGTACCGCGACCAACCGGTTGTTCGCCTCACTCGACGTTCGCGCGCCGCTGCGCCGGAGCAGGCGCCGCCGCCCGCACCGGCGCGGGGACATCGACGCCGCGCGCACCGTCCGCGACCAGCTGCGCCGCGCCGGCGAACCCGGACCGCTGCGCCACCGCAGCCCCAAGCCGCGACCGCGCCGGGTGGTGCTCCTCATCGACGTCTCCGGGTCGATGGAGCCGTACGCCGACAGCCTGCTGCGCCTCGCGCACCGCGTGGTCGCCGAGGCCCCGCGCACGACCGAGGTGTTCACGCTCGGCACCAGGCTCACCCGGGTGACAGCAGCGATGCGCCAGCGTGATCCGGACACCGCGCTGCTACTCGCCGGCCAGGTCGTTCCCGACTGGTCCGGCGGTACGCGCCTCGGCGAGGTCCTGCGCGCCTTCACCGACCGCTGGGGCCGCCGGGGCATCGCCCGTGGCGCGGTCGTCGTCATCGCCAGCGACGGCTGGGAGCGCGGCGACCCGCTATTGCTAGGCGAACAGGTCGAACGGCTGAGCAGGCTTGCCCGCCTCGTCGTGTGGTCCAACCCGCATCGCGGCAAGGTCGGCTACGCACCGGTCCAAGGCGGTATCGCGGCGGCGCTGCCGTACCTGGACGCGCTCGTCGCCGGTCACTCGATGGCGAGCTTCGCCGAGCTCTTGGAGCTGGTCGCCGATGCGTGACGTGCTGCAGGACATCATGGCGGTGTGGGATGCCGGCGAGACCGCGGGCGTCGCCACCGTCGTCCAGACCTTTGAGTCCGCGCCGCGCCCGGCCGGAGCGTCGATGGCAGTCTCACCCGGTGGCGAGGCGTCCGGCTCGGTGTCCGGCGGCTGCGTCGAGGGGGCGGTGTACGAGCTGTCGCAGCAGGTGGTGGCCGGCGACTCGCCGATGCTCCAGCGC